>Ga0208822_1000224_pt1 | contig 44186 bp, 42 predicted proteins | sample AD_STIC08_MetaG_FD_184435 | JGI IMG/M metagenome (GOLD analysis project Ga0208822, IMG submission 184435) | Active sludge microbial communities of municipal wastewater-treating anaerobic digesters from USA - AD_STIC08_MetaG (SPAdes) (version 2) | ecosystem: Engineered > Bioreactor > Anaerobic >...
AGCAGCGGTGGTTCCACCCACCCCCACGTGCTCTTGGACCGCCCCTCCACACATCCCTACCGCGGTGGGCGCCGACTCGGTGCACCAGGGTGATTACCGGAGCATCGTCCACAGGTAGGTCCATTCCAGCGCCCTGGTCTGGGCCTTCTGGCTGCTCACCGAGCCAAAACCGTGTCCGCCCTCGAGGTTTTCGAAATAGTAGACGGGGTGGCCCATGTCGGTCATTTTGGCGACCATCTTGCGGGCGTGCCCGGGGTGAACACGGTCGTCGCGCGTGGTGGTCCAGAAAAACACCTTCGGGTAGCGCACGTCCTTGCGCACGAGCTGGTACGGGGACCATTGCCGGATGAAAGCCCAGTCCTCGGGCGTGTCGGGATCGCCGTACTCCGCCATCCAGCTCGCCCCGGCCAGCAACGTGTGGTAGCGCTGCATATCGAGCAACGGCACCTGGCAGACCACAGCGTTGAAGAGGTCGGGCCGCAGGGTGAACGTTCCACCGACGAGCAGACCTCCCTGCGACCCACCCATGATCCCGAGGTGCCTCGGAGACGTGACCCGGCGGGCGACGAGGTCCTCGGCGACCGCGATGAAGTCCTCGAACGACTTGATCCGGTTGTGCTTGAGCGCCGCCTGGTGCCATCGGGGGCCGAACTCGCCCCCACCGCGGATGTTGGCGAGCGCGTACACGCCCCCTCGCTCGAGCCACGCGGCGCCGGTCATCGCGTTGTGGCCAGGCAGCACCGAGTTCTCGAACCCACCGTAGCCGTACAGCAGCGTCGGCCGTGCTCCATCGGCGACGAAGCCTTTTGGCAACACGAGGAAGTATGGGATCTTGGTGCCGTCTTTCGAGGTCGCCTCGTGCTGCTCGACCCGCACACCGTCGGCGGCGAACTGCAGCGGCAGGGTCTTGACCTTCTCCACCTTGCCGGCAACCGACAGATAAAGCGACGGGGGTGTGAGGAAATCCTCGTAGGTATAGAAGAAGGCGTCGTCCTCGAGGCGCGTCGCCATGACCCCGGCGACCCCGAGTCCGGGCAGAGGGATCTCCTCGCGCGTCCAGCCAACGGTGGTCGGTTCCAGGCAGAACAGCCGGCTGTGTACGTTGTCGAGCGTACCCACCAGCACCAAGTCGCGAGTGACTGCAACGCCTTCGAGCGACGAGCGCTCGCTGGGCTCGAACAGCACGTCGCAGAGTGGGCGCCCCTGGAGCAAGTCGTCGAGGTCGACAGAAAGCAGCGCCCCACCCGGGTAGGTCGTCTCGCCGGGTTTCCAGTCGGTCCGCAGAGCAAACAGCACTCGGTCGCGGAAGATCCCCTTGAAGTCCGCGTCCTCGGGGATCGGCAGGCGGACGAGCCGGTCACCCAGGCCGAGAAAGGTATCGGCGAGGTAGAACCTGGGCAGCCGCGTGACCAACATGAAGCGACCCTCCGGCGTCTCGACCGCCAGCGGCCAGGCACCGACATCCTCGACACGACCCTCAAAGACCGTGCGGGCCGAGGCGAGTGGTGTGCCGCGCCGCCACTCCTTGACGATACGGGGGTAGCCGGAGGAGGTCAGCGAGCCCTCGCCGAAATCGGTGGCGATCCACAGCGTGTCGGCATCCTTCCACGCCGCCATGCTCTTCGCCTCGGGAAGGAAAAACCCGCCCTCCACGAACGTCTTGCTGGCGCTGTCGAACTCCCGCTGCTCGGCCGCGTCGGCCCCGCCCCGTGACAGGCTCACGAGGCACAGCCGATCCTCCGGGCCGAGACAGTTGCTGCCTTTGTACACCCATGGCACGCCGTCGGCCTTGGCCATGGCGTCGATGTCCAGCACGGTCTCCCAGACCGGCGCCGGCGTGCGGTACGACGCCAGGCTCGTGCGCCGCAGGATTCCGCGCTCGTGCACCTCGTCGGTCCAGAAGTTGTAGACCATGCCGCCGCGGAAACCCGGGAACGGGATGCGTTCCTTGGCGTCCAGGATCCCCTGCAGACGGGCGAAAAGCCCGCGGTACTCCTTCTTTTTTCCTAACTCGGCGAGCGTCCGCTGGTTCTGCGCCTTCACCCACGCGATCGCCTTCTTGCCGCCGATGTCCTCGAGCCAGAGGTAGGGATCGTCTTCGCCCGCGCTGAGTGCTACCGCTGGCAATCCGAGCAATACCATCATCACGACCGTCTTGAGCATGCGTTCGGTCTCCCGGTTCCGGCGCCGCGATCACCGCCCCGGCGCCGCGATGATTGTACGCACGAACCAGCTCGACGTTGCTACCGCCCGCCGCGTGGTCGTCGTGGCCGTGACCGTCGTCTTGGACGGAGCCGCGAACCCGGTCGGCGCTTCCTCTACCCCCCGGTCCAAGCTCACCGTCGGGGTCCGTGGAGGTGGCGCGAAGGACCGGCGTTCTCGTCGCCCGAGCCGGCGACGACAGCGAGGTCACTTCTTCCAAGCGCGCTCGATCCAGGGGATCGCCGCGCGCATGTACGGCACGAACGCCGGCACCTGGTAGTGGGTGACGCCGTCGACCACCACCAGCTTGACCTTCACGCCCTTGTCGTCGAGCACCTTGGCGATGGCGGCCGTGGGCCCCAGCGGCACCACCTCGTCGTTGCGGCTGTGGATGAGGTACAGCGGGATGCGCCAGGCCACCTCGGCGGAGCCCTCTTGAGGCTTGCCCGCGACGATGAGCGCCGCGGCGAAAAGCTCCTGGTGTCTGGCCGCGAGCGCCCACGTCCCCATGCCGCCCATGCTGAATCCCGTGATCAGCGTCCGTGCCGGGTCGATCGCCCAGCTCGCGCGGACGTGGTCGAGCAGCACCAGGACGTCCGTCTCGGCCTGCGGCTCGGTCCAGCGCCCGGCCGTGCAGTCCGGCGCGACGATGATCGCGCCCAGCTTGCGGAGCGCTGGCTCCACGAGGTTGACCAGGAACGGCTTCGAGAAGTAGGGCGTGACGGTGCCGCCGTAGTGCAGCGCCAGCACCAGCGGCACCGGCTTGCCGGGCGAGTAGCCGCCCGGGATCGCGATGGTGTAGCGCTGCCCGCTCGCGGGCACCACCTCCTCGCGCACGGTCGGCAGATTGGCGCCCCAGCTACCGGACGCACCTGCGACGAGAGCCATCAACCAAGCGAAGGAAGGCAGGACGAGCGCGCACAGGTTTTTCATGGCCGGGATGGAACAGGGTCCACGTAACCGCGCGAAGGGTCAGCAGGTGGGCTCACCGTCGGCGTCGCTGGAGATGGCGCGGCCGTCGAGGTGGGTGGGCCCGACTTCGTCCCGCGATCGCGGACAATCACGGACTCCCGCAGGTAGCGGCGAGCCGCCTCGATGCCATCCGGTGTCAGGGTCCGCATGATATCGGGGCAACGCTTGCCGAGGCTCTCCACCAGCACGTAGCCGGGCAGGACGCCTGTCTGGTAGATCTCGATCAGTGTCCTGAGGTCCTTCGGGGCATCCGCAAAAGAGTCGCCGCCCATCGAGGTCGGGCTACTGGCGTCCTCCGCTCCCGCTCCAGGCGGGTTCGGGAGCGCTGCCACACGCGCCTCGATGTAGGCCTTCGTGCACTCGAGCTCTTCGTCGAGAGTCAGCCGGTATGGTTCACGGCGGCCCAGCCGCTCGGCACGGTAATCGTCCTCGTTTCGCCAGATCGCCTTGCACATGGCGTACGTCAACCAGCCAGGGATCTCCTCCTCTTTGCCGACCGCAACGCCTACCGGCACGTTCTTGCCAGCCCGCTCCCCCACCAACCCGGCGGGCGGAACGAACGGCACCCTGCGGACCCAGAAGTCGGTTTGCAGCGCCAGGGCACGCAAGGCCTGATCCGCCTCCTTGTAGCCCGGGCGGTAGAGAAGCGCCTCCAGGTACTCGTCGCGCGCCTCGTCGTAGCGTCCCAGCCGTTCCAACGCATGGGCCGCGAAACGGTGCGCCTGTGCCAGCGTGGGGTCGAGCGCGATTGCCTGCCGGTAGCGCCTGAGTGCCTCGAGGTGGTCTCCCTTGCCGAACGGCACGTCTCCAGAGAACAGCCAGCCCGGCCCGTACTCGGGGTCGAGGGCAAGGCCCTTGTCGTATGCCTGCAGAGCCTCATCCATCTGCTTGGCGCCGAATAGCCTCTCGGCCTCCTCGAAGTGCGGCTTCGCATCTGGCTTCGGCTCCCAGGGCACCAGCTCCACCTTCGCGCTGCCGGCACGGGCGGCCCGGAAGCCGCTCGACGTGCCCTCGCACGCGACATCCGACAGCGGCTTCTTCACGGGTGTGCTTCCTATCTCGTAGACGAGCTTCGACCGGTTCGCGATCTGCAACAGCTTCGGAGGGAGAGGTTCCTCACCCTGTGACACAGGCACGGCGAACAGAGCTCGGCTCGCAGCGAGCAATCCGACAACCAATGTCTTTCTCATGCCAGGATTGTAGCGTGTGTTCGGTGGCAGGGCGCATCACGGTTGACCGAGATCTCGGCGTCGTTGCAGACGGTGGCCGCTCGGCGACTACCTGGGCGCGCTCCTGGTTCGCATGCGCGGCCGCGCCTCCGTGTCGTGGAGAGCCAAGGCACACAACCGTCCGGTGATGGCGAGCATCGCTCTGGGCTGCCTGGCGTGGGCGATCGCCGTGCCGGGCTCGCCGATCGGCGTGGGCTTCTCCGGCAGTGAGACCGGGATCGGCGCCGGCCAGTGGGCGCTGTACTTCTGGGAGCACGCCCGCGCCGTGCTGCTTTTCGACCTCCCCCGCCTGTTCGGCGGCCGGCTCACCTCGATCAGCCCGGCGTCGCCGGGCGCGGTTGCGGCGGCGCTGGGTTTTCGCGCTCTGTTCGGTCTCGGCGTCGTGGAGATGGGTCTGACGGGGTGGCGCCGCCTGCGCCCGAACCGCGCCTTCCACGCCACCGTGCGAGGCGCCTGGGTGTGGTGCGAGCCGCTCGCGGCGCTTTGCGGCGAGCTTCGCCGCGAGGGAAGGCTGGCCGCGCCGGCGGGCCGCTCCGCCGCCACACCTGCCCTGGAGCTCGTGAAGGCGTTTCACCACCTCGCGACGTGAACACCGCGGGGGATCCAGCAGCCGGCCGGGTTCAACCTGGAACACCCGAGGTGGATGTGCCGGCTCGGGACCTGGGCAGCCACCTCATGTCAGCGGTTCCGGTACACGACCCCGCCCGCTGTCACCGCCCCACAAGCCACGAAGCTCGCCACCATCCCGAGCAGCAGCGACATGTCGCCTTGCAGGTACCCGTGCGCGATACCGATGAGCTGCAATAAGTTGAACCCACCGAAGGTGAGTAACGAGACGTCCTTGGCGCTGCGTGTGCGGAGGATTCTCACCGCCTGCGGAACGAACAGCGAGGCGTTGACCATCAGACCCAAGCCGAACGTGATAGCGACTATCTCCTTGAGCGTCATGAGCCCTCCCTCGGTATCATCGCCCGGTCGCCGAGAAAGCGTCTACCGGTGGGCGACCATCGATTGCCAGCCGTGGCGTTGCGCTCGAGATCGAGGTGCGGCCAGCCGTGCAATTGGGTCCAGATCGGAACCGGTGCACGAAACGGCGACGCCGCACCGGCAGCCAGATACCGTCCACGGCTCCGACCGGTCAGGTCGGATAGTTGCCCACAATGTGCTTTGACCCTACAATCCTGTCATGCGAATGAACGCTGCTGCGGGCAGGTGGGCGCGTCGTCTCGATGGCTGGCGCGCGGCGGGTACCTGCCACTCGCGAGTCGGGCGGCAGCCGAGCTGCGGGAGACCGTGTCATGAGCCTCGTCGGAACACTTAGCGAGCTACCCCTGATCGATATCCTCGACATGCTTTTCATGACCGAAAAGACCGGCCGGCTGAGCCTGGCCAGTACCAGCGCCGAGGGTATGGTCGTGTTCCGCAAGGGCCGCATCATCTACGCCTCCTCCAACTCCGCCCGCGAGGCATTCGGCAACATTCTCGTGTGCCTCAAGCTCGTCGATGAGGGAACGCTTCGCAAGGCTCTCATCAAGCAGCACCGCTCACGGGAGGAGCGGCGACTGGGGAGGATTCTGGTCGAAATGGGCGCCCTCAAGGCGGAAGACCTCGAGAGCGTCGTGCAGCATCAGATCGAGCGCGTACTCTCTGACCTCCTGAGTTGGCAGGAAGGGTTTTTCAAGTTCGAGACGCTCGACATCCCCGATCGCGGTGAGGTCGAGGTGGACGGACGCGAGTTCCTCGCCGAGCGGGGGCTCAACACGCACAAGGTCGCCCTCGACCTCGCACGCCGCCAGGACGAGGTACAACAGCCTCACGGCACGACAACCGCGGCCGGCGGCCGGCGGACCGCTGCCCGCAGGCCAAGATCCTCACCACCGCCCCAGCCCCCACCGATAGGAGAACCGGTCACGCTCCGACAGATCATCGCCAGCCAAGCCAGACCTGCCTTCACTGCCGAGACGACGTTGCGGCTTCTCCGCCAGGCACGTAGTGTGCTCAGGCGCGGCGTGCTCCTCCTGGTGGAGCAGTACGGTGCTGTCGGCGTCGGCCAGTTCGGCTTGGCAGATGAGGAGACCTCCGCCGACGAGCGCGTGCGGAACCTGTGGCTACCGCTCGACGAGCCGTCCGTGTTGGCGCAGGTCGTGCGCGGCAAGGCCACGTACCACGGCAGCTTGCCCGAAGGTAGGCTTCACGAGACTCTGGTCGCCGAGCTCGGGGGGGAATGGCCGAGGGAAGTGGCCGTGCTTCCAGTGGTTGCGTCCGATTATGTGGTGGCCGTTGTTTACGGTGACAACGAGCCCGATCGAACCCCAATCCCGTCGCTCGAGCCGCTGACCGCGGCGCTGGCGAGCATCGGTCGGAGCATGGAAGCACCTGGCGGCTCGACTCGCGCCGCCTCTTAGCCTCGCCCTGGTTGGTCTCATCACCGCGCGAGGAACCTGCCGGAGAAAGCGGAAGGTCCGCGTTGGCGCGCTCGCCAAGCGCCGGATGGGCGTGCACCGCCGCGCAGCGGGGTTGTAGCATGTATCGCCACGGGCGTGGCGCGGAGGTGTTCGTGATTCGAAGGTGGATGGCCGGCTGGTTCTGTTTCGCTCTCGTCTTTGCCCTCGCGGGTGCCTCGTCGCCGATCGTCGCCGAGAACCTCCCGCCTGCGGGTGAGCGGCGGCTCGCCTTGGAGAAGGCCTCGGTCCTCGGCTCGGTGCTGTACCTGGCGGCCCACCCCGACGACGAGAACACCGCTCTGCTGGCGTATCTGGCCAAAGGCCGCCGCCTGCGGACCGCGTACCTGTCGCTCACCCGCGGCGACGGCGGCCAAAACCTCATCGGCACCGAGCAGGGCGACGCCCTCGGTGCCATTCGCACACAGGAGCTGCTGGCCGCTCGGCGGGTCGACGGAGCTGAGCAGTTCTTCACGCGGGCCATCGACTTCGGGTACTCGAAGACGGCCGAGGAAACGTTGCGTTTCTGGGGCCACGACGAGATCCTCGCCGACGTCGTGTGGGTGATCCGCTCCTTCCGCCCCGACGTCGTCATCACCCGGTTCCCGGAGAGCGGTGAGGGCGGGCACGGGCACCACACCGCCTCGGCGATCCTCGCCCGAGAGGCGTTCGAGGCGGCTGGAGACCCGCAGCGTTTCCCGGAGCAACTGGCGCACGTAGCGCCCTGGAAGGCCACGCGGCTGCTGTGGAACGCCTGGCGCCGAGAAGGACAACCCGTGCCGAGCACACCCCGCCTGACGGTGGACCTCGGCACCTACGACCCACTGCTCGGCCAGGCCTACACCGAGCTTGCGGCCACGGCCCGCACCTTCCACAAGAGCCAGGGGTTCGGCAGCTCACCGCGGCGAGGGCCGGTTCCCAACGAGCTCGAGCTGGTCGCCGGCTCCCCTGCCGAGAAAGACCTGATGGAGGGTATCGACACGTCGTGGCGCCGGCTCCCCGGCGGTGATGCCGTCGAGGCAGCCCTCAGCCGGGCCCGCTCTACCTACGCCGATGCCGCACCGCACCTGGCGGTCCCCGCGCTCCTTGAGGCCCACGAAGCGCTTCGGCGCCTCGCACCGGACCCCTGGGTCGACGTGAAGCGGGGCGAGCTCGAAGCCCTCATCCGAGCGTGCACCGGCCTGTGGCTCGAGGCCACTGCCAGTGAGGCATCGGTGTCGCCGGGCTCGACGCTCAAGGTCACAGCCACGGCGATCAACCGCTCGCCGGCGCCGCTCCGCCTGCTGCGCGTGACGCCCTCGCTCGGTGGCGTGCCCTTGCCGGCCGACGCCGCGCTCGGTACCAACCAGCCCAAGGTCACGGAGCTGGCGCTGGCCGTGCCGGCCGATATGCCCGTCACGCACCCGTATTGGCTCGCCGGCCAGCACCGCAACGGGCGGTACGAGATCGGCGACCTCCGGCTGGTCGGCAGGCCTGAGGCGCCGGCGCCGCTGAGCGTCACGTTCACGGTTGCGCTCGCCGGGAACGAGCTGGAGCTGGCGGTCCCGGTGGAGCACCGCCTGACCGACCCGGTGAACGGCGAGCGCATTTGCCCGGTTGCGATCGTGCCGCCGGTCACGGCGACCTTCGCGGCGCCCGTGCTCGTGTTCGCCGACAGCTCACCCCGACCGGTCCCGCTCCGCGTGCGGGCGCACCGCGCGGATGCCTTCGCCCGGCTGGCCTTGCGGCTGCCGCCGGGTTTCGCCGCCAAGCCCGAGTCGGTCGATGTCCATCTCGCCAGGATCGACGAGGAGAAGACCGTCGTCTTCGAGGTCGCGGCACCTTCCGATCCGGCCGCGGGTGAGATCGCTGCGGTGGTGCTGAACGGTGCAGCCACCGTGGCGCGCGGCGACGAGGTCCTCGACTACCCGCACATCCCGCCGCTGCAGCTCTTGCCCCCGTCGGTCGTACGGGCGGTTCGCGTCCGAGCAACCGCCGGCGTCCGCCGCATCGGCTACATCCCGGGCGCTGGCGACGAGGTCGGAGAGGTACTGCGCCAGCTCGGCCTCGTGGTCGTGACGCTCGACGCGGCGGACCTCGACGGAGCGGCGTTGGCCCAGCTCGACGCCGTGGTGACCGGGGTGCGCGCCGCCAACACCCGCCCAGAGCTGGCGACGGCGATGCCGGTGCTTCTCGACTTCGTGGCCAGCGGCGGCACTCTGGTGATGCAGTACAACACCGAACGTGGGCTCGACATGGCGCGTTTCGCGCCGTTCCCACTCAAGCTCTCCCGCAACCGTGTCACCGACGAGGCCGCCCCAGTCCGCTTCCTCCTCCCCGAGCACCCGGTCCTCTCGGAGCCGAACCGGCTCACCGACGCCGACTTCGCTGGATGGATCCAGGAGCGGGGTCTGTATTTCGCCGAAGAGTGGGACCCGGCCTACGCCGCGCCTCTCGGCATGCACGACCCTGGCGAAAACGAGCTGACCGGCTCGCTCCTCGTCGCCCGCCACGGCAGGGGGCGATACGTGTACACCGGCTTGGCGTTCTTCCGCCAACTGCCAGCCGGCAACCCCGGCGCGATCAGGCTGTTCCTCAACCTCCTCGGGACCGGCAGGAGCCATGGATAGGGACGAGGCGCCACCGTTCGGCGGGAGCTGGCGCCGGCTCTATCTGGTGGTGTTGGCGAACCTCGGCTTCTGGATCGCCGTCATGGCGGCGCTGACCTGGGCGTACCGATGAGCGGGGTCGGGCCGTGAGCCAGCTCGACTGGGGCGTGCTCGTCACGGCTCTCGTCGCAATGGTCGCGTACGGAGTCTGGCGCAGCCGTGGCCAGCGCTCCGGCGAGCAGTTCCTGACCGGACGGGAGATGCGTTGGACCACGGTGGGCCTGTCGATCATGGCCACCCAGGCATCCGCGATCACCTTCCTCTCCACACCAGGCCAAGCGTATGCCGATGGCATGCGCTTCGCCCAGTTCTACCTCGGCCTGCCGCTCGCCATGATCGCCATCTCGATCTGGGCGGTGCCGCTTTTCCATCGGCTCAAGGTTCACACCGCCTACGAGATGCTGGAGACGCGCTTCGACCTCAAGACGCGCACGCTGACGGCGCTGCTGTTTCTGCTCCAGCGAGGTCTTGCCGCAGGGCTCACGATCTTCGCCCCCTCTCTCATCGTCTCGGTGATCCTCGGCTGGGATATCCGGCCGACGATCGCGGTGATCGGCCTTTTGGTCGTCGTCTACACCACCTGCGGCGGGACGCGCGCCGTGAGCTACACGCAACGGCTGCAGGTCGGCATCATCCTGGCCGGCATGGCCACCGCGTTCGGGGTGCTGTGGGCACGGCTGCCGGACGGCGTCGGTCTTTTCGACGCCTGGCACGTGGCGGGGACCGCCGGGCGCATGAACGCCATCGTCGTCTCGGGCGACATCAACGACCGATACACGCTGTTCTCTGGGCTAATCGGCGGGACGTTCCTCGCTCTGGCCTACTTCGGTACCGATCAATCGCAGGTGCAGCGCCTGCTCACGGGTCGTTCCGTCGCCCACTCGCGGCTCGGCTTGCTGCTCAACGGCATGCTCAAGGTACCGATGCAGCTCGCCATACTGCTGCTGGGCGTGACCGTTTTCGCCTTCTACCAGCTCAACCCGGGGCCGGTGTTCCACAACCCGGTGGCGGTGAACCAGGCCCGCGGTGGCGTACACGGTCAGGCATTCGGTGCGGCCGAAGACCGCTTCGAGGTGGCGGCAGCGGCTCGCGCCGCTGCGGCGAACGCATACCTCGAGGCCCGGCGAACCGGGAACGCCCTCGCGCTCTCTGCCGCCGAGACCGCGTATCACGACGCTCGCGCCGAGGCCGAAAACGCGCGCCGGGAGGCGCTGCGCCTCATCGATGGGTCCGGGGCTCCGAACGACACCAACTACGTCTTTTTGTCGTTCGTCGTCGCCCAGTTGCCGGCCGGCGTGGTCGGCCTGGTGCTGGCGGCCGTGTTCGCTGCCGCCATGTCGGCCTCCGCCGCCGAGCTCAACGCCCTGGCCGCGACGACCGAGGTCGACATCGTGCGGCGGCTGCTCCACTCCAACGGAGGCGACGCCCACACCGTTTTCATGACCCGTGTGGTGACCGTCGCCTGGGGCGTCTTCGCCATCGGCTTCGCCGAGCTCGCGGGTGGGATGGGCTCGCTCGTGGAAGCTGTAAACGTCCTTGGCTCGCTGTTTTACGGCACGATACTCGGCGTGTTCGTGGTCGCCTTTTTCCTGCCTCGGGTCGGTGGCACCGCGGTGTTCGTCGCCGCGGTCGCGGGAGAAGTGGTCGTGCTCGCCTGCTACTTCTGGACCGAGATCTCGTTTCTTTGGTTCAACCTCATCGGCTGTTTGCTGGTTGTGGTGACGGCATGGGGGGTACAGGCGGCCGCTGGAAGGTACCGGATACCACGAGCCACACGCTGAGAGTCAGGAGGGAAGAAGCCGCAAGCTCTCCCGTTTGCAGAGGTACTGGATGTGAGCGCGGGAGAAGCCGCGCCACGACCGAAAGGAGCCGACCGATGAAAAGTGCCCGCGTACCGTTCGTCCTTGTCGTCCTCGCCGCTGCCCTGGTTGGGGCGGTCCCGGCGTTGGCCCAGCTCGACCTGCCCCGCGTGAGCCCGAAGGCCACCGTTTCGCAGACCGTCGGGCTCACCGACATCTCGCTCGCCTACTACCGCCCCGGCGTCAAGGGTCGGGTGATCTGGGGTGGGCTCGTACCATACGACCAGGTCTGGCGCACCGGAGCCAACGAGGCCACGACCATCACCTTCTCTGACGCCGTGACGATCGACGGCACCACGGTCGCGGCCGGCACCTACGGCCTGTTCACGATCCCGGGCAAGGAGAGCTGGACGGTCATCATCAACAAGGGGGCCAAGCTCTGGGGCGCCTACGAGTACAAACAGGAAGAGGACGTGCTGCGTTTTGCCGTCAAGCCGCGACCCGCTGCTGCCCACGAGGAGTGGATGCAGTTCCGCTTCGAGAACCTGACCACCGAGTCCGTCGATGTGGTGCTGGCCTGGGAGAAGCTCGAGGTTGCCTTCACGGTCAAAGCCGAGGTCATCCAGAAAGTCCTCACCACCGCCCGCAAGGCCGTGGCCGAGGCCAAGCCGGATGACTGGCGGACGCCGTTCCGCGCCGCCGCGTTCTGCTTGGACAACAACGTGAACCTGGACGAGGCCGGGACCTGGATCGACCGGTCGATCGCCGCCAAAGCCACGTTCTACAACACCCTGAGCAAAGCCCGGTGGACCTACAGCAAGGGCCACAAGGCCGAGGCGATCGCGCTGGCGAAAAAGGCCATCGAGATCGGGCAGGCGGCCGACACCAAGGCCGATATCGCACCAGCCCAGGCTCTGCTCGCGGAATGGTCGAGATAGCTCCTGCCCCTTCGACATGATGGGCGTTCTGCCCGCCGTCGGAGCGGCCGGGTCGCACTTGTTGCGGCCCGGCCGCTCAACCTCGATCGCTCTCCCCTGCCACCTCGAGCAGCCGCGCTCGCCAGACCAGCGCTCGGTTCGTCGACAGCCTCACCACGTCTGAAGGCTTCGGACGCCGTCGCACCACACGGCAAGACAGGGCCTTCCGGCTCGTTTTGGGCGTCGGCACGCAGCAACGCGGCAGCCCTGGCTCCGGCCGCCCCCGGTAGGCTCCGACCGGTCTTTGGTCGGGCCTCCAATCCGGATCGAGGAGTCGGTTTTAACCTATTGAGAACGATCCTCTTGACAACCCATCAAACGACCGTTAGGGTAGTCGTGTGAAACGGGCGTTTGGGAGGATCGGAACCATCTCTCGAGGCTCGATGGGCTGCCTGGAGATGGTTGAATCGGCTCGCTCTGCCCGGTAGGTCTTCACGCTTGGGGGCCGTGGCACGGATCGATCCGCCGCCACGAGAAAAGGAGTGAAGGTCATGATGGTGCTCAACGGGGCAGTTTTGCTTTTGTCAGCTGCTGCTGCGGTGACCGTGCCGTCGCACGTCCCATCCCAGGGGCTGCGTCGGGTCGTCAAGCCCGAAACGGCGGTCACCTACCAGGCGAGCCAGATCGAGGCATACCTCACCAAGGAGCAGGTTGAGTATATCCGGCCCGGCTACAACATCGAGCTGCTGAGCTTCGAGATCCCGGCTGACGGCAGGCCTCTGGCAACCGTGAAGCTCACCGACGACATGGGGCAGCCGCTCGATCGGGAGGGGAAGATCACTCCTGGTCCGTGCTCGGCGTCATTCATCCTCGCCTGGTACGACGCGGCGCGTCGCGACTACGTGTCGTACACCACCACCGTGCAAAAAAGCCCGATCACTCAGGTGTCGGCCACCCAGGCCGCGGCCGACTCGGGGGGCACCTGGACGAGGGTCGAGCTTGGCACCTACACCTACAAGTTCAGGACCGCACTGCCGACAGGCTACGACAAGACCAAGACCCACACGGTCGGCATCTACGGCTCCCGCAACCTCGCCGCCATCATCGAGAAGACCTACTATGACAACGTCCTCTACGACTTCCGTCCCGACGGCGCGGCGGTGACCGACACCTGGAACGCGGTCGCCACGGCGACTTGCAACTCCTGCCACGACCCGTTGGCACTACACGGCGGTGCTCGTCGCGAGGTCAAGCTCTGCGTCCTGTGCCACAACACGACGCAGTCGCTCGATCCCGACACCGGAAACAACGTCCAGATGGCCGAGATGACCCACAAGATCCACTTCGGTCCCAACTTGACCAAGGGTTACACCATCATCGGCTACCAGCAGGCCGTTCATGACTACTCGCACGTGACCTACCCCCAAGACGTGCGCAACTGCACGACCTGCCACAAGCCGAGTGCGCCCGAAGGCCACATCTGGTACTCCAACCCCAGCCGCCAAGCCTGCGGGTCGTGCCACGACAGCATCAACTGGGAGACCGGAGAGAATCACGATGGCGGCGCCGCTGCCGACGACTCGGCGTGCTCCGCGTGCCACCAGCCCGAGGGCGAGTTCGAGTTCGACGCCTCGGTCAAGGGAGCCCACGTTATCCCCACCAAGTCGGCACAGCTCCGCGGGCTGGGCATCGAGATCCTGGACGTCGAAGGCGCCGCTCCGGGTGGCAAGATCACGGTCAGCTTCAGAACCTACAACCTCGACGATGGGTCGTTCGTGCCCCCCTCGACCCTCAACTCCTGCAACTTCCTGCTCGGCGGCCCGACCGCTGACTACACCAGCTACGTACGTGGCGACGCCCGCGCTGCGACAGTGAAGGGCGAGACGGCGACCTACACCTTCACCAATGTCCTCCCGACCGACGCCATGGGGACGTGGGCGCTGTCCGCCGACGTGTACCGCAACGTGAGGCTCAACCCCGGCCCGAGCGCGGCAGTCCGTGAGGCGGCGCAGAATCCGTTCCGGCTCGTCGCCGTCACCGACGCCCAGCCGATCGCCCACCGCGCCATCGTCGACCTCGCCAAGTGCAACAAGTGCCATGATGTCCTCGCCCTGCACGGCGGGCAGCGGTTCAAGATCGAGGAGTGCGTGATTTGCCACAACCCGGTGGAGACCGATGCCTCCTGGCGCCCCGCCGACAAGCGGCCAGCCGAGTCGGTGCACATGAAGTACATGATCCACAAGATCCACACCGGCGAGCAGCTCGAGCGCGACTACACAGTCTACGGTTACGGTGGCAACCCTTACACCTTCAACGAGGTCGTCTATCCCGGCGACCGACGCAACTGCGAAGCCTGCCACAAGCCAAATTCCTACGGCCTACCGCTGCCCGAGGAGGCGCTGCCAACCCCGACACTCCGTGACTGGTACACGCCGATGCAGGCCGGAGCGGCAGCCTGTCTCTCTTGCCACTCGAGCCTGCACGCCGCAGCCCACGCGTACGTCAACAACGCGCCGTTCGGTGAGGCATGTGCCTCCTGCCACGGGGCAGGTCGCGAGTTCTCGGTAGTGAGGTCCCACGCCCGCTAGCGCGATGGAGGGCGGGCAGCCGGGATCCCGGCTGCCCGCCGCCCAGGAAAGGTGGATGCGATGAGCACCTTGGCAAAGACGTTAGCCACCCTGGGGGTCTCGGCCCTCCTCGTGTCGACCGCGGCCTTGGCCGTGGGCGAGGAGGCAGCGGCGGACATCGTGCCGTGCGGCGACTGCCACGACACCGTGGCGGCAGCGTTTGCGGTCAACCCCCACGCGCGGGCGCTCGGACGAGAGGCCGACCCCAACGCCGTATGTGCTTCCTGCCACAGCGGTGGCGCCGAGCACGCCGAGGCGGCGGGTGATAAAGCCCTGATCGACATACCGAAGGGGACGGCTGGCGCCACGCTTTGTCTGAGCTGCCACGCCGGGAAGAACCACAACGATATCGACGCCAAAGGCGTGCACGCGACCCACGGCGTCCACTGCGAGTCGTGTCACTCGATGCACCCCGGCGAGCGAGTACCCGAGTCGCTCCTCATCAAGTCCGGAAGCAGCCTGTGCGTTGCCTGCCACCTCGATGTCGCCGGCTCGTTCCGCAAGCCGTACACCCACCCGATGCACGAGAGCGTCGACGGGGCTGGCAAAGCTGGAATGCAGTGCGCTTCCTGCCACAATCCGCACGGGCGAGGCGGCGAGCCAGGCTTGGTGCGCTCGAAAGCCGGCGAGATCGCGTGTCTCGGATGCCACACCGACAAACGCGGCCCGTTCGTGTTCAGCCACATGTCGCTCGAGACAGCCGGCTGCCTGGGCTGCCACGAGCCACACGGCTCGGTCAACCCGATGATGCTGACCCGGTCTCGGGTGGCGCAGCTCTGTCTCGAGTGCCACTCCCCAACCTCGTCCACCACCGTGGGCTCGCGGCCGCCGTCACTCCACGATCTGCGCAGCCCGCGCTACCAGAACTGCACCACCTGCCACACCGCCGTCCACGGCTCGAACAGCTCAGCGCTGCTTCTCAGGTAGGAGGCCACGATGAAAGCACGCCAGCTTGCCGTCCTCGTGCTTGCCTCGGTGGCCCTCGCAGCCCCCCTGGCAGCGCAGAACCTACAGTACGACCTTGCCATCGGCTACCAATGGGTCGACCTCGATGGCAACCCCGACGTCTACCGCACCCAGACCGGTGAGAAGGACGGCTTCCGCCTCGACTCGCTCAACCTCCTCCTCACCGACACCAAGGGCACGCCCGGGTACGACCGCCTGCGCCTCAGCGCCGCCGGCCTCGGCAGCGGTCCCGACCAACGCCTGCGCCTCGACGTGGGGCGTAGCAAGCTCTACAGCCTGCGACTCAACTACGCGCGGCACGAGGTCTTCAGCTCGCTTCCCGGGTACGCAAACCCGCTCTTGGGATCTGGCATCTGGGCGGGGCAACATACGCTCGACCGGCGGCGTCAAACCATCGACCTCGACGTGGAGTTGTTCCCCAACCGGATGTTGACGCCGGTGTTCGGCTACAGCCGCCACACCTACCGGGGTCCAGCCCGCACGACCTTGCACTTCGGGCAGGACGAGTTCCGCCTCGCCTCCGATCTCGACGAGACGGTCGCCGAGTACCGGATCGGCCTGGGCTTCGCGGCGGGTGGGTTCCGCGGTAGCGTGGTGCAGGGTTGGCGCAGCTTCGACTCGGTCAACTCCATGACCCTCGCTCCCGGTGCCGGGGACGGCAACAACCTTCGGCCGGTGCTGGGCACCCCGGTTGTTTCCGACCACATGACGCTGCGGACCCGGTCGCGCGTCGACACACCGTTCCTCAACGCCTACGTCACGGGACGACTGCTCGATCGCGTCCGCCTCGTCGGCAGCTTCGTCCGCTCCGACGCCGAGAGCGAGGTCGACGAGACCGGCGAAATGACCGGCCACTTCGCTTCGTTCGCCCTGCAACGCTTCTTCGGTGGGGCCACGCAGGTGGGCGCGGGCAAAGCCGAGAACCTCAACTGGCGCGGGGAGGGGCGGGTCGAGGTCGAGGTCGTTCGCGGCGTCGATCTCGTCGCCGGCTTCCGAACCTCCCACCGGGAGCTCGACGGCCACTCGCTCGTGACCGAACGCTACCTGGATACGGTCAACTTCTCCGGCGCCTTGCCGGGGGACATCACTCAGGTGCTCCGAGCAACCACTGCCTGGGAGCGTGACGAGGATCTCGTCGAGGCCAAGCTGGTGGCCAGCCCCGTCGCCTGGCTTCGGCTCTGGGGCTCGGCCGGAAAGATCGACCAGGACATCACCATCACCCCGGCGCTCGCCGAGATCGTGGTGCCCGGCAACCAGGGTGGTGTCTTCGAGCGCGACATCGACCGGGTCTCCGGCGGCGCTGAGCTCACCTTCGGCGCGATCGCTTTCGGTGGCGACTGGACCAAGGACGACTCCGACCAGACCGTCGTGCGCACCGACTTCACCGAGCGTACGCGGCTGCGCGGTCGGATCACCGTCAAGCTCTCCGACCTACTCCGGGTCCGAGGTGTAGCCGAAAAGATCGAGTCCTCCAACCCCACCCAGGGGATCGGTTACAACGGTGAGGTCAAGCACTGGGGCGCAAATCTGGAGCTCAAGCCGATCGAGGCCGTCACCATCCGCGGCGGCTACGACAGCTATCGCTCGGACTCGCGGATCAACGCTTTCGTGCCCTATCCGCCGGCGCCGACACGATCGCGGTACCGCGAGGACGGCACGAACGTCGAGGGCTCGATTTCTGCCATGCTCGGCCGCTTCACGTTCGGCGTCGGTGCCAACCGCTACACCAACGACGGCGATTTTGAGTTCGATCTCGACAGCCGCTACCTGCGTTTCGACGTCGGAATCACCGATCAGCTCGGTGTGTACGGCCAGATCGAACGCCGCACCTACGACGAGAAAGCTCTGCCGGCCGCCGACTTCGAAGCCGATCGGTACGGCCTGTTCCTGCGCTGGAACGGCAAGTAGCGGCGCCTCGAGCAGCCACCGAGCGGCCCCCCTCGCGGGGGCCGTTTGCTCGACCACACCATCCGCTCGGGAGCCGAAAGCCGGGCGCCTTGCCCCGTTCACCCTCGCTCTGGCCCGCGATTTGGAGATCGGGCTCGAGCAGGTCGGGTTGGACAGCCTGGCGCCAAAAGCCGTCCGATGGTACAACCACCTCTCGAGGAGAGCGCGCATGTCCCACCACCAGTTCGAGCACGTCACCGTGGTCAAGAAAGCCAACGTCTACTTCGACGGCAAGGTCACGAGCCGCACCGTCCTGTTCGCCGACGGCACCAAGAAGACGCTCGGGATCATGCTCCCCGGCGAGTATGAGTTTTCCACCGGCGCACCCGAGGTCATGGAGGTGCTGGGCGGCACGATGAAGGTGCTGCTCCCCGGTGCCGCCGGCTGGCAGGTGTTCACCGAGGGGCAGTCGTTTTCCGTCCCCGGCAACGCCTCGTTCAAGCTCGTCATCGACACCGTCGCCGACTACTGCTGCTCGTACGGGTAGGAGCGCGCCCCGGGCGAGCACCTCCCCGAGGCGGAGACCGATCCGCGCCACCCTGGCCCATCCGTGACCCCGCCTCCAGCGCCTGCGGCCTCTCGGTCCGGTCGCTGTTACCCGCGAGAGGTGGCGGGTACATTTGCGGTGATGGAGCTCGAGGCGACGATCGACGAGCTGGCGCCGCGGATCCTAGCCTACTGTCATGGCCTCACGCGGGACCGAGCACTGGCCGAGGACGCCGCGCAGGATGCGCTCGCCGCGCTCGTCCGGCGGTGGCGGTCCAAGGGAAAACCGCAATCGCCGGCCGCGTTCGTGTTCGCCATCGCCAGACGCCGGGCGATCCGCGCGCTCGCAAAGCAACGGCTCCTCGCGCCGTTTTTTGGAACCGCGGCCGAGACCCTGGTGACGGATGCAGGTCCGGCCAGCGAATCGCGCAGCGAGTTGGCCCGGGTGCTGCGCGCCGTCTCCCGGCTTCCCGGGCGCGACCGGCAGGCGCTCCTGCTGGTGGCCGTCGCCGAGCTCGACCACGCCGAGGCCGCCGGCGTTCTCGGCATCGCTCCGGCGGCGCTGAAGATGCGCGTGTATCGGGCGCGCAAGCGACTTGCAACCCTGCTCAACGGAGGGAGCGGATGAACGACGACCCAACGCGAGCCCGGGAGCTGGACCTGCGGCTCAGGGCGCTTTTGACGCCTTCGGCCCAGGCGGTGGAGCGTGTCCGCGTGACGGCGCTGGCCGCGCCTCCCACCCGCCGCCCGAGGGCCAAGCTCGTTCCCACGCTCGGAGCGGCGGTGCTCTGCCTCGCCGCGGCCGTAGCGACCTGGTTGGCGTGGCCGCGGAAGACGCCGCCCACGTGGAGCGTCCAGTCGTCCGGACCGTTGCTGGTGGCTAGGTCCCAAACGGGAGGCGTGTGGATCGTCGGACCCGCGGCGGAAGCGCCGTCGCGCGGCAAGATGCTGGTGATCGCGAAAGGAGTCAGGCCATGAAGACCTGGTTCACCCTGTTTGCACTCGCCCTCGCAGCGACAGTGGCGTTCGCCGAGACGCCCAGTGTCGTCGAGGTGCCTCGCCTGGCGGTTCTCGACCAGCGGGTCTCTCTCGAGCTCCGCGATGCCGATGTCCAGGACGTCTTCCGCACCCTGACCCCGCTGCTCACCGCGCCCATCCCCGACCACCCGGAGGCCCCCGCCGTCGAGGTGAAGATCTCGGACGGTGTCACCGGCACGCTGACGATCTGCCTGCGGGACGTGACGCTCCGCACTGCCCTCACCGCCATCTGCGAGAGCCTGCGATGCCGCGTTTACTTCGTCAACGTCGCCAAGCTCAACCGTACGCTGCTGCTCGTGAAGCCTGGCACCGAGCAGCCACGGCCCCTCGCAACGGCGACCGGGCCTCGCAACCTCGACGAGCCGCTCGACCTCGACCTCGAGGAGGCCGCACTGGCTGACGTTCTGCGTGTGGTGTCGCACATCACCGGGTTCGAGGTCGACATACCCGATCCGCTTCGGGGGTGTCCGGTAAGGATGCGGAACGAAGCCACCCCGATCCGCAAGGTGCTCGACGTCATCTGCAGCAAGTGCGGGTGCCGCTGGGAGGAGTCGCCTTCGGGACGACTCGTGCTTACGGCAACCGACGCCCGCTAGCGCTGACGTCTGGCCGCCGCTCGCGGGAAATCATCCGGCCGTCCCGGGACCCTGCGGGCGGCCCAGGTGCCGGCGGCGCCGCACCCGCTCGGGGGCGCCAGACGGGCCCGATTGCACCCGCCCAGCGCATCGCCCCCGGCGAGCCCTCGGCAACCTCCTGCGTGCGCTATTTGGCGCTGGCCGCTGGTGTATCCTGGGCATAGGAGCTCTCGCGCGCAGGAGAGTGACATGAACACTGCACGAGCTGTCTGGCGAGCGACACGTCGGATCTCCGGGCTGCTGGTAGCTCGTGAGCACGCCGACCACACGATCACCGCACCCGACTGCAATCACCTGCCCCATGTGGAGGTCGACACCGACAACGACATCCGCTACCGGTGCCAGCTGCCGGACAGCGTGGTGGTATCGGGCACCTCGTTCGGCGACGTCGCCGCCAGCGACCCGGCGACCCTGCCGGGGCTGGCGCCGTAGGAGGGGAGCCGTGGACGAGCCACGCCGGGACGAGCCGCAAGTCGCTGCGCTGTACCGCCTGGTCCGGCTCATGTGCGATAACGCCCCGGACCTCATCTGGGCCAAGGACCTCGAGAACCGCTACACGTTCTGCAACCGCGCGATGTGCCAGGTCCTGCTCAACGCCGTCGACGCCGAGGAGCCGATCGGCAAGACCGACATGTTCTTCGCCAACCGCGAACGCGAAGCACACCCAGACAACCCGCACTGGCACACCTTCGGCGAGATCTGCCGTGACTCCGACTCCGTCGTCGTCGCCAGCCGCACCCCCAGGCGCTTCGAGGAGCACGGGAGGGTCCGCGGCGAGATGCTCTGTCTCGACGTCTTCAAGGCTCCCCTCTTCGACGAGCGGGGCGAGCTCATCGGCACCATCGGGTGCGGTCGGATCGTCACCCAGGAGCGGCAGCTCGCCGAGCAGCAACGGCTGACGATGCAAGAACTGCACGAGAGCACGCTGCGCACCAACGCGCTGCTCGCCGCCCTCCCCGACCTTGTCTTCACCGTTTCTCGCGAAGGGGTTTTTCTCGACGCACACGGCAGCTCGGGCGACTTCGCCCTGCCGCCCGAGGTGTTCCTCAACCGGCCTCTCGAGGTGGTGCTTCCTCCCGAGACGGCAGCCGAGGCCCGCCACCATCTCGCGCTCGCCTTCACCACCGGCAAGGTCCAGGCATTCGAGTACCGCCTAGCCGTGGCCGGTGTCGAAGGTTTTTGGGAAGCCCGCATGGCGCCTTGCACCGAGACGACGGCTCTGATTATCGTGCGCGACATCACCGCCCAGCGCCAGGCCGAGGAAGAGCTGCGCCGCTCCGAGGAGCGACTGCGGACACTGGTCGAGCACGCCGTCATCGGCATCTACCGCACGACCCCGGACGGCCGGGTGCTGATGGCCAACCCGGCCTGGGTCCGGATGGCGGGATACGCGAGCTTCGAGGAGTTCGCCCGCACCGACCTGAGCGACGTCGGGCGGCAAGGCTTCTACGACCGCCAGCGTTTCCTCGAGGCGATCGAGCGAGACGGCGAGGTGGTCGGTTTCGAGAACACCTGGGTTCGCCCGGACGGCACGCAGGTCTACCTGCGCGAGAACGCGCGCGCCGTCCGCGACAGCGCCGGCCGCACGGTCTACTACGAGGGCACGATCGAGGACCTCACCCAGCGGAAGCAGCTCGAAGAGCAGCTCCGCCAAGCACAGAAGATCGAGGCCGTCGGCCTCGTCGCCGGGGAGATCGCCCACGACTTCAACAACGTCATGCAGGCTGTGCTCTCGCTCGCGCCGCTGTTGAGGGCCCGCCGGGAAGACCCGAACCGCCATGAAGCGACCGTGGTGGAGCTCGAGGAGCAGATCAGCCGTGGCGCAGCGCTCACCAAACAGCTTTTACTCTTCTCCCGCCGGGAGTTCGTCCGCCTCGAAAGAATCGACCTCAACCAAGCGGTGCGCGCGGCGTCGAGGATGCTCCGCCGCCTCCTCCGCGACAACGTCGTGCTCGATCTCGATCTCGGCTCCGACCCACTGCCGGTGTTGATCGACCGCTCACAGCTCGATCAGGTGCTCCTGAACCTGGCCATCAACGCGAGCGACGCGATGCCAACTGGCGGCTCGATCACGATTCGCACCGGCTCGGGCGACTCCCATGAGGTCTGGGTCGAAGTCGACGACCGCGGCTGCGGGATCGCTGACGAGATCCTCGACCGGGTCTTCGAGCCGTTCTTCACCACCAAGGCCCCCAGTCAAGGCACGGGGCTCGGACTGGCCGTTGCCCACACCATCGTTCAGGAGCGCGGCGGACGATTCGAGGTCGAAAGTCAGGTCGGGAGCGGGAGCACATTCCGCGTCGTCTTGCCCCGATCGGACGGTCCGATTGCGACATGCGAGCCAACGGCCGCCTTTGCCCCGTCCGTGCTCGGCCACGGCGAGCGGGTGCTGGTCGTCGAGGACGAGCCCGGAGCCCGCACAGGGTTACACGACCTGCTCGAGATCCTCGGCTTTCGCGTTACCGCCTGCGCCAGCGCCGAGGAAGCGCTGGCGCTGGCTCCCCAGCCGGCATTCACGCTACTGCTCACGGACCTGTTGCTGCCCGGTATCCACGGCGGCGAACTCGCCGAGCGGCTTCGTGCGCAATGGCCGGACCTCAAGGTTGTCGTCATGTCCGGGTACTCCCAGGACGACAGGGTCCACCAGGCGGTCCGTGAAAGCAAGATTCGGTTTCTCCAGAAACCCTTCGGCATCGCCGACCTGTCTCGGGAGATCTCCCTGGTCCTGTCCGGCGAAGGGGGGTAGGCGGCGCGGCACCTTCGGGTGCGCCCCAGGCTGAAATCCTGTACGCTCGGCTGGTGCGTACCGGGATCGAGACCGGACGCGCGACGGAGGCCGCATGACCCGAGTACTCGCATCCTTGCAACCAGAACCGGTGTGGCGCCACTTCGAGGCGATTTGCGCGATCCCCCACCCCTCGCGACACGAGGAGGCGATCAGGCGCCATCTCATCGAGCTGGGTACACGGCTCGGCCTGTCGACGACGGTGGATGCTGTCGGCAACGTCATCATCAGCAAGCCGCCGACGTCCGGCATGGAGGACCGGCAGCCGTTGTGCCTGCAAGCCCATATGGACATGGTGCCGCAGCGACGGCCCGACGTCGTCCACGACTTTTTGACCGACCCGATCCGACCGCAACTGTGCGGTGACGTCGTCAAGGCCACGGGCACCACACTCGGCGCCGACAACGGCATCGGCCTGGCGGCGATCCTCGCGGTGCTGGAGGCGACCGACCTCAGCCACGGGCCTCTCGAGGCGTTGATAACCGTCAACGAGGAGGCGGGGATGACGGGCGCCAAGGGCCTCGTGCCCGGGCTGCTCCAGTCGCGGCTGATGCTCAACTTGGACGGCGAGAACGAGGTCGAGCTGTGCATCGGCTGCGCCGGAGCGCTCGACACGCTGGCGAGCCTTCCCACCCCCGAGGAGCCCGTGCCGGTCGGCCATGTCGCCTTCGAGCTCGAGGTCGGCGGCCTGCGCGGCGGGCACTCCGGGATCGACATCAACCTCGGCCGCGCCAACGCGGTGGTGGTGATCGCCCGGCTTTTGTGGCAGGTGCTGCGCGTGCTCCCGGCCCGCCTCGCGGCCCTCGAGGCCGGAAGCCTCCGCAACGCCATCCCGCGCGAGGGACGGGCGGTGCTGACGGTGCCGGCCGAAAAGGCTGAGGACCTGGTTCGACGGGTCGAGGCGGAGGCAGCGACGATCGGGAGCGAGTTCGCGCATGCGGACCCGGCGATCCGCGTCTCGCTCCAGCCGTGCGAGCTGCCGGCCACGGTCGTCGAGAGCGAGGCTGCCGGCCGCCTCGTTCAAGCGCTGTTCGCGTGCCCCAACGGCATGATGTACATGAGCCCCGAGGTGCCGGGCTTGGTGGAGACCTCCTCGAACCTCGGCGTGGCACGGCTCGACGGCGGCACCGCGTCGGTCGTCACGCTCCAGCGCAGCGCCGTCGACTCCCGGAAGGAAGAACTCGCCGGCCGTATCGCCTCGGTCTTCCGGCTCGCCGGGGGTACGGCCGAGCATGCCAACGGCTACTCCGGGTGGCGACCCAACGCGGCTTCACCACTGCTCGCGGTGATGAAGCGGACGTTCGCTGAGGTCATGGGGCGGGAGGCCGAGGTCACCGCTACCCACGGCGGTCTCGAGTGCGGGATCATCATGGGTGCGTACCCCGATCTCGACGCGGTCTCGCTCGGACCCACCATCCGCTTCCCCCACTCACCCGACGAAGAGGTCGACATTGCCTCGGTGGGCCGGTTCTGGACCTACCTTCGCGCCGTGCTGGAGCGCGTTCCCCGGACCTGACGGTCAGCCCCGGTGGCGGGACCGGATGAGGCGGTGCTGCTCGACGGTGACATGAGCCAGGCGGATATTCGCCGCGTCGACCATCTTGCCGTCCACCCCGACAACGCCGCGACCCTCGGCCCGCGCCTCCTCGTAGGCCGCCAGCACCCGCTCCGCCCACGCCACCTCGGCTGCTGGCGGGGTGAAAACGCGGTTGACGGTCTCGAGCTGCGCGGGGTGGATGCACTGCTTGCCGTCGAAGCCGATCGCGCGGGCGATGCGCGCCGCCCGTTCCAGCCCCACTGGATCCTGAAGCCCGGCAAATGGGCCATCCATACAGCGGCGCCCGTTGGCGCGCGCTGCAGCGACGATGGTATGCATGATCGCGTGCCAACGGTGCCCGGGGTAGACGGCGTCGTGCTCGTCCTCCTCGCCGATCGACGCCAGCGGCGCCCGGATCGAGGCGGCGTAGTCACCGGGACCGAAGATGAGTGCGTCGAGGCGAGGCGTGGCCGCGGCGATCTCAGCCGCTGCCAGGAAAGCCTGCGCGGTCTCGATGTGGACTTCCAACATGATCGTGCCGGGCAAGCCCTTGGCCGCCTCGATCTGCGATAGGAGGGTATCGACGAACAGCACGTCTGCAGCCCGGTTGACCTTGGGCAGCACCAGCAGGTCGAGGCGATCTCCGACCTCTTCGACAACCTCGACCACGTCACGATACGCGAACGGTGTGTCCAAGCTGTTGATGCGGACCATGCGAAGGCGCGGCCCGAAGTCGATCTCGCGCAGCGCCCGCACGACGTTGCCTCGGGCCGGGATCTTCTCCTCCAGCGAGAGGGCGTCCTCGAGGTCGATGCACACCGCGTCAGCGACGCTTGCAGCGGCCTTTTCGATCATGGTGAAGCGGGACGCCGGCACGAACAGCATGCTGCGCTCGAGGTGAACCGAGCGGGTTGACGGACTCGCGTCGATCAGCCGTCGCGACATGCCGCCATGATACGCAACCGGCGATCGTTCGACTGCCTCTCGGCTCCTGGGTCCGACCTGGGTGCGGCCACCGTCTGCGACCCGCACCGGAGGTCGGCACGCGGGACTGCGCGACCTGACGATCAACGGCAAACACACCGTGGGCGAGATGGCCGCGGCACCCGAAGAACGCTTTCGCCATGTCCAACGGTCGCCGGCGGCACGCAGAGCCTGCCAGGGTATGATGGTCCGGAGCGAAAGGAGGGCTCATGGAGGAGAAGCCACAAGGTTGCGCCCGCGTCACCGGCGCCGTCCTCGGATCGCCTCCGTCCGAAGACACGCCGCAAACACCACCGGAGGTCGCGAGGAAGGGGGAACGGATGTCCGCACGGGTTGGTCAGAAAGCGCCGGATTTCAACGCCCCGGCGTACTACCGCGGTAGCTTCAAGAACGTACAGCTATCGGATTACCTTGGAAAGTGGATCCTGCTCTGCTTCTATCCAGGTGACTTCACCTTCGTTTGAGCGACCGAGGTGTCGGCGGTCGCCGACAAATACAGCGAGCTGCAAGCCCTCGGGGTTGAGGTCTTCTCCTGCAGCGTGGACAGTCATTTCGTCCACAAGATGTGGAACGACCACGAGCTGTCGAAGATGGTCGAGGGCGGCATACCGTTCCATATGCTCTCCGACCAGGCAGGCAACATCGGTCGAGCTTACGGAGTCTACGACGAGGCGCAGGGCATCGAGCTGCGCGGCCGGTTCATCATCGACCCCGACGGCGTGATCCAGGCGATGGAGGTGCTCACGCCCCCGGTCGGGCGCAGGATCGCCGAGTCGGTGCGCCAGGTCCAGGCGTTCCAGCTCGTTCGGGCGAGCAAGGGCACCGAGGCCACCCCTGCCGGGTGGATGCCCGGTCAGCCTGTCCTCCGTCCCGGTCCCGACCTCGTCGGCAACGTCTGGAAGGTCTGGAAGCCGAACGAGTAGCGTTCGTCGCGGCGTCTGTCCTCACCGGCAGGCGCCGCGTTCGTTTCGAGCGCCGCAGCGTTGGGCTCGGTTTCCCGTCCGTCGAGTCACTTCTCTCGTTGTTCTCGTTCCGGAGTATGGAGCCCGGGTGTCGCCCACCTCTCATGATCGCCGTGCGATGATCTCGGCCTTCTGGACGCGGACCGAACGCTACCGCTCGTATGGCTGGGATCGCTTCGCTGCGGCCGACTCGGTCGCTGGTTGGCTCGACCCCAGCTCTCGCCGGGTGCTCGACATCGGTACCGGGCAGGGCCTGCTCGCGGCCGCTCTCGCCCGCCGTGGGTTCGGCGTCCTTTCTGGTGACGTGAGCCTCGACACCCATCCGGTCGCGACCGAGCTGGTGCGCGTTTTTTCCGTCGCTGACCGCGTCCACTACCTGCTCTGCGACGGCTCGAGCCTCCCCTTCTCGGACGCGAGCTTCGACCGCATCACGATGATGAACGTGCTGCACCACCTCGGCCACCTCCGGCCGGTTCTGACGGAGCTCACACGCGTCGCCATGCCCGGCTGTCAGCTCGTGCTCGCCGATTTCTCGAAAGCCGGTTTCGAGCTCGTCTCGCAAGTCCACCGCGAAGGAGGCGGCAAGCACTCCAGTACCGGCGTAACCCTCGAGGCCGCTGAGGCTCGGCTGACGGCGGCAGGGTGGAACCTTCGAAGGCGAGGCACCCAGCACCTCGAGGAAGTGGCCAGCTTCCAGTACGGGCGCGCGGACCGACGCCGCCCTCGGTAGTCCTTGACATTCCCACCCGTGAGCATATGCTTACGACATGCCGCGCGCCGCAGCTCCGCGCCACGTCACCACCTCTGTGAAGGCCCGGATTTTCTGTCCGACCGGCGCCTGCCTCCACACCACCGAGTCGGTGACCCTTGACCTCGATGCCCTGGAAGCGCTCCGCCTAGCCGATCTCGTCGGCCTTTACCATGAGGCTGCCGCCGCCCGTATGGGCGTCTCGCGCGCCACCTTCGGGCGGCTCGTGGCGGAGGCCCGACGCCGCGTCGCCGAGGCACTCGTCCTCGGCAAGGTGCTGCGGATCGCCGGCGGCGAGGTCGTGCAAACCGAGGTCGGCCCGATTCCCTGTCCGGTGCACCGAGATGGGCGGCGACAAGGACGGGAGTGCCTCTGCCAGGGGCGAGCAGGCGCCGCCAACCGGGGCGGGCGGCAGTGATGAGCTTCCAGCACGCGATCGCCGAGACGCTGATGATCACCGGGTTCGTCTTCGTGATGATGCTGCTGGTCGAGTATCTGCAGGTGCGTTCCGCCGGCCTCGTGGGGCGCTGGTTGCAGCACGGCGGCGTCGTCCGCACAGCGGTCGTGACGCTCGTCGCCCTCGTGCCCGGTTGCCTCGGCGCCTTCACCGACGTCACCCTCTACACCCACGGGATGATCAGCTTCGGTGCGCTGGTCGGGGCGATGATCGCCGGGTCCGGCGACGCGGCGTTCCTGATGTTGGCCGTGGCACCCAAGGCGGCGCTCGGGGTGTTCGGCCTGCTGTTCGTGTACGGGTTACTGGTGGCGTTGCTGGTCGACCGCGTGGGCGGTGCCCGCTTCTATCGTGGCACGGCCTGCCCAGACGGCATCACCCTGCACGAGCACGAGCTTTCTGGACAACCCTCGCTGTTCAGGCCACCACGGCTGCGCGACGTGAGCTGGCCACGAGCGATCCTGACCGTGGCGCTCGCGCTGTTTGTCGCTGGCGTGGCGCTGGGTCTGCTTGGACCGGGACAGTGGTCCTGGGTTCGCTGGATACTCCTCCTCGTCACGACCCTGGCTCTCGCCGTGGTGATGACGGTGCCGGAGCACTTCCTACGCGAGCACCTGTTCGCCCATGTCGCCCGGCGGCACACCCCGAGGGTGTTCGCCTGGGTCCTGGGAGTCTCGCTCTGCATGGCTGGGCTCGACGCCGTGGGTCTGCCGGTCGCCACGTGGATCGGTGACCACCGGGCTCTGGCTCTCGCGGCCGCTGTGCTCCTCGGGTTGATCCCCGACTCCGGCCCGCAGCTGGTCTTCGTGACGCTTTTCGCACAGGGCGTTGTGCCGCTTTCCGTGCTGGTCACCTCGGCCGTGGTACAGGACGGACACGGTTTGCTGCCACTCCTCGCCGAGTCCCCACGCGAGTTCGTGAAGGTGAAAGCAGTCAACGCCGCCGCCGGTCTGGTGCTCGGCTCCGCGATGATGCTGTTGGGGTGGTAGCGCCGATCGGGAGTAGCGAGTGACCAGCGTGAAGAGACGTCAGCCCCGACCAGCGCCGACCGAGATCATCCTCGAAAGCATTTCGGACGGGGTGTTCACGATCGACCTCGAGTGGCGCATCACCTCGTTCAACCGGGCGGCGGAGGAGATCACCGGGATCCCCCGACGCGAAGCGATCGGCCGGCACTGCTCAGAGGTCTTCCGCGCCAGCTTGTGCGAGGGTGCCTGTGCTCTGCAGCGCACGCTCACCAGCGGCAAACCGATCATCAACCAGCCCTGCTTCATCGTCGACGGAGACGGGCGCCGCATCCCCATCTCCATCTCGACCGCGCTTTTGCGCGACGCTTCCGGTCGCGTGGTGGGCGGGGCCGAGACGTTTCGCGACCTGACGGTCGTCGAGGAGCTCCGCCGCGAGCTCGAAGGGCGCTTCCAGATCGGCGAGCTGGTCAGTCACAGCCCGAGCATGCGGCGGATCCTCGAGATCCTGCCGGCGATCGCCGAGAGTGACTGTACCGTTCTCATCGAAGGCGAGACCGGTACCGGCAAGGAGCTGCTGGCTCGCGCCATCCACGGCGCCAGCCCACGGCAAAGCGGTCCGTTCGTCGCCGTCAACTGCTCGGCCATCCCGGAGACGCTCCTCGAGGCTGAGCTGTTCGGCGTCCGCGCCGGCGCCTTCACCGGCGCCGACCGCGACCGCAAGGGACGTTTCGCCGCCGCGCAGGCGGGCACCTTGCTGCTCGACGAGATCGGCGAGCTGAGCGCCGCGGTCCAGGTCAAGCTCCTGCGCGTGCTCCAGGAACGTGCGTACGAGCCGCTCGGCAGCAGCTCGCCGGCCCCCGCCGACGCCCGTATCATCGCCGCCACCAACCGCGACCTCCGCGAGCTGGTCCGCGCCGGCACCTTTCGCGAGGACCTCTTCTACCGCATCAACGTGGTTCGGCTCGAGCTCCCGCCGCTACGTCGGCGGCGCGAAGACATCCCCCTGCTGGTCGAGCATTTCGTGAGCGCGCTCAACTGCCGGCAGGGGCGGCATGTGAGCGGGGTTTCCGCGGACACGATGGCGTTGCTCATGGCGCACGACTGGCCGGGCAACGTGCGCGAGCTCGAGAACGCGATCGAGCACGCGTTCGTCCTCTGCCGAGGCCAGCGGATCGAGCCGCGGCACCTCCCGGAGCCGCTTTTCGGGCGAGTGTCTCGGGAGAGCGACCTTGCCAGCCGGGTCAAGGCGGTGGAGGCCGAGGCAATCCTCGAGGCGCTGCGCCGCAACCACGGCAACCGCCAGGCCGCAGCCCGCGAGCTCGGGCTGCACCGTACGACTCTCTTCCGCAAGCTCAGCCAGCTCGGTGTGGCGCTGCCCGCCGGAGATGGGCGGCGCCGGCGCTGACCAACATTTGTTGCACCTCTGCAACATCCAAATCTACTATCGTCGCGCGTTCGCAACACACCCCACTCCCCACCGACCCCGCGCACTGCACATAACCATCATCATTTACATACTTTAGATGTGAACGAAGGAGTTTGGCACGGAGGTTGCTGGAGCAGCCTCTCGGATGGGACAGGAACGGATCGCTGTGACGGTGTGGCGCGGGCGCATGTCGCCGGTGCTCGATGTCTCGACCAGGGCGTTGCTCCTCACCGTCGAGGACGGCCGGGTTCTCGACCGCGCCGAGCTCGATCTGCCCGAGACCGGTGGCGCCAAGCTGGCAGCGCTCGCGAACCGGGGGGTCGGAACGCTACTGTGCGGTGCCGCCTCGCACCTGATGGCGCAGCAGGCCGCATCGTTCGGGCTCCGGCTGGTCCCCTTTCTGGCCGGGACGATCGAGGAGGTCGTGACTGCCTACCTGGCCGGCCGCCTGCCCCATCCCTCGTTGTCGATGCCGGGGTGCCACGGCAGGCGGCGAGGCCACATGGGCCGGCGCTGTCACCGCGGCCGCATCGCTGAACGAGAGGAGGGAGTCGTGCCGAGAGGAGATGGAACTGGACCACGAGGAGAGGGGCCCGGCTCCGGCCGTGGCCAGGGGCCGTGCGGTGGAGGGCAGGGACCTCGCTCGCCACAGACGGGAGGCGGACCGGGTAGGCCGCCACGCCAGGGTCGCGGCCCAAGACAGGGTAAGGGTCCCGGTCGCGGGCTGGGACCGCAACGCTGAAAGGAGGATGTGATGCCTGGAGGAGACCGTACTGGACCGCTGGGTGAGGGACCGATGACGGGGCGAGGCATGGGGTTCTGCGCCGGATACCCGACGCCAAGATTCGCTCAACCTGGGCCGGGCGGCGGCTTTGGGCGCGGGTGGGGGTTTGGCGGCGCTGGCCGCGGCGGCCGTGGATGGCGCCACCGATTCTTCGTCACCGGCGTACCGGGGTGGAGGCGCGCGGGCTGGACGCCCGAGACACCGCAGAGCGAGAGGCAGTGGCTCGAGGCCCGGGCCAGGGCGATCGAGAACGAGCTGGCCGCGATCCGCGCTCAGCTCGATCGGGCTGGCAGCGGCGCGGATGAGAGTGAGTCGGGAGGACGGGAATGAAGGTCGTGATCACGGCGCAGCGAGCAGCCTGGGATGCTCCGGTCGACGCCCGATTCGGGCGCGCACGGACTTTTGTCCTCGTCGACACCGAGAGCCGAGAGCTCCAGGAGATCCCCAACTCCCAAGCGCTCGATGCGACCCAGGGCGCCGGCGTGCAAGCGGCGGCACTCGTCTGCCGGACCGGTGCCGAGGCGATCGTCACCGGTCATTGCGGCCCCAAGGCGTTCGCCGCGCTCGCGGCGGGCGGCGTCAAGGTCTTCACTGGAGCTGAAGGCACGGTGGCTGACGCGGTGACGAGCCTGGTCGCCGGACAGCTCCACCAAGCCGACGCGGCGGACGTCGCCGGGCACTGGGTGTGATCGTCGCCATCGCGTCGGGCAAGGGCGGCACGGGCAAGACCACGGTCGCCCTGTCGCTCGCGCTGGCGGCCGGCCGCCCGGTGCGGCTGCTCGACTGCGATGTCGAGGAGCCAAACTGCCACCTCTTCCTGGATGGCGAGGTGGTGGCGCGGGAAGAGGTCTTTTTGCCGACGCCGGCGGTTGACGCCGGCGCGTGCACGGCCTGTGGGCTGTGCGGCGAGATCTGTGAGTTCGGAGGGATCATCGTGCTACCCACGGGAGCGTACGTCTTCCCCACGCTCTGCCATGCCTGTGGGGCGTGCGTGCAGTTGTGCCCGGCCGGCGCCCTGCGCGAGGTCCCCCGCCGGATCGGTGAGCTGACCGAGATGAGGGCGGGCTCGATCACCCTTTTCACGGGCCGGCTGGACGTCGGGCAGACGCTGGCCCCACCGTTGGTACGGGCCGTGCGGGCACGGGGCGAGGGCAACGGCCTCGTCATCATCGACGCCCCGCCCGGCACTTCGTGCCCGGTGGTCGCGGCGGTACACGGTGCCGACGTGGCGGTCCTCGTCACCGAGCCAACGCCGTTCGGCCTGCACGATCTCGAGCTCGCGGTGGAGGCCGTCCGCCGGCTGCAGGTGCCGTTCGGCGTCGTCATCAACCGCGCTGGCGCCGGCGACGCCCGGGTGGCCGACTTCTGCGCGCGGGAAGGCATCTCGGTGCTGCTCGAGATCCCGCAGGAGCGCCGCATTGCCGAGGCCTACGCCCGCGGACTTCCCGTCGTGACCGCAGCTCCCGAGCTGCGCCCCGCGTTCTGCAGCCTGCTCGACGGGCTCGATCGCCTGCGGACACCAGCGGTTGCCCGCGCGCACATGGGGAGCTGAGATGTCGACCTACCAGTACCCTGGGACGAGCTGCCGCCACCTGTACGTCGCCCCGTCCCGCCGCCTGGGGCGGTCGCTCGGCGTCGACCTCGTGCCACACAAGATCTGTTCTTTCGACTGCATCTACTGCCAGCTCGGGCGCACCACGGAGCTCTCGGTCACACGGCGCCCGGGCCCGCCGGTCGAGCTGCTCGTGCTCGAGGTGCAGGAAGCGCTGGCCCGAGGTCCACGGCCCGACTTCCTGACCATCTCGGGCTCCGGAGAGCCGACGCTGTACGAGCCTCTCGATGAGCTGATCGCCGCACTCGGACGAGTGTTCCGGCCGCTCGCCGTGCTCACCAACGGGTCGATGCTGCGCCAGCGGGAGGTGCGGGACGCCCTTCGCGGCGCGGACGTCGTGCTGCCGTCGCTGGACGCCGCCGACGAGGACCTGTTCCAGCACGTCAACCGGCCCCACCCCGATCTCTCGCTCGCCGGCCTCGTCGAGGGCTTGGCCGCGTTCCGCCGGGAGTTTCGCGGGGCCATCTGGCTGGAGATCACGATGCTCGGTGGCGTCACCGCGATCCCCGCCCAAGCCGTCCGTCTGGCCGAGCTGGCGTCGGAGGTCGGCCCCGATCGCATCCACCTCAACACTGTCGTACGGCCACCTGCCGAGGCGTCCGCGCTGCCCGCTCCCGGCAACGACCTCGAGGTTCTGAGCAGCCTGTTCCAGCCCCCTGCCGAAGTCATCGGTGAGGCCCAGATCCCGAGGCACATCGAGACGGTGGCCGCCTCGGCCGGCGCCATGCTGTCGATCTTGCGCCGCCGGCCCTGCACGGTTGGGGACCTGGCCACGGCGTTGAACGCCCCCTCTCCCGCCGTGATCAAGACACTCCAGACCCTGCTGCGCCGGCAGGCCGTCCGCGTCCGTGTCTGCGACCGCCAGGTCTTCTACTCCGTCGACGAGGGCGTGAGCGTATGAGAGAGCTGGTGGTCATCAGCGGCAAGGGCGGCACCGGCAAGACGAGCGTGCTGGGCTCGCTCGCCGCGCTGGCTGGGCGGGCGGTCCTGGCGGACTGCGACGTCGACGCCGCCGACCTGCACCTGCTCCTGCGCCCCGAGATCCGCACCCGCGAGCCGTTCTTCGCCGGCCACGAGGCGGTAATCCATCACGCCGCCTGCACTGGCTGTGGCGACTGTGTGCCGGTCTGCCGCGCCGGCGCGATCACGGCCGGCAACGGCACGTTCACCGTGGAACCCCTCCTGTGCGAAGGATGCGGCCTGTGCGTCCGGGTTTGCCGGGACGGCGCCATCGCGTTCCCGTCCCGCCGCTGCGGTGAGTTGCTCGGCTCGGACACCCGGTTCGGCCCGCTGGTGCACGCCCGCCTCGAACCCGGCGGCGAGAGCTCCGGCAAGTTGGTCGCCCAGGTACGGCGGGAGGCGAGGCGCCTGGCCGCCGAGCTCGGTGTGGACTGGCTGCTGGTGGATGGACCACCGGGCATCGGTTGTCCAGTCATCGCCTCGCTGAGCGAGGCCACCGCCGTGCTGGTCGTGACCGAGCCGACGCCATCGGGGCTGCACGACCTCGAGCGCGTCCTCGAGCTGTGCCATCACTTCGGGGTGCCGGCACGCGTGTGCGTAAACAAGTGGGATCTTCACCCCGCGCTGACCGCCGAGCTGGAGGCGCTGGCCCGCTCACGGCAGGCAGCGCCGGTCGGCCGTATCCCCTACGACCTGGCGGTGACCGCGGCGCAGGTGCAGGGGCGGCCGGTGATCGAGTTGGGGGGCCCGGCTGCCGAGGAGATCACCCGCCTGTGGGAGCGCCTGCAGGCGATTGGAGGTGCGAGTGGAAGCTGAGTTTGTTCCCTCCCCCGCCCTGCTCGACCACGCCCAGAACCCGCGCAACCTGGGGGCACCACAGCGCGCCGACGGGTACGCACGGGTCACCGGGCAGTGCGGCGACACGATGGAGATCTGGCTGTGCTGCCACGGCGAGCGAATCGTCGAGGCACGGTTCGTCACCACCGGCTGCGGGCCCTCTCTGGCCTCCGGCAGCGCCGTCACCGAGCTCGCGCGCGGGCTGCCGCTCGACGAAGCGCTGGCGATCGGCCCCGGCGAGGTGCTCCGGACGCTCGGCGGGCTGCCCGACGAGTCGCGCCACTGCGCGGCGCTGGCGGCCGAGACGCTGCACGCCGCCTGTCTGGACGTCTTCAGGGGCGGCGAGGGTGTGCGCGCCGAGCAGGCCCGCCAGGCTGCCGAGCGTGCCGCCGAACAAGAACGGCTGCGCACGAGGATCGCGGCCATTCGGCATCAGATCGTGGTGCTCTCCGGCAAAGGCGGCGTGGGCAAGAGCACGGTGGCGGTGAGCCTGGCGGCTGCAGCCGCCCGCGCCGGCCTGTCGGTGGGGCTCCTGGATGTCGACGTGCACGGTCCGAGCGTCCCCACCATGTCCGGCCTCGGAGGGCAGCGGCCGGTTGTCGTGGGCGACGCGCTCGTCCCGATCGAGATCGGCGGCGTGAAGGTGATGTCGGTGGGGCTGCTGATCGGGGACCAGGACCAGGCGCTCATCTGGCGCGGCCCGATGAAGGCCAAGCTCATCGAGCAGCTCCTGCGCGACGTGGCTTGGGGCGAGCTCGACCTTCTGGTCGTGGACGCCCCGCCGGGCACCGGCGATGAGCCGCTGGCCGTGTGCCAGCTCCTCGGCCACCCCGACGGCGCCGTGATCGTGACCACGCCCCAGGACGTCGCCATCACCGCTGTTCGCAAGTCGATCTCGTTCTGCCGCCAGCTCGCGCTGCCGATACTGGGCGTGGTCGAGAACATGAGCGGCCTGCTGTGCCCCGCCTGCGGGCACCTCGCGGAGGTCTTTGGCTCGGGCGCTGGCGAGACCATGGCCGCCGAGATGGGCGTACCGTTTTTGGGACGCATCCCGATGCACCCGGAGATCACAGCCGCGGGAGACGCCGGCACCCTCCTGCGTGTGCCTTGGGAGGCCGCTTCGCTGGCCGAGGCCTTCGACCGAGCGTTCAACCCATTGCTGACCATCGCCGGCGCCGTGGCGCCGACGCCACCGACACCCGAAAGGAGACCAGAGCACGCTATGCGCATCGCCATTCCACTCGCCAACGGCCGCCTCGCCCAGCACTTCGGGCACTGCGCGGCATTCGCCCTCCTCGACGTCGACCTCGATCGACGCGAGATCCTCACCCGTCAGGACGTGCCGGCTCCCGACCACCAGCCGGGTCTGCTGCCACCGTGGCTCGCCGAGCGCGGCGCCAACATCATCCTGGCTGGGGGCATGGGCTCCCGTGCCCAGCAGCTTTTCGCTCATCACGGCATCCAGGTGATCGTCGGAGTACCCTCCGAGACGCCGGAGGCACTCGTCACCGCATGGATGGCCGGCACCCTCGTGTCCGGCGAGAACGTCTGCGACCACTGAGCCGCAGCCAAGGAGAACCTACGTGAGCCACGACCTCGCACACCTCGGCCGCAACACCCTCACCATCCACGCCGGCGGAGAGATCGACCGCACGACCGGCGCGGTGGCGCCCGCCATCTACCAGACCTCCACCTTCGCCTTCGCGAGCTGCGAGCAGGGCGCTGCCCGCTTCGCTGGGCAGGAGGACGGGTTCATCTACACGCGCATGGGTAACCCCACGACGGCGCGGCTCGAGACCGCGGTAGCGGCGCTCGAGGGAGGGTTCGGCGGCTTCGCCACCGCCTCCGGCATGAGCGCCCTGTGCACGGTCCTCTTCGCCGTCCTCGGTCAGGGCGACCACATGGTCGGATCCAGCTCCGTGTACGGCCCCTCGCGGGTCGTGGTCGAGCGTGACTTCAGCCGTTTCGGGGTCACCTCCACGTTCGTCGAGACCGCCGACCTCGAGGCCGTACGCGCCGCCCTTCGCCCCGAGACCCGCCTCGTCTTCGTCGAGACCCCGGCCAACCCGACGATGGCGATCACCGACCTCGCCGCGGTCGCGGAGCTAGCCCACGCACACGGCGCCATCCTACTGGTCGACAACACCTTCTCGAGCCCGATCCTGCAGCATCCGATCGCCCTCGGGGCCGACATCGTCATGCACAGCATGACCAAGTTCCTCAACGGCCACTCTGACGTCGTGGCGGGCATGGTCGTGCCGGCGAGCGAGGCTTTGTACCGGCGCATCCAGCCAGTCCACGCCTACCTCGGAGCGTGCATGGACCCGCACCAGGCGTGGTTGACGCTGCGCGGCCTGCGCACGCTGTCGATGCGGGTGCGCACGGCGCAGGCAGGGGCCCAGCAGGTCGCACCGTGGCTCGAGCGGCACCCGAAGGTGGAGTGGGTGCGTTACCCAGGGCTGCCGAGCCACCCACAGTACGAGCTCGGCGCGCGCCAGATGGAGGGCCCGGGCTCGCTGATCTCGTTCGAGCTCCGAGGCGGGTACGAGGCCGGCGTGCGCATGCTCAACCACGTAAAGCTCATGACTCTGGCGGTGTCGCTCGGGGGTGTGGAGTCGCTCATTCAGCATCCGGCCAGCATGACGCACGCGGCGATGCCCCGCCCCGACCGCATCGCGGCCGGCATCAGCGACGGTCTGGTGCGTCTGTCGGTGGGGTGCGAGGACGTCGAGGACATCCTCGCCGACCTCTCGCAGGCACTGGATCAGGCCTAGCCTGGGAGCATCGAAAGGAGAGCCGGATGGCCAAGGTCGGGATCATCATCTGCGCCCGCTACCGCGACTGCGGCGGCGGCAAGTGCTTCCGCGCCATGCGGGAGCGACACGGAGGCTTCGCCCGCTACCCGGCGGACGAAACGGTCGAGCTCGTCGGCTACTCGACCTGCGGCGGCTGCCCTGGCGGCAACGTCGAGTACGTGCCCGCCGAGTTCATCAAGAACGGTTGCGACGTCGTGCATCTGGCCACGGGCCTCGTCGTCGGCTACCCCCCCTGCCCGAGCATCAGACGGTTCAAGGAGTTCATCGAGACCCAGTACGGCTTGCCGGTGGTCGTCGGCACGCACCCGATCCCTCTCAAGTACCTGCAGACGCACGATCGGCTGTCGTTCTGGGATACCTCCGGGATGCGCGAGCTGGCGGCCCACCTGCTGGCGGAGCCTCACGAGCTGATGGAGGCGTACAACTGATCGCCTGCGGGATGTTGCTGGCTGCCGTGTTTGCCACGGCAACCACGGAGCCACCGTGCGATGCGGTGTGCGAGCGCCGCCTCGCCGCGGCGGCGTTGGCGCGCGGCGACGTCCGCCCCGCCGTCGAACGGCTGCGAGCCGCAGTCGCCCGCCACCCCAGCGACCCCGTCCTGCCGTTCTGGCTCGCCCGCGCCTACCTTCTGGACAACAACCTCTTCTGGGCCGAGAAGTCGCTCCGGGAGGCACTCGGTCGTCGGGGCGAGAGCAGCGAGACGCGCCTTTGGCTCGCCTGCGTGCACCTGCGCCAGGGTGACCCCGAGTTGGCACTGGAGGAGCTGACCGCTGTCGGCGAGCCGCCACCGGGTCCGCTGCTCACGCGCAAGACGCTGCTCGACGCCTACCGCTCCCACCTCGCAGGCGACGAGGTGGCTGCGCGGACGGCGCTGGCCACCCTCGACCGGCACGTGCGTCTGTTCGCCGAGGACCGACCGGTCCGCGCATGGCTCAGGCATCGCCTCGAGCCCTGGTGGCTGGAACCGGCCAGCGGTGAGATCGAGCTCGGGCTCGGCCACACCTCCAATGCCCTCGCCGGCGCGCCCACCGATGTCGGCGCCGTAGGCACCGCGAGCGCCCTCGGCGAGCTGACGCTGCGATCCCGTCTCACCCCACCGGGAGATTGGCGGGTCCAACCCGTCCTCGACCTCGAGGTGATCGGCCACGGCTTGCAGCAGCACGCCTACCGCGAGCTCTCGAGCCTCCAAGGCGCAGCACGGCTGGGCGCCAGCGTCGCCTCGGGCAGCCACCGTCTGCTCGTAGGTGTACGCGCCGAGCGCCTCTGGCTCGACCAGTCCCCCTCGCGCTACGCCGAGGCAGTTCGTGGTGAGCTCGAGATCGAGTGGTCCTCGGGCTGGGTCGGGCGGCTGGGCGGCGGGCACCGCGACTACCGCGACGGGCGTCGCACCCGACAGGAGTGGGATGCGGCGCTCGGTCGGCCGGTGCGGCTCGGCTCCCGTCTGACGGGTGTGGTGGGAGGGACAGCCCGCTTCGCCGATGCCAGTGCGCCGGTGTACGACCTGCGCGGGCTGTCGTTCGCGGCCGCGGCCCGCCTGCCCCTGGGCCACGGCTTCTCCACCCGGATCGCTGCCACCGTTTCGTGGGACGACTACCCACACTCGGGTGGGCGGGACGGAATGTTCGTCTTCGGTACCGCGGAGCGGCGCCGTGACCTGCTGGGCAAGGTGTCGGTCGGGCTCTGGCTGCCACCCTGGCGCGGGCTGCGCACCGGCCTCGACTGGCAGCTCGCCCGACGCGACTCGACGGCGGACGACCGACCAGGCTTCGACTTCGACTATCGGGAGTCGCGTGTCCGCTTGCTGCTCCGCTGGACGTTCGCAGCCGACCCGTGGGCGCCGAAGACCGTGCCCACTGCCGACGACCACGTGCCGCTGCCCTGGGGGCTCGGCGCGGAGGAGGGCGGTGAAGACGAACGAATTATCGATCTGCTGCGCCAGGACGAGGAGCTACGGCGTGGCTCGACCTGTGGGATGTGACGTGAAGGTGCTGGGGCGTGTGGTGGCGGAGGCTACCCTGGTAGCGGGAACCAGTGCGGCGCTGGCGCTAGCGGTGAACAGCGTGCGCTCGGACGGCCTGCCACTGGTAGCACGCACCGCGTACGAGGTGCTGGTGCCATGCCCTGAGCCTGGGGGCGAGGTGACCCCCGTGGAAGCCGGCGAGCTCAATCTCACCTCCGGGCGGACCTTCCTCATCGATGCCCGCGCGTCCGACGAGCACGGTACCGCTCACCTTCCTGGCGCCATCAACGTCCCCTACGACTGGCTCGAGCCCCTTCCGGAACCCGAGCTGCGGGCGCTGGCTCGCTCCATCGCTGCCAGCCGAGCCACCCGCGTGGTGGTCTATGGCGATGGCGAGAGGCCTGACAGCGGCGAGCACCTCGGCCGCGAGATCTCCGGGCGGGGGATCAAGAACGTCGAGTTCGTGCGGGGCGGAGCGCCGGCACTGCGCCTCGGAGATCGGCGATGAGCCTCGCTGTCGCTGCCTCCCGCCTCGCGGTTCCAGCTCGCTGGTACCTCGGCGTGCTGTTCGTGGGTGCCGCCTGGCACAAGATCGCGTCGCCCGAATCATTCGCCGTGGATGTCGCAACTTACGATATCTTACCGCTCGGGCTCGTCAACCTGATGGCGATCACCCTGCCCTGGATCGAGATCGTGGCTGGGCTCATGTTGCTGCTCGGTTGGCGTACCCGCCCAGCCTCCCTGCTCATCGCCGGCATGATGCTCGTGTTCATCGTCGCGCTCGCCATCGCTCTCGCCCGAGGGCTCGACATGTCGTGCGGGTGCTTCGCGTCCCAAGGCGCTGCAGAGGATCCGATCTCGTACCTCACCGTGCTGCGCGACCTGGCATGGCTCGCCCTCAGCGTTCTCGTGCTGGTCGGGGATCGCGGCCTCGTCGGGCTGGACGGCCTGCGCAGGACCAGGAGAGTGCATGCGTAAGCTCGTGCTTGTCGTGATCGTCGCCGTCCTCGGCCCCGCTGTTCGAGCTCAGACACCTGCGTGCGACGCTCTGGCGCCACCCCAGCGCGCTCTCGCGGCGCGCCTGCTCGCCTCCGAGCATCCCTACGAGTGCTGCGACGACACGGTCGCTCGCTGTCTGGCCGCCCCCAGAGTGTGCGCTCTGGCGGTCCGGCTCGCCGACAACATCTGCCGGCGGATTGCGGCAGGGCAGAACGAAACCCGCATCCGGCGCGCGCTCTCCCGTCGAGCTCGCAGCATGGTAGGGAACGAGGGCTCCGCCGAGATCGTCCTCGACCCCGCAACCTCGCTCGGTCCCCACAGCGCGCCGGTCACCGTGACCGTCTACGCATGTGCCCGCTGCCCGTACTGCAGCAAGCTCGTGCCGGCGCTCGTCCGCGCGGTCCGTGAGGGAGATCTGAAGGACAAGGTACGCCTCGGGTTCAGAACGTTTCCGATCCGCGGCCACGAGGGAGCCACCGAGGGCGGGCTGGCGTTCGTCGCCGCTGCCGAGATGGGCCGCTTCTGGGAGTTCTTGCTCTTCGCCTACAGCCGCTTCGACGAGTTCTCCCCGGACCGTCTGCCGATCTGGGCGGCGGAGGTGGGGCTCGAACGCGAGGCGTTCGTCGCCCTCCTCGGTGACCCGGCGACACGGGAGAAGCTGGTGGCAAGCAAGAAAGAAGGCGTCGTCAACCGGGTCGAGGAGACCCCGACGCTGTTCCTCAACGGGCGCCGGTGGGTGGGCGACCTCGAGATCGCCGAGATCGTCGACGCCGTGGAGGAGGAGCTCGACCGCGTGGGAGGACGGCAATGGCACACGCGATGAGGCTGGCGTTCGGCTTGGCGTTGCTCGCCAGCGGCGCCGGGGCCCAGGAGCGGTTCGCTGTGTTCGAGTTCTTCGTCCGCGGCCAAGGCGCCTACTGCCAGGCGGCGGCACCCGCTGTGCGGATGCTGCAAACCGAGATGGCCGGGCGGGCGGTGCTGCTCGAGTACGCCTACGACAGCTTCCCGTACGGGCGGGTGGAGCGTTGGTGGGCGGCCTACTCGGGCTCCCCGTACGTCTATCTCCCGCTGGTGATGGTGGGCAGCGGGCTCGTGGTCGACCAGGGGCCCGTGGACTATTACAACCGATACAAAGCCATGCTCGACGCCGAACTGGCGCGACCACCACAAGCACTGGTGCGGGCCTGGAGCCACCGCCAGGGCAACTCTCTGCAAGTCTTCGCACGGGCGACCAACCTGGCGTCGATTCCGCTCACCACCGACCATGCCGCGGGGTTCTGGGTCGTGGTCTGGGAGGACAACCCCGTCGGTCTGACGACGACCTGGGTACGCGCAACAGCGGCCTCGCTGTTGAACGCCACCCTCCCTCCCGGAGCAACGGCCGTCGCGACCGTGAACGTGCCGCCTCTCGGCGCCGTCGACTGGGGCAGGCTCCGCACCCTGGTGCTGCTCGAGCACCGTCCGGCCGGTGCCCCGGGCCGGTATGACATGCTCGAGGCGACAATAGCCGTCCCTGTCGGGCTCGAGGTTTCCCCGTCGGCGCTCGCACTGGGCCAGGCCAGTCCGGAGGCCGTGGTGACCCTCGATGGTCCCCACCTCCTGAGCTGGACAGCCACGCCCGATGTACCCTGGCTGCGCGCTCAGCCGGGTTCGGGCTCGCTGCCCTCGACCTGCACGGTCTCGCTCGACGGCACGCCACCGACCGGGCAGACCGGTCTCGTCCACTTCGCTGCCACGGGTGGCGGCATGACGTTCAACGCCGCCGTCACGGTCACGGCACAGGGGCGCACCATGCGCATTCGCCGCCACTTGACGCGGCCCACCCCGCTCGCTGGAGGGCCAACCACTCCGTGAGGAGGACCTGTTGCCTCACGTACGAATCTACGCGAGAGAGAAATCGGTGCCTCGTGAAATGCTTACGCGAAAAGAGAGGAGATCGTTGTGTAGGAGTCGTCGGGGTTGTGAAATCTGTGGGAATCCTGCGGGAGGGGGGGGCAGGATTGGCACAGATTCCACAGCCCGGGAGGGTGGGGCCGCGGCGCGCAGGCTCGCGACTCGACGCTGGAGACGGCGTATCGAACGTGACAGAGCGGCTGGGTTGAGCATGGCTTCAAGCGTCCGGAGCTGGTCCTTGAGATGATCGCTCACAGTTGGGGAGGCAAGGACCCGCGCGTACGGCGTCTGCGGTCGGTCGTAGCGCTTGCTGACGCGGCTGCCGTGGCGGGTCTTTTCGACCAGCTTCATCGACGGGAGGAAGAAGTTGATCAGGAGGCGAAGCTGAAAGTGCTAGGACTAGACCTGACAGTTGGTGGGTTCCCTGGATCCAGAGGCCCCGAGTTTGGGGAGAGAGGAACAGGGAGTGGAGATGACACAGCAGGAGAAGGTGATCAAGGTGAAGGTGGGGCTGTTGGAGTTGGCCAAGCAGCTCGGCAATGTGTCGCATGCCTGCCGGGTGATGGGCTACAGCCGGGACAGCTTCTACCGCTTCAAAGAGTTGTATGAGACGGGAGGCGAGGCGGCGTTGCAGGACATTTCGCGCCGGCAGCCTTTGCTGAAGAACCGTGTCCCGGAGGAGACCGAGCGTGCGATCGTCGAGCTGGCGGTCGACCAGCCGGCGTGGGGGCAGGTCCGCGTCGCCAACGAGCTTGCCAAGCAAGGCATCAGCGTGTCACCGGCGGGAGTCCGCTGCGTGTGGATGCGCCATGACCTGCAGACCATGAAGTTGCGCCTGAAGGCGCTCGAGGCGAAGGTGGCCCAGGAGGGGCGCATCCTCACGGAGTCGCAGGTGGCGGCGCTCGAGAAGGCCAAGGCCGACAAGGAGGCCCACGGCGAGTTCGAGAGCGAGTGCCCCGGCTACTGCGGCGCCCAAGACACCTTCTATGTTGGGACTTTGAAGGGGGTCGGGCGCATCTACCAGCAGACCTTCATCGACACCTACGCGAAGGTGGGGTTTGCCAAGGTGTACGACCGCAAGACGCCGCTGACCGCCGCCGACCTCTTGAACGATCGTGTGGTGCCGTTCTTCGACGAGCATGGTGTTCCCCTGAGCCGCATCTTGACCGACCGCGGCACCGAGTTTTGCGGCAACCCCGAACGCCATGAGTACGAGCTGTACCTGGCCGTCGAGGACATCGACCACACACGAACGAAGGTCAAAAGCCCCCAAACCAACGGCATCTGTGAGCGTTTCCATAAGACGATCCTCGATGAGTTCTACCGGGTGGCGTTCCGCAAGAAGATCTACTCCTCGCTCGACGAGCTGCAGGCTGACCTCGACATCTGGATGCGGCAGTACAACGAGGTGCGACCGCACCAAGGAAGGTGGTGCTACGGCAAGACCCCAATGCAGACCTTTCTCGACACCGTCCCGCTCGCCAGGGAAAAGATGCTGCCTGCCTGACGACGAGGACACCCTACAATGACCCCGGACACCAGGGACCAAACCCACCGCCTGTCAGCTCGGGTCTTGACTTTCACAAGTATTGGCTCGTCAGGTCGCGCCATGGGAGTGGGATGATCTTGTCTTCAGTCTTGCTCTCGACATATTTGCGCCTCAGTCGCAGGTACCTCAGCCTCCTTTCTACCCTGGCTTCGTGTTCCTGGGTCGCCTTGTACGGCTGATCGCGGTCGATAACCACGCCGCACTGACGTGGTTGAGCGTGATCGCCAGTTCAGTCGTCCCGGTATTCTGCTTCTTTGTTGCCACAGGGTTCGGCTTCTCAAGACGAGTGAGTATGACGGCGGCGGGGCTACTTGCGTTCTTCCCTGCTGTTTGGTTTCATTCAGGCGTTCCCCTATCGGACCCAGCCGGTCTCGCGGCCAGCCTCGGCGCCATGGCTCTTGGCCTCCGAGCCAACCGCAGTCCTCGTACTGCACTAGCAGCAGCCGCTGCGTTGGGCATCGCGGTGTCCATACGACCTCAATCGGCACTCCCGGCCGTAATCGGTTTGGCAATCTCAGTTAGCAGTCTCACGCGCAGGCAGAAGCTCGGTATTGCTGCGGCCGCTGTGACGAGCGTTGGGCTCCTCTATGTGACGCCTATCGTAATTGCGGCTAGAGGGCTTTCGGGGGTTGTGAACTGGACGGCGTACCAAGCATCGTTCGTATTGGACCACGATTCGTTGGCTGCCCACCACTGGGCAATCCCCTTCATGCTCAGGCGCTACTTGGTTGACATATGGGCCTATCCTGCCCTTGCGATCGTGGTGCTGGCCTTCTCGGTCGTCGGTGGCATGCGCATCTGGGAAGAACCTCGGCGAAAGACCCTTGGAGCCCTCCTGGTCGTGTTCTTGCCCTATGCACTTCTCTCGTGGACCTTCCTTGACTGTCCCGCCTTGGGAGGGGTCAAGCCCCCGGCTTCAAGCCGGAAGCTTCGGGCCTTCAGTTTGGTAGCATCAGTGGGATGAGGGAGTACAGGCGGGGGACGCACTCGGTGTTTTGGTTGCAC
>Ga0208822_1000231_pt1 | contig 42772 bp, 45 predicted proteins | sample AD_STIC08_MetaG_FD_184435 | JGI IMG/M metagenome (GOLD analysis project Ga0208822, IMG submission 184435) | Active sludge microbial communities of municipal wastewater-treating anaerobic digesters from USA - AD_STIC08_MetaG (SPAdes) (version 2) | ecosystem: Engineered > Bioreactor > Anaerobic >...
TACTCGGCCGCCAAGGCCGGCATGCACGGCTTCACGATGGCGCTGGCGCAGGAAGTGGCCAACAAGGGCGTGACGGTGAACACCGTGAGCCCGGGCTACATCGCCACCGATATGGTCAAGGCGATCAAGCAGGAAGTGCTGGACAAGATCGTCTCGGGCATCCCGGTCAAGCGCCTGGGCACGCCGGAAGACATCGCCTCCATCGTGTCGTGGGTGGCATCGGACGAATCCGGCTTCGCGACCGGTGCCGACTTCTCCGTCAACGGCGGCTTGCACATGGGCTGAACGCGGTCACGCGACTCGCCTCGAGCCCGGCCATCGCGCCGGGCTTTTTCATGCCCGATCAGAACGCCACGTAGCGCCCTGGCCGGTGGTTCAGCGCCAACGTCAGGTTCAGTGCCAGCGCACCGGCGATCGACATCAGGATGCGCTGCGGCTCCACCATCGCCAGCGAGGCGACGAGGATGGCGCCATCGATGCCCATCTGCACCCAGCCGGCGCGCCAGCCGAAGCGCTTCTGCAGCACCAGCACGAGGATGTTCAGCCCGCCCAGGCTGGCGTGGTGGCGGAACAGCACGAGGAAGCCCGCGCCCATCAACAGCCCGCCGGCGATGGCCGCGAACCACGGGTCGAGCACGGCGAAGCCGGCCCACCGCGGCACCGCTGTCGTGAGGGCCGACAGCAGCGTCACCGCGGCGAAGGTCTTCAGCGTGAAGCTGCGTCCCATCGCCCGCCACGCGAGCAGGTAGAAGGGCAGGTTGATGACGAAGAACAGCGGGCCGAAGCCGACGCCGGTGGCGTAGTGCGCCAGGAACGCGACGCCGGCCGTGCCACCGGTGAGCAGCCCGGCGTGGCTGAACATCGCCACGCCGAAAGCGATGAACAGCGTGCCGGTGACGAAGGCCAGCGCGTCGTCGTACCAGGCGTGGCGCAGCGCGCCTTCTCCGGCGCCGCTCATTCGACGATGCCGGAGATGAAGAACTTGATCAGCCCCTTGGCCGCGAAGCCGACCAGCCCCACGCCCAGGCCCAGCAGCAGCACGAAGGTGCCGAACTTGCCGGCCTTCGACTCGCGCGCAAGTTGAAGGATGATGAACACCATGTAGAGCATGAACGCGCTGACCCCGAAGGTCAGCCCGAACCAGGCGATCTGCTCCTCGGTGTAGCCGAACATGCCGTGTCCCGGTCTCAGGGCCGCTCGGCCAGGCCGGAGGTGTCGACCAGGTCGCGGTAGGCGTGCCAGCTGGCGTGCGCGATCCACGGCACCACGACCACCAGCCCGAGCATCAGCGTGGCCATGCCCAGCAGCGTGAGGGCCATGATCAGGCCGGCCCACAGTGCCATCGGCAGCGGGTTGTCCATCACCACGCGCCAGCTGGTGAACACCGCGGCGAGCACGCCGACCTCGCGGTCCAGCAGCAGCGGGATGGCCACCACGCTGGAGGCGAACACCGGTGCGGCGAGCAGCCCGCCCAGCGCCAGCCAGATCTCGAACAGATAGCCCTGATCGGCCAGCAGCACCACGCGCACGAAGTCCTGCGGATTGCGCACCGGTGTCGGCGCGAGGCTGGTGATCAGCGAGGCCGAGGTCATCACCCAGCCGGTGCCGGCGAAGGCGAGCAGCACGCCGAACACCACCAGCCGCCCGTCGCGCGGCCGCCATGCGCGCAGCGAGACCGCCAGGTCGGCGCGGCCGCTGCGCTGCAGGGCTCGGCTCACGGCGTAAAGGCCGGTGGCGAGGATCGGCGCGACGAGCAGGAAGCCGGAGAACGCGCCGGACAGCAGCCAGAACTGGCTGCGCGCCGCCCAGAACAGCGCGGCACCGAACACGGCCAGCAGCAGGCCATGCAGCAGGCCGGGCAGCGGGCAGCGCATGAAATCTCGCCAGCCTGCGGCCAGCCAGCCCAGCGGCCGCAGGACAGGCACGGTGCGCGTGCCGAAACGGCGGGACTCGACCAGGGCGGGGCTTTCGCGCATGGGCGGCAGTGTGCCCGTGCCATCCGACGCGACGCTTGATCAAGGTCATGTGAGGTCGGCGGCGTGGTGCGGCGCAGCATCGAATCCGCAAACCGGCTACAATGCGCGGCTGCACTCGGAACGATCCGGGTGCATTCGTTCATCTCCTACGACCTCGTCTCGGAAACGCCGCGCACCCTGCGCCGGCCGATTCACGAAACTCTCTCGCCATTCAGGCTGGGGCAACGGTTGGCGGCGATGCCGTCGCTTCGACTGTTCCCTCGAACGTTCCCCGCGACCTGTTCCGGTCGTCCTGCATGGACGGCCCGGCGGCGTTTTTCGTCGCCGAATTGCGAAAGAGAAAGATGAGTTTCGATACCCTGGGCCTGCACGAAGCCCTCACCAAAGCCGTGGCCGATTCGGGCTACGACAGCGCCACCGAAGTCCAGACGCAGGCGATCCCGCCGGCTCTGCAAGGCCGCGACCTGATGGTCTCGGCCAGCACCGGCAGTGGCAAGACCGCGTCGTTCATCCTGCCCGCCCTGCAGCGCATCCTCGCCGCGCGCGGCGACAACACCAAGCGCCGTGAGAAGGGCATCGTCTACGGCCCGCGCATCCTCGTGCTCACGCCGACGCGCGAGCTCGCGATGCAGGTCGCCAAGGCGGCCGACACCTACGGCCGCCACGTGCCGGGCCTGCGCGTCGCTACCGTCGTGGGCGGCGTGCCGTACCCGGCGCAGATCAAGGCGCTGCGCGGCCCGCTGGACATCCTGATTTCCACCCCCGGCCGCCTGCTCGACCACCTGAACACCGGCAAGGCCGTGCTCAGCAACGTCGAAATGCTGGTGCTCGACGAAGCCGACCGCATGCTCGACATGGGCTTCATCGACGACATCAACACCATCGCCGACCAGGTGCCGGCAGAGCGCCAGACGGTGATGTACAGCGCCACCTTCGCCGGCAACGTGGGCAACCTCGCGCGCAACCTGCTGCGCGACCCGCAACGCATCGATGTGGCCTCGCACACCGACACGCACGCCAACATCGAGCAGCGCCTGCACTGGGCCGACAACTCGCACCACAAGAACGCGCTGCTCGACCACATCCTCACCGAGAGCAGCCTCGAGCAGGCGATCGTGTTCACGAGCACGCAGCGTGATGCAGACTGGCTGGCCGACCGCCTCGCCGAGCTGGGCCACGCCGTCGCGTCGCTGCACGGCGGCATGCCGCAGGGCCGCCGCAACCGTGTGCTGCAGGGCCTGCGCAGCAAGCACCTGCGCGTGCTGGTGGCCACCGACGTGGCCGCGCGCGGCATCGACGTGCCGACCATCAGCCACGTCATCAACTACGGCCTGCCGATGAAGGCGGAAGACTACGTGCACCGCATCGGCCGTACCGGCCGCGCCGGGCGCAACGGCCTGGCAGTGACGCTGGCCGAGCGCATGGACGCCGGCATGATCCGCCGCATCCAGCACTTCACGACGCAGAACATCGCCGTGGCCACCGTGCCCGGCCTCGAGCCGAAGAGCCCGGAGCCGCGCATGTTCCCCGGCCGTCCGGCCGGTGGCCCGGCGCCCGAGCGCGGCCGTTTCGGCGGCAAGCCGTTCGGTGCCAAGCCTTTCGGGCCGAAGCCGGCGTTCGGCAACAAGCCCTATGCCGCCCGCGCGGCCCAGGGCGATGCACCGCGCAACCCGTTCGACCGCCCCGCAGGCGATCGCCGCCCGCACGATGCGGCCGGCCCGCGCAAGTCGGGCTTCAAGCCGCACCCGGTGGGCGGGCGGCCGAGCCGCTTCGAACGCTGAAGCATCGATTCGGCACAGCAAGAACGACGAAGAGCCCGCATTGCGGGCCCTTCGTCCATCCGGGGTCGGTGCGGTGATTGTCGGGATCAGCCACGCACGACGATGTCGTTCTTGACCAGCTTGACGCCGTTGACCTTGCGGGCAATGGCCTCGGCCGTCGACTTCTCCTGGCTGGACTTGGCGAAGCCCGACAGCAGCACGGTGCCGTTCAGCGTCTCGACGCTGATGGCGGCGGCATCGACCTCCTTGTTCTCGACCATGCGGGCCTTGACCTGCGTGGTGATGGTGGAGTCGTCGATGTATTCGCCGACGGTGGACTGGCCGCGCGAGACGGCACAACCGGGCAGCGTGAACAGGGCAGCCGTTGCGACGGCGGTGGCGGCGAGGGTGGTACGGATCAGCATGGGGATGCTCCTTTTGTGGTTGACGGACGGGAATGGGGAACGGTGGCCGGGTCGGCTCAGGGCTTGCGGACCGCGCCGATGCCCAGCAGGGCCAGCGCAACGAAGACCGCGAAGATGAGCAGCGCGATGACGAACAGCGCCTTGGCGATGCCGGCCGCACCGGCGGCGATGCCGGTGAAGCCGAGCAAGCCGGCGACGACGGCGATCACGGCGAAGATCAAGGCCCACTTCAACATGACTTTCTCCTCTGAGATCGGCGTGAACCGATGAGATCACTCTAGGTGTCGCCTGCAGACGGCGGCATCGGCGTGCTGCCCGTCGCGATGTAGGACAAGGCCGCGTCCTGCGCGGCGGCCAGCAGCGCGGACAGCGGCAACTGCGACGCCAGCTGCGACGTCCATTGCGCGGCCAGGCGCCACAGCAGTGCCGACTCGCCGACAGCCCGCCACGGCTTGAACGCAACCAGGGCCGCACCGCCGGCGAAGGCTGTCGCGGCCAGCGCGAACGGGTGCTGCCGGGCCAGCGGCCGAAGCAGCGAATCGCCGGCATCGGCGGCCAGCGCCGCCCCGGCCGGCCACGCGCTGTGGCGGCCTCGCAGCTTGCCGGCCAGGCGCTGTCGCGAGGCCTGCAGGCGCTGAAGTGCAAGGGCCTGGTCGCTCATGATTGCGCCGCGCTGCGCAGCAGCGCCAGGTCCGCAGCCCATTGCTCGCGCAGCACGGACGAACCGCGCTGCGCCCAGGCCCCGCGGGCGGCCTGGTGGCAAGCCAACGCGACCAGCAGAGGCAGCGCCGGCACCGCCACGAGCAGCCAGGGCACGGCCACGGTACCGACGGCCCACAGCATGAGTGCCACGCCCGCCAGCGTCAGACCGACCGCAGCGCAGGCCAGCGCGGCCAGCTGCAGCAGCGCGGCGCGCTGCCAGCGCCCGAGCACGTCGAGCGCTTCGCTGCTGGCCAGCTCGCCATAGGCTTGAAGGTGATCGGCCAGCAGTGCCGGCTCGGAGGCGGCGAGGCGGAACAGCGGGTGCATGCCGTGGGCTCCGTCGCTCAGTTGGGCTGGCGCGAACGCAGCGCGAGGTTGGCGACCGCCATCAATGCGGCGCCAGCGGCAGCGGCAATCAGCACCGACTTCAGCGGTTCATCGCGGATGTAGCCGGCGGTGCGGTCGGACGCATCGGCTGCTCGTTCGCGCAGCTGCGTGGCGTGGTCACGCAGCGCATCGGCACTCTGGCGCACCAGGCTCTCGGCGCGCTCGGCGGCCTGCACGAGGGCCGGCGTGATGCGCTCGCTGCCTTCCTGCACGGCATCGGCAATGGCCTGCGGTGCGGCCTCGACGGCGCGGCGGGCGTTGGCGGCGGTGGTGTGGACGTTGGTGTTCATGGGTAGCTCCTTGCAGGGGGTGGGGAAAGGCGAATCGAGACGCGTGACGCGGTGCGCTACTTGATCAGGCCGACCAGGAAGCTGCCGACGGCGAGCACCGCGAACAGGATGAACAAGAGCTTCGCGATGCCGGCGGCGCTGGCGGCGATGCCACTGAAGCCGAACACGGCCGCGATCAGCGCGATGACGAAGAAGACGACGGCGTAGTGCAGCATGGTTAGCTCCTGAAGTTGTCGGACGCGACCTGGTGGATCGCGATGAAGACAGCTTAGGAAGTGCGCCGGCGCTGCACCATGGGACGCCGGCGCGTCCGCGTGTAGGACGAGGCCGACAGCGCCGGCGCGCGTGCCGTGCCCTCAGGCCGCCGTGGCGGCGCCCGACGGCAGGAAGGCCTCGATGCGCGTGCCCTGGCCCGGCGACGAGCGGACTTCCAGGCGACCGCCCACCGACTCGACGCGGTAGGCCATGCCGAACAGGCCGTGCGAGGCCGACTGCGGCTGCGAGGTGTCGAATCCGGCGCCGTCGTCGGCGACGACGATGCGCACGCCGCCTTCGGCCGCCAGCAGGTGCACTTCGACCTGCTTCGCGCTGGCGTACTTGGAGATGTTGGTCAGCGCCTCCTGCACCAGCCGGTAGGCGGTGAGTTCGGCCTCCTCGGACAGCGCCGCGCCGGGCTCGAACGAGGTGAGCAGCGCGACGCCGCCGCGTTGCGCGTGCTCGCGCGTGAGGATGTCCAGCGCGGCGACCAGGCCGAGGTTGGCCAGCGCCGATGGGCGCAGGTCCTCGATGATGCGGCGTTTCAGCGCGATGCCGCTGGTGAGCGTCTGGCCGAGGTGGTCCAGGCGCTCGAGCAGTTCGGGCGCCTGCGGCGTCAGGCGCGAGCGCAGTCTCGCCACGTCGAGCTTGGCAGCGGTGAGCAGAGCGCCGAGCTCGTCGTGCAGCTCGCGCGCGAGCCGGTGGCGCTCGTCCTCGCGCGCCGTCTGCAGGTGCCGCGCAAGTTCGCGAAGCTGGGCGGTGCGGCGCAAGACGTCGTGCTCGAGGTGGTCGCGCTCGAACTGGATCAGCCGCTGCTGCTCGGCGCGCTGCGCATCCAGCGCCGCCGTCTGGCGCAGGTACATGAACAGCGCCAGCACGCTCAGCGCGGTCAGCGCGCCGATGCCGATGCGCGTCAGCATCAGCGTGTCGTAGATGTCCTGGCGGCCGCGCGCGACCGCCTTGGTCTCCTCGTCGAGCAGGCGCAGTGACAGCGAGCGGATGCCGTCCATCTGCTCGCGGCCGATGTCGGTCAGCACCAGCGTGCGCCAGTTGTCGTGCTTGCCCTGGTCGTACAGCGAGATCGAGGTCTGCAGTTCGGACAGCTTGGCCTGCACGTGCTTCTCCAGCTCGGCGAGCAGCTCGGCCTGGGCGGGCTCGTCACCGAAGTGCACGCGCAGCGCCTTCAGTGTGCTCTGGATCTCCTCGTTGGCATCGCGGTAGGGCGCCAGATACTCGCTGCGCCCGGTCAGCAGGTAGCCGCGCTGGCCGCTCTCGGCGTCCAGCATCATGTGGTGCAAAGCCTGCAGCGTGGTGCGCGCGACGGCGCGCTGGCCGAGTTCGTCGAGCGACTCGCCGGCGCGCCAGTACGACAGCTCGCTGATCAACAGCATGGCCAGTGCCGCCAGCGCGACCAGCGGGAACGCGAAGGCACTGCGCCGCAGGCGATCGGCGAAGATGCGCGACGACTCAAGCATCTACACTCCGCGCACTGAAGTACCTGTCCACCAGGACTGCCTTGCCATGATCCGGGTTGCCATCGTCGACGACCACGCCATCGTGCGCACCGGATTGCGCCAGTTCTTCTCCGAGCAGGTCGACCTGCGCGTGTGCGGCGAGGCCAGCAACGGCCACGAGGCGCTCGAGCTGGTCCGCCAGGGCGAGATCGACGTGCTGCTGATGGACCTGTCGATGCCCGACCAGAGCGGCGTCGATGCGCTGGCCGCGATCAAGGCGCGCGCGCCCGAACTGCCGGTGCTGATCCTCAGCGGCTTTCCGGAGGAGCACTACGCGACCGCGCTGCTCAAGCAGGGCGCGGCGGGCTACCTGAACAAGGAGTGCGACCCGGAGGAGATCGTCAAGGCGATCCGCACCGTCTTCCGCGGCCGCAAGTACATCACCGCCGGCGTCGCCGAGCGGCTGGCCGAGACGCTGGGCGGCGATGCCGACAAGCTGCCCCACGAACTGCTGTCCGAACGCGAGCTGCAGGTCTTCCTGCGCCTGGCCCGAGGCGAGACGGTCGGGCACATCGCCGACGGCATGTCGCTCAGCGTGAAGACCGTCAGCACCTACCGCACGCGGGTGATGGAGAAGATGGCGCTGGCGTCGAACAGCGATCTGACCTACTACGCGCTGAAGAACGGCTTGATCCAGTAGCGCCGCCCTCGACGACGCGCCGCTCATGGCATCACGCCGTCCTCGGCGAGCTGCCGGCAATAGTCGATCAGCGCGTCGATCTCGCCGGACTTGTCGAACACGCCGTCGGCGCCCAGGCCCAGGCAGCGGCGGCGGATGTCGGGCGTGGCGAAGTTGCTCAGCACCACGCGCTTGCAGCGCTGTGGCTGCTCGCCCAGCCACTGCAACACGCCCAGGCCGGAGCCCTTGCGCAGGAAGATGTCGATGATGACGAGGTCGCACTGCTCGCGGTGCGTGGCCAGCCACTCGCGCGCCTGCGCTTCGTCGCCGGCGCTGCCGATGACCGACACCGGGGCCATCTCCTCGAGGGTGGCGATCAGGTTCTCCCGGATCACCGGGCTGTCTTCGACGAGGAAGGTCTTCAAAGGGGTCATGGTCCGGACGCGGTCGCTCGCCGGCGGAGGGTTGCTCCGGCGCCGTCGCCATTGAACCAGCCCGGCGGCCGGCCGTCTGTAGGAAGAGTCCTACGCGGCGCGTTGGCGCTGCACATGCACCGCCACGTCCATGCCGAGGTAGGCGTCCGGCGGGCCGAACCACGAGCCCAAGATCGGCGCGGCCTGGCGCGGGTCGCGCGCCACGCCAACGCGGATCAGCGTGTTGCCGCCGAGCAGGTTGTTGGTCGGGTCGAACGGCACCCAGCCGGCGCCTGGCAGGTAGGCCTGCAGCCAGGCGTGGGTGCTGCCCGCGCCGACGATGGCTGTGGTGTCTGCCTCCGCGCCGGCTTCGGCATCCCGGTCCAACGCCGGGTCGTAGAGGTAGCCGGAGACGAAGCGCGTGGCCACGCCCAGGCGCCGCGCCGCCTCCATCATCAGCAGCGCGAAGTCGCGGCAGCTGCCGCTGCCCAGGTCGAGCGTCTGCAGCGGCGTGCGCGTGCCTTCCTCGTCGCGCGCCACGTACTCGAAGTTCTCGCGAATGTGCTGGTTCATCTGCACCAGCAGGTCGCGCGTGCCGGTCGGGCCATCGGTGCGAATGAACTGGCGCGCCCAGGCCGTCAGCCGGCCCAGCGGATCGTCATGGTGCGGGCGAAGGTAATGCTCGAGGTCGAAGCGCTCCTCGACGCTGTAGGCAAAGGGGAAGAACTCCGCGCCCGGCGCCAGTGGCAGTTCGAGGTTGTGGCTGTGCGCGTGTTCGATGGTGAAGCTGCAGACGATGCGCAGCTCCTGCGCCGGCTGCAGCGGCTGCACGATGGCGATGGAGTTGGAGTGCGGGTCCTGGATCAGCCGGACGGTCGCCTCCGGGCTGACCTGCAGGTCGGTGGCGAGCACGCGCAGGTCGTGGCTGTCGCGCGGCCTGAAGATCACCCGGTGCTCGCCGAAGTGCACCGGCTCGCGATAGCGGTAGACCGTCGTGTGGACGATGTCGTAGCGGACGGTCATGCGGACGGCAGACTACACGCCGAGCAGTTCGACCTCGAACATCAACGTGGCGTTCGGCGGGATCACGCCGCCGGCACCGCGCGCGCCATAGCCCAGCTGCGGCGGGATCACCAGCAGCCGGGTGCCGCCGACTTTCATGCCCTGCACGCCTTCGTCCCAGCCGCGGATCACCATGCCCTGGCCGAGGCCGAACTGGAAGGGGTCGTTGCGGTCCTTGCTGCTGTCGAACTTGGCGCCCTTGACGCCGCCGTTGTAGAGCCAGCCGGTGTAGTGCACGGTGACGTGCTGGCCGGCACGCGCCTCGGCGCCTTCGCCCGCTGTGGTGTCTTCGTACTGGAGGCCGGAGTCGGTCGTGATCATGTCGAACTTTCGAGGAGTGGCAACGCAAGGGCCGACATCATGCCAGGGTGCGCCGCCACGCGTTGACTGCCCCGGCCAGGAAGCCGCCGAGGTCGTTCGCGTCCACCGCCAGCCCGAGCACGCGCGCGGCCTCCTGCACGGCTGCCAGCGGATCGCGCAGGTCCAGTGCAGTGGCGCCGTTCTGCTTCGACAGCTTCTCGCCGTCGGCGCCGAGCACCAGCGGCGTGTGCAGGTAGCTCGGCGTGCGCAGGCCCAGCGCGCGCTGCAGCAGGATCTGCCGCGGCGTGTTGTCGGCCAGGTCTTCGCCGCGCACGACATGGGAGATGCCTTGGGCCGCGTCGTCCACCACCACGGCGAGCTGATAGGCCCACAGGCCGTCGGCGCGCTTGAGCACGAAGTCGCCGACGGCGTCGCACAGGCGCTGGCGCTGCGTGCCCAGGCGCCGGTCATGCCATTCGATCTCGGCTTCCTCTGCGGGCGCACCGAGCGAAGTTCTCATGCGCACGGCGCGGGCCGTGCGGCCGTGAAGGCCTTCGCGGCAGGTGCCGGGATAGACCAGTTCGGCGCCGCGCGGCTTCGGCGTGCCGCGCGAGCGCAGCGCGAGCTCGATGTCGCGCCGGGTGCAGCCGCAAGGGTAGGCCCAGCCGGCGGCGATCAGCCGATCGAGCGCCTGCTGGTAGGCCGCGCCGCGTGTGGACTGCCACAGGGGCGGCTCGTCGGCCTGCAGCCCGCAGGCGGCGAGCTGCTCGATGATCAGCAGGCCCGCCCCGGGCACGCAGCGCGGTGAGTCGACGTCCTCGATGCGCAGCAACCAGCGCCCGCCGTGCGCGCGCGCGTCCAGCCACGAAGCCAGAGCTGCCACCAGCGAGCCGGCATGCAGCGGCCCGGTGGGCGAGGGCGCGAAACGCCCCACGTAGCCCGCAGCGCTCATCCGCCCCAGGGGCCGGTGTGGCGCTCCAGCAGCGCGCGCCGCGTGGCCGGGCTCTCGAGCTGGTTCAGCCACCACTGCAGCGCCAGGCCCAGCGGCGCGCGCTTGCCCTTGGAGCCCACGCCGGCGCGCCAGGCATAACCCAGCACGGCCGCCTGCCGGCTGCGCTCGACCTCCTTGACCACCAGCCTGCCGGCCTCGACATGCGGGCGCGCCATCGGCTCGGGGATGTAGCCGCAACCCATGCAGCGGATCTGCGCCTCGATCTTGGCCTGCGTGCTGCTCACCGTCAGCACGTCCTGGCCGGGCAGGATGTTCACCGTGATCGGCGACATGCGCAGCGCCGAATCAGCCACCGCCACGGCACGGTGCCTGAGCAGTTCGGTGTCGCTGATCGGGCCCTCGTGCGCCGCCAGCGGGTGGTGCGGCGCGACGGCGAAGACGAACTCCATCTCGCCGAGCAGCGCGAACTCGATGCCTGCCGGCGGCTGCGACTGTGTGCCCACGCCGATGGCCAGATCGGCCTGGCCGCTGATCAGCGCCTCCCAGGTGCCGGCCAACACCTCGCTGCGCAGGCGCAGCCGCGTGCCGTGTTCGACGTTCTGCTCGGCGCAGCGCGCGTAGAAGGCCTCGCACAGCTCGAAGATGGTGACCTGTGACATCACCACGTCGACCGCGATGGTGAGTTGCGTCTCCCAGCCGGTGGCCACGCGGCGCACGCGGTTGGCCACCGCATCCATCTCGATGAGCAGGCGGCGGCCTTCGGTGAGCAGTTCCTCGCCGGCGGCGGTGAGCTGGGCCTGGCGCGAGCTGCGGTCGAACAGCAGCACGTCCAGCGCGTCCTCGAGCTGGCGCACGTTGTAGGTCAGTGCCGAGGGCACCTTGCCGAGCTCGCGGGCGGCCGCAGCAAAACTGCCGGTGCGCGCGATGGTGTCCATCATCGCGAGGGCTTCCGGAGTGAGCACGTTGCGGCGGTCGGGCATGGCGGAGCTCGGTGGCGTTCAGGGGTTCATCTTATTTGAACGCGAGCTTCAAGGACGGAGGGCTGGCCGATGACCGGCCGGCTCCTACATTGGACTCATCGCCACCACCCAACACATTGCGGGCACCACCATGATCACCCTGCGCAAGTCCTGCGACCGAGGTTATGCCGACCACGGCTGGCTGAAGAGCTTCCACAGCTTCTCGTTCGCCGACTACCACGACCCGAAACACATGGGCTGGGGCAACCTGCGCGTGATCAATGAAGACCGCATCGCGCCGGGCACCGGCTTCGGCACGCACGGCCACCGCGACATGGAGATCATCAGCTACGTGCTCGAGGGCGAGCTCGCGCACAAGGACAGCATGGGCAACGGCCAGGCGGGCGGCGCCCACGCCGGCGTGATCCGCCCGGGCGACGTGCAGCGCATGAGCGCCGGCACGGGCGTGCGCCACAGCGAGTTCAACCATGCGGCCAACGAAACCACGCATTTCCTGCAGATCTGGATCGAGCCGGATCAACTCGGAGTCGCACCAGGCTACGAGCAGAAGCGTTTCGAGTCTGCCGAGAAGCGCGGCCGGCTGCGCCTGGTCGCCAGCCCCGACGGGCGCGACGGCTCGGTGAGCATCCACGCCGACGCGGCGCTGTACGCGGGCCTGTTCGATGGCGCGGAGTCGGTCGAGCTGCCGCTCGATCCGGCACGGCGCGGCTACGTGCACGTGATCCGCGGCAGCGTGTCCGTCAACGGCCAGCCGCTGCGTGGCGGTGACGCTGCGCTGCTGCATCAGGAATCCAGGCTCGCATTGGCCGATGGCCAGAGCGCCGAGGTGCTGGTGTTCGACCTGGCCGCGTGAATCGCGCGGACTTCATTCCCTTTCCTACCCCTGGAGTACGAAGCATGTCCAAGATCGTCATCGTCTATCACAGCGGCTACGGCCACACCAAGAAGATCGCCGAAGCCGTGGCCTCCACGTCCGGTGCGGCGCTGCTGGCCATTGACGCGGAAGGCAATCTGCCCGACGGCGGCTGGGAGCAGCTCGCGGCCGCGTCGATGATCGTGTTCGGCGCGCCGACCTACATGGGCGCGGCCAGCTGGCAGTTCAAGAAGTTCGCCGACGCCTCGTCCAAGCCCTGGTTCACGCAGGTCTGGAAGGACAAGCTGGCCGCCGGCTTCACCAACTCCGCCACGCTCAACGGCGACAAGCTGTCGACGCTGAACTACTTCTTCACCCTGTCGCAGCAGCACGGCATGCTCTGGGTCGGCACCGGCATGCACCCGAAGAATGCCAAGGCGCACACGCGTGACGACATCAACAACCTCGGCGGCTATTCCGGCCTGATCACCGCCACGCCGTCCGACGCCTCGGTCGACGAGATGGTGCCGGGCGACATCGCCACCGCCAAGGCCTTCGGCCAGCGCCTGGCCGAGGCCACCGCGAAGTTCGCGCGCTGAAGGGCAGTGTGATGGCCACGCTGCAGCTGTTGGCGATCTCGGGCAGCGCCCGCAACGGCTCGTTGAACGGGCGGCTGCTCGCTGCGGCGGCGCAGGCGGCGGCGTCGCGTGGCGCACAGGTCGAGACGATCGACCTGCGCAGCCTCGCGCTGCCGCTGTACGACGGCGACCTCGAGAAAGGCGCCGGTGTGCCCGAGGGCGCGAAGCGCCTTCGCGATGCGCTGCAGGCTGCCGACGGCGTGCTGCTGGCCACGCCGGAGTACAACGGCTTCCCGACGCCGCTGCTGGTCAACAGCTTCGACTGGCTGTCGCGGCTGCAAGCCGATGGCGCGGCGCCCGCGGGGCTGGCCGTGACGGCGGGCAAGCCGCTGGGCCTGGTCAGCGCTTCGCCGGGGCTGCTCGGCGGGCTGCGCTCGCTGAATTTCACGCGCCAGTACCTGTCGATGGCCATCGCCATGATGCCGGTGCCGCAGCAGTTCGCACTGGCAAAGGCCAACGAGGCCTTCGACGAGGCTGGTGCGTTGAAGGACCCGAAGCACCAGGCCGCTCTCGTCGCGGTGGTGGGCGCGCTGGTGCGTGTCGCCGCGGCGCTGAAGTCGCCATCCTGATCACCAAGGCTTGCTAAAGTCGTCGCCATGGAGATGGCGATCAAGGTTCTCGCGCTGCTGCCCTGGACGGACTGGGCAGGGCTCGCGGCGTTCTTTCTCGGCTGGATCGGCTACGCCGTGTTCGCCAAGCGGCGCAGCACGATGCAGCCCTCGCTGCTGGACACCACCAACCACATCCGCCGGCAGTGGATGCTGCAGTCGACCTACCGCGAGGTGCGTGTGGTCGACGGCATCGTCATCCAGAACCTGTCGACCAGCCCGTCGTTCTTCGCTTCCACCACCATCCTGATCATCGGTGGCCTGCTCGCCGTGCTGGGCACCACCGAGAAGGCCAGCGAACTGGTGCGCGAGATCCCGTTCGCGGCCCGCACCTCGGTGCTGGTGTTCGACCTGAAGGTGGTGTTCCTGCTGGGCATCTTCGTGTATGCCTTCTTCCGTTTCACCTGGTCGCTGCGGCAGTACACCTTCGGCGCGCTGCTGGTGGGCGCCCTGCCCGAACGCGACGACATCTCCGCCATGGGCGACGCGGGGGAGGCCATGCGCCAGTCGTTCGCCGAGCGTGCCGGCCGCGTCGTCGGCATGGCGGCCGAGACCTTCAACGACGGCCTGCGTGCCTACTACTTCGCCTTCGCGGCGATCGGCTGGTTCTTCTCGCCGCTGGTTTTCGCGCTGGCGACGGCGGGCGTGGTCTACATCCTCTACCAGCGCGAGTTCCGTTCCGACGTGCTCGGGGTGCTCAAGGGCTGAAGTGACGGAAGGCTGACGCTCAGGCGTCGCGGGCCAGGCGCAGGCCGCTGAACTGCCATTGCGCCTCGGGCGGGAAGAAGTTGCGGTAGCTGGCGCGCACATGGCCGGCCGGCGTGGCGCAGGAGCCGCCGCGCAGCACGAACTGGTTGCACATGAACTTGCCGTTGTACTCGCCCACCGCACCGGGCCAGGGGCGGAAGCGCGGGTAAGGCAGGTAGGCCGAGCCCGTCCACTCCCACACGTCGCCGAACATCTGCACTGGCCGCGCCGCCGCGTCCTGCGATGCCGGCATCGGATGGAAGACGCCGCGGTCGGCGAAGTGGCCGGCGCCGCTGTGCACCGATCTCGCGGCGAATTCCCATTCGACCTCGGTGGGCAGCCTTGCGCCAGCCCAGCGGGCGTAGGCATCGGCCTCGTAGTAGCTCAGGTGACACGCCGGCGTGAGCGGGTCGATCTCGACCAGGCCCTGCAGCGTGTGGCTGAACCAGCGCCCGTCGCGCTGCTGCCAGTACAGCGGTGCCGTGCGCCTGCCTGCGCGCACCCAATCCCAGCCGAGCGACAGCCACAGCTCCGGGCGCCGGTAGCCGCCGTCGTCGATGAAGCCGAGCCAGTCGCCATGGCTCACCGGCCGCGAGGCGAGTTCGAAGGGCCCGAGGTGGCTGTGGTGGCGAGGTGTCTCGTTGTCGAAGCAGAAGGGGCCGTCGAGCGCCGCATCGTGGCCGTGCTCGACCAGGCCGCCCTCGAAACCGAACCAGCGCAGCGCTGCGGGCTGAACGCGGGCGATCGGCCAGCGGCGTGCGAATGGTGCATGCGACGGATCGATCGACAAGGCGTGCTTGATGTCGGTGAGCAGCAGCTCCTGGTGCTGCTGCTCGTGATGCAGGCCGAGCGTCACCAGCGCGGCGACTTCCGGCTCTTCGCCGCGCGCGCGCAGCAGCGCTGCCATGCGCGCGTCGATCGCAGCCCGGTAGGCACGCACCCCCTCCAGCGTGGGCCGCAGGATCAGCCCGCGCTGCGCCCGCGCCGACTGCTCGCCGACCGCCTGGTAGTAACTGTTGAACAGCACGCGGAATGCCGGGTCGAAGGGCGCGAAACCGCGTTCGAAAAGTTCGAGCACGAAGGTCTCGAAGAACCATGTGTCGTGCGCGAGGTGCCACTTGACCGGGCTCGCGTCCGGCATGGACTGCACCTGGCAGTCTTCCGCGGACAATGGCGCGGCGAGTGCCAGCGACGCGGCGCGCACCCGCGCGTAGCGCTCGGCCAGCTCACCGGCCGAAACCGCCGCGGACTGACGCACCGCCGTCATCGGGAAGCCGCCTTCACGACGCCGGAGCCCAGGTAGCCCATGCCCCATTGCGTGGCCTCCCACTCGAAACGCTCGAGCCGCGGTGCCAGCAGGCTCCAGGGCTCGTGCAGTTCGTGTGCGTGCACGTTGTAGGGCCGGTTCTTCAGCCAGGCCAGCAGGTTCAGCGGAGCCAGCCACCAAGGGAAGAACTTCATGCCGGCGACGGCCAGGCGCATGCCGGGGCGGACCTGCGCAAACAGGTTGGCCAGCGCCGCCGGTGAACGGGTGATGTCGTGCACGTAGTGCCACAGCGCGGCGTCAGGTGCCGCGCCCAGCTGCACCTCCTCGGCGCTGGCGCAATGCAGTTCCACCGACCAGCCGTCGGCGCGCAGTGCATCGGCACGCTGCCGCGCCTGCGCGTGCATCTCGGGGCTCTGCTCGAAGGCGACCAGGCGCCCGCTGCGGCCTACACCCTGCAGCAGGGCCTCGAAGCTCAGGCCGGTGCCGCAGCCGACGTCGAGCACCGTCTCGCCGGGGCGCAGCGCCAGGTGCTCGATGCAGCGCATGCGGATCGGCCAGGTGGGCCCGGTGCTCGCGTCGTAGCCTGCCGCGGTGCGGCGGTACAGCTCGATCGAGCGCAGGTTGTCGGCGGTGGGCATGGTGCGGTGGGCGGGGTTCTCGTTCGGTCGCCCGCCCGGCGTGCACCTTACACCGGTTGCAGCGCGATGTTCACGCGTTCGCGCTCGTCGAAGACAAAACAATCGCCCTCGAAGTGGCGGCCACCGGTTTCCTCGAAGTACTTCAGGATGCCGCCCTCGAGCTGCAGCACACGCTCGACGCCGGCGTCCTGCAGAAACAGGGCGGCCTTCTCGCAGCGGATGCCGCCGGTGCAGTAGCTCACCACCGTCTTGCCCTGCATCTGCTCGCGGTGCGCCAGCGCCGCGCCGGGAAACTCGCTGAAGCGCGTGATGCGCCAGTCCAGCGCGCCCTTGAAGCGGCCATGGTCGACCTCGAAGGCATTGCGCGTGTCCAGCGTGACCACCGGGCGGCCTTCGTCGTCGTGGCCGGCGTCGAGCCAGCGTGCGAGCGTGTGCGCGTCGACCGCCGGCGCACGCGCGGCCTGCGGGCGGATCGCCGGGTGGTTCATGCGGATGATCTCGCGCTTGACCTTCACGAGCAGCCTGCCGAAGGGCACGCTGTCGGACCAGCTCTCCTTCGGCACCAGGCCGGCGAAGCGTTCATCCTCGTGCAGCCAGGCCACGAAACCGCGCAGCGCGCCGGGTTCGCCTGCCAGGAACAGGTTGATGCCTTCCTCGGCCAGCAGCACCGTGCCCTTGAGTCCGGCCTCGGCTGCCCTGGCGTGGAGGCGCTCGCGCAGCGCCGCCGCGTCGGGCAGCGGCACGAAGCGGTAGGCGGAGATGTTCAGAACGGTGTTCACCCGGCAATTCTACGGAGGCGGGCCTCCTAGAATGCCGTTCATGGACTTCATCCACCTGAGAACGCACACCGAATTCTCCGTCGTCGACGGCACGCTGCGCGTCGACGACATGGTGGGCGCCGCCGCGAAGGACAAACAGGGCGCGCTGGCCATCACCGACCTGTCGAACATGTTCGGCGCTGTCAAGTTCTACAGCGCGGCGCGCAAGAAGGGTGTCAAACCCATCCTCGGCAGCGACGTCTGGCTGGAGCCCGATGGTGCAGACAAGCAGGCCAGCCGGTTGCTGCTGCTGGTGCAGACCCGCCAGGGTTACCTGAACCTGTGCGAGATCCTGTCGCGCAGCTGGCGCGAGAACGAGCACCGCGGCCAGGCCTGGGTGCGCTGGGACTGGCTGGCCGAGCATGGCCAGGGGCTGATCGTCCTGTCGGGCGCCGAGCTCGGCGCGGTGGGCCAGGCGCTGCTGGCGGGCGACGGCGAGCGCGCCCGTGCGGTGGCGCAGCGGCTGGCTGGCTTGTTCCCGCAGCGTTTCTACATCGAGCTGCAGCGCGGCGGCCTGCCGGCGCACGAAACCCATGTGCGCGCCGCCGTGCCGCTGGCGGCCGAACTCGGCCTGCCCGTCGTGGCCACGCACCCGGTGCAATTCCTCGAGCCCGACGACTTCGAGGCGCACGAGGCGCGGGTCTGCGTCGCCGAGGGCGAGACGCTGACCAACCCGAAGCGCGTCAAGCGCTTCGGCCGCGAGCAGTACTTCAAGACGCGCGCGCAGATGGCGGCGTTGTTCGCCGACCTGCCCGCGGCGCTGGCCAACTCGGTGGAGATCGCGCGCCGCTGCAACCTCAGCCTGGTGCTGGGCAAGCCGCAGCTGCCCGACTTCCCGACCCCGCTGGTGGATGGCGTGCCGATGCCGATGGCGGAGTACTTCCGCGTGCAGTCGCACGAGGGCCTGGAAGAGCGCCTCGTGCAGCTCTACCCCGACGCGGCGCAGCGCGACAAGGAGCGCCCGCGCTTCGTCGAGCGGCTGGATTTCGAGATCGCGACCATCCTGACGATGGGCTTCCCCGGCTACTTCCTGATCGTGGCCGACTTCATCAACTGGGCCAAGAACAACGGCTGCCCGGTCGGCCCCGGCCGCGGCTCGGGCGCCGGCTCGCTGGTGGCCTACGCGCTGAAGATCACCGACCTCGACCCGCTTCGCTACAAGCTGCTTTTCGAGCGCTTCCTGAACCCCGACCGCGTGTCGATGCCCGACTTCGACATCGACTTCTGCCAGGCCAACCGCGACCGTGTCATCGACTACGTCAAGCAGAAGTACGGCCGCGACGCGGTGAGCCAGATCGCCACCTTCGGCACCATGGCCGCCAAGGCCGCGCTGCGCGACGTGGGCCGCGTGCTCGGCATGGGCTACGGCCACGTGGACAGCGTGGCCAAGCTGGTGCCTGCGCCGCCGGGCAAGACGGTGACGCTGCGCCGGCCGCCCGACCCGCCGGACAGCGGCGTGATCTACGCGCGCAAGGAGGCGCCGGAGATCGAGGAGCGCGAGAAGAACGAGGAAGAGGTCGCCGAACTGCTCGCGCTGGCCGAGCGTGTCGAAGGCATCGTGCGCAACGTCGGCATGCACGCCGGCGGCGTGCTCATCGCGCCGGGCAAGATCACCGACTTCTGCCCGCTCTACCAGCAGCCCGGCAGCGACAGCGCGGTGAGCCAGTACGACAAGGACGACGTCGAGGCGATCGGCCTGGTGAAGTTCGACTTCCTCGGCCTGGCCACGCTGACCATCCTGGAGCTCGCCAAGGACTTCATCCGTGCGCGCCGGCCGGGCCAGGAGAACTTCGCCTTCGAGACGCTGCCGCTGAACGACAAGGGCTCGTACCGGCTGATGAGCGAGGGCAAGACGGTCGCCGTGTTCCAGCTGGAATCGTCGGGCATGCAGCGCATGCTGCGCGACGCCAAGCCCAGCGTGTTCGAGGACGTGATCGCGCTGGTGGCGCTGTACCGCCCCGGCCCGATGGACCTGATCCCCAGCTTCTGCGCGCGCAAGCACGGGCGTGAGGAGGTCGAGTTCCCGCATCCGCTGATGGCCGAGGTGCTGCAGGAGACCTACGGGATCATGGTCTACCAGGAGCAGGTGATGCAGGTCGCCCAGCTCGTGGGCGGCTACTCGCTCGGCGGCGCCGACCTGTTGCGCCGCGCGATGGGCAAGAAGAAGCTCGAGGAGATGGTGGCGCACCGCGCCACCTTCGCCGAGGGTGCGGCGAAGAAGGGCATTCCCGAGCCGAAGGCCAACGAGATCTTCGACCTGATGGAGAAGTTCGCGGGCTACGGCTTCAACAAGTCGCACGCCGCCGCCTACGCGTTGCTCGCGTACCACACGGCCTACCTGAAGGTTCACTACCTGGCCGAGTTCACCGCCGCCAACATGAGCGTGGCGCTGGACGACACCGACAAGCTGAAGATCTTCCACGACGATGCCGTCGCGCTGGGCATCACCTTCGAGCCGCCCGACGTCAATACCGGCGGCTACCGCTTCGCGCCGGTGGCCGACAAGGTGGTGCGCTACGGCCTGGGCGCGATCAAGGGCACGGGCCAGAGCGCGATCGAGGCGATCATCGCGGCGCGCGAGGAGGGCGGGCCGTTCAAGTCGTTGTTCGACTTCTGCCATCGCGTCGACCGCAGTCGCATCAACAAGCGCACGGTGGAGGCGCTGATCAAGGCCGGCGCGTTCGACAAGCTGCATGCCGAGCGCTCGTGCATGGTGGCGAGCATCGGCCTGGCCTTCGACTACGCCGACACGCAGGCGGCCAACGCCGACCAGGGCGGGCTGTTCGATTTCGGCGACTCTCATGCAGCGAGCACGCACGAGCCGGAGCTGGTTGCCGCCGAGCCCTGGAGCATCAAGGAGCGCCTGGGATTCGAGAAGGTCGCGCTGGGCTTCTACCTCTCGGGCCACCTGTTCGACCAGAGCGCCGACGAGGTGCGGCAGATCGCGCGCCGCCGCATCGCCGACCTGATCGACAGCCGCGAGCCGCAACTGCTCGCCGGGATCGTCGGTGACCTGCGCGTCGTCAACGGCCAGCGCGGTCGCGTGGCGATCTTCAAGATCGACGACAAGACCGAGGTGCTCGAGGCGGTGGCCAACGAGGAGCTGCTCAACGCGCACCGCGAGCTGCTCAAGGACGACGAGCTGATCATCGTGCAGGGCAAGGTGCAGCCCGATCGATTCTCCGGCGGCCTGCGCCTGAACGTCACGCAGGTGTGGGACCTGGCCGGCGCGCGCTGCCGCTTCGGCAAGTACCTGCGCGTCGATGTCAACGGCAGCGTGCCGCCGGTGGCCGAGGTGCTGCGCGACTTCCCGTCGCGGCGCGTGGCCACCGAGCAGGGCGATCTGCCCCAGGGCCTGACGGTGCGGCTGAAGCTGCACCGCGACCGCGCCAGTGGCGAAATCGACCTCGGCGACGCAGCGCGCTTCTACCCCACCGATGCGGCGCTGGAGCGCTGGCGCGCCGGCGCCAGCCAGGGCAAGGCCGAAGTGATCTACGAATGAACCACCAGCCGACCACCGGCTTGGTGCTGACCGGCGGCGGCGCGCGCGCCGCCTATCAGGTCGGCGTGCTCAAGGCGGTGGCGCAGATTCGCCGCGAATCGAATGCGCCGCCGGGCAACCCGTTCCCGGTCATCACCGGCACCTCGGCCGGCGCCATCAACGCGGCCGCGCTGGCCTGCCGCTGCGGCAACTTCGACGACGCCGTGCGCGTGCTCTGCGAGGTGTGGGAGAACTTCCATGCCGAACAGATCTACCGCGCCGACTCGCTGGGCGTGATCCGCACCGGTGCGCGCTGGCTGACGATGCTGTCGATGGGCTGGGTGATCGCGCGCTGGCGCCGCGCGCGGCCGAAGTCGCTGCTCGACAATGCGCCCACCGCCGACCTGCTGCGCCGCATGGTCAGCAGCGAGCAACTGCGCGAGGCGATGAAGCAAGGGCACCTGCAGGCCATCGCCGTCACGGCGTCGGGCTACGGCTCCGGCCTGCACGTGACCTTCTACGACGCGGTGAAGGAGATCCTGCCCTGGACGCGCTCGCAGCGCATCGCGGTGCGCTCGGAGATCGGCGTGCAGCACCTGATGGCTTCGGCGGCGATCCCGTTCGTCTTCCCGGCGGTGGCCTTGCCCATCGAAGGGCGCACCGAATACTTCGGCGACGGCTCGATGCGCCAGGCCGCGCCGATCTCGCCCGCCGTGCACCTGGGCGCGACGCGCATCCTGATCATCGGTGCCGGCCGCATGCACGAGCCGCCGGGGCCACGCGCGCACAGCAGCGAGTACCCCAACCTGGCGCAGATCGCCGGCCACGCGCTGTCGAACATCTTCCTCGATGCGCTGGCGGTCGACGTGGAGCGCCTGCAGCGCATCAATGCGACGCTCAAGCTGCTGCCGTCCGACGCGCTGGCTCGCACCACGCTGCGGCCGATCGAGACGCTGGTGATCGCGCCCAGCCAGCGCCTGGACGACCTGGCCGCCAAGCACCTGGGCAGCCTGCCGGCGCCGGTGCGCACGATGCTGCGCGGCGTGGGCGTGTCGGGCCGTGGCGAGGACGCGCGCGGTGCGGCGCTGGCGAGCTACCTGCTCTTCGAGGCGCCGTACACGCGCGAACTCGTTGCGCTCGGTGTGGCCGACACGATGGCGCGCCGCGACGAGGTGCGCGCCTTCTTCGGCTGGACCTGAGCGAAGCCTGATCAGCTCAGGCCGCCGGCTGCGCCTCGGCCTTCTTGCGCGACGAGCCCTTCTCCGACTTGGCCTTGGACTTGGCCTTCGCCTTGGGTGCCGGCGCGTCCGACGCCGCGTAGGCCGAGCCGTTGACCGTCAGCCCGTCGGCCGAGAACTTGCGCGCATTGCCGTCGCCGACGCCCTTGACGCGGCTCTGCAGGTCGCCCCAGTTCGTGAACGGCGCCGTCTGGCGCGCGTCGAGGATGCGAGTGGCCATGCTCGGGCCGATGCCCTTGACGGATTCCAGCTCGGCCTGGCTGGCCTTGTTGACGTCGGTGGCCGCGAAACCGGTGGCGCAGGCGAGGGCGAGGATGGCGGCGGTGATGAACTTGAACATGATGAAGCTCCTTGGGAGGCGCAGGCCGCGGAATTGCGTTCTGCTGGAGCCATTGTTCGAAGCCGTGCCGCGGCCGTGAATCGCCACGGCGGGCCACCCGAGCGTCGCCCCCTCCGCCGGGGGACGTGAAGAAGTCTCTACCGGACGCTCAGCCTTGCGCGGCGAGCCAGCTCACGTAGCGCTGCACGCCGGTGGCGACATCGGCGAAGGCGTGGTCGCATCCGCTGCTGCGCAGCCCGGTGAGATCGGCCTGCGTGAAGCACTGGTACTTGCCGACCAGCGCCTCGGGGAAGGGGATGTACTCGACCAGTCCGCGCGAGACGAGTTCGGCCAGCGGGAGGGCGCTCTCCCCCTTCAGGGTGCGTGCCGCGTTGACCGCGGCGACGGCCACGTCGTTGAAGGGCTGCGCACGGCCGGTGCCGAGGTTGAAGATTCCGCTCTTCCCGGGGTTCTGCAGGAACCACAGGTTCACCGCGACCACGTCGTCGACGTAGACGAAATCGCGCGATTGCATGCCGGGGCCGTAGCCGCCGTACTCGCCGAACAGCTTGACCTTGCCGTGCTCGCGGAACTGGTTGAAGTGGTGGAACGCCACCGAGGCCATGCGGCCCTTGTGCTGCTCGCGCGGGCCGTAGACGTTGAAGTAGCGGAAGCCCACCACCTGCGATTTCGATGCGGGCAGCATGCGCCGCACCACGTTGTCGAACAGCAGCTTGCTGTAGCCGTAGACGTTCAGCGGCTGCTCGAACTGCGGCTCCTCGCGGAACGAGGCGCTGCCGCCGTAGGTGGCGGCCGAGCTGGCGTAGAGCAGCCGCGTGCCCTGGGCCTGGCAGGCGTCGAGCAGGTCCTTCGAGCAGCGGTAGTTGGTGTCGAGCATGTAGCGCCCGTCGTGCTGCATGGTGTCGGAGCAGGCGCCCTCGTGCAGCACCGCGTCGATCTTGCCGAACTCGCGCCGCGCGAATCGGGCGTAGAAGTCGGTCTTGTCGAAGTAGTCGCTGATCTTCGCGCCGAGCAGGTTGCGGTACTTCGCGCCGTTCGTCAGGTTGTCGACGGCGATGACGTCGTCGATGCCGATGGCGTTCAGGCCCTGGACGATGTTGCTTCCGATCATGCCGGCTGCGCCGGTGACGACGACTTTCATGCGATCAACTCCTCGTAGCTGACGCTGGCCGTGCCGAATTTGCCGACCACGATGCCGCCGGCGCGGTTGGCCACCGGCATCGCCTCGCGCAGCGAACGGCCGCAGGCGAGCATCGCGGCCAGTGTGGCGATGACGGTGTCGCCGGCGCCGGTGACGTCGAACACCTCGCGCGCCTGCGCCGGCACCTGGGTGTGGCCCTGTTCGTCGAACAGCGACATGCCTTCTTCGCTGCGCGTGAGCAGCAGGCCCTCCAGGCGATGCTCGCGGCGCAACGCCTGCGCACGCTCGTGCAGCTGCGCCTCGCTGCTCCAGGCGCCGATCACCTGCGCCAGCTCGGCGCGGTTGGGCGTGATCACGGTGGCGCCGGCGTAGCGGCTGTAGTCGCTGCCCTTGGGGTCGATCAGCACCGGCTTGCCGGCGGCGCGGGCCAGCTCGATCATGCGCGGGATGTGCGTCAGGCCGCCTTTGCCATAGTCGGAGAACAGCACCGCGCCGTGCTCGGGCAGCACACGCTCGTAGTCGCTGAGCATGCCGGCCAGCACCTCGTGATCGGGCTGGTTCTCGAAGTCGATGCGGATGAGCTGCTGCGCGCGGCCGATGACGCGCAGCTTGACGATGGTGTAGAGCTGCGGGTCGCTGCCCAGCAGCGCGGCCACGCCTTCGCGTTCGAGCAGGCGCTTCAGCGTGCGCGCCGGCTCGTCGTCGCCGACCACCGTGAGCAGCGTCGCCTGCGCACCCAGCGTCTTAACGTTCAGCGCCACGTTGGCGGCGCCGCCCAGGCGCTCCTCCTCGCGGTTGACGCGCACCACGGGCACCGGCGCTTCCGGCGAGATGCGGTCGACGGCACCGAACCAGTAGCGGTCGAGCATGGCATCCCCGACCACCAGCACGCGGGCCTGGGCGAGTTGCTCTCGGGTGGGCGCCGTCATCAGAGGTCTTCCTGTCGTTGCGGCGGGTAGGTGTCCCAGCCGAGGCAGCCGGGGCATTGCCAGAAATAGTGCTGTGCCTCGAAGGCGCAGGCGGCGCAGCGGTAGCGCTGCAGCGGCTTGGCGGCGCGCGCCACGGTGTCGCGCACGGCTTGCGACTCGGCGTCGTCGAGCGGCGTGCCGGCGCTGAGCTGCAGCAGCGATTGCGCGGCCGACATCGCAGGCTGGTGCTGCAGGTGCGACAGTACGCGGCGTCGCTGGCGCGTCGCGTCGTCGTCCAGGTGCGCCAGCGCGGCGAGCAGGTCGGTGGTCGGCCCGCGGCGGTACAGCGCCTCCAGCCGCTCCAGCGCCGCCGGGCCTTCGCCGATGGTCTTGGCGCTGTCGGCGTAGTCCACGGCCACCAGATTGAAGGCAGATGGGTGGGCAGCCATCAGCGTGCCCCATTGCTGAAGCGCCTCGCGATGGTCACTGCGCGCACGTGCGCGCTGGCCGGCCATGATCAGCGGCCGTGGTGCCTGCGGCGCGGCCTCGCGAGCGCGCTGCAGCGCGGCGTCGGCCTCGGTGGTCTGCTGGCGTGCATCGGCCTCCAGCGCAAGCTCGCACCAGTAGTTCGCGATGCGCGTGGCAAAGGAGCCGCTGCCGCTGCGCTCGAGCCGGGCCGCCACCTCGACGGCAGCGCGCCAGTCGCGAGAGCGCTCGTGCAGCGCCAGCAGGGCCAGGCGCGCCTCGGTGTCGAACACCGTGCCGTCGAGCGCCTTGAAGGCCTCTTCGGCACGGTCGAACAGGCCGGCCTTCATGAAGTCCTGCGCCAGTGCGTGCTGGGCGCGTTCGCGCTCGGAGGCCGGCAGGTCGGCGCGCTTGAGCAGGTGCTCGTGCACGCGCACGGCGCGCTCGTATTCGCCGCGGCGGCGGAACAGGTTGCCCAGCGCGAAGTGCAGGTCGGAGGTGTCCGGGTCTTGCTGCACCGCCTCGATGAAGGAGTCGATCGCCTTGTCGTGCTGCTCGTTGAGCAGCAGGTTCAGGCCCTTGTAGTAGGCCTTGGGCGAATCCTTCTGCTCGCGCTTCCACTGCCGCAGGTCGAAGCGGGAGCCCAGCCAGCCGAGCGCGAAGGCCACCGGCAGGCCGAGCAGCAGCCACTGCAGGTCAAAGTCCATCGCGGGGCGGGTGTTCCGGGCTGAGGGTGGGCAGCACGAGCTGCGAGGTGTCGGTGGTGGTGTCACGCTCGGCCACCGGGGCATGGCGGCGCGCCACGCGGCGGTGCCGCCACCAGCTGGGCAGCATCGCGACGATGCCGAACACGCAGCCCATCGCGAAGGCGACCAGCACGACGAACACCATCGGCGTGCGCCACTCGTGGCCGAAGAACCAGCGAATCGAAGCCTCGTGCTGGTTGTTCAGCGCGAAGGCGAAGAGCAGGAAGAAGAGGGCGGCTCGAACGAGCCAGACGAGCAAGCGCATCGGGACTCCCGCGTCGATTCTAGCGAGCGGGCGTCGAGGCTCAGGTCTTGGGCGACGTGTCACCGACCGGGGCGTCGGCGTCGATCACCGGCACATGGGCATCGACGGCTTCCCGCAATGCCTTGCCTGGCTTGAAATGGGGGACGAGCTTCTCGGGGATGATCACCTGCTCGCCGCTGCGTGGGTTGCGCCCCACGCGCGGCGGCCGGCGATTGATCGAGAAGCTGCCGAAACCGCGGATCTCGATGCGATGCCCGCGCGCGAGCGCGTCGGACATCGCATCCAGGATGGTCTTGACCGCGAACTCGGTGTCGCGATGCGTGAGCTGGCCGAAACGCTCGGCCAGCTGCGCCACGAGATCGGAACGGGTCATGTGCCGCGGTCAGCCGAGGGTCACTCGCTCTTGTTGTCGAGCTTGGCGCGCAGCAGGGCGCCCAGGCTCGTCGTGCCGGCGGTTTCGCGCTCGTTGGTCTGCGACAGGCGCGTCATCGCTTCCTGCTGGTCGGCGTTGTCCTTCGCCTTGATCGACAACTGGATCGAACGCGTCTTGCGGTCGATGTTGATGATCAGGGTGGTGACCTCGTCGCCTTCCTTGAGCACGTTGCGGGCATCTTCCACGCGGTCGCGGGAGATTTCCGAGGCGCGCAGGTAGCCCGTCACGTCGGCATTGAGCTGGATCTCGGCGCCACGCGCGTCGACCGTCTTGACCTTGCCCGTCACCGTCATGCCGCGGTCGTTGACCGAGGTGTAGCTGGTGAACGGGTCGGAGTCGAGCTGCTTGATGCCCAGCGAGATGCGCTCGCGGTCCACGTCGACGGCCAGCACCACGGCCTCGACTTCCTGGCCCTTCTTGTAGTTGCGAACCGCGGCTTCGCCCGGCTCGTTCCACGACAGGTCGGACAGGTGCACCAGGCCGTCGATGCCGGCGGCCAGACCGACGAACACGCCGAAGTCGGTGATCGACTTGACCGGGCCCTTGACCTTGTCACCGCGCTGCACGGTGGTGGCGAACTCTTCCCACGGGTTCGCCTTGCACTGCTTCATGCCCAGGCTGATGCGGCGCTTGTCCTCGTCGATCTCGAGCACCATCACCTCGACCTCGTCGCCCAGCGACACGATCTTGGCGGGGGCGACGTTCTTGTTGGTCCAGTCCATTTCGGAGACGTGCACCAGGCCCTCGATGCCCGGCTCGATCTCGACGAACGCGCCGTAGTCGGCGATGTTCGTGACCTTGCCGAACAGGCGCGTGCCCTGCGGGTAGCGGCGCGACACGCCGTGCCACGGGTCGTCGCCCAGCTGCTTGATGCCCAGCGAGACGCGGTTCTTCTCGGCGTCGAACTTGAGCACCTTGGCCTGCAGTTCCTGGCCGACCTGAACGACTTCGCTCGGGTGGCGCACACGGCGCCAGGCCATGTCGGTGATGTGCAGCAGGCCGTCGATGCCGCCGAGGTCGACGAACGCGCCGTACTCGGTGATGTTCTTGACCACGCCGTTGACGATGGCGCCTTCGGTCAGCGTCTCGAGCAGCTTGGCGCGCTCTTCGCCCATCGAGGCCTCGACGACGGCACGGCGCGACAACACCACGTTGTTGCGCTTGCGGTCGAGCTTGATGACCTTGAAGTCCATGGTCTTGCCCTCGAAGGGCGTCATGTCCTTCACCGGGCGGGTGTCGAGCAGCGAGCCGGGCAGGAAGGCGCGGATGCCGTTGACCAGCACCGTCAGGCCGCCCTTGACCTTGCCGTTGACCGTGCCGATGACGAACTCACCGGATTCCAGGGCCTTCTCGAGCGACAGCCACGAGGCCAGACGCTTGGCCTTGTCGCGCGACAGGATGGTGTCGCCGTAGCCGTTCTCGATCGCGTCGATGGCCACCGACACGAAATCGCCGACCTGGACTTCGAGCTCGCCCTGGTCGTTCTTGAATTCTTCAATGGGTACGTAGGCTTCGGACTTGAGGCCTGCGTTCACCACCACGAAGTTGTAGTCGACACGCACCACTTCGGCGGTGATGACCTCGCCACTGCGCATCTCGGAGCGCTTGAGCGATTCTTCGAACAGGGCGGCAAACGATTCGCCGCCTTGGCTGGTGGCTGCTTGGGTTTGGGACATGTGGAGCTTCTCGGTGCAGCTGACGCTGCGGGTTGGGGTTGAAGATCCGTTGCCTCGGCGTGCCTTGCGGCACTGGAGGGGAGGCGACGGGCCTTCTGGGTTGGCCCTGCGGCCGAGCCACTCGCGTGGGCTTCAGCCGAATGGCCGGCGCTGTTCCCAGGCTGTCAGCACCTGTTCCATCGAGGCTTCGACGGTGAGGGCCGAGTTGTCCAGCAGCAGCGCGTCTTGTGCCGGCTTCAAAGGTGCCACGCTGCGATTCTGGTCGCGCGCGTCGCGGGCTTCGAGGTCGGCACGAAGGGTCGCGATATTAGCCGGAATTCCCTTTGAAATCAACTGCTTGTAGCGCCTTTCCGCGCGCGTGGCGGCGCTCGCGGTGAGAAACACCTTGAGCTCGGCGCCGGGGAAGATCACCGTGCCCATGTCGCGCCCGTCGGCCACCAGGCCCGGAACACGGCGAAACGACAGCTGCAGCTGGCGCAGCGCCTCGCGCACGGCGGGCCAGGCGGACACCTTGGAAGCCATCGCGCCGACGTCCTCGGCGCGCAGCGCGTCGGCCACGTTTTCGCTGCCCAGGTGGGCGTCGCCACCGACGAAATGCAGCGGCAGCGTGGCCGCGATGCGCGCCAGCGAGGCCTCGTCGTCGGCCGCCACGCCGATGCGCATGGCCGACAGCGCGGTGGCGCGGTAGACGGCGCCTGAATCGAGGAAGTGGTAACCGAGCGCCTGCGCCACCGCGCTGGCCAGCGTGCCCTTGCCCGAGGCGGTGGGGCCGTCGACGGTGAGCACCGGCACGGCCTCGACCGGTGTTCTCACCAGATCGAACAGCGCCTCGAAGTAGTCGGGGAAGGTCTTGCCGACGCACTTCGGGTCGAGGATGCGCACCGGCACGCCCTTGAAAGCGGCCAGCGAGAAGCACATCGCGATGCGGTGGTCGTCGTAGGTGTGGATGGCCGCCGGCCGCAGCGCCGCAGGCGGCGTCACCTCGATGAAGTCGTCGCCCTCGACGACGCCGGCGCCGAGCTTGCGCAGCTCGGCGGCCATGGCGGCGATGCGGTCGGTTTCCTTGACGCGCCAGCTGGCGATGTTGCTCAGGCGGGTCGTGCCGGTGGCGTACAGCGCCATCACCGCCAGCGTCATCGCGGCGTCGGGGATGTGGTTGCAGTCCAGCGTGATCGCCTGCAGCGGCCAGCGGCCCCGCTTCACCTCGATCCAGCCCGGGCCGCTGGCGACCTGCGCGCCCATCGCCTGGGCAGCCTCGACGAAGCGGATGTCGCCCTGGATGGAGTCGGTACCGACACCTTCGATGCGCACGGGTTCGCCGTCCGCCGCGATGGCTCCCAGCGCAATGAAGTACGAGGCCGACGAGGCATCGCCCTCGACGTGAATCTGTCCGGGCGAACGGTAGGCGCAGCCCCGCGGGATGGTGAAGCGCTGCCAGCCCTCGCGCCGCACCGCGATGCCGAAGCGCGCCAGCAGGTTCAGCGTGATCTCGACGTAGGGCTTGGAGATCAGTTCGCCCTGCACCTCGACGACGATGTCGCCCGCTTGAGCCACCAGCGGCAGCGCGAGCAGCAGCGCGGTGAGGAACTGGCTGGAGACGTCACCGCGCACGCGGATCGGCTGAGCGGTCTGCAGCGGCCGGGCGCTGGCGTGCAGGCGCAGCGGCGGGTAGCCCTCGGTGCCCAGGCAGTCGACGGCGCAACCGAGCTGGCGCAGCGCGTCGACGAGGTCGCCGATCGGCCGCTCGTGCATGCGCGCGACGCCGCTGAGCTCGAAGTCTCCGCCCTGCGTCGCCGCGAGCAGCGCCAGCGCCGCGGTGAGCGGGCGCATCGCCGTGCCGGCGTTGCCGAGGAAGAGCTTCGCCTGCTTCGTGGCGAGCCGCCCGCCCAGGCCGGTGACGTGCAGCGCCTCGCCGTCACGCTCGAGCTTGCAACCGAGCACACGCAGCGCCTCGAGCATCACCTGGGTGTCGTCGGAGTCGAGCAGGTCGTGCACGACCGTCGTGCCCGCGCTCAGGCCGGCCAGCAGCAGCACGCGGTTGGAGATGCTCTTGGAGCCGGGCAGGCGCACCGTGCCGGCGGCCGATCGCAGTGGCGGGAGGTCGAGGAACGGGACGGTGTACATCGGGCACGCGGCGCAGCCCCGGCTGCGCAGCTCAGGTCATCGGTTGGACTTGCCCGCGCCCATCTGCCAGCCGCCGCGCGCGTCGGAGGCCTTGCGGATCAGGTCCTCCAGCGCCTCGGCGTTGCCGGACTTCATCACGTGCTCCATCGCATCGAGCGCGTGCCGGAAGCGCTGCGTCTGCTTCAGGATCTCTTCGCGGTTGGACATGAGGATGTCGCGCCACACGGCGGGGTCGCTGGCAGCGATGCGGGTGAAATCGCGGAAGCCCGGCCCGGCGAGCGACAGGAAGTCACGCCCGGCCGGCTGCCGCGCCACCGAATTGAAGTAGGCGAAGGCCAGCATGTGCGGCAGGTGGCTCACGGCGGCGAACGCCGCGTCGTGGTTCTCCGGCGTCATGCGCAGCACCTGCGAGCCGATCGCGGCCCAGCAGTCGGTGGCCTTCTGCACCAGTTCCGGCGAAGTCTGCGGCAACGGCGTGAGGATCACCTGGCGGCCGTTGTAGAGCGTGGCGTCGGCATGCGCGATGCCGGCGACTTCCTTGCCGGCGATCGGGTGCGCCGGCACGAAGGAGGGGATGCGCTCCTTGAGCACGCGCCGCGCGGCGTCGACCACGTCGCGCTTGGTCGAGCCCACGTCCATGACCAGCACGCCAGGCTCCACGAGATGGCGGATGGCCTTGAAGGTGGCCTCGGTGGCCGACACCGGCACTGCGATCAGCACGATGTCGGAACCCGACACCGCCAGCAGCGCCGACTCGGCGGCCTGGTCGATCACGCCGAGCTGACGAGCCTTCTCGGTGGTGGAGGGCGATTTGCTGTAGCCGATGACACGCTTGACCAGCCCCGCGCGCTTGAGCGCCAGGGCGAACGAGCCGCCCATCAAGCCACAACCGATGACACCGAGCTGGTTGAACATGGTCAGTGCACGTCGATGGGGTAGGTGCCCAGCAGCTTGAAGAAGGCGCACACGGCGCGCAGCTCCTGCATCGCGGCGGCGACGTGAGGCTGGTCGGGGTGGCCCTGCAGGTCGATGTAGAAGTAGTACTCCCACTGGCCCGAACGGGCCGGGCGCGACTCGAAGCGGCTCATCGACACGCCGTGCTTCTTCAGCGGCACGAGCATGTCGTGCACCGCACCGGGCTTGTTCGCCACGGAGACGACGAGGCTCGTGCAATCGTGCCCCGAGGCGGCCGGGCGCGGCTGGCGGTCCGGGTGCGCGAGGATGGCGAAGCGGGTGCGGTTGTGGGCCTCGTCCTGGATTGCAGGGGCCACCACGTGCAGGCCGAATTCGCTGCCGGCGCGCTCGCTGGCGATTGCCGCGATCGACACGTCGCCGGCGGCCAGTCGCGCGCCTTCGGCATTGCTCGACACCGGCCGGCGCTCGGCATCGGGCAGGTGCAGCGACAGCCAGCCGTGGCATTGCGCCAGCGCCTGCGGGTGCGCGCACACGGCCTGGATGCCGGCCAGCGTGTTCTCGCGGCGCAGCAGGTTGTGGCGCACCAGCAGGCTGGTCTCGCCGATGATGAACAGCGGCGTGGTCAGGAACAGGTCGAGCGAGCGAGTCACCACGCCTTCGGTGGAGTTCTCCACCGGCACCACGCCGAAGTCGGCGGAGCCGGCCACCGTGTTGTGCAGCACCTCGTCGAAGTTGGCGCAGGGCACGCGCACGATCGAGGAGCCGAAGAAACCGAGCGCTGCTTCTTCGCTGAAGGTGCCAGCCGGGCCGAGGTAGGCCACGCGAGTGGGGGTTTCGAGCGCACGGCAGGCGGACATGATCTCGCGCCAGATCGGCGCAACGCTGGCCGACTTCAGCGGGCCCGGGTTGGCGGCCTTCAGGCCGTCGATGACCTGCGCCTCGCGCTCGGGGCGGAAGGCCACCGAGCCTTCCTTCTTCTTGACTTCGCCAACTTCCTGGGCGAGCGCGGCCCGCCGGTTCAGCAGGGCGAGCAACTCGCGGTCGAGCGCGTCGATCCGGGTGCGCAGCGCGAGCAGATCGTGTTGTGGCGCGGTCGTGGAATCAGCCATGGCGGACGCCAAATTGTCGCATCACTTCGCGGCAGGCTTGGCGGCTGGCCCGGATGCCTTCGGGGCCGTGGCGGCGGAAGCCGCGGGCACGCCCAGCGTGGCCTGCAGCTTGCGTTGCAGGGCCAGCAATTTCGGGTCGAGAAGCGGGCCGGCTTCCGCGATCAGCTTCTGCGTGAAGGCGTTCTGAAGTTCCGGCACGTTCTGCTGGAACTTCTTGTTCACCGGCGATTCGAGCCAGGCGACCAGTTGGCGCAGTTCGTCCTCGGTGAACTTCTCCTCCAGCCCGACGCCGTAGGTCGCCGGCGCGATCTTGATGGCGCGCTCGGTGAGGATGGGCACGCCCTCGTCGACGAACTTGCGGATGTCGGCGTCGATGGACTTGGCTGCCGCCTCGCGCTTGGCAGGCGGCACCTGGGCCTGCAGCGTGGCCGCTGCCGCCTGCATCATCTGCACCGCGGGGCGCTCGACGATGTTGCGGGCGAGGCCCTCGATGCTGGCCTGTTGCAGCTGCAGCACCTTGGCGACCAGCTCCTTCTTCGAGTTCGATTGCGCATGCGCCAGCGTGGCGCCGGTGACCAGCGCCAGAACGATGAGTGCACGCATCAGGAATCCTCTCCGGTAGACGGCTCGTCGCCGGGGGTGTCGCCGTTGGGCTCGCCGGCGCTGTCGACGTTCGCATCGTTCTCGACGATGCGCTGCAGGCCGATCAGCTTGGCGCCCGCGTCGAGCGCGATCAGCGTCACGCCCTGCGTGGCGCGGCCGAGCTCGCGGATCTCGGAGACGCGCGTGCGCACCAGCACGCCGGTGTCGGTGATCAACATGATCTCGTCGTCGGCGCGCACCAGCGTGGCGGCGACGACCTTGCCGTTGCGCTCGCTCTGCTGGATGGCGATCATGCCCTTGGTGCCGCGGCCGTGGCGCGTGTACTCGACGATCGAGGTGCGCTTGCCGTAGCCGTTCTCGGTGGCGGTGAGCACGCTCTGCGTCTCGTCTTCGGCCACCAGCATCGCGATGACGCTCTGGCCGTCCTCGAGCTGCATGCCCTTCACGCCGCGGGCGGCGCGGCCCATGGCGCGAACGTCGTCCTCGTCGAAGCGCACCGCCTTGCCGCCGTCGCTGAACAGCATCACGTCGTGCTTGCCGTCGGTCAGCGCCGCGCCGATGAGGAAGTCGCCTTCGTCCAGGTCGACGGCGATGATGCCGGCCTTGCGCGGGTTGCTGAACTCATCCAGCGAGGTCTTCTTGACCACGCCCTGGGCGGTGGCCATGAAGATGTAGTGGTCTGCGGGGAAGCTGCGGAAGCCGTCGGTCAGCGGCAGCACCACGTTGACCTTCTCGCCGGGCTGCAGCGGGAACATGTTGACGATCGGCTTGCCGCGCGCGTTGCGCGAGCCCTGCGGCACCTCCCACACCTTCAGCCAGTAGACGCGGCCGCGCGTGGTGAAGCACAGGATGTAGTCGTGCGTGTTGGCAATGAAGAGCTGGTCGATCCAGTCGTCTTCCTTGGTCTGCATCGCCTGCTTGCCGCGGCCGCCGCGCTTTTGCGCCCGGTACTCGGTCAGCGGCTGGCTCTTGATGTAGCCGGTGTGCGAGAGCGTCACCACCATGTCGGTGGGCGTGATGAGGTCTTCGGTGCCGAGGTCCTGCGCGTTGTGCTCGATGACGCTGCGACGGGCGCCGACCTTGGTCTGGCCGAACTCCTGCTTGATGGCAGTCAGCTCGTCGGAGATGATCGTCGTCACGCGCGAGGGCGTGGCCAGGATGTTGAGCAGGTCGGCGATCTCGGCCATCACGTCCTTGTACTCGCCGACGATCTTGTCCTGCTCCAGGCCGGTCAGGCGCTGCAGGCGCATCTGCAGGATCTCGCCGGCCTGGTCTTCGCTCAGGCGGTACAGCCCGTCGGCCTGCAGGCCGAACTGCCGGGGCAGGTTCTCGGGGCGGAACGAGTCGCGGCCACCCGGCGCCTGGTTCTCGGCGCGGGCGAGCATTTCGCGCACCATCGAAGAATCCCAGCTCTTGCTCATCAGCGCCGTCTTGGCCACCGGCGGGGTGGGCGAGCTCTTGATCGTCTCGATGAACTCGTCGATGTTGGCCAGCGCCACCGCCAGGCCTTCGAGCACGTGGCCGCGTTCGCGCGCCTTGCGCAGCTCGAACACCGTGCGCCGCGTCACCACCTCGCGCCGGTGCTCCAGGAAGATCTCGATCAGATCTTTCAGGTTGCACAGCTTGGGCTGGTTGTCGATCAGCGCCACCATGTTCATGCCGAACGTGTCCTGCAGCTGCGTCTGCTTGTACAGGTTGTTCAGCACCACTTCGGGCACTTCGCCGCGCTTGAGTTCGATGACCACGCGCATGCCGGACTTGTCGGACTCGTCCTGGATGTGGCTGATGCCGTCGATCTTCTTCTCGTGGACCAGCTCGGCGATGCGCTCGAGCAGGTTCTTCTTGTTCACCTGGTAGGGGATCTCGTCGACGATGATCGCCTGGCGCTGGCCGCGGTCGATGTCTTCGAAGTGGCATTTGGCGCGCATCACCACCTTGCCGCGCCCGGTGCGGTAGCCCTCGCGCACGCCGTTCAGGCCGTAGATGATGCCGGCGGTGGGGAAGTCGGGCGCCTGGATGATCTCCATCAACTCGTCGATCGCGGCCGACGGGTTGCGCAGCAGGTGGTGGCAGGCGTCGATCACCTCGTTGAGGTTGTGCGGCGGGATGTTGGTGGCCATGCCCACCGCGATGCCGGCCGAGCCGTTCACCAGCAGGTTGGGCAGCCGCGTCGGCAGCACCGTCGGCTCCTTCTCGGAGCCGTCGTAGTTCGGCGCGAAGTCGACCGTCTCCTTTTCCAGATCGGCCAGCATCTCGTGGGCGATCTTGTGCAGCCGGATCTCGGTGTAACGCATCGCCGCGGCGTTGTCGCCGTCCACCGAGCCGAAGTTGCCCTGGCCCTCGATCAGCAGGTGGCGCAGCGAGAAGTCCTGCGCCATGCGCACGATCGTGTCGTAGATGGACTGGTCGCCGTGCGGGTGGTACTTGCCCATCACGTCGCCGACGATGCGGGCGCTCTTCTTGAAGGCCCGGTTCCAGTCGTTGTTCTGCTCGTGCATGCCGAACAGCACGCGTCGATGCACCGGCTTCAGGCCGTCGCGGGTGTCGGGCAGGGCGCGGCCGACGATCACGCTCATCGCATAGTCGAGGTAGGAGCGGCGCATCTCCTCTTCGAGGCTGATGGGCAGGGTTTCCTTGGCGAACTGGGTCATGCGGGGGTGCGAGCGCGAGCTCGAGGAGACGCAAGAACAAACGTGACGCCGGGGCGACACGCGAAACAGGCGATTGTAAGTGCCGCGGCTTGTAGCACCAGAGCAACATCACTCTGGAGGACTGCCGGGCCGGGCGCCAAAATCCCGCCTGGCAAAAACGCTATGGCACAATCTCGCGTCGGTGGTCGGCGCCCGGTATACGGGGGTTTACCAGCACTATCCGAACCCGGGTCGGACGTCATTGCAGAAATACTGCTCAATTCCCTCGAGAGGAGAATCATGAAGAAACTGAACACGGTGGCATCGCTCTTCGCAACGGCCGCTCTGGCCGCCTCGGCCTCTGGCGCGTTCGCTCAGTCGACGGTCGACAACTGGGTCGACAGCAACGGCAACGTCTGGAAGAACGGCACGAACGAACTCTGCTGGCGCGACACCAACTGGACGCCCGCCACCGCCAAGGAAGAGTGCGATGGCGCCCTGAAGAAGGCCCCGCCGGCTCCGCCGCCCGCACCCGCCCCGGCTCCGGCGCCTGCACCCGCTCCGGCTCCCGCCCCGGTCGCTCCGCCGCCGCCGCCCCCGGCTCCCCCGGCTGCCCCGGTGAGCGAAAAGGTCACCTTCGCTGCTGACGCTTTCTACGACGTCAACAAGGCCGTGCTGAAGCCCGAAGGCAAGGCCAAGCTGGACGATCTGGTCAGCAAGATGGCCGGCATCAACCTCGAAGTCATCATCGCTGTCGGCCACACCGACAGCGACGGCAGCGATGCCGCCAACCAGAAGCTCTCGGTGCGCCGTGCCGACTCCGTCAAGGACTACCTGACGAGCAAGGGCGTCGAGAAGAACCGCGTGTACACCGAAGGCAAGGGCGAGAAGCAGCCCGTGGCCGACAACAAGACCAAGGAAGGCAAGGCGAAGAACCGCCGCGTCGAGATCGAGGTCGTCGGTACCCGCACCAAGAAGTGATCTTCGGATCCTTCTGACAGAAGCCCGCCTCGGCGGGTTTCTTCCGGAACCCCGCCTCGGCGGGGTTTCTGCTTTCTGGACCTGCCTGCGCCGCTGCGCTTCGCTACGATCACGCCATGAACACCACGATCAATGCCGATCCCCAGGAACTGGCCAAGTTCAGCGAGCTGGCCCACCGCTGGTGGGACCCCGAGAGCGAGTTCCGCCCGCTGCACATGATCAATCCCCTGCGCCTGGACTGGATCGCCAGCCTGGTGCCGCTGGCCGGCAAGCGGGTGCTCGACGTGGGCTGCGGAGGCGGCATCCTGGCCGATTCGATGGCGCGCCGGGGTGCCGACGTTCTCGGCATCGACCTGGCCAGCAAGCCGCTGAAGGTGGCGCAACTGCACGCCATGGAGGCAGGCACGCCGTCGATCGCCTACCGGGAGGTGGCGGCCGAAGCGCTGGCACTGGAATCGCCCGCGGCCTTCGACGTCGTCACCTGCATGGAGATGCTCGAGCACGTGCCCGACCCTTCGTCGATCGTGCGCGCCTGCGCGACGCTCGTGAAACCGGGCGGCTGGGTGTTCTTCTCGACGATCAATCGCAACCCGAAGTCCTTCCTGTTCGCCATCGTCGGGGCCGAGCACGTGCTGCAGATGCTGCCCAAGGGCACGCACGAGTACGCGCGTTTCATCCGCCCGAGCGAACTCGGCCGCTGGTGCCGCGATGCGGGGCTGGATGCGAGTGGCACGCGCGGCCTCGAGTACAACCCGCTGACGCGTCGCTACTGGATGTCGAACGACACCAGCGTCAACTACCTGGTGGCGTGCCGGAAATCGGCATGACGCTGCGGGTGCGCGCCGTGCTGTTCGATCTGGACGGCACCTTGATCGACAGTGCGCCCGACCTTGCCGGGGCCGGCAACGACATGCGCGCCGCACGCGGCCTGCCGGTGCTGCCGCTGTCGCACTTCCGGCCGATGGTGGGTTCCGGTGCGCGCGGCATGGTCGGCCGTGCGCTGCAGGTGCAGCCGGGGGATGCCGATTTCGAGGCATTGCGCGACGAATTCCTGCGTCGCTACGAATCGCGCATGACGCGCGAGACGCGCCTGTTCGACGCCATGCAGCCGGTGCTCGACACGCTGCGCCGCCAGGCGCTGCCCTGGGGCATCGTGACCAACAAGGCAACGCGCTTCTCCGAGCCGCTGGTGCGTGCGCTCGGCCTCATCGACGAGGCCGCGACCTTGGTGTGCGGCGACACCACGCCGCATGCCAAGCCGCACCCTGCGCCGCTGCTGGAGGCGGCGCGGCGCATCGGCGTCGACGCCGGCGACTGCGTCTACGTCGGCGACGACCTGCGCGACGTGCAGGCGGGCCGCGCCGCCGGCATGCTCACCGTCGCGGCGGCCTGGGGCTACCTGGGCGAGGGTGAGCACATCGGCGAGTGGGGCGCCCATCACGTCATCGAAAGCCCGGGCGAGCTCTTGAAGCTGCTCGCATTGGCCTAAACTACGGCGCTTGGGGCTGACCTGGCTTCGACGTGGGTACGGAGTTGGATCAGGGCATGCCGAGCACCAGTTCGCTCGTAAATCCACTGGAAACAAAGTAACTGCGAACGATAACTCGTACGCCCTCGCCGCTTAAAACCGGTGAGCCTCGCAACAGTTGGCCGATGGGCTGGGTCTGAGGGGTAACCCAAAGACTGCGAGGTCATACACATTGGCTCGCCCGGCGCCGGGTCACTCGGCACAGGGCTAAATCAAGTGACTCGAGGTGACGGCAGCGTGCTGCTGCGCGGCCGGCACCTCTAAAACCAAATCAGCCAGCTAAGCATGTAGATCTGCCTGACGATGGCTTGCGGACGGGGGTTCGATTCCCCCCAGCTCCACCAGATTTCGGCGCGGCCAAACGGCCGCGCCGAGCCCATCCCCAAACCGTCCATGTCCACGTGACTCGCCCACCCAGCCGCCGCGCTGCCAGACTCGTTGTCGCGCTGTGCGTGCTGGCCGTGGCGCTGGTGTTCCTGGCCTTCCAGTTCGGCACCGAGCGCACCTGGTGGATCGAACTGGGCCGCTACATCCCGTTCCCGGCCTACCTGGCACCGGCCGCCTTGGGCGTTCTGCTGTCGTTCTGGCTGCCGACGCGATGGCGCCTCGCTGCGGTTGCGGCGCTGGCCCTGGTGCTCACCGGCATCATGGGTGTGCAACTCAATCGGGGCGAAGAAGGTCATGCGCCACTGCGCGTGATGAGCTTCAACATCAAGGCCTACCTCGCCGACGACAAGCCGGGCGGCTACGCCCGCATCGCCTGGGAAATGGCGATGCACGATCCAGACGTGCTGGTGATGCAGGACGCGGGCCTGGCCAACAAGCCGGAGGACCTGCCGCCGTCGTTCCGGACGGCGCTGGGCGCGCGGCAGATCCACATCTCCGGCCAATACATCGTGGCCAGCCGCCACCCGATGACCGATTGCCAATCGGGTGACATCTCCTTCCCCGGCGAAGGGCACCACTACGTGCGCTGCACGATCACCGCGCACGGCGTGAGCTTCGACATGGTCACGGCCCACCTGCTGTCGCCGCGCGAGGGCCTGAACGCCACGCGGCACGAGCGGCTCGGTGGCCTGGCCGAGTGGCAGGAGAACTTCGAGATGCGCATGATCCAGGCGCACAAGCTGGCCCGCGACCTGTTCGGCCAGCCCCGCCCGCTGGTGCTGGCCGGCGACCTGAACGCTCCGGATTCGTCGCCGGTCATCGCCGCGCTGCGCGAGTCGGGCCTGCGCGACAGCTTCGCCAGCGCGGGGCTGGGCTACGGCTACACGTTCGGGCACTCGCTGCGCACGCGCTTCTCGTTTCTGCGCATCGACCACATCATGGTCAGCCCGCAGATCGGCGTGAAGGACAGCTTCGTCGGCGGTGCCGAGGCGTCGGCGCACCGCCCGGTGATCGCTGACCTCTGGCTCAAGCGCGACTGAGCCGCGCCGCGCGAATCACACCGCCACCGGCGCCTTGATCGCCGCGTGATGCTGGTAGTCCAGCACCTCGAAATCCTCGTACGCGTAGTCGAAGATCGATTCCGGCCGGCGCTTGATATTCAGCAGCGGGTAGGGATGCGGCGTGCGCGAGAGCTGCAGCTCGACCTGTTCGACATGGTTGTCGTAGATGTGGCAATCACCGCCGGTCCAGATGAAGTCGCCGACATCCAGGTCGCACTGCTGCGCCAGCATGTGCGTGAGCAACGCGTAGCTCGCGATGTTGAAAGGCACGCCCAGGAAGATGTCGGCGCTGCGCTGGTAGAGCTGGCACGACAGCCTTCCTTCAGCAACGTAGAACTGGAAGAACGCGTGGCAGGGCATCAGCGCCATCTTCGGCAGATCGGCCACGTTCCAGGCGCTGACGATGATGCGGCGAGAGTCGGGGTTGGCCTTGAGCTGCTTCACCACCTCGGCGATCTGGTCGATGTGGCCGCCGTCCGGTGTCGGCCAGCTGCGCCACTGCACACCGTAGACGGGGCCGAGGTCGCCGTCGGGCCTGGCCCACTCGTCCCAGATCGTCACGCCGCGTTCCTGCAGCCACTTCGCGTTGCCGTCGCCGCGCAGGAACCACAGCAGTTCCAGGATGATGGACTTGAGGTGCACCTTCTTCGTCGTGACCAGCGGGAAGCCTTCGCGCAGATCGAAACGCATCTGGTGGCCGAACACGCTTTTCGTGCCGGTGCCGGTGCGGTCGGACTTCGCGACGCCGTGCGTGTGCACGTGCCGCATGAAGTCCTCGTATTGCGATCGAACCGGGCGTGTGGGGGTGGGGGCCAGCATGCCCGGATTCTAGGATGCCGCCCCGAACTCAGCCTTGCGGCGCCGGCTCGCGCAGGAAGATCTCGACGCGGCGGTTCTGCGCCCGGCCGGCATCGCTGCCGTTGTCGGCCACCGGCTCGCGCGAGCCGTGACCTTCGGTCTCCACGCGGGTGGGGGCCACGCCACGGCCGGCCAGGTAGTCGCGCACGCTCTGTGCACGATCGACCGACAGCGGGTTGTTGATCGCGTCATTGCCGGTGCTGTCGGTGTGGCCAATGATGCGCACGCGCATGGTCGGGTCCAGCCCCTGCGCGAACTGGTCGAGCACCGGGCGCATCTGCGGCTTGATGGCGGCTCGGCCGACGTCGAACGAGAAGTCGCTCGGCACGTTCACCTTCAGCTGGTTGTCGGGCGTGCGTGCCACGTCGATGCCGGTGCCTTGCGTGGCCTTCTCCATCGCAGCGCGCTTTTCTTCCATGCGCTTGGACCACAGGTTGCCACCCACCGCGCCGATGGCGCCGCCGACGACGGCGCCGGTGCCGGCCTTGCCGCCGGTGGCCGAGCTCAGCACGGCGCCGGCCACGGCGCCGATGGCCGCGCCGGTGGCCGTGCCCTTCTGGCGCTCGCTCATGTCGGCGCAGCCAGCCAGGAAGGCGGCGGCAGCCAGGGTGCAAAGGGTGGTGGTCTTGATGTTCGAAAGGGTCATGTTTTTCTCCTCGATGGCGCCCAGCGCGCCCGCGCTGCAATTGGAGCTCAGCGGCGGCGCGAAGTTCGATCGCGACCCGGCCAGACGGTATCCGGCCGTTTCAGGCTTCAGTCGGCCGGCGTCTGATCGAACTGCAGGGCCGCCAGGCGCGCGTACAGGCCGCCGGCGTCCGACAGCTGCGCGTGCGTGCCGCTCTCGACGATGCGGCCGGCCTCCATCACGATGATGCGGTCGGCTCGCTGCACCGTGGCCAGCCGGTGCGCGATGACCAGCGTGGTGCGGTCCTTCATCGCGGACTCCAGCGCGGCCTGCACCATGCGCTCGCTCTCGGCGTCGAGTGCGCTGGTGGCCTCGTCGAGCAGCAGCAGCGGCGGGTTCTTCAGGATCGCGCGGGCGATGCTGATGCGCTGCTTCTGCCCGCCCGACAGGCGCACGCCGCGCTCGCCCAGGAAGGTCTGGTAACCCTCGGGCAAGGCGCTGATGAAGTCGTGCGCAAAGGCCGCCTTGGCTGCGGCGATCACGTCCGCGTCGCTCGCGCCGGGCCGGCCGTAGCGGATGTTCTCCAGCGCATTGGCGGAGAAGATCACGCTGTCCTGCGGCACGATGCCGATGCGCTGTCGCAGCGCCTCGAGCGAAGCCTCGCGCAGCGGCACGCCGTCGATCTCGATGTGTCCTTCGCCTGCGTCGTAGAAGCGCAGCAGCAGCTGGAACACCGTGCTCTTGCCCGCGCCGCTGGGGCCGACCAGCGCGACCGTCTCGCCGGGGCGCACGTCGAGCGCGAACTGGGCGAGTGCCGCGTGCTTCGGTCGCGACGGGTAGTGGAAGGTGACGTCGCGCAGCGCGACCGACGAGCCGCCCTGTGTGGCGGGCAGGGCGCGCGGCCGGGCCGGCGAGGCGATCGACGAGCTCGTGGCCAGCAGCTCCATCAGCCGCTCGGTGGCACCGGCGGCGCGCAGCAGGTCGCCGTAGACCTCGGACAGCACCGCCACCGAGCCGACCAGGATGGTCACGAACACCACCGTCTGCGCCAGGTGGCCGGCGCTCATCTGCCCGGCGATCACCGCCTGCGTGCCCTGGTACAGGCCCCACAGCAGCGCACCGAAGGTGGCGGTGATGATGAAGGCGACGAGGAAGGAGCGCACCCGCGTGCGCTTGCGCGCCGTCTCGAAGGCGCTCTCGGTGGCGTCGTCGAAGCGCTTTGCTTCGCGCGCCTCCTGCACGTAGCTCTGCACCACCGGAATGGCGTTGAGCACCTCGGCGGCGATGGCGCTCGAATCGGCCACGCGGTCCTGGCTGGCGCGGCTGAGCTTGCGCACGCGGCGGCCGAGGTAGAGGCTCGGCAGCACCACCAGCACCAGCGTGCCCAGCACCTGCGACATCACATAGGGGTTGGTGACGATCAGCATGGCCATCGCGCCGATGCCCATCACCGTGTTGCGCAGGCCCATGCTCAGGCTGGAGCCGACCACGGTCTGCACCAGCGTCGTGTCGGTGGTCAGGCGCGACAGCACCTCGCCAGTCTGCGTGGTCTCGAAGAACTCCGGGCTTTGCCTGAGCACGTGCGCGTACACCGCATTGCGCAGGTCGGCAGTGACACGCTCGCCCAGCCAGGTGACCATGTAGAAGCGCGCCGCCGAGAACAGGCCCAGCGCCGCGCCCACGCCGAACAGCGCGAAGAAGTGGCCGCGCAGCGCCATCACGCGCTCGCCGGGGTCGGTGGCGACGAGGCCCTGGTCGATCAGCGATTTCAGCGCCAGCGGAAATGCCAGCGTGCTCAGCGCGGCCAGGATCAGGAACAGCACTGCCAGCGCGATGCGGCCTCGGTAGGGCCGCAGGAAGGGCATCAGGCCCGACAGCGACTTCACCTTGCGCGCCGGTGCCGCAGCGGTTTCGGCCGTCGATGGGGCCCTGGGAGCGGCCAGGGCGGAAGAAGTCTCGGATGCGGCCATGCGGTGAGTCTAGGCGAGCGCATCTTGCCCCTTCGCTGTGCTCGGGAATGGCTGCCGCGGCAGAATTTGCCTGGTCAACCATTG
>Ga0208822_1000234_pt1 | contig 42748 bp, 33 predicted proteins | sample AD_STIC08_MetaG_FD_184435 | JGI IMG/M metagenome (GOLD analysis project Ga0208822, IMG submission 184435) | Active sludge microbial communities of municipal wastewater-treating anaerobic digesters from USA - AD_STIC08_MetaG (SPAdes) (version 2) | ecosystem: Engineered > Bioreactor > Anaerobic >...
GGGAGAAGAGGTCGTCTGGGACTACGCAGCGACAGGCCTCACGCTGCGCCGGCATCCGCTGGCCATCCTGCGACCGGTGCTGGCGAAGCAGGGGTGGTGCACGGCGGCCGAGCTGCACGACCTGCCCGACGGTCGGCTGGCGCGGGCCTGCGGCATCGTGACGGTGCGGCAGCAGCCTGAGACCGCCAAGGGCGTGATGTTCGTGTCGCTGGAGGACGAGACCGGCAGCGTGCAGGTGATCGTGTGGCCCAAGCTCAAGGCGCAGTTGCGCGGGCCGCTGCTGCGTTCAAAGCTGATGGCGGTGAAGGGGACTTGGCAGCGGGATGGCGACGTGCGCAGCCTGATCGCCGGCCACGTTGAGGATCTGACGGCGCTGCTCGGTGGGTTGGCGACGAGCAGCAGGGATTTTCACTAGATAGCGCTTCGCTGATTCCCAAAAGTCACGAATCACACTTCACATGTAGTAGCGGTAACTTGGATCGGGCTTTGCCTCGGTCAGTTGGCCGTACTCTGCCATGATGCCCCCAACGCGCCTTGCGAAACCGAGCGTGACAGGCTGGCTGCTTCGAAGGTCAGAAGTATTCCAGTTCAGTCGGCCGAGGCCGAGGGCGTCGATTGCGCATTCCCTGACGTCGTGCATGTCCGTGTTGCCGTGAACGATCAACTCGACTGGGATCGGTATGTGCGGTCCTGGGTAGGTCCCAAGCTCGGGTACGAAGCCGGACGTAAAGAGGAAATGTCTCTTCTCGTCCACTGTAACGAGGGTTCCGCGTGCAGGCGGGTACACCCCCTGCGTGACGAAGCGGACGCTGGATGGGGCTAGAGCAACGAGCTGAACGACAGGCACATCTCTAAAGGCTTTGCGGAACCCATCCTGCTCCTGCCTCCAGAAACGAGACGACTTGTGAAGCACGATGCGCTTCGGGAGCTCGCCATTGCGGGCTGTGTACTCATCGACCACCAGCTTGCCGAGTTCTTCGGCCTGCATTTCCGTCAGATGCGGTGTACGGGTTGTCGCATCGCGTTCTGGCTCGAATGACTGGCCCCTGAGCGCGAAGCCGCCTCCGTTTGTCGAGAAGGCCTGTGCCAATGCAGAGTGCACCAAAGCCCTCTTGGTCGTGCGAAGGTGGTGGAAGGTTATGCCGACGAAGCAGGTTTCAGGGCCTCGATTTCGAACGCGCCAGGGAATACCTCCAGCTTTGTAATAGAGGCCAACGCCAAGATTCCATGAACGAGCGGCAGGCTCCTCGTTAGTTCTCAGATCAACCATGCCGCTGTTGCGCAGCAGCTGAATTGGCACGCCGATCTGCATCGCGCGCGCTTTGAGGGCTCGACGGAAGTCGCGCGTCAACAAATCCTCCGAGTGCTCCTCGACGTCCCAATCGAAAGGGAGTTGGAGCTGCTGGCTGGTAGCGGAGGCGGTTGCCTTCTTGAGTGTGTCCCGCTCTGCCTTCGAGAGTGCGCGACTAACGCTCCAGAACCTTCGCTCGACGGCTTCAGGGACAACACACACCACGACGTCCGGGCGGAAGTCCTCCTTCGCTCGGGTTATGGCGGACGCGTAGACACCGACCATCGCCTCGAGACCGTCATAGGGCTTTAGACCCAGCGCCTTCTCGAGCTGCTGATCATGCAAGACGACGTTGCTCGCCTCATGGACGACGAGCTCCGAGCGGAAGACTGCATCAAACCCTGGGAAGGCAATTTGGCTTCCATCTGGCGAACGCGGGTCGATCGCCGACTTGCAGCGACGTAGCCACGAAGAGGCCAGGTCGATGCCTTCGTTGGTTCCGACGATCGATACTCGAATCTGGCTCTTGTGTGCAGAGCCAAACCGAGAATCAAAAGGGCCTGCCTCAGACAATCCGAGGCGCGGATCCTGGAAGAAGCCAGCTCCACCGAACTCCAGCTCTGGGATGGGGAGCCTAGCGATCTGAATCTTCATCTTGCGCAGCCTCGGTAGCTTCTTCGGCGACGATTCGCTCGATCTGCTCCTGCAGGTCTTCGGCCTCTTCACCAAGGTCAGCTGGTGAATCGATTTCTTTACCCTCCGAGGCGGACATCTCCAGAGAATCCTGGAAAACGAACATTGGAATTGTCGAAGCAACGTCCGCGAACGGGCCGGCAGGCTGTCGCGTTAGCTGCAATCGGAACGATGAGTCATCATGGCCATCGGCAAGCATCCGAGACCAGAATACAAGGTCGTGAAGTACCGTCGGGTTGTAGTCGCGCGCCGCCCTTCGAGTCGAGAGTGGTCCAATCTTTTCCGAGGCAATCGGCCTGGTTTCACCGTCGAGCGTGAACACGTAGCCGGGCAGAAGCGTGAGTGCCCAGGCTTCGCCAAACTGTTCGAAGCGCAGGTAAACCGCCTTGTGCTCCCAATAGACGGTCTTGCCAGTGGAACGGGATACGATAGGCTTCGCGACGGTCCTCCTAGATTGCTTGAATGTGCTGCGGTAGCTGATCTCCCTGGGCGTTCCGTCCAGTGATGCGTAGTAAGCCCGCATTCGACCTACTTCGAAGCGGACTGTCATTCCGAGTTTTTCCAGGCGCAGTGCTAGTGCGCGGTTCAGCAAGGCGGGGACTACGCTCAGCGAGTCGCGATCGGCTAGAAGTTGATCGACCGGGACTTGCTCAACTTCGTCTTCAACGGCTAGGTCGAATAGGCGCTTGCCGCCATTTGACCCCTCCGAGGCGAATGTCCATATCCAGCCACGAGAGCATCCGAAGGGATCAACGCCAGCGCGGTCCAGCTTGTTGATCTCGCGATGATCCTCAATTGTCCCGATACGCCAAACCGACTTGGGCCACTCAGTGACGCGCAACAGGTTTGCCGCGTATCGGTGATCACCGGCTGAGGACTTGGCAGTGCGAGTGTGTGCGTCGACCTGCAGAGCCTCGGGTCTGCAAGTGATGGAGGCGATGAATCGGCCATTGTCTTCAGCCGGACCAAAGCGAACACGGTTTAGATTGTTGGCGGCTTCCCGCAAGACATCAGGCAAGCCCGAGCCGGCCTTGTCCATGTCTCCCGCAGAATAGAAGAAGTCAGCCACAACGGGATTTCTGTAGCCCTTCGGGCGTCTAGACCCCACGCCGATGACGTCCTGGAGTGATTCGTCCTCGAGTTCGCGGGTGACGCCTTCAACCAGGCCTCCAGGGTTGTCAAAGGTAATTTCTTCGGCCGTGACGAGTATGCGAGCTGGGGTATCGGCTACGTAGCTTCGGTGGGCGATCAGGTTAGTGAGTAGTTCTTTGAGCGCAAGCGGTGGATACGGGAAGGCCGTTTGCGATACGGCGCCCTTCATGCGAAACGGCCGATTCGCACGAGACAGGAGCGTCGTTGCTTGCTCGAGTTGCTCCCAAAGGTTGCCCTCGATTCGAATCGTCTCTGCTTCCCGCGCTGACGAACCGGCGGCGTCAAGCACTTCAGCAACCCAGGCAGCCGGCCCGCTGATGGTGACCTCGATCCAGCCGACGTCGACTTGCCGATCTGGTCGTCTCGCAAAGAGCAAAACGGCGCCATTGGTCGCCGTTGTGGCGCTCGCGTCAACGACGACAAGGTGGTGCGATTCCATAGCTGCGACAAGGCGCTCTGGCGTGTCGAGAGCAGGTACGTCTTCCCTCAATGCCTCGGCGTAGGAAACTAGCTTTGATCTGACAAGCGTATCGCTGAGGTCTTCCAACTGTCGGTCGGAAGGTCGCATGTCGAATGGGAGGTTCTCGATCTGCGCTGGCGAAGTTGCTCCGACCGGACGTGCAGGGATCGCATTTACCAGTTTGTCGAGTGAAGTTAGCAGCCCGTCGAAGCCGTCGATTTCAACGAACAGCAGATTGGTCTGGATTTGCGATTGGAGTTCTCGCAGAAGTGGGCTCTCCGCAAGTGGATCGCCGCCCTTTCGGTAGCACCAGTAGATCCCGCGACGATAGCTCTTGCAAGCCTCGGCCTGTTCCAGCAGCAAGTGCCGCATCACCGACGGCTCAGCACCTCGATATCCGACCACTACGAGTGGATGGTCGCGCAAGAGCGGGCGAAGTAGTTCGACCAAGGCGTCGTCCAACTTCTGCGTCTCGTTGAAGAGGTTCTTATCGGTGTAGTGATCCACGGACCCGTGGAGATAGAGTACCTGCGGCACGCTTGGCGCGGTGTCGAACATCGCGTAGTCCGAAGCGGTCTTGATTTCGACACAGTGGCCGACGGCCCGTGCTCCCCTCACCGTTCGAGCGATGAGATCGTCGAAGTTCGTAGTGAGGACCGTCGTGATCGATCGCTTTGCCATCAGGTTGACCAAGCGCTGATACCCAACGCTAGGCTCGAGGGTGCGGCGCAATACCGCCTGGAAGAACTCCTTTCTGACATACGAAGGCTGGAGCAGAGCTTCTACCGCGGTTGGATAGAGGTCGGCCGGCAGGGCGCCGCGATCGAACCAGGTACGCTGCTCCAACCACCCATACCAATCGGACCGCATCAGCGTTGGATCGTCAAAGGAGCGAGCAGTCGACTTGCAGTACGCGAACTTCGCAATCGACTCAACTAGCTGTCCAGCGAGCGCCACACCTGAAGAGACCGAAGCTCCCGCGCCGAGCAGAAAGATGGGCCCTTGGCCCTCGTTGAGCAAGGCTGCGATTGATTCCTGCGGGAGTGGCGTCATGAAGAGGATGTGTGCCAAGCAGACTTGCCCAGTCTATCCGCGCACGTGTGCGCTTCGCACCGTGAAAGCGCCTGAATTGAACGGCGGACGGGTGCAGGGACGCTCGTCTTTGTCAGAGACGCAAGCGGTGAAGGTCGGGTGCGGTGCGATTCGACCTTACGCGACCTAGTCACGCCCTACGTCGGATGTCTGACCGTGTAGGTGGGTGGACTGGCGACGAAGTCGCTAGACCGCGTGGCCTGTTGATGAACAGAACTTGCGGCGTTAGGGACGAGAGGCTGTCAGAGAGCGTCAAAGTCCTCGAAGGGATTGGTCGGCACGCGACGGGCCATGAAGATGCCTAGCACCTTTCGATCGGGGAACGCAGTCCGAATGACACTTTGCGCCGCGACAAAGTGGGCACCGGTTGTCAGCACGTCGTCTACGAGGATGACCGTCTTCTTCGGAGCTGGCGCGAGCAACGTATACAGCGCTTCCAGTTCTTGCGGCTTCTTGCGCTGGCCATCGGCCTGCATATGCGACGCGTCGTAGCTCTGTCCCTGCTGAAGCAAGTTGCGCACGTCAGCGTGCTTTCCATCGCACGCCTTCGCCACAATTTGCATCATCCGATCGTCGTACTCGGGGTGGGTCGAAACCTTGGATGGCGGGATCGGTGCGATTGTCGCGTCGTTGAATACCCAGGCCGACTTCTCAAGCGCTGCTCGAAGCATCGCTGCACAGGTGGCAATCGCCTGGCCTTTGTACTTGTACTGCGGCTGGCCTTTGAGCAGAACCGACTTCTTCAGATTGATGACGAGGCCATTTCCATCACTATGTGCGTAGCCCTTGCGGGCTGTGTACTCGTGGAAGAAGAAGCACTTGTGCTCTTCTTCGAGATAGTGGTGGTCGCCCCGGTTGCTCCCGTCAACCTTGAGCAGCGGCGGCACTGGCATCGAGGTTTGCGAGGATGTCGTCGAAGTCGCGGACGCGGATCGCGCCCTGCTCTTCAAAGCGGCGAGGCCAGGTCAACTTGGGGTTTTGGAAGTTGCTCTCCAAGATGAAGAGCTTGCGGCCTTGCTTGAAGGCGGCTCGAGCCTGGATCAGTGTTCCAGATGTTTCACCCGCCTCGACGATTACCGTTGCTTGCGTCAACGCAGACATCGTGATGTTGCGCTCAGGAAAGAACAAGCGGTTAACGCTTGGCGGGCGCCGCGCATACAGCAACACCGGTACTTGGCTGATGAGCAAGAAGTCGCGCGCGATCCGTTCCTGGAGACCAGTGTTCTCCTTCGGATAGGCTTGGTCGATCGGCGTCCCAATCACCGCGATGGTGTCGCCCCCGCGTTCGATCGCTGTCTGGTGAGCCATGGTGTCGATGCCCTTCGCGAGCCCGGACACGATGGTCACTCCTTCTTTGACCAGCAAGCTGACCAGTTTGGAAGTACGGCGCAAGCCTTCAGGGGACGGGTTGCGGGTGCCAACGACAGCGACACGCCTAGGGGCGTATGCCAGGTCCCAATCGCCGCGGTAGTACAGGAACTGAAGCGGGTGTTCCGCGTCCTTCAATCCCTCCGGATAGTCGCCAGCGCCTTGCATGCGGACGCTGAACGACTTGACGCCGCGCTTGCGCAGGCGTGCAAGCACTTCCTCGGCGCAGGCCTGGGCGTCGGTCGTGCTCACAAGCTCAGAGGGCCAGTGACCCGGATGGTCGCGAAACAGCTCAGCCAGCACCTTGAACGAGACCTTGCGCTCCCCCTGCTGCTCTTGCTGCCACAGCCACTCGTACGCACCCATCTCCATCATCGGGGAGATGGCGCCGAACTCGGTGGATGACTCGTCGTGCAGCATGTTGTGGGTGACGGCTGGCGACCAAGGCGCGCAACCGAGACTGTAAGTTTATCCAGTACTTGCGAGGGATACCAGTAGAGGGATTCTCGCACCCGGACACGCCAAGGGGTTCAAGATCGGACGCGACAGCCAACCGGACGACAAGGCGCTCAACGTTGGAGCGACCCACCACGGGCTTCATAGTTGACATAACTAATATCGTCGCTCATTTGGATTTGCACCCGGAGAGGCGCAAATCGAGGCGTAGCGGTCCGGATTCGAACCCCGTGGGGCCTGAATCTAGCCCTTGGCGGCCGCTGCCACCGCGCCGCGCGCCTTGGAGCGCTCCAGGGGCTTGGGCTCGGGCACCCGGGTCGTCTTGCGCTCGACCGAGTAGCGCCAACCCGGCAAGGCCTGCGCGACCTCGGGCACCTGCGCCGGCGTCACCTCCAGCAGCATCGTGCCGGCCAGCGACTTCACCACCGTCGCGCCGCGCGAGCGCGCAGTCTTCTTGGCCACCGTCAGGACCTTGGCGTCCTGGGCATCGCTGTTGAAGAAGACGTAGCGGCTCATGGTGGGGTAGTCGTACTTTTCGTGCAGATTGGTGCGCTTTGCTCTGAAAACCCGTTGCACGACAAGCACTTACGTTTCCAGGACTTTCGGACGCTCCGTATTTTTCGTGCAGATTGGTGCGCTTCGTGGCTGGCAGCCCCATGCGGCCCGCGCCCTGCGGTTCCTCGCGATCTGCCGGGTCAGACCTCCTCGCTCCGGTCGCGAAACTCCAGCTTGAACTGCCAGCCCTCGAAAGCCGCCACCATGCGGCCGAGTTCGTCCCAGGAGATCTCTCGACCATCGATGACGACCATCGGTACACGATGGTCGTCGTCGGGATCGCTGTCGACAGTGCCACGCAAGATCAGGCGATCGTTCACCTGCAGGCCGTGGTCGGTGTCCTCGATGTGGGTGAGAGCCAGGGCCCGGCGCATCTTGCCAATGAGCTTGCCTAGCAACTCCAGAGGGTCGTCATCTGGCTCCCCGATCACCTGAAACTCATACCCGGCCGGGCTGCCGTCGCGCAGCTCGAACGCGTCGATCGCCATGCCGGGCCCGAACAGCCTGGTGCGAAACCGGAACTCGTGCTCGGCGCCGCGCCCGTCGACCATGCGCACGGGTTCGAAGACCACGTGCTCGAACCCCTGCAGACCGAGGCGGCTGGCGGCCGCCTCGTTGAAGCATCGGCCGCAGAGCTGCCGGTAGCCGCGCTCCATCGACCCGTAGTTCACGACATCGTGGGCGGGCGTGGGCTGACGGCAGGCGTCGCAGGTGATTGGCTGCATCGGTAGTGCGGTGTGCGTGTGGGCGAGACGACTGTAGGCTATGAACGCGGGGCCGCGAACCGATCGGCCACCTGCTTGGCCCGTCGGGCATCGTCGGTGTGCAGGTACATCGAGGTCGTGGCGAGCGAGGCGTGCCGCAGGTTGTCGCGCACCGTGGTCAGTTCGGCGCCGCCTTCGAGCAGGTGCGTGGCATGCGTGTGCCTCGTCCAGTGCGGCGTGGCCCGCCGTAACTTCTCAGCGAGGGCCGGGGAGCCTTCCTCCACGACTTCAACCGCCGTGGCGAAGAACCGTTTCAGCACCCGCCACAGCCGCCACGAGGAGATTCCACTTCCATCCTCTCCAAGGCCGCCAATCAGCGAAGTGGACGGGTGCCACTTCGAAGGCGTCACGGGCAGCCCCCGTTGAACAAGGTAGCGATCGAGGGCGGCACGGGCCAGCGGCGGCAACACGACCTTGCCGGCCTTGTGGCCCTTGCCGACGACCCGGATCCACGTGTCGCCGTGCGCGTCCGACTCGATCGCGCCCAGTCGCGCGCCCACGAGCTCGCTGATTCGCAGGCCCGTGGCGTAGGCAAAGTCCATCAGGAAGCGCAGCCGCTGCGCTGCCGGCTCGCTCCAGCCGTAGGACCACTCCAGGCCTTCGGCGACGACCCGCACGAGCTTCCACTCGTGCTCGGTGAAGGCGTGAGACGTGTCGAGTTGCGCCGGCCGGCCGCCTCGCACCTTGACGCCGGCGAACGGGTTGGCCAGCACGTAGCGCTGCTCGATGAGCCATCGGTACAGCGCGTTGAGTACCGACAGCGCATAGGCTGCCGAGCGCGCCGACAGGTCGCCCGCGAAGGGGCGCCACGCAGGCGACAGCCGCGGCTGCGGTGGGCCGACCCAGCGCGCGCGAGGGCTCGGATGACGCAGGAAGGCGCGGTAGGCAATGGCGTCCTCGGTGGTCAGCGACGACAAAGCCCGCCCGCGCTCGACGATCGCCCACAGGATCAGCCGCTCGGCCTCCTTGCGGTAGGCCCGCTGGGTCGCCGTTGCCTCGTGCAGCGACAGCCAGGCGTTCACGGCCTGGTAGTCGTTGCTGGCTTCGAGCGCACAGGTGGCCCGCGGCGCTCGGAAGGTGCCCCGTGAACCATCGACATCTTCGGGGACGACCAGCCGCTCCCAGGGGACCAGTTCCTGCGCCTGGTTCACGGTGACCAGCGCGCGAGCGCGTTCGGTGAGCGCCGGATGCTTGGCAAAGAATACCTCGATGTGACGGGCGCCCGCCGGCCCGAGCCCCGCGATGCCTGCCCACCACCGCCGGCGCCTGGGCACGCGCAGGGTCAGGTCGGCCAGCGTGCGGATGCCCACCGCGTGCAGTGCTCCCACGAGCCGCACAGGTAGCCAGCGCTCGACGGCGTCGCCGATGAGGGGCTGCGGAGGCGGCATACCGCGCAAGGTCTCGATGGCGGCTGCGGCGGCCTTGGCGAGCTTCCGGTCGGATGGGTTGGACGCCGCGAGTGTGGCGGCCAGGTCCGCGTCCGCACGGCTCGTTGCGAAGGCCACGAGCTGCCGCTTAACCCGCCCGATCACCGAGCGCGATGACGCGCCGGCAGTCCGGCGATCGGGCAGATAGCGATCCACCGCGACGCGGCTGGGCACCCCTTGAAGCCAGGCGCGGAAGGCGGCCAGCGGAGCCTCGTCTGGCCAGGTGAAGTCCATGGACGAGTCCGACGGCGCTGGCATCGCGTTCTTCATGCACCCCAGTTTAGAGCCACGGCGTGCATGCCAAGCTAATGTTGTTTATCTTGGCAGCGTTGCGCAACCGCGTGGTTTCCGATGGATCGACCTCTCAACACGGTTGAGAGTCTTGGCAGATTCAGCGCGGTGCGCCATGGCGCGTCACTGTGGTCAGAAGGCAGCTTCCGGTTGATCGCCGGCCAGTCAGATGAGCGCTGAGTGAGGAACCAGGGAGCTGCTGCTCGCGGGCACCAGCCAGTAGGCCATCAGCTGCCGATAACCGAGACAGCGGGGATGTCGGTGATGCGGAGGAAAGCTGCCGGCCACCTCAGGGCCGTTTCGGAAAACCAGAGCCACAAGATCGGCTGCCGGTCAGCGGTCGGTCGTGTGGGCCGGCAAACGACCCTGACCCGACATCCGCGCCCTTGAATTCGTCGCCCTGAAGCCGCCGGTCAGACCAAAGCGACACACCCGAAGGTTGTCCCGCGGCGGAGCGCACACATCGGTGGGCGACCCTGAGGGCGATTGTTGGGAGGAGCACGGCTTGAGACCGTGTGGGCTCACCACCTCGGGAGCCTCGCGTGCAAGCCATCGGCCGGCAGCCCCAGCGGGCGCCGGACGGCGCAGCGCTCCACTACGAACGCCACCGCCCCGAGCAGTCCACGCTGTACCGCCTGGTGCAGCAGCATGGGGCCAGCTTCATCGCATACACCGAAGCCAGCACTGGCGCCGAGCTGCCTCGTTTCATCAAGGACGAGTTCGACGCCTTCCTCGAGGCCGCGCAGCCGGAGCTCGTCACGCCGGTGCTGCAGGTGGTGCAGCGTGTGATCACGCGCCACCTGCTGGACGCCGCCGAGCTCCCCGCCGACGAAGGACAGGGCGGCGCCGTCACGCTGATCCAGCGCTTCGGATCTGCCGGCAACCTCAACATCCACCTGCACTGCCTGGTGCTGGATGGGGTGTACCGCTGCGGTGCCGATGGCGCGCCGACCTTCGTCGAGACGGATGCACCCACCGACGACGAACTGCATGCGCTGCTGCAGACCGTCATCACCCGGCTGATGAAGATGCTCACGCGCCGGGGCGTGCTGGTCGAGGACATGGGCCAGACCTACCTGGCCGAGCCCGATACCGACGGTGAGGCATCGCGCACGCTGCGGCCGCTGCAGGCGGCGGCGGTCACCTACCGCATCGCCTTCGGGCCCCGTGCCGGGCAGAAGGTGCTCACCTTGAGAGGCGCAATGCCGCGCGAGGCTGCGGCGCGCCAGCCGCTGTGCGCGGACATCGACGGGTTCAGCCTGCATGCCGCGGTGCGGGTGGAAGCGCGCGACCGCAAGCGGCTGGAGCAGTTGTGCCGCTACATCACCCGACCGGCGCTGTCGGACGAACGGGTGCAGCTCAACGCCGCAGGACAGGTGGAGCTGAAGCTGAAGACACCATGGCGCGACGGGACCACGCATCTGGTGATGAGCCCGCTGGAGTTCATGCAGCGGCTGGCCGCGCTGGTGCCGCGGCCGAGGTTGCACCTGATCAGGTTCCACGGAGTATTGGCCCCGAACGCAAAGCTCAGGCCGCTGGTGGTGCCGCAGGGGCTGCATGTGCAAGAGGCGGCCAGCGAAGCCGCGGTGGCCGCCGAGTGCGAGGTCGAGAGCCTTCAGCCGCGGCCGAACCGCATCAGCTGGGCGCGGCTGCTCAAGCGGGTTTTCGACATCGACATGCAGCACTGCCCGAACTGCGGCGCCGGGGAACTGAAGATCATCGCGGCCATCCTCGAGCGGCCGGTGATCGAGAAGATCCTCACCCACCTGGGGCTGGATCCGCAGCCACCACCCAGAGGGCGGGCGCGCGAGACGGCGCACGACTGAAGCCGCCTGGGCCGCGCCGGTCGGCCCGGACACCAGACGCATTGAATCCCGCCGGTCTGCCAAGCCGCAGCCTGGGTGGCGCTGCGTGCCGCATATCGACTCGCCGCCCGAAGGCCAGGGTTAACCCGATACCGCGAGGCCGAGCGACCCTCGAGCGACCGTCGGGGACCGGCCAAATCGGGCCAAGGCAATGGCCCTGACCCCAGCTCCAAGCCCTCCGCACTGGCATTGGCCGGCTACGAGGCCCACGAGGCAACGAGGCCGAGGCCGTTTGAAATTCCTATGCGCCTGGACGCGCCCTGGGCCCGCATGCAGGCGCTGCCCTGGGGCCTGCTGCTGTGGGCGTCGCTGGTCTATGCTTTCCTCGGCTGCGGGATCACCTTCGAGCAACTCATCGCAGGGATCGGAAGCGCAGACGTCAAGGGCATCGCTGGTCCGCTGCTCGGTGATGGTGCCGTGCCGGAGGTGGCCTACCGCCATGCGCTGGAAGCGCGCAAGCGACTCCAAGCCCTCTATGCCGAGGCCTTCGTGAAGGCCGATGTCACGGCGCTGGTCTTTCCGACCACGCCGAGCATCGCCGCGAAGATCGGAGAGGACGAAACCTTCGAGCTCAACGGGCGAGCCTGCCCGACTTTCGCCACTTTCATCCGCAATGCCGATCCCGGCAGCAACGCAGCACTTCCGGGTCTGTCCCTGCCCATCGACCTGAGCGGTGGGCTGCCCGTGGGGCTGGCGCTGGAGGGACCGGCCGACAGTGATCGTCGTCTGCTGGCCATCGGCTCGGCAGTCGAAGCCGCGCTGCCGCCGATACCACTCGCGCCGGTCGCCTGCTGAAGCCGACCCCGAACCACAACCGACAACCACCTTGGAGAGTCCGATGGACCGTCGCCTTTTCCTGCACTCCACCGCTGCCGCCTCTGCGCTCGGCGTCTTGCATCCCGTGTTCGCCGCGGGCACCGTGAAGGTGGCCGTGATGATTCCGCAGAGCGGACCCGCCGGATTGTTCGGTTCGTCGGCCAAAGCCTGTGCCGAACTTGCTGCCGAAACGATCAACGCCAGCGGCGACCTGCTCGGCCAGAAGATCGAGCTGCTGTTCGGCGACGCCGGCCTGGCCCCGGCCGAGGCATCGCAGGCGGCGCTGAAACTTTGGAAGGGCTCAGGCGCCGCCGCAGTGATCGGCATGCACGACAGCGCCGTGCGCGGCGCACTCGTCGGCCTGTTCAAGGGCCAGGTGCCCTACTTCTACACGCCGGTCTACGAGGGTGGTGAATGCGCGAAGGTTACCTACGTCAACGGCGAGACGCCGCAGCAGCAGCTGCAGCCGGTCATCCCTTGGATCGCCGCCGAACGCAAGCCGAAGAAGTGGTACATGATCGGCAACGACTACCTCTGGGGCCGCAACACGAACGCGGCCGCCAAGGGCTACATCGAGAAGACCGGCGCCCAGGTCGTTGGCGACGAGTACCTGCCGTTCACCGTCGACAACTTTGACGCAAGCCTCGCGCGCATCCGTGACAGGGGCGCCGACGCCGTGCTGGTCTCGCTGGTCGGTGGTGCTTCCGTGGGCTTCAACAAGGCCTTCGCGAGCTTCGGCCTTGCGGAGAAGGCACTGCGCCTGGGCACGCTGATCGAGGAGAACACGCTGTCCGGTATCGGCCTGGCCAACGCGAAGAACCTGTACTCCAGCGCCGGCTTCGCTGTCGATGCTGGACGAGCCGACCGAAGGCGTGCAGCCCGAGAACATCGACCGCATGGCGCGCCTGGTTGCAGAGGCAAAGTCTGCCGGACGCTCTTTCATCATCGTCGAGCAGAACCTGACGTTCATCGAGCAGGTCGCCGACGACGTGATCGTGCTCGACCACGGCGAATCCGTACTGGCGGGCCCTTTCGCGGCACTGGGCCGCGATGCGCTCGAACGACACCTTCTGGTTTAGCGGCAGCGTCAGTCGCACTCGCGCTGCGACATGGCTTGGACGATCGCCTGCGGAGCCCGCTCGCAGTCCTCCCGCGTCAGCGCGCCACCCAGTCAGTCGCGAAGCACCGCTGGCGGATCGCGGTCGGTCGAGATGGCATTGCGGGCGACTGCCGCGACACCCGGCACGGTGCTCGACATCTCCCCAACGTGATTCACTATCGACTCTCGTCGGCTCAAGCGACGGAGCCAGCGGCTGCCCAGGCCGCCGCCTGAGTGCGGCCGCGAATAGAGCCAACGGTCGCATTCTGATACGGTCAAAATTTCAACTTTTTGACACTTTGCGGATCAGATGCGGCCCTCCATATTCGCCGCATGGACGATCGACTTTCTGAACGCTGGGCTTGGCTGCAGTACGCGCAAGCCGTGCTGTGGAGCTTCTTCGGCATCCGACGCGGCAACCGGGCGCGGCAAGACGCGACCCAGCTGCGCCCGGTCCCGCTCATCGTCATGGCGTTGTGTCTCGCGGCTGCGTTCGTGGCATTGCTGCTGTTCGTAGCATCCGTGGCCGCGAAGGGCGGTTCCACATGACGGGCCGGTTCAGCCTAGTTACGCTGGCGTTTGTCCTCGCAATGGCGGCCGGCGCCTCGCGGTCCCAGCAGGCCTCTGGCGCGCGCAGCGTGCCGGACACGATGGCTCAGAGGGCACTCGCGTGCACGGGTTGCCATGGCGACCAGGGCCGTTCAAGACCTGAGGGCTACGTTCCACGAATCGCAGGCAAGCCCGCTGGGTACCTGCTCGCGCAGTTGCAGTCGTTCCGGGATGGTCGACGCAGTCAATCCACGATGTCGGCGATGCTTCAGCCGCTTGACGACCAGATGCTTGCGGCATTGGCGGATCACTTCGCCGGCCTGAAGGTGCCGTATCCGCCCCCGAAGGAAGTGGCTTCCACCGGTGCCAGTGCAGCAAGGGCCCGGCAACTTCTGACCGTCGGCGACTCGCAACTGCGGCTGCCGGCATGCGTGGCCTGCCACGGGACGTCGCTCACCGGTGTCGCGCCTCACGTACCTGGACTGCTGGGGTTACCGGCTGACTACCTCATCGCACAGCTGGGTGCCTGGCGCACCGGCTACCGGCATGCCCGAAATCCGGATTGCATGGCCGACGTTGCACGGAAGTTGCCGCTGGAGGACATCGCCAGAGTGGCACGCTGGCTCGCAGCGCAGCCTGTCCCCGCGGACGCCTCACCCGCGGCACGGCCGCCTGGCGAATGGCCGATGGACTGCGGAGGCAAGCGCCCATGAGTTCATCACCCATTGATCGGTTCGTCGGCGCATGTGCCGTCATTTGCGCCAGCCTGTGTGTCGTGGCGCTCGTGGGATGCGATGACAGCAAGCGCGCTGCTTCCGTTGCAACCGTTGAGCGCCCAGCGCCGGCATCCGGCGATCCGGAGAAGATCACCAAAGGCGCCTACCTGGCCAAGGTCGGCAATTGTGCTGGTTGCCACACCGTGCCCGGTGGGCCGGCGATGGCCGGCGGACGTCGTCTGGACACTCCCTATGGAGCCGTGTTCACGAGCAACCTGACGCCTGACGATGCGACGGGTCTCGGGCGCTGGAGCGCAGACGACTTTCATCGAGCGATGCACGAGGGTCTCAGCCCGGACGGGCGTCGTCTGGTCCCGGCGTTCCCCTACACCTCGTACACGCACGTTTCGCGCGAGGACAACGACGCGCTCTTTGCCTATCTGCGCAGCCTTCCGCCCGTGAAACTGGCGCGTCGCGCTCACGAGTTGCGGTTCCCGTTCGGCACGCCCGTGGCGATGGCCGTTTGGCAGTGGTTCAACTTCACGCCCGCTGCGGAGCTTCAGCGCTCCCCTGCCGAGGGCATCACGCGTGGGGCCTACCTGGTGACAGGGCTGGGACACTGCGGCGAATGCCACGCTCCGCGGAACCGATGGTCCGCACCTGGCAGCCGGCTCGAAGGCGGCGCGATGCCCGGCGATGGCTGGTTCGCGCCATCGCTGCATCCTGGGCCTGGTGCCTCCGACGAACCAGCGCAGACCGTCGCGCTACTGCGTGACGGCATCAACGCACGAGGCGTGGCAAGCGGACCGATGGCCAAGGTGGTCCTGGACAGTACCCAGCACTGGCTGCCCGCAGACCTGCAGTGGGCAGCAAGCTATCTCAGCAATCTTCCGCCCGCTCCGGCACCCTCGCAGGCACCGGAAGCCGATCCAACTCTGCGAGCCACTGGAGCCCGTCTCTACACCGACCGGTGCGCTGATTGCCATGGTGCCGACGGCCAAGGAGTGCGGGGCGTCTATCCGCCGCTGGCAGGCAATCCGACGGTGGTGCAGCCGAGCGTCTTGACCTTGATTCGAGTCCTGGACCACGGCGGGTTCGCTGCCGCGACTGCAGGCAACCCCAAGCCGTACGGCATGCCGCCTGCGATGCTGTCCAACGAGGAAATGGCTGCCGTGCTGACCTATGTCCGCCAGTCCTGGAGCCAACGTGCCCCCGCGGTCAGCACGTTGGACGTTCTGCGCTCACGCTGAGGCGAAGCGCCACCGCGACCCTAAGCGCCCGGGATCGGCACGGCAACGGCAAGGGCGTCGGCGACTGGAGCGCAACGCCCCCACAGTGCTGCACCGCCAAGCCACTCGTCCATGCGGAAGAACACGTCGTCGAAGGTCACGGTCGCGGTGCGACTGCCATGCGGGCACGGCGCGCCATCGTCGATGCCCACGCCCAATCCTTGTTCCTCGCCGCGGACGATGATCCACTCGACGGAGTCGCTCAAGCGAACCGGCGCGACGATGGAAAAGCCAATCCACTGCAGGTTCGGCACCCGCGAGTACCTGCCGTACAGCCGGCATGCATTGCCGGCCTCCACCGAAACCAGCGGCATCGGTTCCGGCCCCACAGGCAACGTCCCGGCTCGATCTCCAGCCAGCAACTGTGGCAGCAGGTGCTCGCGAAGGCCCACGTTGTCCGCCTGCAGGAGCAGCTCGATTGCGGTTCGCTGCGCGCGGAACACCCAAGCGGCGGCCAGATCGCGCTGCGCCAGGCTGCGCGCCGCCTGAACGAGCGCCGAGAGATCGCCGCCTGCCCCGCCGTACACCGCGGGCACCCCCAGTCGGAGCACGCCCGAGTCGCTGACGAGCCGAAGCGCGTCGGAGCCAGCGCGGACGACGGAGCGGGAGCGGAGCGCAGTATCAGATTTCATCCCGGGATGGTCGCGCCGATGACGCTGATCGGTAAGATGCAGAAACTCCCAAGGTCAACCGGATCAGGCAGGCGCCGGCCAATGCCCCAGCACCCGACACGCTACGAGCAACTCGCCGACGACATGACGCAGGCAATGAGCGACGGCCTGCTGAAGCCGGGCGAGCGGCTGCCGTCGGTGCGTCAGACCTGTCATCGACGCGGCGTGAGTCCGTCCACCGTCTTCCAGGCCTATGGCCTGCTTGAAACGCGAGGCCTCGTGGAGGTGCGGCCGAGGTCCGGCTTCTACGTCTCGGTGCCCAAGCGCAGCCTGCGCGCAAGCCTCCGGCCCGCGGTGCCGCGCTCTGAGGCGACCGAAGTGGCGGTGAGTGCACTTGCATTCGATCTGCTCGAGTCGACTCGCGATCCGACGGTGGTGCCGCTCGGCTCTGCGTTTCCAAGGGGAAGTCTCTTCCCGGTCGACGCGCTGGCACGAAGCGGCGCCCGCGCGATGCGACGGCTGAAGCCGGAGCAGGTCACGAGCGCGCTGACAGCCGGCGACGAGACACTGCGACAGGCCCTGCGCAAGCGCTATGCGTTGCAGGGGGTGCCGCTCGCCTCAGACGAACTGGTGGTCACCAACGGCGCACTGGAGGCCCTTAATCTCTGCCTGCAGGCGGTCACCCAGCCAGGCGAAGTGGTCGCCATCGAGTCGCCCACGTTCTACGCAGCGCTGCAGGTGCTCGAACGACTGAAGCTCCGCGCTGTAGAAATCGCCACGGACCCTGCCGAGGGAGTCGACCTCGACGCGCTTGCCGCGGTCCTCGCGCGAGAGCGGGTGGCAGCCTGCTGGTTGATGCCGACCTTCCAGAATCCGCTGGGCGCGCTGATGCCGGTCGCCCGCAAGCGCGCGCTGGTGGACCTGCTGGCCCGCCACGATGTGCCCTTGATCGAAGACGATGTGTACGGTGAGTTGTACGCCGACCTCCGGCGGCCGCCGCCGGCGAAGGCCTTCGATACGACCGGTGGTGTCCTGCACTGCTCGTCCTTTTCCAAGTGCCTGTCGCCGGGCTACCGGGTCGGCTGGGCGGCGGCCGGCCGCTTCGCGCGTGATGTGCAACGCTTGAAGATGATGAGTTCGCTGGCGACGTCCTTGCCACCACAGCTTGCAATCGCGGACTATCTCGGCCAAGGGGCCTACGACCGCCACTTGCGTCAACTGCGCGCCTTGCTGGCGGACGAGCAGCAACGGGTCCGGCGACTGGTGTTGCGGCACTTTCCAGCCAGCACCCGCGTGACGCAACCGCGCGGCGGTTACTTCCTTTGGCTCGAACTTCCCCCAACGGTCGACGCGCTGGTGTTGCACCACCGCGCCATGGCTGCTGGCATCAGTTCCGCGCCCGGCGTTCTGTTCTCAGCCGATCGACGCTTCACCCATCACCTGCGGCTGAACGTGGGGCACCCGGGCGACCCACGCATCGATGGCGCTGTGCGTCAGTTGGGCGAAATGGCCGCTTCCATGGCTTAGCCACGAACAGCCTGAGGCGCTTCAGACACGACGGCGTCGGCCATCCCAGGCGATCGCCAGACCGGCACCGACGATGATGGCGCAGCCGGCAAGCATCGGACCATCGATGCGTTCGTCGAACACGGCGACACCGAGCGCAACGCCGAAGAGCAGCCGGGTGTAGCGGAAGGGCGTGACAGTCGATACATCGCCGGTGCGCATGGCCTTCATCAGGCAGGCATAGGCCAGTGCACCTATCGCCACTGCACCGGCCAGCGCTGCAGCAGGCCCTGCAGCGGGTTGCACGAATGCTCTCCCGTCCCACGCGCCATACAGCGCACCAGCAAGGACCACGGTGAGAAATCCGTAGAAGCCCAGATGCCTCGTGCCGAGAACCTTCGGGACGGCACGGCTTGCGAGGTCGCGGCCGGCGAATCCGACCATGCCGATGAGCGTCAGCAGGGACAGCACGGAGAAGTCCGAGGCAGCGGGGCGGAGCACCACCAGCACGCCGAGCAAGCCGACCACCACCGCGGTCCAGCGGCGCCAGCCCACCCGTTCCCGAAAGTAGACGCTCGCGCCGAGCACCACCAACACCGGCGTGGCCTGCAAGATGGCTGTGGCCGAGGACAACGGTGTCAGCGCAACCGCCAGCACGTAGAAGAGCCGCCCCACGAATTCGAACGCGGCGCGCACCAGCATCGGCGCCGAGACCGCTGCCCGATGGACCAAGGGCGCGCCTCCACGGTTCGGAAACGCCGCGAACGCCAGCATCCCGCCCAGACCAAAGAGCACCAGCACCTCTCCGATCGGTAGGTGCCGGGCGGCCGCCTTCACGAATGCGTCTTCGAGCGCGAACGCGACCATCGCCGCCACCATCCAGCCAATCCCCTTCAGGTTGTCGTGGGACGCCTGAGCGTGAGCGGAGTTTGGCGACAAAGCGGTGGTCGTGGGGGGCATGGGCGCGGCGCCATCGAGATCGCCGGTTGGTGGGCAGGTGATTGTCGGGCCGCGGGCCGGGTGCGGACCGGTCCAGTCGGGGCCGAATGCGGGGTGACCAGTCACCTTGGCGGGCAATCTGATACGCACGAAATGATGTTTCGCTGAGCCTTGGCGATCAGTCTGCGTTTGTCCACGATCAGGGTATCGCCGGCGCGGGCCGGCATGAGATCGGTTTCGACATGTCGCGCACCTACTCCGTCATCCCCATCGTTCCTGCGGCCGGACTGGCCGGAATCGAAGCGAGTCGCAATATTCAGCCTCGGGCCGTGAGTGGAGTGTTCGCACGTTGGCGTTGGGCGATGGTGTGGGCCACTCAGCTGCTGTTCTACGGCATGCCCTGGTTGAACTGGCACGGGCGACAGGCCGTGCTCTTCGACCTCGAGGGCCGGCGCTTCTACATCTTTGGCACCGTTCTCTTTCCACAGGATCTGGTGCTTCTCACCGGCGTGCTGGTGTTCAGCGCGCTGCTTCTCTTCGCGGCGACCGCTCTGTACGGTCGAGTGTGGTGCGGCTTTGCCTGCCCACAGACGGTCTACACCGAGATCTTCTCCTGGGTTGAACACCGAACTGAAGGTGACCGGCTCGCCCGCATGCGCCTTGACGACGCGCCATGGTCCACGGAGAAGTTCCTGCGCCGCGGCACCAAGCATCTCGCGTGGGTTGGCATTGCCTTGTTGACCGGCTTTTCCCTGGTGGGCTGGTTTGCGCCGGTTCGTGCGCTCGCCGCCGCGGTCCCGGCATTCACCTTCGGCCCCTGGGAGGGCTTCTGGACCTTCTTCTATGCAGCGGCTACCTACCTCCACGCTGGCGTGTTGAAGGAAAAGATCTGCCAGCACGCCTGCCCGTACGGCCGCTTCCAGGGCTCAATGCTCGATACGGCCTCGCGCGTCATCACCTACGACATCGCACGCGGGGAGCCGCGCGGCTCGCGTACCCGAGGATCGGATGCGCGTTCCATCGGGCAAGGCGATTGCGTTGACTGCACCCTGTGTGTTCAGGTCTGCCCGGTCGGGATCGACATCCGGAAAGGCTTGCAGGCGGAGTGCATCAGTTGTGGACTGTGCATCGACGCTTGCAATGGGATCATGGACAAGATGAAGGCGCCACGTGGGCTCATCAGATTTCAGGCCCTGTCGAGCGCTGGCGAGCGCCCAGTGCACCGCCGGGGTCGCGTGCTAGCGTACGGAGCGGGCCTGGCGCTGGTGGGCCTGGGAGTGATCGTCGCCTTCCTTGCCCGGCCGGAACTTCGTCTCAATGTGATCCGCGACCGAAGTGTGATGTCGAGGCAGTTGCCCGATGGAGGCATCGAGAACGTCTACCGGCTTCGGGTGATGAATGCCAGCCTAGTGCCTCGGCGGCTGGAAGTTCAAGCCTTCGTCGAAGGCACCGACGGCACCAGCCTGCGCGCGGAGCAGTCTGCCGCGGTGGATGTGGAGCCGGCCGGCACGTCCACCTCAGTGGTCTCATTGCGCATGGATGCAACGCAGGCGCAAAGGTACGCGGGCCTCGTTGCAGTACCGATCCGGGTCGAAGTGGTCGGAAGTTCCGGGTCAGGCGGAGACAAGGCAACGTCGGCATCCACATTCATCGCCCGCTGAGCTTTGAAGGTCCGCAATCTGGGACGTCGACAACCGACTGCTACTGGCCGTTGGACCAAACCGCTGACGCGGTGGTTGTGCGCGGCTGATCGAATCTCGTGGATGCGGCGGGGTAGCGAGTCGTAGCTTGGCTTCTGGGGACTGTTCCCCGGATCCCGGAGACGACGATGACAACGCTGCGTCAACGCATGATCGATGCAATGGTCTTGCGCGGCTTTCGGCCGCGCACCCAGGTGTCTTACCTCAGGGCCGTCTCGCAGATGGCCCGCCACTACCACCGTAGCCCCGAACTGATCACCGACCAGGAGGTGCAGGCGTACCTGCTGCACCTCGTGCGTGATCGGCAACTGGCTCGAACCAGCGTCAACCAGGTCTCCTGCGCCACGCGCTTCCTGATCTGCGAGGTGCTGGGCCAAGCCGATCGGCGCTCGCGCATTCCCATGGCGCTGACGCCGCAGCGCCTGCCCGAGGTGTTGTCCCGCGCCGAGGTGGCCGCCGTGCTCGCCGCACCGATGTCCATCAAGGCGCGCACCCTGTTGATGACCGCCTACGCCACCGGGATGCGCGTGAGCGAGCTGTGCAACTTGCGCGGCTGCGACATCGACTCATCGCCCGATCGCATGTGCATTCGCGTCGTCGCGGGCAAGGGTGGGCACGATCGCTACAGCCTGCTGACGCCCGAGCTGCTCGAGCAGTTGCGGCTGTACTGGCGGCGGTGCCGACGCCATGCCCAGCCCGAGGATTGGTTGTTCCCCGCGCGGCTGGACCCGTCCAAGGCGCTGGACACCCGTAGCGCCGGACGTTACTTCTACGTCGCGCGCAATGCTGCGGGCATCGACAAGGTCGGCGGCATCCACACGCTGCGACACTGCTTCGCCACCCACCTGCTCGAAGCCGGCGTCGACCTGAACAGCATCAGCCAGTTGCTGGGCCACGCCAAGCTCAGCACCACCAGCCGCTACCTGCGCATGGCCCGCCCCGGTCACAGCGCCGGCGACCGTGCGCTGGCGCTGCTGGCCAATCTGCCCAAGGTGGACGTCAAGGGCCCGCCGAAGACGCTCCCCTCGTCGCCGCCACGACCGTCCCCGCTGCACTGAAGCTGCTGTTCCTGCCGCACCGGCGATGGGCGCCACCCTGGCCGAAGTGCTGCGCCGCTTCGGACCGGCCTATCTGCGCGATCACTCGCTGAGCACGCCGCAGGCGCGTGCCTGGCGGGCCATCGTCGCCTGCCGCACGCCCGCGCTGGGCGGGCAACTGCAGCGCTGCGACCGCTGCGGGCACGAGCAGCGGCTGTTCCGCTCATGCCGCAACCGGCATTGCCCGCGGTGCCAGCACCACGCCCGCGATGCCTGGCGCCAGGCCCGGCTGGCGGAATTGCTGCCGGTGCCGTATTGCCACCTGGTGTTCACGCTGCCGCACGCCCTCAACGGCCTGGCCCGGTGCCATGACTGCTGGGTGTACCGCACGCTGATGCAGTGCGTGGCGGCCACGCTGAGCGAGTTCGCCGCCAACACACGCTGGCTGGGCGCCACCGGGGCCTTCACCCTGGTGCTGCACACCTGGACGCAGGACCTGCGCCGCCACATCCACGTGCATGCGCTGATGGCCTGCGGCGGACTGGACGAGGCCGGAGACTGGTGCGCTCCCAAGCGCAGCCCGACGTTCCTGTTCCCGGTGCGTGCACTCTCGAAGGTGTACAGGGGCAAGTTCCTCGACGCGCTGCGCCAGGCGATCAAGGCCGGCGAGTTGCCCCGGGATCCGGCCGCCACCGAGGTGGCACGCCGGCAACGGCTGAAGCAACTCCTGCGTCACGGCTGGGTGGTCTATGCCAAGACGCCGCTGGCTGGCCCGGAGGTGGTGCTCGACTACCTCTCGCGCTACACGCACCGCGTGGCCGTGTCCAACGAGCGCATCGTCGGCATCGACGCCCAGGGCGTGCGGCTGCGCGTTCGCGCCGACGATCAGGGCGGCAAGCGAACAGTCTTCATCGACGGGCCGACGTTCATCGAACGCTTCCTGCAGCATGTGCTGCCGCCGGGCTTCAAGCGCATCCGGCACTATGGGCTGCTCAGCGCCGCGCTCAAGCACGACCGGATGGCCCTGGCGCGTACGGCGCTGGGCATGCCGGCGATCCAGCCCCAAGCCTGCGAGGATGCGGCGCAGTTCCTGCAGCGCACCACCGGCATCGAGGTCTCGTGCTGCCCGCACTGCCGCCTGGGGCACTGGCGCACGGTGCAGTTGTTGCCGCCGCTGCGCGCCGGCTCGACGCCGCCGACGGCGGCATGCAGAGGACCACCGTGAGCCTCGTTGGCGACATCACCGTCCGTCGCCTTGTCCGTTGTCGCAGGCCCAACGGTGGAGCTGATCGCGCCCGGCCCTGCGAGCACGCTGTCGGCGCGCACTGCGCAAAACATCGATGGCCCACCTGGCACGACCACGCGCCGGCCAGCCCTCGTGCAGCGAGACGCATCGCTGTGCCGACCCCTCGCATCGGACACGCCAGCGGCGCCTGAAACTTACATTGCCCAATATCCCCGCACGCCATCGCACGAGCGGCGGTTCGGTCCATCGACGCTTATCTGCCGCGTCGACCTCAGCGCGATCGGTCAACGCAGGTTCGGCGGCAGATAAACGCTCTCCGGTGGCGGGTGCCCAAGTGGGCGAAATCGACGCCACTTTGCTGACGTTCAAGATCAGATCTGAGCGGCTGGTTTGGGGCAAGCAATCCGGCGAGCCGGCTGTCTCAGGTCGGCCACAAGCGGTCCTAGCCGTGGTGCTCGAGCTTCTTCGTCCGGAGCGCCGGCGAAGGTCCACTTTCCGGCGACGAATCTGAGTGCCGCTTCGGCTCGACCAGGACATCTGCTGACACTGGGTTTCGCCGATTGAAGAACCTCCGCACAGAGCTCGAACGCGTGCTGATCAACTGCGCGGGAAGTTCACTGACCAATGATGCGTTTGGTGGCTCACGCCGAAGGACACTGTTCGCGACCAAGTCGGTCACCGGCTCGGCACTTCGCGCGACACCGAACTCGACCGGGTTGCCCATCAACCGCGCGATTGGGTTGCCGCGCAGCGCCGGAATCCGGCCATGACTGCCCCCGGGAAGCCCATTGTCAGGCGACGCCCAGAAGGGTGGTCACAGGTAGGTTGACCACTTCAGTGCAACAAGAGGCACGATCGCGATTGCATTTGGCCCCGCCAAGCACCCGCCGATCCACACGCGCCTGGGACCGCAGCCCCGAACACTGGGCGATGGCCATCGACGCCTTCACATCCCGGCGTAGTTCGGCCCGCCGCCGCCTTCCGGCGCGACCCAGACGATGTTCTGCGTCGGGTCCTTGATGTCGCAGGTCTTGCAGTGCACGCAGTTCTGCGCGTTGATCTGCAGGCGCTGACCTGCCGAGGCCTCGTCGTCGACGAACTCGTACACGCCGGCCGGGCAATAGCGGCTCTCGGGACCCGCGTATTGCGCGAGGTTGACCGCCACCGGCACCGACGCATCCTTCAGCGTCAGGTGGGCCGGCTGGTTCTCCTCGTGGTTGGTGTTGCTGATGAAGACCGAGCTCAGGCGGTCGAAGGTCAACCGGCCATCGGGCTTGGGGTAGTCGATCTTCTCGCACGCCGACGCCGGCCACAGGCGGGCGTGGTCGGGCGTGTGGCGGCGCACCGTCCAGGGCGGGCTCTGGAAGCCCAGCTTGGGCAGCAGCCACTGCTCCACGCCAGTCATCACGGCGCCGACGGTGTTGCCCTTCTTGAACCACTGCTTGAAGTTGCGGCTGGCGTCCAGCTCGGCGTGCAGCCAGCTCTTGGCAAACGCGTCCGGGTAGGCGCTCAACTCGTCGGCGCTGCGCCCGGCGGCCAGCGCCGGGGCGATGGCCTCGGCGGCCAGCATGCCGGTCTTGATCGCGGCGTGGCTGCCCTTGATGCGCGCGGCGTTCAGCGTGCCGGCGTCGCAGCCCACCAGGCAGCCGCCGGGGAAGACCAGCTTGGGCAGGCTCAGCAGCCCGCCGGCGGTGATGACGCGCGCGCCGTAGCCGATGCGCTTGCCGCCTTCGATGTGGGCCCGGATCGACGGATGCGTCTTCCAGCGCTGCATCTCCTCGAAGGGGCTGATCCAGGGGTTGATGTAGTCCAGCCCGGTGACGAAGCCGAGCGTTACCTGGCGGCCGGCCATGTGGTACAGGAAGCCGCCGCCGTAGGTGTGCTCGTCCATCGGCCAGCCGGCGGTGTGCACGACGTGGCCGGGCCGGGCCTGCGCCTCGGGCACCTCCCACAGCTCCTTGACGCCGATGGCATAGGTCTGCGGGTCGCGCCCTTCGTCAAGCTGGAAGCGGGCGATCAGCTGCTTGCCCAGCTGGCCGCGCGCCCCCTCGGCGAAGACGGTGAACTTGCCGAGCAGTTCCATGCCGAGCTGGAAGCCGCCGTGCGGCTGGCCGTCCTTGCCGACGCCGAGGTTGCCCGTGGCCACGCCGCGCACGGCGCCCGCATCGTCGTAGAGCACCTCGGCCGCCGCGAAGCCGGGGAAGATCTCCACGCCCAGCGCCTCGGCCTGTTCGGCCAGCCACTTCGTCACCGCGCCCAGGCTGATGACGAAATTGCCGTCGTTGTGCAGGCAGGCCGGCACCAGCCAGTCGGGGGTGCGCATGGCGCCGCGGGCGTTCAGGAACAGCACTTCGTCACCGGTCACCGGCTGCAGCAGTGGGGCCCCCTGCGCCTGCCAGTCGGGCAGCAGCTCCGTCAGTGCACGCGGATCCATCACCGCGCCGGACAGGATGTGCGCGCCCGGCTCCGAGCCCTTCTCCAGCACCACGACCGACAGGTCAGCGCTCAGCTGCTTGAGACGGATCGCCGTGGCCAGGCCGGCCGGGCCGGCGCCGACGACCACCACGTCGTACTCCATCGATTCGCGCGGGCCGTGCTGCGCAACGATCTGTTCAGTGTTCATGGTTCACCTGTGGCGCCGATCCCGAGGCCGGCGCGCGCTACGACCAGCTGACGACGGCGCAGAACATGTAGCCGGCGCCGTAGACGGTCTTGATCATCCTGGGGTTGTGCGGATCGGACTCCAGACGCCGACGCAGGCGCGAGATGCGCACATCGATGCTGCGGTCCATGGGAGACAGGTCGCGCGTGCCCATCAGCTGCTCGCGCGTGAGGATCTGGTTGGGGCGTTCGAGAAAGGTGCGCAGCACCTGCGCCTCGGCCGTGCCCAGCACCTGCTCGCCGTCGTCCTGGCCGCGCAGGGTGTTGGCGGCACAGTCCAGCGTCCAGTCGCCGAAGCGGGCATAGCGGCGCTGCAGGGCGCCCGCCACCGACGCGCCGCCGCCGCGGCGGCGCAGGATGCTGCGCACCCGTGCCACCAGCTCGCGCGGCTCGAAGGGCTTGACCACGTAGTCGTCGCCGCCGCCCTCCAACCCCATCACGCGGTCGGCGGTGTAGCCGCGGCCGGTGAGGATCAGCATGCCGCAGTCGCAGCGGCGGGCGATCTCGCGGACCAGCTCGATGCCGTCCATGTCCGGCAGGCCCAGGTCCACGATGCACAGGTCCGGCCGCTCGGTCATCAAGCGCCGCAGCACCGAGGCCCCGTCTCGGAAGGCCTGGGTCGCGAAGTCGAACTCGCCCAGCGTGCGCGTGACCAGGCGCACCACCTCGGGGTCGTCGTCGACGACGAAGACGAGCGCGCGGTGGGGCTCAGTCACGGGCCGGGTGCCGCACCAGGTCGGCCAGCTGCCGCTGGGTGAAGGGCTTGGCCAGCATGGGCACGCCTTCCGGCCCGTTCCCGATCTCGCCGGGCGCGTAGCCGCTCATCAGCGCCACACGGGGCACGCGCCGTGCCAGCGCGTGGCGTGCCACCTCGCGACCGTCCACCGGGCCCGGCATCACGACGTCGGAAAGCAGCAGGTCGATCTGGGGCGTGTGGTCGAGGATGGTCATCGCCTCGGTGCCGTTCTCGGCCTCGACCACGGCGAACCCGAGGTCGATGAGCGATCGCCGCACCACCTTGCGCACGTCGGGGTCGTCTTCCACCAGCAGCGCCAGCGAGCGCCCGGCCACGCGCTCGGCCCCGGCGGCCTCGACCTCGATGTCGGCCCGTTCCGCGCCGGCGGCCACGGGCAGCCACAGCGACACCACGGTCCCGCGCCCGAGCGCGCTGTCGATGTCGATCGCGCCGCCGGACTGGCGCACGAATCCGTAGACCATCGACATGCCCAGGCCGGTGCCGGCGCCGTGGCGCTTGGTGGTGAAGAAGGGCTCGAAGACGCGCGCCCGGGTGGCGGCGTCCATGCCCTGGCCGTCGTCGGCCACGTCGATGCGCACGCAGGGGCCGGGCGTGGCCTGCAGTTCCTCCGCGCGTTCGGGCGTCAGCACGGCCGGCGCGGTGCGCACCGTGACCCGGCTGGCCTTGGCGTCGCGCGCGTTCAGGATCATGTTGACCAGCGCGTCCTGCAACTGGCTGGCGTCCACCCAGGCGCGCAGCGGCTTCTCGCCGGCGTCGACCTCCAGCTTCAGCCCTTCGGGCATCGACCGGCGGAGCAGCTTAACCACCGTGCCCGCGAGCGGCGCGATGTCGGCCGCCCCCGCGTTGAGCGGCTGCCTGCGGGCGAAGCCGAGCAGCGCGCGGATCAGGTCCACGCCACGCCGCGCGGCGGCCAAGGTCGGGTCGACGAAGTCGGCGGCCTGCTCGCCGTCGCCCATGCGCTCGCGCAGCGCGCCCAAGTTGCCGATGATGACCGTCAGCATGTTGTTGAAGTCGTGCGCGATGCCGCCGGTGAGCTGGCCGAGCGCCTCCATCTTCTCGGCCTGCGCCAGCTGCTGCTGCGTGCGGCGCAGCTCGGACACGTCGAAGGTCAGCTCGAAGCAGCCGACCACGGCGCCGTCGGCCGACTTCTCCGGGATGAGCGTCGTGCGCGCCGTGCGGACGCGGCCGTCGACGCAGCGGGCCTCGTACTCGTAGGTCACGGCCTCGCCGGCAAAGGCACGCGTCACGTTGGGCCGGATCGCCTCGTAGGTGGTGTCCCCCAGGAACTCGCGCGCGCTGACACGGTCCAGCCGCCGCGGGTCCAGGCCGAACCAGTCCTGGTAGCCACGGTTGATGTAGCGGTAGGCCTTGCGGTGGTCGAAATAGGCGATCAGCGCCGGGATGCTGTCCGTGATCAGGCGCATCTGCGCCTCGCTCAGCCTCAGCTCGCTCGTGCGTTCGGCCACGCGGCGCTCGAGCTCGGCGGCATGCTCCAGAATCTGCCGCTCGGCGCGCTTCTGTGCCGTGATGTCCGAGTACAGCGTGATGAAGCCGATCCCGGGCACCGGGACGCCACGCACCTTCAGCACCGTGCCGTCCGGGCGCACGCGCTCGAACTCGTGCGACTCGAAGCGCCGCGCCGCCTCCACCCGCTCGGCCACCTGCGCGGCGGCGTCGCCAGGCCCGTACTCGCCGCGGTCGGCGTTGTAGCGTATGAAACCCTCGAACGGCGCCCCCGGGAAGGCCAACGTGTCCGGGAAGTCCAGCAGTCGGAGGAACGACCGGTTCCACGCCAGCAGCCCGAGGTCGTTGTCGATCAAGGTGAAGCCCTGGTCGATCAGGTCCAGCGCCGCCTGCAGCGACCGGTAGCGCTTCAGCGGGTCCTCGATGGGCGAAGAGGGCGTGGACATGGCGGCCAGGTTCGGCGTGATGTCGGGAATTCTAGGAAGCCGGGCGACGCCCCGAGGGGCCACGCAAACATTCGTCACATTGCATCGGAGGTGATGCAAAGGTCGTCTCTCATCCTTGCGTCCGCAGCGGCGACCCCTGATCGCTGCGCACGCCACAGGAGACACCATGGCACTCGCCAATCCGTACGCGATCGGGCTGGACAGGAACGCGGCCAACCACGTGGCCTTGTCGCCCCTGAGCTTCCTCGAACGCGCCGCGCACGTCTACCCGGACCGCATCGCCATCGTCCACGGCGACCTGCGCCAGGACTGGCGCACCACCTACGCCCGTAGCCGCCGCCTGGCCAGTGCCCTGAGCCGGCGTGGCGTCGGCGTCGGCCACACCGTGGCCGCGATGCTGCCCAACACGCCGGCCATGTTCGAGGCGCACTTCGGCGTGCCGATGAGCGGCGCCGTGCTGAACACGCTGAACACCCGGCTCGACCCCGAGGCCATCGCCTTCATGCTGCAGCACGGCGAGGCCAGCGTGCTGCTGACGGACCGCGAGTTCGCGCCCGTCGTCGGCAAGGCGCTGGCGATGCTGGGCGCGCGCCGCCCGCTGGTGGTGGAGGTCGAGGACCTGCTCGCCCCGCCGGGCGAACGCCTCGGCGAGATCACCTACGAGGCGTTGCTGGACGAGGGCGACCCGGCCTTCGCCTGGCAGCTGCCAGCCGACGAGTGGGACGCGATCGCGCTGAACTACACCTCGGGCACCACCGGCAACCCCAAGGGCGTGGTCACGCACCACCGCGGCGCCTACCTCAACGCGGCCAACAACGTCATCGCGTGGAGCCTGCCGCACCACCCCGTGTACCTGTGGACGCTGCCGATGTTCCACTGCAACGGCTGGTGCTTCCCCTGGACGATGGCGCTGGTGGCCGGCACCAGCGTGTGCCTGCGCCGGGTCGACCCGGCGGTGATCTTCCCGCTCGTCCGCGAGCACGGCGTCACGCACATGTGCGGCGCCCCGATCGTCTACAGCATGCTGATCAACGCCCCGGCCGGCCTGCGCGAGGGCATCGCGCACGAGGTGAAGGGCCTGATCGCCGGCGCCGCGCCGCCGGCCGCCGTGATCGAGGGCTGCGAGGCCGCCGGCATCTCGCTGACCCACGTCTACGGGCTGACCGAGGTCTACGGCCCGGCCGCCGTGTGTGCCAAGCAGGCCGCCTGGGACGACCTGCCGGCCGACGAGCGCGCACGTCTGAACGGGCGCCAGGGCGTGACCTACCCGCTGCAGCAGGCCGTCACCGTGCTCGATCCCGAGACGATGCAGCCGGTGCCGGCCGACGGCGAGACCATCGGCGAGATCTTCTTCCGCGGCAACGTGGTGATGAAGGGCTACCTGAAGAACCCGAGCGCCACCGAGGAGGCCTTCGCCGGCGGCTGGTTCCACACCGGCGACCTGGCGGTCATGCACCCGGACGGCTACGTCAAGATCAAGGACCGCAGCAAGGACATCATCATCTCCGGCGGCGAGAACATCTCGTCGATCGAGGTCGAGGACGTCCTGCACCGCCACCCGGCGGTGATGCTGGCCGCCGTGGTCGCGCTGCCCGACGCCAAGTGGGGCGAGGTGCCCTGCGCCTTCATCGAGCTCAAGGCCGGCGCCCAGGCCGACGAGGCCGGCGTCCTCGAGTTCTGCCGCAGCCAGCTCGCGCGCTTCAAGGTGCCCAAGCGGGTGGTCTTCGGCGAGCTGCCCAAGACCTCGACCGGCAAGATCCAGAAGTTTCAGCTGCGCGCGCGGGTCCAGTCCGCCAGCGCGATCGACTGAGGCACCCCGATGAGCGACTACCTCCTCGAGACGCGGGGCCTGACCAAGGAGTTCAAGGGCTTCGCCGCGGTCCAGAACGTGGACCTGAAGATCCAGCGCGGCACCATCCACGCGCTGATCGGACCGAACGGCGCGGGCAAGACCACGGTCTTCAACCTGCTGACCAAGTTCCTGCAGCCCACGCGCGGGACCATCTTCTACGACGGCGTGGACATCACGCGCGACGAGCCGGCCCAGATCGCCCGCCGTGGCGTCGTGCGCTCCTTCCAGATCTCGGCCACCTTCGGCCACATGACGGCGCTGGAGAACGTGCGCGTGGCGCTGCAGCGCCGGCTCGGCACGTCCTACCACTTCTGGCGTGCCGAGCGCTCGCTGCGCGTCCTCGACGACCAGGCGATGGACCTGCTCGAGCAGGTGGATCTGGGCAGCTTTGCGCGCACCCTGGCCGTCGAGATGCCCTACGGGCGCAAGCGCGCGCTGGAGATCGCGACGACGCTGGCGCTCGACCCGGCGCTGATGCTGCTGGACGAACCCACCCAGGGCATGGGCCACGAGGACGTGGACCGCGTCGCCGAGCTCATCAAGCGCGTGGCCGCCAAGCGCACCGTCGCGATGGTGGAGCACAACCTGTCGGTGGTCGAGAAGCTGTGCGACCGCATCACGGTGCTGCAGCGCGGGGAGATCCTGGCCGAAGGGACGTACGCGGAGGTCTCGAACGACCCGCGCGTGCTCGAGGCCTATGTCGGAGTCGAAGCATGAGCACGGTCGCCACCCCCCGCCACGCACGGTCGCATGGGCCCGCGGCACACAAGGCCTGGGGCAACGAGATGCTGCGCGTCGCCGACCTGCACGCCTTCTACGGCGAGTCGCACGTGCTGCATGGCATCGACCTGCACGTCGACGAGGGCGAGCTGATCACGCTGCTGGGCCGCAACGGCTCGGGGCGCTCGACGACGCTCAAGGCCGTGATGGGCCTGGTCGGGCGGCGCAGCGGCTCGATCATGTTCAATGGCAACGAGCTGGTCGGCATGGCGCCGCACCGCGTCGCGCGGCTGGCCGTGGGCTACTGCCCGGAGGAGCGCGGCATCTTCGCCGGCCTGACGACCGAGGAGAACCTGCGCCTGCCCCCCATCGTGCGCTCCGGCGGCCTGACGGTGCAGGAGATCTACGAGATCTTCCCCAACCTGTACGAGCGCCGCCACAGCCCCGGCACCCGGCTGTCCGGCGGCGAGCAGCAGATGCTGGCCATGGCGCGCATCCTGCGCTCCGGCGCACGGCTGCTGCTGCTCGACGAGATCACCGAGGGCCTGGCGCCGGTGATCGTCAAGAAGCTCGGCGAGGTCATTCGGCTGCTCAAGTCGCGCGGCTTCACGATCGTGCTGGTCGAGCAGAACTTCCGTTTCGCGGCCCCGCTGGCGGACCGCCACTACGTGCTCGAGCACGGCCGCGTTGTCATGACCATCGACCAGGCTGAGCTGGCATCCAAGACCGACGAGCTGCATGCGCTGCTCGGCGTGTGACAACGCGCCGCGTCCGCGTCCTACCCCATCCCTCCCCACCGCATCCACAAGGAGACATCCGATGCAACTGCGCCCCATCGCCCTGGCCGTCACCCTCGCCCTCGCCGCCGCCGGCGCCCAAGCCGCCGTGTCCGGCGGCGTCGTCAAGATCGGCGTGCTGACCGACCTGTCCGGAACCTACGCCGACCTGGCCGGCAGCGGCGCCGTGCTGGCCACGCAGATGGCGATCGACGACTTCATCGCCAAGGAGAAGCCGTCGTTCAAGGTCGAGATGCTCACCGCCGACCACCAGAACAAGGCCGACATCGCGTCGAACAAGGCGCGCGAGTGGTTCGAGCGCGAGGGCGTGGACACGGCCACCGAGCTGGTCACGACGTCGGTGGCGCTGGGCGTGATGAAGGTCGCCAAGGAGAAGAACCGCATCGCCTTGATCAGCGGCGCCGCCTCCACCCCCATCACCAACGAGCAGTGCAACGACGTCACGGTGCACTACACCTACGACACCTACGCGCTGGCCAACGGCACTGCCAAGGCGGTGACGCAGCAGGGCGGCAAGAAGTGGTTCTTCCTGACCGCCGACTACGCCTTCGGGCAGGCCCTGGAGAAGGACTCCAGTGCCGTCATCAAGGCCAACGGCGGCCAGGTCGTGGGCTCGGTGCGCCACCCGTTCCCGGGCTCCGACTTCTCGTCCTTCCTGCTGCAGGCCCAGGCCTCGGGCGCGCAGATCATCGGCCTGGCCAACGCGGGCGCGGACACCACCAACGCGATCAAGCAGGCGGCCGAGTTCGGCGTCACGCCCACGCAGTCGCTGGCCGGCCTGCTGATGTTCATCACCGACGTGCACGCGCTCGGCCTGAAGCCGACGCAGAGCATGTACCTGACGACGGGCTTCTACTGGGACCGCAACGACGAGACGCGCGCCTGGTCCAAGCGCTTCTTCGAGAAGCAGAAGAAGATGCCCACGATGGTGCAGGCCGGGCAGTACAGCTCCGTGTACCACTACCTGTCGGCGGTCAAGGCGGGCGACTCGGACGACGCGGCCACGGTGATGGCCAACATGAAGAAGCTGCCGATCAACGACTTCTTCGCCAAGAACGGCAGCATCCGCGACGACGGCCGCATGGTGCACGACATGTACCTGGTGCAGGTCAAGAAGCCGGCCGACTCGAAGTACGCCTGGGACTACTACAGCGTGAAGGCCACGATCCCCGCGGCCGACGCCTTCCAGCCGCTGTCGCAGTCGCGCTGCCCGCTGGTCAAGAAGTAACCGCCGCCGGATGCGGGGCGCCGCCGGGGCGCCCCGCCCATGCGCTCCACCCGGCCGCCGCCCCGCACCTGTCCCGTGCGGGCCGGGCCGGTGCGCTCTGGAAGGACACGCCGCCATGCCGCTCTTCGACATCCCGATCCAGGTCCTGATGGGCCAGCTCATGCTGGGCCTGATCAACGGGTCGTTCTACGCCGTGCTCAGCCTCGGCCTGGCCATCATCTTCGGCCTGCTCAACATCATCAACTTCGCGCACGGCGCGCAGTACATGCTGGGCGCGTTCGTCGCCCTGCTCGCCTTCAACCGCCTGGGCATGAACTACTGGGTGGCGCTGATCGTCGCGCCACTGGTGGTGGGGGCCCTGGGGGTCGTGATCGAGCGCACGATGCTGCGCCGCCTGTACCAGCTCGACCACCTCTACGGCCTGCTGCTGACCTTCGGGCTGTCGCTCATCCTGGAGGGGCTGTTCAAGAACTACTTCGGCGTCTCGGGCGAGAGCTACCCGGTGCCCGAAGGTCACGCTGGCGGCGTGAACCTGGGCTTCATGTTCCTGCCGATCTACCGCGGCTGGGTGATCGTCGCCTCGCTGGTGGTGTGCCTGGCCGCCTGGTACGTGATCGAGCGGACCTCCCTGGGCGCGACGCTGCGCGCCGCGACGCAGCGGCCGGACCTGGTGCAGGCGCTGGGCATCAACGTGCCGGTGCTGGTCACCGCCACCTACGCGGCCGGCACCGCGTTGGCCGCCTTCGCCGGCGTGCTCGCCGCGCCGGTGGTGCAGGTGAACCCGGTGATGGGGTCCAACCTGATCATCGTGGTGTTCGCCGTCGTCGTGATCGGGGGCATGGGGTCGATCGCCGGCGCCATCCTCACCGGTCTCGGCCTCGGCCTCGTTGAGGGCCTGACCAAGGTCGTCTACCCCGAAGCCTCCGCCGTCGTGATCTTCGTGATCATGATCTTCGTGCTGCTTTTCCGCCCGGCCGGGCTGTTCGGCAAGCAGGCCTGACGCCTGCGAAGGAGACCCCGATGTCCACCGTCACGTCGACCCCGCCCGCCACCGCACCGGCCTCGGGCAACCGCCACCTCATGGCCTGGGGCATCGCCCTGCTGCTCGGCCTCGCCGCGCCCTGGCTGATCTACCCGACCTTCCTGATGAAGGTCCTGTGCTTCGCGCTGTTCGCCTGCGCCTTCAACCTGCTGCTGGGCTATGCCGGCCTGCTGTCGTTCGGCCACGCAGCCTTCTTCGGCGGCGCCGCGTACATCGGCGCGTCGCTGGCCAAGGACCACGGGCTGTCGCCCGAGCTCGCGATCCTCGGGGCCACGGCCTTCGCGGCCGCGCTCGGGGCGTTGTTCGGATGGCTGGCCATCCGCCGCAGCGGCATCTACCTGACGATGATCACGCTGGCCCTGGCACAGCTCGTGTTCTTCCTGGCGCTGCAGATGCCGTTCACCGGCGGCGAGAACGGCCTGCAGGGCGTGCCCCGCGGCCGGCTGTTCGGGCTGATCGACCTCAACGACAACACGGCGATGTACTACTTCGTCTTTGCCGTGTTCGTCCTGGGCTACTGGCTCATCCAGCGCACCGTGCACTCGCCGTACGGCCAGGTGCTGAAGGCCATTCGCGAGAACGAGCCGCGCGCCATCTCGCTGGGCTACGACGTCAACCGGCACAAGCTGCTCGCCTTCGTGCTGTCCGCCGGTCTTTCCGGCACGGCCGGCGCGCTCAAGGCGCTGGTGTTCCAGCTGGCGACGCTGACCGACGTGCACTGGCACATGAGCGGCCAGGTGGTGCTGATGTCGCTGATCGGCGGCGTGGGCACGCTGTTCGGGCCGGCCGTCGGCGCGCTCGTCATCGTGACGCTGGAGAACGAACTGGCCGACAAGGTCGGCTCCTGGGTCATGGTGATCATGGGCGCGATCTTCGTGGCCTGCGTCCTGGCCTTCCGCCGCGGCGTCGTCGGCGAGCTGCTGGCCCTGCGCGGTCGGCGCGCCCCCGACGAGTGAACCCCTCCACGCACCCGGCCCTTCTTCCGCCCCACCCATCGACCCGGAGCACCCCACCATGAGCTACGTCGCCCCCGTGCGCGAGATGCTGTTCACGATGAAGGAGATCGGCGGCCTGGACGCCGTGCTGGCCCAGCCCGGCCACGAGGAGGTCACCCCCGACCTGGTGGAGACCATCCTGGAGGAGGCCGGCAAGTTCGCGGCCGAGGTCCTCGCACCGCTGAACCAGCCCGGCGACCGCCAGGGCAACCGCTGGGACGCTGGCGCGGTGCACACGGCCGACGGCTTCAAGGAAGCCTACGCCAGCTTCTGCGAGACCGGCTGGAACGGCATGCCGGCCAGCGTCGACTTCGGCGGCCAGGGGATGCCCACGCTGCTGTCCACCGCGGTGCTGGAGATGTGGAAGTCGGCCAACATGGCCTTCAGCCTGTGCCAGATGCTCACGCTCGGCGCGGTCGAGGCGATCGTGCACCACGGCAGCGAGGCGCTCAAGGCGCGCTACCTGCCGCCGATGGTCGAAGGCCGCTGGACGGGCACGATGAACCTGACCGAGCCTCAGGCGGGCTCCGACCTGGCCGCGCTGCGCGCGAAGGCCGTGCGCGAGGGCGACCACTACCGCATCAGCGGCACGAAGATCTTCATCACCTGGGGCGAGCACGACATGGCCGAGAACATCGTCCATCTCGTGCTGGCCCGCCTGCCCGACGCGCCGCCGGGCGTCAAGGGCATCTCGCTGTTCCTGGTGCCGAAGTACCTCGTCGGGGACGACGGCCGCCTGGGCGACCGCAACGACCTGACCTGCGCCTCCATCGAGCACAAGATGGGCATCCGCGCCAGCGCCACGGCCGTCATGAGCTTCGGCGAGGGACCGGGCGCGATCGGCTACCTGCTCGGCGAGGAGAACCAGGGCCTGGCCTGCATGTTCACGATGATGAACCATGCCCGTCTGAACGTCGGGCTGGAGGGCGTGGCGATCTCCGAGCGCGCCTACCAGCAGGCCCGCGGCTACGCGCTGGAGCGCGTGCAGGGCAGGACCCTGGTCGGCGACGCCACCATCGCCGGCCATCCGGACGTGCGACGCATGCTGATGGACATGAAGGCGCGCACCGAGGCCCAGCGTGCGCTGGCCTATTTCGCCGCCGGCTGGATGGACCGCGCGCACGGCCATCCCGAGGCCGGGCCGAGGCGCCAGGCGCAGTCCCTGGTCGACCTGCTGATCCCGGTCGTGAAGGGCTGGTGCACCGAGGGTGCGCAGCTGGTCACCGCCACCGGCGTGCAGGTCCACGGCGGCATGGGCTTCATCGAGGAGACCGGCGCCGCGCAGCACCAGCGCGACGCGCGCATCACGACGATCTACGAAGGCACGACGGGCATCCAGGCCAACGACCTGATCGGCCGCAAGCTCGCGCGCGACGGCGGCACGGCGATGAAGGGCCTGCTGGCGCAGATGCGTGCCGACGCGAACGCCGTCGGGCACGAGTCCGACGCCCTGCTGGTCGACCTGCATGCTTCGCTGCAACGAGGCGTGCAGGCCCTGGACGAGGCCACCGACGGCCTGCTCGGCCAGGCGCCGCGCGAGGCCGCGGCCGCCGCCGTGCCCTACCTCTGGCTGGCCGGCACGGTCATCGGCGGCTGGCTGCTGACGCGCGCGGCCGTCGCCGCCACCGCACAGCTGGACAGTGGCAGCGACGGCGAAGACTTCCTCGCGGCCAAGCGGGTGACGGCGCTGCACTTCGCCCTGCACGTGATGCCGCACGCCGCGGCCTGGCGCGACGGCGTCCTGCGCGGCGCGGCGTCCACTCTCGGACTGACCGCCGACCAGCTCTGACACCCGAACCCGACCGCGAGGAACTCCCCATGAACGAGATGAACGGCCACGACATCGAGGACCTGCAGCCCGGCATGAGCGCAACCTTCTCCAAGACGATCACCGAGGCGGACATCGTGCTGTTCGCCGGCGTCTCGGGCGACAACAACGCCGTCCACGTGAACGAGGAGTTCGCCGCCGGCACCGCCTTCGGCGGCCGCATCGCGCACGGCTTCCTGACCGCCAGCGTGATCTCCGCCGCCGTCGCCAACCGGCTGCCCGGCCCGGGCACGATCTACCTCGGCCAGCAGATGCGCTTCAAGGCACCGGTGCGTCCGGGCGACACGGTGCACGCCTGCGTCACCGTGGTGTCTGTCGACACCGCCAAGGCGCGCGCCGTGCTGTCCACCGTGTGCAGCGTGCGCGACACCGTGGTCATCGAGGGCGAGGCGCAGGTCATGACGACCTCGCGCGCGCGGCGGGAGGCGAAGGCCGCCCAGATGGCCCAGGTGGCCCAGGCGACGGCTGCGGGCGTGACCGCCTAAGCCCCCCCGAACACGAGGAGACGATCGCATGAAGGTCATGGTGTGCACGAAGCGCGTGCTGGACTACAACGTCAAGGCGCGCGTCAAGGCGGACGGTTCGGACGTCGACCTCTCGGGCGTCAAGATGAGCATGAACCCCTTCGACGAGATCGCCGTCGAGGAGGCGGTGCGCCTGAAGGAGAAGGGCGTGGCCACCGAGGTGATCGCCGTGTCCTGCGGCGTCACCCAGTGCCAGGAGACGCTGCGCACCGCGATGGCGATCGGCGCCGACCGAGCCATCCTGGTCGAGACCGCGGAAGAGCTCCAGCCCCTGGCCGTGGCCAAGCTGCTGAAGGCGCTGGCCGACAAGGAGCAGCCGCAGCTCGTCATCCTGGGCAAGCAGGCGATCGACGACGACTGCAACCAGACCGGCCAGATGCTGGCCGCGCTGGCCGGCTGGCCGCAGGGCACGTTTGCCAGCAAGGTCGAGGTGGCCGACGGCAAGGTGGCCGTCACGCGCGAGGTCGACGGCGGTCTGGAAACGGTCAGCCTGACGCTGCCGGCGGTCGTCACGACCGACCTGCGCCTGAACGAGCCGCGCTACGTCACGCTGCCCAACATCATGAAGGCCAAGAAGAAGACGCTGGACGTCGTCAAGCCCGAGGACCTGGGCGTCGACGTCACCCCGCGCATCAAGACCCTCAAGGTCAGTGAGCCGCCCAAGCGCGGTGCCGGCGTCAAGGTGCCGGACGTCGCTACGCTGGTCGACAAGCTCAAGAACGAAGCGAAGGTGATCTGAATGTCGATCCTCGTCATTGCCGAACACGACAACGCGCAGGTCAAGCCCGCGACGCTGAACACCGTCACCGCCGCGGCCGCCTGCGGCGGCGATGTCCATGTCCTGGTCGCTGGCCACGACGCTGGCGGCGCCGCCCAGGCCGCCAGCCAGATCGCCGGTGTGGCCAAGGTCCTGCACGCCGACGCTGAAGGCTTCGCACACGGCCTGGCCGAGAACGTCGCCGCCCAGATCGTCGCCCTGGTGAATGACACCAAGGACTACAGCCACGTGCTGCTGCCCGCCACCGCCAGCGGCAAGAACATCGGCCCGCGCGTGGCCGCGCTGCTGGACGTGGCGCAGGTCAGCGACATCAGCAAGGTGGTCAGCGCCGACACCTTCGAGCGCCCGATCTACGCCGGCAATGCGATTGCCACGGTGCAGAGCACCGACGCCGTCAAGGTCATCACCGTGCGCAGTACCGGCTTCGATGCGGCGGCCGCGACCGGCGGCAGCGCCGCGGTCGAGAGCGTGCCCGCCATGGCCGCGGCCGGCGGGTCCAGCTTCGTCGGCAGCGAGATCGCCAAGCTCGACCGGCCGGAACTGACCTCGGCCAAGATCATCGTCTCCGGCGGCCGTGCGCTCGGCTCGAGCGAGAAGTTCCACGAGGTGCTGGAGCCGCTGGCCGACAAGCTCGGCGCCGCGCTCGGCGCCAGCCGCGCCGCGGTCGATGCGGGCTATGCGCCGAACGACTGGCAGGTCGGCCAGACGGGCAAGATCGTCGCGCCCCAGCTCTACATCGCCGCCGGCATCAGCGGCGCGATCCAGCACCTGGCCGGCATGAAGGACTCCAAGGTCATCGTCGCGATCAACAAGGACCCCGAGGCCCCGATCTTCAGCGTCGCCGACTACGGCCTGGAGGCCGATCTGTTCGAGGCCGTGCCGGAGCTTACGGGCGCTCTATGAGATGAGGCGGCGGCGCCCGACACGGTGCTGCGGCTGATCAAGCTCTCACTGAATGACCATGGCCACAGCCTTTACAAGGATAGGGTCTCTCGTGAAAGCGGGGATTCGCTTGGGCGAACAGCGAGTGGGTGCCGCTCATGCGAACTCTCGTGGAGACACCAACACGGGATGACGGTGTCCAGTCTTGAAGGAACATTCGCTTGGCCGTTGCAACAGTCCGGTTGTGGTCGGCCGCCGGTGGCCGCCAACGCCTGCTTTGCGGATGCGAAACTCGACTAGGTGACGGCCGAGCGTCGGCAGCCATGGAGAAGCCCGACTGGCGGCTATGGGTCGTTGGCCGCCCGTCACCTGTCGCCGCTGAAGGTCAGCTGACCGTCTCATCGCCGACACCCTGGCCTCCGGGACGCGGCCGCGGGCCTCACCGGCCAGGCTTGGCCGCGCCAAGCCCGGCGGCGCGCTCCACCAGCACGTCCGCGTACCGCTCGACGTTGAACCGGAACGTCCCACGGAAGTTGATGTGCGAGAAGTGCGCCGGGCCAATTCGCCGCAGCCAGTCCTCCTCGATGCCGACGCCATCCCGGTTGAGCTTCGTCACCACTGTGTCCATGCGATTCGTGTTCCACGCCAACACGATGTTGGTCAACAGTGCGTGAGCTCCCGAAATTGCCGCCATCTCTTGCCGCCGGCGGCCACGCTCAGGGGCCACCTGGCCGCCATGAATGGCACGCTGCAGCTGATGCACCGACTCGCCCCGGTTGAGCAGGGTGTGTATCTCGCGCCGATAGTCCGGGATGGCCAGGTAGTCGCACAGAAACAGCGTTCGCAGCAGGCGCCCAAGGTGTTCTGCAGCGCGGTGCAGCGGGTCGCCAACCGCTGCTGACCCCAGCCGGTGGATGGCATGCGCCGCGGACACCTTGCCCGCCCGAATCGACGCCGCCAGGCGCACCAGGTCGTCCCAGCCGCGCTCGATCGCCTTCACCGACACCCGGCGCACGGTGACGCCCTCCAGGCTCTCCGGCACCGGCCAGCCCCTGGGCACGAAGAGCTTTCGCTCACGCAGATCGCGCAGCCGCGGGCACAGGTCAAAACCCAAAAGCTTGGCGGCGGCCATCGCCACGTTCGTGACGCCGTGGGTATCAACGGCCAGTAGAGAGATTCGGATCCGGTCTTCGGCACGGTTGTGCTGCTCGACGCCTTCGACGGCCACGCCTGCCTGCCGCTCGTTGAGCACGACGGGTTGGTCGTAGAACAAGCCCCAGCGGTCGCGAACGTGGGTGTACAGCCCCGCGGCATAGGTGCGCCGGCGCGGGTCCACCCGGGCCGTCCACAAGTGGCGGCTGGCGTCCATGGCCATCATGTCGGCAGAGCCCTTGGTGCCGTCGCCCCAGAGCGCCGCGATCGGCAGCGCGTTCTGGTACTCCGACACCCGTTCGTTGGCCCGGCGCAGCCTGCCGCTCAGCTCGACGGCCCGCATCGCCGTGGAGATGTGCGCCGCGTCGATGCCGGGGATCATCGAGCCCACGCCCTTGGCGTCGAGATCGGTGCCATGGGCCAGGAGCGCGCCGTAGATGGCCCGCAGCTCGTTGCTCGACGACGGACGGCGGGCCAGCAGCGCCTCGCTGAAGTGGGTGGCGGCGTCGACTTCCAGCAGCAGGTCTGGCAACTGGACGGAGCCGATGTGCTTGAAGACAGCCTCCCGGGTCTTGCGTGGCTCCACTTCCTCGTCCATCGGTCGGATTGGCGGCAAATGCAGGAGCTTGTCTGCGCCGATCTCGATCTGACCGCGACCGGCGGCCTCAGCCAAGGCCGTCAGGCCGACCGACACACCCGCCAGGATTGGCTCCAAAAACGCCATGGCCTGGTCAGGCAGGCCGAGAATCTGGTGGTGCAGTTCCTTCGTGCGGCTCCAGTCGGCACCTGCCAGCAGCATCGACTCGCGGGCGGCCGGACGCCGCCCAGCGGCTTCTCGCCGATCGCTGGCCATACGAAGCGCTCGAGCCGGGACTCGATCTGGTTCCGGTAGGTCTCGGACCTCGTCATCAGGCGCTCCCGGATCCAGCGCCGGGAGAACGCCTCGAACTGGTCGGCAGCGGGCTGGCTGTCCTTCGCCTGCTGCCGACGCTCCGCAGTCTCCTGGCGACGAACTTCGGCGGGGTCTACCCCTCGCTCCAAGAGCGACCTGAGTTCGAAGTGCCGCGCCCGAGCGTCGGCCACCCCGATCTCCGGATATCGCCCGACCTTGACGTCTCGGCGGCTGCCGGCGAATCGGTACTGGTAGCGCCAGGTCTTCTGGCCGGTCGTGCTGAGTGCGGCCGTCGACCACCTGGCGCCGCACGCCCACCCAGGCCTCGCGCTGCCACTGCGCCAGCAGCCGCGGGTGGGCGGTGGGGCGCAGCTGCAGCGCGCCGGCGTCGGGTTGCCACACCGGGGCGCTGCCCGCCGCGTCCTGCGCGGCCGCCTGCGTGGCGGCCAGCTGGCTGGCATGGCGGGTGGTGGCGTCGATGCCGGCCAGGTCGGGTGGCGGCGCGTCGGCCACGGCGGGCAGATCGACCCCCGGCGCCATGGCGGCGCTGGCGTCCTCGGCCTGCAGGTCGACCACGGGCAGGCTCAGCTCGGGCCGGTCTTCACGGGCCGGGGCCGGGCGCGGCAGGTCGACCACCGGCACGTCTTCCACCTCGTCGTGGCGCCAGCGCTGACCGCTGCGCAGCACGCCGCCGCGGGCCTTGGGAATTTCTGCGGCGCGCTCGGGGTGGATGCGGCTGGCCAGGCCCGACAGGTCGCCCAGCTCGCTCAGGTCAGGCGCTGGGCCGGTGCTGGCGGCCCGGCGCAGGCGCTGGGCAAAGTCGTCCAGCGCGCGGGTGGGGTCGTCGGTGGGCTGTGGATCTTGGCCGGGGGTCATGGCCGGATTCTGCGCGCCCAACCCCGGATTGGAGTGAACAGCCTAGGGCAAACCCGCTGTTTTGGGTTTCGCCCTCTAGAGGCCCTTGGCGACACTGGGGTCACGGTGCCTTGGCGCACCCTCTCCTATCCCGCACACTCCCTCCGAAAGCACACCATGACCCAGACCAGCCTGCGCACCGTCACCCTCAAGACCCTGGCCAACTACCGTCACGCCGCCGAGCGTGCCGTGGGCGCCTACCGCGCCGGCGGCGAGCGCCTGATCGCCGTGATGCGCAGCAGCGTGGACCAGGCCGCCCAGCGCGGTGCCGAGCCCTACGTGCCCGGCCTGGCCGCCGCGCTGCGCCGCGTGGGCGACAACATGGGCGACCTGTCCACCAAGGGCCTGGGCGCGGTGAGCGAGCGCAGCGAGCGCGCCATCCAGTTCAGCGCTGCTGGCGTCACCGCACAGGTCAAGCGCGTCGCCGACCTGGCCGACGGCGTGGACAACCGCGTGGTGGCCACCAGCCTGCAGGCCGCCGTGCGCATCAGCCTGCCCGGCGCGCAAGCCGCGCTGGCCCTCTCCGAGCGCGTGGCCTCGGGCGCCGACAAGCTGGCCGACGTGGCCGCCGGCCCCGCCGCCGCCCGCGCCAAGTCGCGCGCCAAGGCTGCCTCTGCCAACAAGTCGGCCAGCAAGTCGGCCGCCCAGGCCGCCAGCCGCCTGCGCCGCGCCGTGAAGACTGCCGCCGCCGACGTGGGCGCCGAGGTCGAGGCCGTGGCCAAGCCGGTCGTGCGCCGTGCCAAGGCCCAGGTGGCCAAGGCCGACCAGGCCGTGGCCAAGGCGGTCAAGGCCGTCACGCCCAAGGCCGCGCCGAAGGCTGCCCCCAAGGCCGCGGCCAAGCCCAAGGCCGCCAAGCCCCGCACCAGCAAGACCGTGAAGGCGGTGCAGGAAGC
>Ga0208822_1000244_pt1 | contig 42270 bp, 39 predicted proteins | sample AD_STIC08_MetaG_FD_184435 | JGI IMG/M metagenome (GOLD analysis project Ga0208822, IMG submission 184435) | Active sludge microbial communities of municipal wastewater-treating anaerobic digesters from USA - AD_STIC08_MetaG (SPAdes) (version 2) | ecosystem: Engineered > Bioreactor > Anaerobic >...
CATCGTTGGATGCGGCATGCACTCGAGCTTGCGCATCGCGCGCAAGGAGAGGGCGAGGTGCCGGTTGGGGCCGTGTTGGTGATGGACGGCAAAGTTATCGGCGAGGGCTGGAATCGCAACATCGTGTTGAACGACCCCAGCGCGCATGCTGAGATACTGGCCTTGCGCGATGCCGGTGCGCGCCTGGTCAACTACCGTTTTCCGGGCGCCACCTTGTACGCAACGCTGGAGCCTTGTGCCATGTGTGCAATGGCGCTGGTGCATGCACGCGTTGCGCGCGTCGTGTTTGCTGCCGATGATCCGAAGACGGGCGCTGCCGGTAGCGTGTTCGACACCCTGGTGTCGGAACGGCACAATCATCGAATCGATGTGGAGCGCGGTTTGCTCGCCAATGCGAGCGCGACGCTGCTGCGTGAATTCTTCCGCGCCAGACGCTAGCGTCAGTCGATGGCGCGACGGAAGTCGAGATCGTAGCGGGCACCGCTGGTCAATGCGTGCAGGCGCATGTTGGTGATGCGGATGGGTGCGCCGGGTTCCAGTTCGGCGGCATTGGAATCGGCCATCTCGCTGGGATCGATCAGGGTGACGCCACCCGAGCCGATCACGTCGATCGCGTTGTCGCTGCCGATCACGGCCGCCGTCAGGGCATCGATGCCGAGGCCCAGTGCAAACGGATTGAGGGCGAGTGCGGCAAGCAGGCGGCCGAGCCGATCACTGGCATGACCGCCCTGGTCGATGACCACCCGGTTGGTGAGGCCAAGCCCCGGCGCAAGCGAGGCACCGCCGACCCGTGGTGTGGCTCCCTGGCTGCCGGATGCCAGCATGTGCTCGCACAGGACTGCGGCTCCAGCGGCAATTCCGCACACGGCCAGTCCGTCGGCATTGCGTCGGCGCAGCAGGCGGGCAAGTGAGCTGCCGCCGATCAATGAGCTGAGCTTGAGCGGGCTATCCGCGCTGAGGATGACCAGGTCGGCCTGTTCGATCTGGTCGAGCAGGTGGCGATGCTCCGCGCTGGCCCGGTTGGCCAGCACATGGCGACTCATGGCTGGATAGCCGGCGCGAACCAGCATCGCTTCGAGCTCAAGTTCCTCGTCGCTGGCCTGTTCGGGTGCGATGACCAGCACGATGCGTGGAGAGTCACCAACCAGGCCAGCCAACCGGGCCAGCAGGGCAGGGGTGCCCGGATTCAAAGGCAATTCACCGCAGGCAATGATCGGGCCGCGGGTACGTTCTGGAGCAGTCTTGGCTGGCACGTCTGGGCTTCCGTCTTGGCAATGGGTGGCGCGTGGTCATTCGGCTGCAGGCGCGCGCGCGACAGCGGCTTCTCCGGTAATGTCCTGCACGCTGCCCACGATGGTGTGGGATCGATCATCCCGGTGCAATGCGCGCATGCGGATCCTCAGCGTGCGTTGCCTTCCGATCGCCGATTCGATGCGCACGACCAGTTCCTGGGGATTTTCCCGGCTGACGCTTGCCAGTGCCAAACGCAAGTGGTCGCGATCGGAGTCGAGGACATGCCCGAGCATGCGATTCAGGGTCACCGGGCTGGCCGGCGGAAGGTCGAAGATCACATACATCTGTGCAGACCAGATAACATGGTCATTGCGCGATTCGATGCGCCAGGCTCCGACGTTGACGCTGGTTTGCGCGTGTTCGAACAGGCTGACATCACGGTACATGCGACTGACATCGCTGAAGATCGATATCACCGCTTCGACTTCGCCGGAGCTGCCAAAGCGCGGCGTTGCCGATGTCTGGATCCACAAGGTTTCGCGGGCACGTGGTGGGCGGATGCCGCAGATCACGCTCTCCACCGGCTTGCCGGTTTCGAATGCGCGAAACCAGGGTTGCTGGGTTCGCTGCATGGAAACGCCGTTGGCATCGATGAACTGCCATTGGTCCACCCGTTCGGTACCCAGGCTGATCAGCTCGGCTTCGCTGATCTGCAGGATTCGGCAGGTCGCCGGATTGGCGGAGATCACGCTGCCGTCGCGGGCGCGGGTGATGACGCCAACATCCACATCGCGTAGCACCTGACGCAGGCTGCTCTCGGAGCTTCGCAGCAATTCCAGTGCCTGCTGGCGAGGCCCGAGGTCGCGGGTCACGACCAGCACGCGCCGTTGGCCGCTGTCGAGATAGCAGTGGGCATGCAGTTCAAGGGTTGCCGAGCCCGCGCTGCCATGCGCCAGGGTGGATTCAAAACGCAGCGTGTCGCCGCGATCAAAGGCGGCATTGAGCAAGCTGATGAAATCGGGATCGAGGTCGGGGTTGAGGTCGTGGATGGAGCACAACAGCAATTCGGCACGTTCGCGTCGATACAAGCGGCACGCCGCTTCATTGGCATCACGCAGGCGCCCATCCGCATCATGGATGGTGATGGCATCGGGAACCGCATCGATCAAAGCGCGGTAGCGGGTGGCAATTGCCGCAGTGACTCCGCGCAGCGCGTCATGCTGGCTTTGTGCTTCGCTGACGAGCAGGCGCAGTACCGGGTCGATGCCAGTCTGCTCAACCGCCTGGGCGAGTTGCGTCCAGACATCCTGCGGTAGTTCCGCCTCATTGAGGATGTCTGTTCGACGTGGGTCCGGGGGATTCTTGCGTACGTCCATGTGCTGGCGGCTCCGATTCTCCCTGCGCGCAGGTGTACGCGTTCAGCGGGTTGCCCGCTGGCGCCGTGGGTACATGCCTGCAAGATGCATCAACAATCGACCCCTGGGCAATCCGAATGATCGTGCGCTGTGACGTTCAGTCGATAGCATCGCGCAAATGTTCCCGCTTGTCATGGTGGCGTCCGTGCAGCGGCCCTACTGGCTCGCTCGCGCGACCTTGCTTGAGGTTTCGCGCTGGAGTCGGGCGGAAAGCCAGAGGCCGGTTTCAATCAATGCGGGCAGGTCGATGCCGGTCGCCATGCCCATGCCTTCGAGCATGTAGACCACATCCTCGCTGGCCACGTTGCCGGTCGCTCCCTTGGCGTAGGGGCAGCCGCCAACGCCGGAAACTGCGCTGTCAACCACGCGAACTCCCTCTTCGAGGCAGTTCAGCACATTGGCCAAGGCCTGGCCGCGCGTGTCATGGAAATGCACGGCGAGTGCCTGCATCGGCACTTCGCTGGCTACGGCGCGCAACATCGCGCGCGCCTTCAGAGGAGTGCCGATGCCGATGGTGTCGCCCAGGGAAATCTCGTAGCAGCCCAGATCGTGCATCTGCCGGGCAACGCGCACCACGTCGGTCACCGGCACATCACCCTGGTACGGACAGCCAAGTACGGTCGAGACATAGCCGCGCACGCGTACGCCGTCTGCCTTGGCCTGGTCCAGAACGGGCTTGAAGCGTTCGATGGACTCGTCGATCGAGGCGTTGATGTTCTTGCGACTGAACGCCTCGGAAGCTGCCGTGAACACAGCCACCTCGGCGGCGCCGACCTCGCGTGCGCGCTGGTAACCCTGCAGGTTGGGCACCAGCACCGGGTAGCTGATCTGCGGGTTCTTGTCGATTGCAGCAAACACCTCGGCGGCATCGGCAAGCTGGGGAACCCACTTCGGACTGACGAAGCTGGTGGCTTCGATGCTGCGCAGTCCGGTGGCGGACAGGCGATTGATCAGCTCGATCTTGGTGGCTGCCGGAATGATGGTCTTTTCATTCTGCAATCCATCGCGAGGGCCCATCTCGACGATGCGCACGCGGTCTGCCGAATCGCTCACGATGGATTCCCCGTGCGCCGAGCGCGCCGCTGGCGCTCGTACTCATCGAGATCCAGCGTGCTGCGTTTGACCACCGTGTCCGACTTGTCCTCGAACAGGTCCTGCTTGCGCAGCATTTCAAGCACTTCCCGCGGGCTGCCCTTGATGTAGACGTGCAACTCGTTTGCGGAGCTGTCGACGGTCCCTTCAAGTGCCTTGTCGATGACCAGTCGCGCTGCTTTCCTGCTGTCGACCTGGAATATGCGCAAGCGATCGCCGCTGCGTTGATAGCGCGCCAGGAAAAACGATTTTTCCGGCGGCGGCGTGATGCCATGCACGAGGTCGAGATCAACCAGGCCTGCCAGCTGGTTGTCGGCAATGACCAGATAATGCTTGCCGCGGTCGTGCACGAAATTGATCGGGATGTGGATCTGCTTGGGTGGCGCGTCCTTCTCCGGGCGTTCGAGGAAAAGGAAGCGGCAATCCTGGTCGACCAGGAAGGCCAGTTCATCCGGTTCACTGGCCGAAGAATCGGCTTCCGATACCCACAAGCCTTTCCAGTCCGGGTCGCAGGATTCAATCTGGGTGCCCGGTGGCGATTGGAAACGGGTTTCCGTGCAAGCGGCGAGGGCAAGCAGGCTGAGTGCAACCAGCATCATGGATTTCATGACAAGGCCTCCAGACGTACCAGTACCGCGTCGGCTTCGACAAAATCTCCGGCGCTGGCCTGGATTGCATCTATGCGGCCGGCGCGCGGCGAGCGCAAGGTCAGTTCCATCTTCATGGCCTCCATGATCAGCAATTCATCGCCCTCGGCAATCTCGTCGCCTGCGCACGCCTTGACCAGCACCACGCGGCCAGGCATCGGTGCCAGCACGCGGTCGCTGTTGCTGGCGCTGGATTCCACGAATGCGAATGCCGGCGCCTTCTCGAAGCTGCGTCGCAGCGTGCCATCGTGGATCGTGATGCGGTCGCCATCGATGAAGGCCTTGTAGCGCGCCACCACGCCATCCCTGCACACGCTCAGGAAGCGATCGGCAATGAGGGCATTGTCGATCCGGATCGCATGCGCGTCGCGGGTCAGCAGGTATGCACCAGCGGAACCGTGTGCCGCAATTTCGATGCGCTGGCCTGCATCGAGCAGGGCGACAATGCGCTTGCCGGGATGTCCGAGGCGCCAGCCGTCGGTGCGATTCCAGGGCGAATGGGGATCGACGTGGCCCTGCGCAGATTCACTTGCACCCGCTTCCTCGTGCAGCAGGCAGGCCACGCATGCGGCAATCAACAGGGCATCGACATCGGATTCGCCGGCGCCGATGAATTCATCCAGATGCCGGTCGAGATAGCCGGTATCGATGCTGCCGGCAACGACGACAGGGTGGCGCAACAGGCGTTCGAGAAATGCCACGTTGGATTTCGGTCCGCGCACCTGCACGTTGGCGAGGGCTTCGCGCATGCGCTCAAGGGCGAGGTTGCGATCACTGTCCCAGGCAATCAGCTTGGCAATCATCGGGTCGTAGAACACGGTGACCAGATCGCCTTCGATCACGCCCGAATCAATGCGCAGGTTGCGCGAAGGCGCGGGCAGCGTGAGGGTTTGCAGGCTACCGGAGCCGGGCAGGAAGCCCTGGTCCGGGTCTTCCGCGTACAGGCGCACTTCCACGGCGTGGCCATGGGCTGCCAGCGGTTGCTGGCCAAGCAGGGTATCCGGCAGGGCCTCGCCGGCCGCAACGCGCAGTTGCAGTTCGACGAGATCAAGGCCCAGCACCATCTCGGTGACCGGATGCTCGACCTGCAGGCGCGTGTTGATTTCCATGAAATAGAAATCACCCGACTCGCCGACGATGAACTCGACGGTGCCTGCGTTGACGTAGTCGAGCGCGCGCGCCGCGGCCACCGCAGCTTCGCCCATGCGCTTGCGCAAGTCGTGGTCGAGGAAGGGCGAGGGCGTTTCCTCGATCACCTTCTGGTAACGCCGTTGCGCCGAGCATTCGCGTTCATTGAGGTGGATCGCGTTGCCGTGACGGTCACCGAAGATCTGGAACTCGATGTGCCTTGGCTTGCGCACGTAGCGTTCCAGCAGCACGCGGTCACGTCCGAACGCGTTTTTCGCCTCGCGCTGGCAGGATTCGAGGTTGGCGGCGAATTCGTCGGCCTGGTGAACGATGCGCATGCCCTTGCCGCCACCGCCGTGCGCGGCTTTGATCATCAAGGGGAAGCCGATGCGCTCTGCCTCACGCGCCAGCAGGCTGGGATCCTGTGATTCCCCGGTGTAGCCGGGAACCACCGGAACACCGTGGCTGGCCATCAGGTCCTTGGCGCCGGCCTTGGAACCCATGCGCCGCATCGAATCCCCGCCCGGCCCGATGAACGTGAGGCCGGCCGCGCTGACGGCATCGGCGAAGTCCGCGTTTTCGGAAAGAAAGCCATAGCCGGGATGGATTGCTTCCGCCCCCGATTGTCTGGCGGCATCGAGAATGGCCTGCTGGCGCAGGTAGGAATCTGCCGGAGCCGGACCGCCGATGGCGAAGGCCATGTCTGCCTGGCGCACATGCTGGGCAGTGGCATCGGCTTCGGAATACACCGCCACGGTCCTGATGCCAAGGCGCCGACACGTGCGCATGATGCGGCAGGCAATTTCTCCGCGATTGGCAATCAGGATGGTCTTGAACATCGGTGGCGGTTCCTTCGTTGATGCAGGTTGCGCGCGAACGTGCGGTGCATGATGTGAGCTGGCCGACGGGCCATCATCTCATCCTGGCGAAATCCAGCGTGGCGGGCGCTTGTCGAGAAATGCCGTCAAGCCTTCCTGGCCTTCGTCCGACACGCGCAGGCGGGCAATCAGGTCGGCATTGCGTGCATCCTGCAAGGCCGCGCTTTCCGCGTCGATGCCACATACGCGCATGGCCAACTGCTTGGCCTCGGCCTGGGCGCGCGGGCCGCACTTGCGCAGGAAATGCAGGTTGCGATCGACGGCCTCATCCAGAGCGCCGGCATCCACGCAATGATGCAGAAGGCCGATGCGCATCGCTTCGCGCGCATCGAAGATTTCCGCGCTGACAAACAGGCGGCGTGCCTGGCGCAGGCCGATGGCGGCAATCACATAGGGCGAGATCACCGCGGGCACCAGCCCGAGCTTGGCCTCGCTCAAGGAAAATTTGGCACTTTCCACGCCGATGGCAATGTCGCAGCAGGCAACCAGGCCGACGCCGCCGCCGTAGGCCGAGCCGTTCACCCGGGCCAGGGTGGGTTTGGACAGGAAGTTCAGTGTTCGCATCAGATAGGCAAGGCGCAGTGAATCCTGGCGGTTTTCCTCCTCGCTGGCCGATGCCATGGCGCGCATCCAATTGAGATCGGCACCAGCGGAGAACGTGCTGCCCTCGCCACTGAGCACCACGCCCCATACCGACGAGTCACGGTTGGCGGACTCCAGTGCCTTGGTCAGTTCGGCGATCAGGCCATCGTCGAATGCGTTGTGCACGGACGGGCGATTCAGGCGGATCTCGCAGATGCCCTTGCTGGAGGTGATGTGCAATGCGTCGGTCATGCCGGTCATCCCATGGAAGGACTGCGATCATAGGCGGTCAGGCATGGCCGCTGCAGCGCGGCGGGAAAGTCGCTGTTGCCTGGGGTTGCGCGTATAATGCGAACCATTCTTATTTGTAATGAACGCCGATGCGCCTGTCCGAGCTTGTCCAGGGTTTGAGTGCCGTAGTCCAGGAAGTCGAGGATCTCACCGAAAAGGACCCGATTTCCCGACGCTTGCGCGATTTCGGCTTCGTCAGCGGCGAACCGGTGCGCCTGGTGGGGCGCGGTCCGATCGGTGCTGATCCCCTGTTGGTGCAGGTCGGTTACACGCGCTTTGCCCTGCGTCGCAACGAGGCTGCGCGCATCATCATCGGAGAGCCGGCATGAGCGAAGCTGCGCTGCCCATGCGCCTGGCCCTGGTCGGCAGCCCCAATTGCGGCAAGACCGCGCTGTTCAACCAGCTCACGGGTGGTCGGCAAAAAGTCGCCAACTACGCGGGCGTCACCGTTGAACGCAAGGAAGGCCGCTTTTCAACGCCGTCGGGTCGCAATTACCTGCTGCTCGATCTGCCCGGTGCCTACAGCCTCGATGCCGCCAGTCCGGATGAAATCATCACGCGCAAGGTTTGTCTGGGTGAATTTCCCGGCGAATCCGTGCCGGATCTCATTGTCTGCGTGGCCGATGCAACCAACCTGCGCCTGCACCTGCGCTTCGTGCTCGAGGTACGCAAGCTCGGTCGCCCCATGGTGCTGGCGCTCAACATGAGCGATGCCGCGCGTCGGCGCGGCATCCGCATCGACGTGGACAAACTGCAAGCGCGGCTCGGTATCCCGGTGGTGGAAACCGTTGCCGTGCGACACGGCGGTGCCGCCGAGCTGACGCGATGCCTTGAAGGCGACGTGCGGGCTGTTGTCGTGGCCGAGGATTCCACGGACTTGCACGTCCAGGTTCGCGAACTCATCGCCGAAGCGGTCAGCATGCCGCGGCGTACCGCGGAGATCGACGATGCAATCGATCGCATCGTGTTGCATCCGGCACTCGGCCTGGTGTTGCTCGCGGCCATCATGTTCCTGATCTTCCAGGCCGTGTTTTCCTGGGCAGAACCGCTGATGGAGGCCATTGAAATCGGCATTGCCCACCTGGGTACCTGGGTGGGCAGTGCACTGACCTCGATGCCGATGCTGCAAAGCCTGGTGGTGGACGGGATTTTTGCCGGCATTGGCAGCGTGCTGGTGTTCCTGCCGCAGATCCTCATCCTGTTCCTGTTCATCCTCGCGCTGGAGGAATCCGGTTACTTGCCGCGTGCGGCATTCCTGCTTGATCGACTCATGCTCGGCGCCGGCCTGACCGGTCGATCCTTCATTCCGCTGCTTTCGAGTTTTGCCTGCGCCATTCCCGGCATCATGGCCACGCGCAGCATCCAGGATCCGCGCGATCGCCTGACCACCATCCTGATCGCGCCCTTGATGACCTGCTCGGCACGCCTGCCCGTGTATGCCTTGCTGATTGCCGCATTCATCCCGCAACGCACGGTTGCCGGAGTCTTCAACCTGCAGGGTGTGGTGCTTTTCTCGCTGTACGTGGCGGGAATCGTCAGTGCCCTGGCGGTCGCCTGGGTCATCAAGCTGTTGCGCAAGGACAAGAGCGAACATGCACTGCTGATGGAACTGCCCTCGTATCGGGTGCCGCATGTGCGTGACATCGCCATCGGCCTGTGGGAGCGCGCAAACATCTTCCTCAAGCGCGTCGGCGGCATCATCCTTTCGTTGACCATCATCCTCTGGTTCCTGTCGACTTTCCCGGCACCTCCGGCAGGCGCGACCGAACCTGCCATCAACTACAGCTTTGCCGGCCAGTTGGGCCACGTGCTGCATCTGGTTTTTGCGCCGCTGGGATTCAACTGGCAGATCTGCATTGCGCTGGTGCCAGGGCTTGCCGCGCGTGAGGTTGCCGTGTCTTCGCTGGCCACGGTTTACGCGTTGTCCGGCCACGAGGAAGGCCTGCAGGCAATCGTGGCCAGTCAATGGACCCTGGCCATGGCCTTGTCCTTGCTCGCCTGGTATGTGTTTGCGCCGATGTGCCTGTCCACCTTGGCCACGGTGCGCCGCGAAACCAATTCCTGGCGCCAGGTCTGGATCATGGCCGCGTATCTGTTCGCGCTGGCCTACGTGGCGTCCCTGCTCACTTACCAGATTGCGCGGATGGTCGGTTCATGAGCGCCGACCTCATTCAAACACTGGTGCTTGCCCTGATTGCCATGGCAAGTGTGGTTTTTGCCGCACGCCATGTGATGCCGGGTGCAAGCCGACGCCTGCAATCCGGGCTGGCCCGGAAGCTGGGTCAGCCGCAGCGCGGACGCATTGCGCATGCGCTGGGTCGATGGGTGCAGCCCGCCGATGCAAGCAGCGGCAGTTGCGGAAGCGGCAGCGGCTGCGCGAGTTGCGGTGGATGTGGCACCGAGCCTGCTGGACCATCGGTGGAGTCCATCGCGTTGAAGCTCGAACCGAGGATCAGGACCGGCCGTTGATCCCGCGCACATTTGCTGGTCGAGGGTACGCGTACACTGTGACGATGAACATTTTTTCCCTGCATCGTGGCACCTCGCCCTTGCTGGTCAGCCTGCCGCACAACGGTGAGCGGCTGCCGGATGAACTGGCCGCGCGCATGACGCCTTCTGCGCGGCGTGTTCCCGACACCGATTGGCATGTTGAACGCCTGTATGCATTTGCACGCGAAATGGGTGCATCCATGCTGGTGCCCGTCCATTCGCGCTACGTGGTGGATCTCAATCGCCCGCCGGATGACACCTCGCTGTATCCGGGGCAGAACACCACCAGCCTGTGTCCGGTCCGGCAGTTCAGCGCTGAACCTGTGTATCTGGACGGGCAGGAGCCGGATGAGGACGAGATTGCCGAGCGCGTCGGAATTTACTGGCGCCCATACCACAATGCACTTGTGGAGGAAATCGAGCGTATCCGTGCCCGGCATGGGCGCTGCGTGCTCTGGGAAGGACATTCCATTCGCAGCGTGGTGCCGTTCCTGTTTGAAGGCCGTTTGCCGGATTTCAACCTGGGAACCAGCGGCGGCCAGAGTTGCGATGCGAGGCTGAGGGAAAACCTGGTCGGTGTCCTCGAGTCGCAAGCCGACTTCGGTTTTGCAATCGATGGTCGATTCAAGGGCGGTTACATCACGCGCCACTACGGCAATCCAGGACAGGGCGTCGATGCCGTGCAACTGGAACTTGCCCAATGCAACTACATGGACGAGTCCAGTTTCGAGTACCTCCCCGACCTGGCGGCTCCCACACAGCATTTGATCCAGCGCCTTTTGCAGGAGACCCTGGATTCCTGACCAAGGTGATCAGGCCCGCTGGCGCTGGCTGCCGGATCCGGGAATGCGCGGCAGGAACCAGGCCAGCAAGCCGATGGCTGGCAGCCAGGCGCAAATGCGATACACCGCCTCGATGCCCAGATGATCGGCTGTTTCGCCGAGCACGGCGGCACCCAATCCACCCATGCCGAAAGCAAAGCCGAAGAACATTCCGGAAATCATGCCGGTGCGACCTGGTACCAGATCCTGGGCAAATACGAGGATGGCGGAAAATGCGGAAGCCAGGACCACGCCAATGACCACGGTGAGCACGGTTGTCCACAACAGGTTGGCGTGCGGCAACAGCAAGGTGAACGGCAGGACGCCGAGAATCGAGATCCAGATGACGTAACGCCGGCCAATGCGATCGCCCACCGGACCGCCGATCAGGGTGCCGGCGGCCACTGCCGCGAGGAAAACAAACAGATGCAGCTGGGCGGCTTGCGCATCCAGGCCAAACTTTTGCATCAGGTAAAAGGTGTAGTAGCTCGAAATGCTGGCGGTGTAGAACGACTTGGAAAACACCAGCATGCCGAGCACCACCAGTGCGAGGATGGTGTGTCGGCGGGAAAGACTGAACTGCGCCCGCACTGCGCGCGCGGCATGGTGCAGCCCGGGTATGCGCTGGCGATACCAGGCTCCAATGCGGGTCAGCAGGATGATGGCTATCAGCGCGGCCACGGCAAACCAGGCGATGCTCGATTGTCCGCGCGGCATGATGATGAACGCCGCCAGCAGGGGGCCGCAGGCCGACCCCACGTTTCCACCCACCTGGAACAGCGATTGCGCCAGTCCGTGTTGTCCACCGGAGGCGAGCCGCGCGATGCGTGAGGACTCCGGATGGAATACGGCCGATCCGCTGCCGATCATGGCGGCGGCCAGCAGCAAGGCGTGATAACTCTGTGCTCGCGAGAGCAACAACAATCCGCACAGGGTCGAGGCCATGCCGACGGCCAACGAAAACGGTTTCGGGTAACGGTCGGTCAGGGTGCCGATCATGGGTTGCAACAGTGACGCGGTGACCTGGAAGGTCAGGGTGATCAGGCCGATCTGGCCGAAATCCAGCGCAAACGAAGTCTTCAGCAATGGGTAGAGCGCTGGCAGCAGCGACTGGATCATGTCGTTGAGCAGGTGGCAGAAGCTCAGGCCGATCAGGATCGGGTACGCAGTTCGCGCCGGATCCTGGACTTGCGTATCCGGAGGGTTGTCGGCCAGTACTTCCGCGGGCAGGGACATTGCGTGTGGTCTCGAACAGGAAGCGTGCAGCTCGGAAGTGGCGCTGGTTATTGTTGCCGACTCTGCGCATTATCGATGATGTCGGCTGCGGAAGCTTGGAATTGCCAAGTTTCGCCCCACGTCCTGGCGTAGTCGATTCGCCCGGACAGCCAACTATCTCAGGAGTAATGCATGAAGGTTGCGGAACAACGATCGATATTGGGAATCGGCTTGCTGGCCGCCTACGCCGATGGCGAGAGAAGCGAGCGCGAGCACGAGCAGCTGGATCGCGCCATTGCGGGACTCGAGTTTCCGTCAGCGAGCGACAAAGACGAGATTCTCGCGAAGGTCAAGTTCGAGTCTGCCGGCATCGGCACATTCCTGCCCGGGCTTGAGTCGGAAGAATCGCGCAACCTTGCCTACCAGGTAGCCGTTTGCGTGTGCAATGCGGACGGCGCGACATCGGAGGCCGAAAACCGCTTCCTGCAGGAGTTGGGCAGCCATCTGGGGCTGGATGCGCAAGCGAGCAAATCATTGCTCGCGCAGGCCGAGGTCATTGGCGGAGCCGTTGTCGACGCCAAGCCCGGGCAGCCCGCATCGAACATGTCGGCGGCGGAACTGGACAAGCTGATCCTCGATGCGGCCATCCTCAATGGCGCCCTCGAACTTTTGCCTGAGACCCTGGCCACCCTCGTGATCGTGCCCTTGCAGATGAAGCTGGTGCGCCGCATCGGATCGTCTTATGGCTTCAATGCCCAGGACACGGTGATCAAGGATTTCATGGCGACTGCCGGCGTCGGCTTGGCGGCGCAGGTGCTTGAACAGGCGGGTCGCAAATTGCTGGGCGGATTGCTGGGAAGCATCGGTGGCTCGATTCTTGGCGGTGTGGGTCGCCAGGCGGCCAGCTCGGGCATGGCCTTTGCCAGTACCTATGCGGTGGGGCAACTGGCCAGGCGCTACTACGCGGCCAATCGTGAACTCAGCACCGACCTGCTGCGTTCGACGTTTGCGCAGATGCGCGACGATGCCAGGGGCTTGAGTTCAACGCATCTGTCCAGCATGCGTGCGATGGCAGAGCGGCTGCGAACCACGGATCTGACCAGCCTGGTTCGCAGCCAATGAATGGGTGAGCACGCGCCTCAGCACCCGCTCGCACCTATTGGGTGGCCGAGGGACACTCCGTTCCGGCAATGCGGGTGAGTCGGGTAATGGGAATGGAACCGCTGCCATAGCCTGGCACAGTGGACGTCCAGGAGGCCGTGCCGTTGTTGCAGTCGGTAAAGGTGAAGGTGATGCTGCCCCACAGGGTCACGGCGATGTCGTCGTGCACGAAGTTGGGAGGAAAGCGCGCCCCGGCGGTGATGGCTGCAGGCAAGGTCACCGTGTTTGATGTCGGGTCATACGGGCCTTGGGCATAGATCCAGCTCTGGGTATTGCCCGCAGGCGCATAGGCAAACCAGTACGCCAGCATGACAGGTAGACCGCTGGCCGCATCAATTGCAGTCGTGCCCTCGATCTGGAAGCCGATGCCACTCAGTGATGGGTCGTACCAGTTGCCGCTGGTGAATCCTCCCATTCCAATGGAGCTTGAGCCGGCGACCACGGTGATGCTGCCGGTCATGCCCATGCTGAAATGCATGTCGCAGCGATAGTTGATGGTGCCTGGCGTGTTGAAGGTGCGGGTGAACGTCCATTCGGCGGACGAAGGCGTTCCGTTGCCGCCGGCGCCATCGTTGTCGCAGCCGACGGCGCAGCGGAAGGAATTGTCATCCGCGCGAACGTTGTGCGCCATGCCGCCTTGGCTCACGAAGGTGACCGTGTCACCTGCGTTGATGGTGAGCTGGGCGGGAACGAAAACCATCAACGGCTCGCCGGGGGTGCCGTAGCCATCACCACCCGAGGTATCACCGACGCGGACGATGTGGTTGGCTGCAAGGGCATCGTCAGGGAGAGTCATGCAACAGAGAAACGCGAGTACGGTGAAGGCGAAGAGCCAGGATTTCATTTTCGATTGCCTCCAACAGGTGACGGGCCAGCGACCTTGCGCATTGGGGTGTGACACCGCAGCACAGTCGACAGTGCGGATGGGTATCGGCAGCCAGGGTTGCCGAAGGCAAATCCGCTCATTGCGAAGAGGTAGTACCCAAGACGCGGCGTCCGGTTGCGTGCAACGCGGCTAGGGAAGGTCTGATCAAGTATTGTCGCGAGCAAGCTCGCTCCCACCATTGCTTGATTTTGTGGGAGCGAGCTTGCTCGCGACGAATGAGTTCCGTACTTGTTCAGAGTTTCCCTAGAGCACATGCTCGATCAGAGCCTGCCTATGCTGCCGGCTGCGTTCATTTGCCTTGTTTCCAGTTGCTGCCGATGCGCAAGGACTTTCCAGTCAAGGCCAGCGATTTGCGGGCGTACAACCGCCTGGCGATGGATGCTGCGCTGGCGGCCACCGACTTGCTCGAAAACCTGCATCACAATGTGGCGCGGCTGCCGGGTGCGCTCGCCGAGCCCAGCAACGAACCTGCGCCGGGGATTGCCGGTTTCGTGTATCGCGTCATCCGTGGGGCAACCCGCAAGATCGGCGATGGCATGGATCACGCGTTGCAGCTGCTCAATACCAAGGGCAGCACGGGACAGGTTTACCGGCAGCGCGAGATCCTGGTGGCGGCGCTCAATGGATTGGTTGGCGATCACCTGCACGAGAGCGGCAATTCGCTGAGCATTCCAATGCGGCTACGGCGCGATGGCGTACCGCTTCAACTTGAATCCGAGAGCCTTCGACAGTGCATTCCGTGCGTCAGCGGCAAGCTTGCCGTCTTCGTGCACGGCCTTTGCATGAGCGACCTGCAATGGCGTCGTCGCGACCATGATCACGGCGAGGCCCTTGCCAATGCCCTGGGCTACTCGACGTTGTACCTCCACTACAACAGTGGACTGCACATCTCCAGCAATGGCCGCGAGCTTGCCGAGCAGCTGGAAGCATTGGTCGATGCCTGGCCGGTGCCGCTGGAGCGATTGACCATCATTGGCTACAGCATGGGAGGCCTGCTCGCGCGCAGTGCCTGCGCACATGCGCGGGAAACCGGGCAGCGCTGGCTCGCCAGCCTGCGCGACATGATCTTCATCGGCACGCCGCACGATGGATCGCCATTGGAGCGTGCCGGAAACCGCATCGACCGTGTGCTCGGACGAAGCCCCTATACGGTTGCCTTGTCGCGCCTGGGCAAGATGCGCAGTGCAGGCATCACCGACCTCAGGCATGCCAACCTGTGCGACAGCGACTGGCAAGGCCAGGATCGATTCCATTCACGCCGTGGCGTGCGCAAGGCCATGCCGTTGCCTGAAAGTGTGCACTGTCGTGCAATTGCAGGAACCTTGTCGAAACACCTGCGCTTGTCGGCAACGCGGCTGGCCGGTGATGGATTGGTGCCCGTCTCCAGCGCGCTGGGCAGGCACCCGGACCCCCAGCGCAATCTCGGGCTGGCAGAGTCCGACTGCATGATCGCCTATGCCAGGAACCATCTGGACCTGCTCGACAGCGCGGAAGTATTCGAGCAGATCCGGGTCTGGCTTGACGACGCAAGCCCGGGCAGCGGCCTGCGCATCCCGTGGTCAGAGAGTTTCAGCTGATCGCTTCGAGCATCGCCTCGGCACTGGAAACCTTGAATTCCCCGGGCGCTTCCACATGCAGAACCTTGACCACGCCATCTTCCGCGTACAGCGCGAAGCGCTTGGCCCGGTTGCCCATGCCGAATGCGCTGGCATCGAACTTGAGTCCCATGGCATCGGCAAATGCACCGTTGCCATCGGCGAGCATGTGCAATTCCTCGGGCACGTTCTGCTGCTTGCCCCAGGCGCTCATGACGAATGCGTCATTGACTGCCATGCACGCGACATCGATGCCCCTGGCCTTGAATTCCCCGAGCTTCTCCACATAGCCCGGCAGGTGCTTTGCCGAGCAGGTTGGTGTGAACGCCCCCGGCACCGAAAACAGGACCACCTTGCGGCCCTTGAACACTTCATCGGTATTCACCGCCTGCACGCCATCCTTGAGGATGTTGAGGGTGGACGCCGGAATCTTGTCGCCAATCTGGATGCTCATTGAAATTCCTTGCCGTGGCAGGTTGGGGGACCGACATGATACGGCCATCGCCCGAATGCATGAAGGAAGCATCTTGAAATCAATGCGCCCATCCCTACCTTGGAACCAACGCGGCCGTGGTGCTGCAATCCGACAAAGGTGCGCTTCAATGAGTATTTCACGTCAATCCAGCTGGAACATCGGCAACGGCCTGCAGCGCGACCTGCGCCAGGTTTTCGATCGTTTCATCAATACCGAAGAATCCGATCAGTCGAACGTGGTCACCAGCCAGTGGGCCCCGCGGGTGGACATTGGCGAGGAAGAAAAGCGCTTCGTGATTCTTGCCGATATCCCGGGCGTGGATCCCAAGGATATCGAGGTGAGCATGGACAAGGGCATCCTGACCATCAAGGGTGAGCGCAGTACCCAGGCATCGTTCGAGAACGGCAAGTTCACGCGCCTGGAACGTTCGCAAGGCTCCTTCTACCGCCGCTTTGCATTGCCCGACAGCGCGGATGCCGATCACATCAGTGCTTCGGGCAAGCACGGCGTCCTCGAAATTTCCATTCCCAAGAAGCCGGAAACGACTCCGCGCCGGATCTCCATCAACGCCTGACCTGCGCAAGCCGGTTTCGGTCCACGGGCCCGCGACGGTTAGAATCGTTGCGGGCCTTTCTACTTTTCAGATGGATGGGGCATGCAGTTCAAGGATTACTACGACGCACTCGGAGTGAAACCTGACGCCAGTGATGCGGAGATCAAGCGCGCCTATCGCAAGCTGGCGCGCAAGTACCATCCGGATGTCAGCAAGGAGTCCGGCGCCGAGGAAAAAATCAAGGCGGTCAATGAAGCATACGAAGCCCTGAAGGATCCGGAGCGGCGTCGTGAGTACGATCAGCTGCGCGCCGGCGGGTACCGGGCCGGTGACGAGTTCAGGCCGCCGCCGAACTGGCAAGGAAGGCATGGCGGCGCTGCGGGTGATGGTGGTTTCGGTGATGCCGATTTCAGCGACTTCTTCGAGTCCTTGTTTGGCCGGGGAGCCGGGCCACGATCACGCGGTGGACCCCGGCGCGGCAGCGATGTGCAGGCGCGCATCCAGATCGACATCAAGTCTGCATTTGCGGGCAGCCGCGAGCGCATCACCTTGCGCGACCCGGCCCAGGGAGAGCGGACGCTCGAAGTGAAGATTCCTGCCGGCATCGAACCGGGTCGGCAGATTCGCTTGAACGGTCAAGGCAATCCGGGCGCCGCCGGTGGGCCTGCCGGTGACCTGCTGCTCGAAGTGGCGTTTCACGATGATCCGCGATTCCGCCTGGACGGACGCAACATCGTCTGCGTACTCCCGGTAAGTCCATGGGAAGCTGCACTGGGGGCAACGGTGACGGTGCCGACATTGGCCGGAGAAGTGGAATTGCGCGTGCCGCCAGGTTCCGACAGCGGGCGCAAGTTGCGCTTGCGCGGTCGTGGTTGGCCAGGCAAGGAGACGGGCGACCAGATCGTGGTGCTGGAGGTTCACGCTCCTGCCGCGGAAACTGACGAACAGAAGAAGGTCTACGAGTCCATGGCCAAGGTGTTCGCGTTCAACCCGCGCACGTGAGCATCGGTTTTGCCAGGCAAATACCGCGAATGAGCCCAGGGGGAATGACTTCATGAGCATGCAGGACGATCTTGATCTGGGCGATTTGTCCGCAGTGATCAGCGCCATGTACGCGATGATTTCGGGGCCGGCAGGTCCCCGCGACTGGTCCGTGCAGGAGCGGATCTTCCATCCGCAGGCGCGCCAAATGCGCACGGGAGTCGATCAGGATGGCAAGCCGTGGATCAAGATCATGAGCCTGGATGAATATGTTGCCGATACCCGGGAATTCTTCGCGGCAAATGATTTCTTCGAAATCGAGATTGGCCGCAGCGTGCTCGAGTTTGGCAACATTGCCCATGCCTGGAGCGCGTATGAGGCACGCCGATCACTCGCTGACGCCAAGCCCGAGCGGCGCGGGGTGAATTCGATCCAGCTTTACCGCAACGAACGAGGTCAATGGCAGATCATGTCGATGATCTGGGACAACGAACGGGCGGGATTGCGCCTGCCGCCGAATGCGGCCACTTGATCAGAGTTGCCTTGAATGGCAACGCAGGCGCTATTTCGCAACCTGTCAGCTGCGCGGCATGTACTCGTTGATGGCCTTGACCAGTTCGTCTTCGTCGACGGGCTTGGTCACATAAGTCTTGGCGCCTTGGCGCATGCCCCAAACGCGGTCGGTTTCCTGGTCCTTGGTGGTGACCAGGATGATCGGGATATGGCTGGTCTTGGGATCCTTGGCGAGGGTCCGGGTTGCCTGGAAGCCGTTCAAGTTGGGCATCACCACATCCATCAGGATGAGGTCGGGCAATTCGCGCTTGGCCACTTCGACGCCTGCCGAACCGTCTTCCGCGGTGATGACTTCATGGCCGAGCTTTTCGGCTATGCGCTTCAAGCCGATCAGCTGCGAAGGCGAATCATCGACGATCAATACTCGAGCCATAGTGTGTTCCGAAGTCCCCTGGGTGCCGGTTGGCCTGGGTCATTCTAGCGATGAGTGCAGCGCGCGACCAGCCAAGCGGATCAACCGACGCGAACCAGGGTCCGACCGAAGGATCCGGCATTGAGCATGGTTTCAAAAACGGGCATAAGTTCGTCGAACGCAAGCTCTTTGGTGGCGATCTTCTCCAGATTCCGCGGTTTCCAGTCTGACGCCAAGTGTTGCCAGATGAGTTCGCGAATCTCGCGCGCCGTGCCGGCCGAGGCGATTCCAAGCAGGCTGACGCCGCGGATGATGAAGGGCATGACCGTGGTGGCCAATTCGACGCCGCCGGCATTGCCGCAGATCGCGATGTTTCCGTACGGTTTGATGACACGACTCAGCCCAGCCAGCATGTCGCCGCCGACGTTGTCGATGGCTCCCGCCCAGTGTGCAGCCTCCAACGGGCGCTGGCCCCAGTACAACTCCTTGCGGGCGATGCACTGTTTCGCGCCAAGATCGATCAGGAAATCAAACTGGTCCACCTTGCCGGTAATTGCATGCACGCTGTAGCCGGCGCGGCTGAGCATGTCGATGGCGAGCATGCCCACGCCACCTGTGGCTCCGGTCACCACGATCGGGCCCTGGTCAGGCGTCTGTCCGTTCTGCTGCATGCGAAAGAGGGCGAGGGCGGCAGTAAACCCGGCGGTGCCGAGCACCATCGATTCGCGCAGGCTCAATCCCTGCGGCAGCGCAATGGCCCATTTCGATTCGAGCCGGATGTATTCCGCATAGCCGCCATCGCGGGTTTCCGACAGGCCGCAGCCGGTGCACAGCACGGCGTCGCCTTCCTTGAAGGCTGGGTCGCTGGATTCGCTGACATAACCGGCCACATCGACACCGGCGTTGAGCGGAAAGCGCCGCAGGATCTTGCCCTTGCCGGTACCGGCTAGCGCATCCTTGTAATTGACCGACGAGAACGCAACCTTGACCAGGATTTCACCCGGCGTGAGTTCACTTGCGGCCATCTCCTCGATGCCGGCGCGGTAGCCCTTTTCGTCATTGCGAACGCGCAGGGCGCGGAAGTTCTGGTTCATGGTTCATTGCTCATTGCTTTGATTTGCGTCTCTTGGGTGGGGCAGCATGGCGTTACGGCTGCACAAGGAGGTGCTGGTAGAGATCCTGCCAATCCGGGTTGGATGTCTCGATCAATTCCAGCTTCCAGGCGCGCCGCCATTCCTTGGTGGCTTTTTCGCGCGTTATGGCCGATGCCATGGCTTCGTGCTGCTCGAACCAGACCAGATCATGGACGCCATACTTCCTGGTGAATCCGGGAACAATGTTGTGCTTGTGTTCCCAAACACGCTTTGCGAGATCGGAGGTTACGCCGACGTAGAGGGTTCCGCGCATCTTGTTGGCCAAGATATAGACACACGGTGCGCGCTCGCGCATTGCCAAAATTCTCGTCATCCCGGCGAAAGCCGGGATCCATTCGGGAGGGTAGCAGAATCAAGGTGGATCCCGGCTTGACCAGCCCTTCGGCTGTTGTAAAGCGCTTCGCCGGGATGACGGCAACTGACGGGATGAGTCGAGAAAGTGTTGGATTCTCGATCACTTGTCTTCCATGGCCTGTCCGGGATGAGTCCCTCCTGGACTCAATTCGCCCATCTCGTCATCCCGGCGGAAGCCGGGATCCATTTCGGTGAATGGAAAAATCAGGAGGTGTCCCGGCTTTCGCGGGAATGACGGCAAAAGACTTCCGGATACGTTACGGGCGCAGGTGCGAGAAGACACTGGATCCCGGATCATCAGCCATCCATGGCCTGTCCGGGATGAGTCCCTCCTGGTCTCAATTCGCCCTTCTCGTCATCCCGGCGCAAGCCGGGATCCATCTTGGAGAGTGGCGTAATCAGAATGGGTCCCGGCTTGCGCCGGGACGACGGCAAAAGACTTCCGGATACGTTACGGGCGCAGGTGCGAGAAGACACTGGATCCCGGATCATTAGCCATCCATGGCCTGTCCGGGATGAGTCCATCGCGGATTTGCTGGATCCCGGATCATCGACCATCCATGGCCTGTCCGGGATGAGTCCATCGCGAATTTGCTGGATTCCGGATCATCGACCATCCATGGCCTGTCCGGGATGAGTCCCTCCTGGACTCAGTTGGCTTTGTGGATGGCGCGCTTGTCGACAGCCAGGGCCGCTTCATGCACGGCTTCGCTCAGGGTGGGATGCGCGTGCACGATGCGGGCGAGGTCTTCCGCGCTGCCCTTGAACTCCATGGTCACCACGGCTTCGGAAATGAGTTCGGAAACCAGCGGGCCCACCATGTGCACGCCGAGTACGCGATCAGTCTCGGCGTCGGCAATGATCTTCACATGGCCGGCGGTTTCGTTCATCGCCACGGCACGGCCGATGGCGGCGAACGGGAACGAGCCGGTCTTGTAGGCAACACCGGACCCCTTGATTTGCGCTTCGGTCTGGCCGACCCAGGCGATTTCCGGCTCGGTGTAGATCACCCAGGGCACGGTATCCAGATTGACGTGTCCGGCCTTGCCGGCAATCAGTTCGGCCACGGCAATGCCTTCCTCGGAACCCTTGTGCGCAAGCATCGGTCCGCGTACGCAGTCCCCCACCGCCCAGACGCCTTCGACGCCGGTCCAGTTGTGTTGGTCAACCTCGACACGGCCGCGATCATCCAGTTTGACTCCGCTGCCTTCCGCCAACAGGCCGACAGTGGCTGCGCGGCGACCGACCGCGACCAGCAGCTTGTCGACTTCCAGGCTCTGTTCACCCTTGGCATCGGAGTAGCCCAGGGTGATGCCCTTCTTGCCCACGTCAGCCTTGGTCAGCTTGGCGCCGAGACGGATATCCAGTCCCTGCTTCTTGAACTCGCGCGCGGCCACCTTGGCGACATCGGCATCGGCGGCAGCAAGAAAATCCGGCAAGGCTTCGAGAATGGTGACTTCGGCGCCAAGACGACGCCACACGCTGCCCAGCTCCAGTCCGATCACGCCAGCGCCGATGACGCCCAGGCGCTTGGGCACTTCGTTGAAGTCGAGCGCTCCGGCATTGTCGACGATGTGCTTGCCATCGAATTTTGCAAATGGCAGTTCGATCGGCACGGAACCGGCGGCGATGATGACGTTGGTTGCGGTGTATTCGGATTGCTTGCCATCGGCATCCTTGACCGAGACGACGCGATTGGCCTTGAGCGTGGCGAATCCGGCAATCGCGGTGACCTTGTTGGCCTTGAACAGCGCGGTGATGCCGCCGGTGAACTGTTTGACGATCTTGTCCTTGCGCCCAACCATGGTGGCCACATCGATGCTCGGGCTCTTGGCGCTGATGCCGTGTGCCTCGAAGCCATGCACGAGGTTGTGGAACTGCCGCGATGAATCCAGCAAGGCCTTGGACGGAATGCAGCCCACGTTGAGACAGGTGCCGCCCAGCGCGGGCTTGCCGTCCTTGCCGATGAACGCATCGATGCAGGCGGTTTTCATGCCCAGTTGCGCGGCGCGGATCGCGGCCACATAACCGGCCGGACCGGCGCCGATGACGATGACGTCGTAGTTTTCGCTCATTTCATTTGCTCACAACGGGAATGGGGAATAGGGAATGGGGAATTGGTCAAGCGGGAAATCGCAGAATGGAAATCGTGAATCGATCAGCAGAATTCGCGAACATGGAATGGCAAATCAACGGCTGGGAGCGCGCTTCGCTTCATGCGTCGGGTTCTTGAGCTTTGGCTTTCGCCATTGACGACTCCCGATTCCCAACTCTCGTTTCCCGGCTTCCAAGCGATTCCCGATTCCCTGTTCTCGCTTCCCGGCTCCAACCCATTCTCGATTCCCCATTCTCCATTCCCGGCTTTATCACAGGCCCAGCAGCATGCGCTGCGGATTCTCCAGCTGGTTCTTGATGTCGACCAGGAACAACACCGCGTCCTTGCCATCGATGATGCGGTGGTCGTAGCTGATGGCGACGTACATCATCGGCGCGGCAACGATCTGGCCGTCTTCGACGACGGCTCGCTCCTTGATCGTGTGCATGCCGAGGATCGCGCTTTGCGGCGGGTTGACGATCGGTGTCGAAAACAGTGAGCCGAAGGTGCCGCCGTTGGTGACGGTAAAGGTGCCGCCTTGCAGCTCTTCGATGGTAAGGCCGCCTTCGCGCGCACGCTTGGCAAAGTCCATGATCGCCTTCTCGATGTCGGCAAAGCCCATGTTTTGCGCGTCGCGCAGCACCGGCGTGACCAGGCCGCGATCAGTGGATACCGCCACCGAGATGTCCTGGTAGCCGTGGTAGATCACGTCGTTGCCATCGACCGATGCGTTCACGATCGGGTGGCGCTTGAGTGCTTCTGCGGCAGCCTTGACGAAGAAGCTCATGTAGCCAAGCTTGATGCCGTGGGTCTTTTCGAACTGCTCGCCCAACTGCTTGCGCATTTGCGCAACCTTGGCCAGGTTGATCTCGTTGAACGAAGTCAGCATGGCAATCGAATTCTTCGACTGCATCAGGCGTTCGGCGATCTTCGCGCGCATGCGCGTCATCGGCACGCGTTCCTCCGGGCGGCTGCCCGGCGTTGGTGCCGCGGAAGCCTTGGCCGGCGCTGATGTCGGCGCTTTTGCGTAGTTGACCAGGTCTTCCTTGGTCACCCGACCACCGCGCCCACTTGCGCTGACCTGGCTCGGGTCGATTTTTTCCTCGACGGCCACGCGACGGCCTGCCGGAGAGAGTTCATTCACGGAAGCTGCCGCGGATGCTGCGGCGGACTTGTCCGCAGGCTTCGCGCTGGCCGCAGGCGCTGCGGGTTTCGCTGCGCTCGACGTACTTGCTGCTGCACCTTCCTCGATCACGCCGAGGATCGCGCCGCTGGTCACCGTGGCGCCGGTTTCGGCATTGATCGACTTGAGCACGCCATCGGCAGGCGCCGGTACCTCCAGCACGACCTTGTCGGTTTCCAGATCGACCAGGTTTTCATCGCGCTTGACCGCGTCACCGGGCTTCTTGTGCCAGGTCGCAATGGTTGCGTCGGAGACGGATTCGGGGAGAACCGGAACTTTGATCTCAAGGCTCATGGAGGGTGTCCTGATGCGGCGTCAATGCGATTCGGGTGAGGGTGTGATTCAGTGGATCATTCGAGAGCGTAGTCGCTGTTGATCGGTGAGACCAGCGCTTGTTCGACCAATGCCGCCTGCTCGACCAGATGGCGTGCCATGTGGCCGCAGGCGGGTGCAGGCGAGCGCGCCCGCCCTGCGTAGGCAACGATCTGCTTGCTGCTCGTGATCGCCTGCAGGTGGTGCTTGATCTGGTACCAGGCACCCTGGTTCATGGGTTCTTCCTGGCACCAGATGATTTCCGTGGCGGCCGGGAAGCGGTCCAGTTCCGCTTTCAGTTCGGTGCGCGGGAAGGGATAAAGCTGTTCGACGCGGACGATGGCCACGTCGCTGGCCGTGCGCTTGGTGGCATCTTCGACCAGGTCGTAGTAAACCTTGCCCGAGCACAGCACGACGCGCTTGACCTTCTTGGAGTTGGCCGCGGTCGAATCGGAAATGACCAGTTGGAAGTGGCCCTTGGCCAGTTCGTCGAGGCTGGAAACCGCCAACTTGTGGCGCAACAGCGATTTCGGCGTCATCACAATCAACGGCAGGCGGCAGGCGCGCAGCATCTGCCGGCGCAGCATGTGGAACATCTGTGCGGGCGTGGTCGGTACGCACACCTGCATGTTTTCCATCGCGCACAATTGCAGGTAGCGTTCGAGGCGTGCCGAGGAATGCTCCGGGCCCTGGCCTTCATAGCCATGCGGCAGCAACAGCACGATGCCGCACAGGCGACCCCATTTGGCTTCGCCTGAAGAAATGAACTGGTCGATGACCACCTGGGCGCCATTGGCGAAATCGCCGAACTGCGCCTCCCAGATCACCAGGGTTTCCGGCTTGGCAGTGGCATAGCCGTATTCAAAAGCCATCACCGACTCTTCGCTCAGCAGGGAATCGATGATCTCGACTTCGGCATCCTCGCGGATAGTGCGCAAGGGCGTATGGCGCGAACCGTTGACCTGGTCGTGCATGACAGCGTGGCGATGAAAGAAGGTGCCGCGCCCGGCATCCTGGCCGACCAGGCGCAGGTCGCTACCGTCGGCCACCACAGTGGCATAGGCGAGGTTTTCCGCGTAGCCCCAGTCCAGCGGTATCTCGCCAGCCGCCATCTTGGCGCGGTCGGCGTAGATCTTGGCCACGCGTGGATGCAGGGTCACGCCGGCGGGAACTTCGAACACGCGGGTGCTGAGCGCAGCCAGCGACTTTTTTGCCACGCCGGTATCGACGACCTCGAAGACATCGGCATGCAGATGACGCGACCAGTCCACGCCGTGTGGGTCGTGGTAATCGGCATCCACGCCGGGAATCGGCTTGCCGGCTTCCAGCAGCTTGCGGTAGTCGTCAACCATGGCTTGCGTCTTGGCCTCGGCGAGTACGCCATCGGCCACCAGGCGTTCCGCATACAACTCGCGCAGAGGTGGGCGCGCACGGATCACCTGGTACATCAGCGGTTGCGTTGCGGCCGGTTCGTCGGCCTCGTTGTGGCCATGGCGGCGGTAACAGACCAGGTCGATGACCACGTCGCGCTTGAAAGTCTGGCGGAAGTCGTAGGCCAGGCGGGACACGAACAATACGGCTTCCGGATCATCGCCGTTCACATGGAACACCGGCGCATTGACCATCTTGGCCACATCGGTGCAGTACAGGGTGGAGCGTGCATCGTGCGGGTTGGAGATGGTGAAGCCGACCTGGTTGTTGACCACAATGTGGATCGTGCCGCCCACGCAGAAGCCATTGGCCTGGGACATGTTGAACAGTTCCATGACCACGCCCTGACCGGCAAAGGCCGCGTCGCCGTGGATCAGCACCGGCACCACATGCTCGCGCTTGCCGTCGTCGCGGTGGGTCTGGCGCGCACGCACCGATCCGGCCACCACCGGATCGACGATTTCCAGGTGCGAGGGATTGAATGCCAACACCACGTGCACCGTCTGGCCGGGCGTGCGCACATTGGCGCTGAAGCCCATGTGGTATTTCACGTCACCCGAGTGGGCCGGGTCTTCGGCATGGTCGAAGCGCCCCTCGAACTCGTCGAAAAGTTTCGAGGGTGGCTTGCCGAGGGTGTTGACCAGCACGTTGAGGCGGCCGCGATGGGCCATGCCGATGATCATGTCCTTGAGGCCGCGACTGCCGCCACGGCGCAACATTTCATCGAGCATTGGAATGAGACTGTCGCCGCCTTCCAGGGCAAAGCGTTTCTGGCCCACATACTTGGTGTGCAGGTAGCGTTCCAGCCCGTCGGCCTGGATCAGCTTGTTGAGCAGGCGCGTCTTGTCTTCGCTGGACAGTCCGAAGTTGCCACCGGCGCGCTCCAGTTGTTCATGCACCCACTGACGCTGGGCGGTATCGGTGATGTGCATGAATTCGACGCCGATGCTGCCGGCATAGGTGGCCTTGAGCAGTGTTACCAGATCGCGCAACTTGAGCCGCTTCGGGCCGGACAGCGAGCCGGTGTTGAACTCGGTGTCCAGATCGGCGTCCGACAGGCCGTGGGTGGCCAGTTCCAGGTCCGGTGCCGACGGACGCGGCAGCAAGCCGAGCGCCTTCAGCTTCTCATCGTCGTAGGTTGCCGCCAGGTTGAGCGGATCAAGTTGAGCCGCGAGGTGGCCGCGTGATCGATAGGCCGTCACCAGCTTGAGTACGCCGGCTTGCTTCTGCGCTTCCACGCTGTCCACCGTCGAAGTCGCCGCGGAACGCCCAGGTTGCTGGCGCTGTGCCGCTTCGATGCGGGCTATGGCGTAACTGTGTGCTGTTTCGGCCGGGACCTTGGGTGCAAATCCGGCGAAGTACGCGCTCCATTCGGCGGGAATGGCCGATGGGTCCGACAGCCAAGTTTCGTACATTGCCTCGAGGAATGCCGCATTGCCGCCTGCAAGGGCAGAAGTGGCCTGGAACTGCTGCAAAAGGGTCGAGGAAGTCACGCTGGCACCGTCTAGGCGAAAGGGTCGGAAGTCGGGTATCGTGCACCGCACGGCTGGAGCAACCGCAGTCCACAGGTTGGCCGTTGGCGCGAAGCGGCCAGTATAGCCGCTGGCGTCGCATATTGCTGCATTGCGGCAGCGGTTTTCGCCCGCTGCGACTGCATCGGAAAGGGGCGATTCAGATATCGAGCCGGCGCATTTCGGCGCAGGTTTCACTGCGCTCCCAGATGGCGCTGAAACTTGCCAGCAACTGTGCCGCCCGACCCGGCGCATAGGTGCTGCCCTCGCCCTCGAATCGGCTGGCCAGGGGCCGTTCGAACCAGCCGCCGCGGTCATTGACCACAAAGCTGCCCGGGTACTGGCGATCGATTTCTTCGACCGGTGTGCGAAATGCGAAAACGCTGGCCAGGCGCTGGCCGAGATCGACCAGGCGAATGGCATCGGAGTGGCTGCGCAGTGCTTCGCGCACCAGCACGCGGATCTGCACATGCGGGCCGGAAATCGCCAGTTGGCGGATGGCATCGAGCAATTCGTGCCGGTCAAACAGTTCGTTGTCGAGTTCGCGAACCATGATGCACAGTTCGCGGCGTGCGCCGCTGGCGACCGCGATCATCGCGTCAATCAGCGACTCGCGATCCTGGCTTGCCAGGGCATGGGCTTGGCGGTTAGGCGCGTGCACTGGTGGACGCGGGTCGACTGCCTGGATGTCGATGCGCATGTGGCGATGGGCAATGCCGCACTCGTCAAACTCCTCGCCATAGGCTTCGAATCCTGCTTTTTCGTAGAACCCGAGTGCGTGCGATTGCGCGTGGATCTCGACTTTCTTGAGATGCCGCTGGGCTGCCGCTTCCAGCAGTACGCGCAGCACGGCTTCGCCGACGCCACGTCCACGCCATTCGCTGAGCACCGCCATGCGCCCGATCTTGCCTTCGGGCGTGAGGCGGCCCGTGCCGATCGGGCGTCGCTGGCCATCGCGCGCAATCACATGCAGCGACTGGGCATCCAGGACGTCCCATTCCTCGTCTTCGGGGACAGCCTGTTCGATCACGAACACGGCATGCCGAACCGACTGCAGGTCGGCCTGGTCTACCGACCAGGCTGCCGGTTCCACGCTGAAATCATCGGGGATCATGGCGTTTCCGGGAGCGTCGAAAGGCAAGGTGCCCAGCATTGAACAACGCACGCAGCAGCTCAAGGGCTTCGTTGCCCAGCGCAAGCAGTTCTGTCGGCTCGAACGGCTGGCGCTGGCACAGGCGCGTGGCCAGCGCGCGGGGACAGGCGAGGGATTCTCCAGCCACAAACAGGATTGCCCCGCGACCGTGCTTCGACCAGGCCAGGCGCGTCCATGGATTGAGCAACAGGCTGGCGCCGCTTGCGATCTGCTTTGCGAATTGCGCATGACCCAAGGGTTTCGGCCGCGGCTGGATTTCATGCGCCATGCGATAGCGGGTGATGAAGCAACCCCACCAACGACGCAGCAATGACGGCTCAAGCGCCAACGAATCCGAGAGCGCTTGTTTGATCTTCCCAATAACCGAATCGTCAATCTCTCCAGCCCGGCGTGCCGTCGTCATGCCGGCATCGGAATAGCGCTGGTCCTCGCCCATGCGCTCGGCCAGGAATCCCGAGAAATCGCTGAGCATTTCAGCCATGGCCGGCGCACGCATGCCCACCGAATAGGTCAGGCAGGGGTCCTCCGCCACACCGTAATGGGCAATGCCGGGCGGCAGGTACAGCATGTCGCCGGGCTCCAGGATCCAGTCATGCGAAGGCGTGAACTCGCGCAGCAGTCTCAGTTCGACGTCATCACGGAATGCCTTGGGTGCGCGGGGATTGGCGTCGATCTGCCAGCGCCTGCGGCCCATGCCCTGGATCAGGAACACGTCGTACTGGTCGACATGCGCGCCCACCGTGCCGCCGCGTTCGGCATAGCTGACCATCACATCATCGATGCGCCACGAGGGAATGAACGCAAAGTGCTCAAGCAAGGCGGCGACATCCGCGTCCCACTTGTCCACGTCCTGGACCAGCAAGGTCCAATGCGACGATGGCAACGTCGCGAAATCCTCCTCGACGAACGGTCCATTGCGCAGGGTCCAGCGATCAGCGCGTGGATCGTGGTTGACGATGCGGGCCAGCGCCAGCTCCTCGCAGGCCAGTCCGCCAAGATCATCCGCTTGCAGTGGATCAATGAAATCCGGAAATGCACGGCGTATCAGCAAGGGCCGTTGCTGCCAGTAGTCGCGCAGGAATGCCGTTGGCGACATGCCGAGCATTTTGCCGGGCGTGGCCCGCGTTTCGATGGGAAACCTTGCCGTGTGTTGGGCGCTCATCCGAACTTCACCTTGCCGGGCAACCGAACCGACGCACGCCGGTTACAGCAACATTTTTCCGGAGTCCACGAATGCTCCCCGTTCCGGCCATTCGGGGCACAAAGCCTCGATCACCACCATCAGATCATCCAGCGTGCGGTAGGGGTCTTCATCAGGGGCGACAGGTACGCCGAGGCCAGCGCCATTGGCAATGGGTTGCTCAGGGGAGATTGCAGAGGAGTTCATCGAGCAGATATTCCTTGTCGAACAGTCGAAAGTACTCGCGAACCTCGTTCATATCCAGCTGCGAACGATTGGCGCGCAACAAAGCCTTGATGTCTTCAAGGTCCTGGGCTCTTCGCGCGTCGTTCACCCAGCCTTGCAGCTTGAAGCCGATCAGCCCTTCTGCGCTGACCACGCACAGCGGACCCAGGGCGGTGGTGATCTGTCTGGCGTTGCGCAGCAGTCGCAACGCAATGGGCCGACTTGCATACAGGAAGTCCACGCGTTCCCTGTTGCGAACATAGTTGCCGGCATTGGTGTCGCGATGCAGGCAACGGTAACCAAGCTGTATCAGCATCCCGTCGATCGTTTCCGACATGTCCAGTGGGGCCAGCAGGTCAACATCCTGGGTAGCACGCACAACCTGGTACGAAGCGAGGGCAAGACCACCGATCAGCGCGCACGGTATGCCTGCATTGCCGAGCGCCTCGGTGACCTCAGCGATTTGTCTGCCCAGGCTGGAGGAAGCAGTCATTTCTTCCTTGCCATCGATTCGGCGAGTCCGGTATAGCTGCCCGGCGTCAACTCCAGCAAGCGCTGTCTGGCATCCTCAGGCAGGTCCAGGGTCTTGATGAATGCGCTCAATGCCTCTCGGCTGATGCCCTGGCCTCGGGTCAGGGCCTTGAGTTGTTCGTAGGGCTCCGGCAATCCGTAACGACGCATGACCGTTTGCACGGCTTCGGCGAGTACTTCCCAGCTGGCATCAAGGTCTGCCGCCAGCCGTTCCGGATTGACACTGAGCTTGTCCAGTCCGCGTGACAGCGAATCCAGTGCAATCAGGGTATGGCCGAAGGCGGTACCCAGCGCACGCAGCACGGTGGAATCGGTGAGGTCGCGTTGCCAGCGGCTGATCGGCAGCTTCGCACTGAAATGCTCGAACAGCGCATTGGCGAGTCCGAGATTGCCCTCGGCATTCTCGAAGTCGATGGGATTGACCTTGTGCGGCATGGTCGAGGAGCCGACTTCGCCTGCTTTCAGGGTCTGCCTGAAATAGCCCAGTGAAATGTAACCCCAGATGTCACGGGCCAGGTCGATCAGCACGGTGTTGGCGCGACGCAACGCATCGCCGATTTCGGCCACGCAATCGTGCGGTTCAATCTGCGTGGTGTAGGGATTGAAAACCAGGCCCAGTGATTCGACGAAGCCCTGGGCGAAGGCCGGCCAGTCCACTTCCGGATAGCTCACACAGTGGGCGTTGTAGTTGCCGACGGCACCATTGATCTTGCCGGTCAGCTCCACCGCAGCTATCTGTCGGCGCTGGCGTTCGAGGCGGGCAACGACATTGGCAATCTCCTTGCCCAGGGTGGTTGGCGATGCGGTTTGGCCATGGGTGCGCGAAAGCATGGGCAGGCCCGCATGCGCATGCGCCATCGCACGCAGCTTGGCGATCACGCCATCCAGTGCAGGCAGCAGCACGTCCCTGCGCGCGTCGCGCAGCATCAAGGCATAGGCGAGGTTGTTGATGTCCTCGGAAGTGCAGGCAAAGTGGATGAACTCGCTGACTGCCAGCAGTTCGGCATTGCCCGACACCTTTTCCTTGATGAAGTATTCGACGGCTTTCACGTCATGGTTGGTGGTGCGCTCGATCTCCTTGATGCGCGCTGCGTCTGATTCCGAAAAAATGCTGCCGATGGCGAGCAATGCATCTTGCGCAGCCGCTGAAAAGGCCGGAACTTCACTGATCGCAGGATCCTTTGCCAGTGCCAGCAGCCAATGTAATTCAACGCTGACGCGGCGCTGCATGAGACCGAACTCGCTGAAGATCGGGCGCAACGATGCGAGCTTGGCCGAGTAGCGGCCATCAAGCGGAGACAGGGCAAGCAGGGCGTGGCTCATGGGATGTCCGTTGCGGATTCGACGGGTTGTTCGGGAATCACGGTGATTGCCTGTGCGCGTGCGCCTTGCATGGTGCGCACGGTCAGGCTGAAACCCTGGAAGCGCAGGGTCTCGCCTTCGGTGGGAAGCCGTTCCAGGCGATGCACGATCAGGCCACCCACGGAATTGACATCGTCCGGCGAATCGATGTCGCGGTCCAGCAGGCGTTCCAGCCGGTAGATCGGCAGGCTGCCGGATATGGTAAACGAGCCATCTGCCGATCGCTGCGGCACCTGCTCGGTTGAGCTGCGATGCTCATCCTCGATGTCGCCAACCACAACCTGCACGACATCGGATAGGGTGAAGAATCCGACCACGCGCCCGCTTTCGTCGGCGACCAGGGCGAACTGGGTTTGCCCACTGCGGAAGCGGCGCAGGACTTCAAGCACCGGCGTATCCAGCTTGACCACGATGGCCGGCCGCAACAGGCTGATCACATCATCGATGCTGCCCTGCTCGGCAACCGTCAGCAGGAGGTCCTTGGCGTGCAGGATTCCCCGCACTTTCTCCATGTGGACATCAAACCAGGGGTACCGGCTGAACTGGGAGCGGCGGATCTCCCTGAGAACCTGCTGCTGGTCCTGGCCATCATGCAGGGCGCCCAATTGATCGCGGGTGCGCAGCAAGTCACCGGCGACGAGCTCGGGAAGATCGAGCGCATGGCTCATCATCGCGAAGGCTTCGCTGGATTCGCGCACGGCACGGTTGCCGTGCAGGATCAACTTCAATTCAGCCGGCGAAAAATGATGCTCGCTGGCGTTGCTGGCATCGAGACCAAATGCACGCAGCATGAAATTGGCGCTGGCATTGAGCAACCAGATGGCCGGGTACATGAGCCAATAGAACGCATACAGCGGCGCCGCGGTCCACAACGACATGCGCTCGGGGCGGCGGATGGCCAGCGACTTCGGCGCCAGTTCACCGAGCACGATGTGCAGGAACGAGATTACGGTGAAGGCGAAGATGAAGGACACCACGTGCATGGTGTCCGCCTCGATGCCGCCGATCCTGGCGAGGACCGGTTCCAGCAGGCGGGCGAAGGCCGGTTCGCCAATCCAGCCCAGGCCAAGCGAGGCGAGGGTGATGCCGAGTTGGCACGCCGAAAGGTAGGCGTCGAGTCGCTTGTGCACGTCCAGCACGATGCGTCCGCGCCAGCCGGTGCGTTCGGCAAGGCCAACCGCCTGGGTGTGCCGCAACTTGACCAGCGCGAACTCGGCGGCGACGAAGAATCCATTCAGGGCAACCAGCAGGAATGCCGCGATGATGTAGGAAACGTTGGCGAGCATTGCTCGGAATGGGGCGGAGGGTGTTGAAGTCTAGCATCGCGAAACGAAAGTCCGCTGTCTGACGTCTGTACCCGGCGCAATGGCAAGGACTGGGGTATCGCGGCGCACTTCGGCAGGCGCAGGGCTGCGGCTATAATCGTCGACCCGTTTCCCTCACCATCATTCCAGGAACAAGCGATGAGCCAGCACCGCATCGAACGCGACAGCATGGGTGAACTCAAGGTGCCCGCCGAGGCCTTGTACGGCGCCCAGACCCAGCGCGCCGTGGAGAACTTTCCGATCTCGGGCCTGACCATGCCGCGCGAGTTCATTCGCGCCCTTGGCTTGATCAAGTCCGCCGCCGCACAGGCCAACGCCGATCTCGGTCATTTGAAGAAGACCCAGGCCAAGGCCATCCGCAAGGCGGCGGAGCGCGTGGCAGGTGGCGAATTCGATGCGCATTTCCCGATCGACGTGTTCCAGACCGGGTCGGGTACCTCGTCAAACATGAATGCGAACGAAGTCATCGCGCATGTGGCGGCGGCTGCCGGCTGCAAGGTGCACCCCAATGACGACGTCAACAACGGGCAGTCGTCGAACGACGTGATTCCCACCGCCATCCAGCTCAGCGCGGCGCTCTTGGTCAGTGAAAAGCTGTTGCCAGCGCTCAAGCACCTGCAACGCACGCTCGACAAGCGCGCTCGGGAGCTGGCCAAGGTGGCCAAGACCGGCCGCACGCATCTGATGGACGCAATGCCGGTCACGTTTGGCCAGGAACTGGAATGCTGGTCCGCACAGGTGGCATCGAACATCGCGCGCCTGAATGACGCACTGGTCCGCGTGCGCAAATTGCCGCAGGGCGGAACCGCAGTGGGTACCGGCATCAATGCCGACCCGAAACTCGGCAAGGCGGTCGCCACGGAATTGAGCCGCATGACGGGCGTTCGCTTCGAATCGGCATCCAACCTGTTTGAAGGCATCAGCACCCAGGATGCGGCGGTCGAACTTTCCGGACAGCTGAAAACCCTTGCAGTGGGCCTGATGAAAATGGCCAACGACCTGCGCTGGATGAACTCGGGGCCGCTGGCTGGCATCGGTGAAATCGAATTGCCTGCATTGCAACCGGGCTCATCGATCATGCCGGGCAAGGTCAATCCGGTCATTCCCGAAGCGATGGCGATGGTTTGTGCCCAGGTCATCGGCAACGACACCACGATCACGATTGCCGGCCAAAGCGGGAATTTCCAGCTCAACGTGATGCTGCCTGTGGTCGCCTTGAACCTGCTGCAATCGATTGAAATCCTCGCCAATGCCGTGATGGCCCTGGCTGACAAGGCGATTGCCGGGTTCAAGGTGCGCAGCGAGAACATCCGCAGCGCGCTGGATCGCAATCCGATCCTGGTCACCGCGCTCAACTCGGTCATCGGTTACGACCTCGGCGCGGCCACTGCCAAGCAGGCCTACAAGGAGGGCCGTCCGATCATCGATGTTGCGCTGGAAACCACAAAGCTCTCGCGCAAGGACCTGCTTCGCTTGCTGGATCCCTTGCTGCTGACAAAAGGTGGCATCAAGGGTGGCTCGGCAGGCGGCTGATTGTCGCAGGCGCATTGAAGTCGTCACGGAAAACCCGGCAAATGCCCGGCGTGGCACGATCCGTGAATGTGCCGGGCAAAGACATGGCCACTGGCACATGCCTTTGTAATGTCGGTCCGGCAAGGTTCGAAATTCCGTTCAAAAAAATTCAGGATTGTGGAGCAGGCAATGAGCAAGCGTTTGATTCTGGCACTGGCATTTGTCGCCAGCACGGCATGGGCCCAGCAGAATGTCGATATTTCCGCCGAGCAGTTCAACAGCGGTGATGCCAATGGCACGCTGGCCTCGTTGGGTCGCCAGGCTGCGGCGACGGGCAAGAAGCTCGTCATCACCGCGCCTGCGCATTGGCACGCCAGGATTGCCGCAAGCATCCGCTCCGGCGGCAATGCCGACATCGTGCTCAAGGATGGTTTCTATGAAAACGTCCTCGTGCGTGTCGAGGCGGGTGCCGCTGAACCAGCGAAGGAAGAAGCCAAACCCGTCGAGGCCAAACCTGAAGTGAAGCCTGAGCCAGCGCGCATGCCGCCTCCCGCAACCAAGCCTGCACCTGTGGCGGAGCCGGCAGACCTGCCGGTATCGCCGCCACCGCCTCCGGTGGTGGAAAGCGCGGCTCCGGCCCCGGCGGAAGTCGTGCCTGCCGAAGTTGCACCTGAACCCGAGGCGGTCGCTCCGGCGGAAGTCATTGAACCGGCTCCTGCGCCGACCGAGACTGCTCCGCCTCCAGCGGCCGAGGAAGCAGCCAGCACGGAAGGGCAACAGGCCGCTGCTGCAGCGGCGGACCCCAAGGCACCGCTCATGTTCACGGCCCAGGAGCCAGGCGATGTCGATTCGGTGCGTGCTTCGCTGGAGACCCGCTACAACGATGGCAACCGGATTTCCGAGCTGCTCGATGTTGCCAAGTTGCGTCGCGCTGACGTGATCTACACGGGTGAGGGTGTGGCTGTGGTTGCGCGTCGCGAAGGCGGCCGTTTGTACCGCATGTGGTTGGTGGGCACGATCAACCTGAACCAGATCGGCATTGCCAAGGACGGTGCCAATCGTTACCGGGTCATTGGTTCCATCGTGAACTGAGCAGGGGGACATCCCCAGCGTTGCTGCAGGCGGTTGCAGGCTTGCTTGCCCAAACAAAACGGCGACATCCGCAAGGAGTGTCGCCGTTTTCTTTTCCGATGCCGGGATTGGACTCAGGTTGAGGTTTCAATCCGCGAGCGGCGCAGCCACACGGCTGCCGCAATCATGGCAATGCCAGCCGCAGCCCCGATCCAGATACCAGGCGTCGCCAGCAGGCCATAGACGTTGGATGGATCGAGCAGGCTGAGCATGTTGCCGCGCTCGAACGCATGTTCCGGATCGATGAACGCCGGGTTCTTGTCGTTCAGCCACTGGCCGGGAAAGATACCGAACAGCAATCGACCAATCAGTTCTTCGAGCATGAATCGGCGACTGATGCTGGGCAGTCCCATCATGCCGATCCAGCTGTTGGCGATGAAGGCAAACAACGGAACCAGCACGGCCCACAGGAAGGGTTTGCTGCGCGCATAGGCCGACCAGAACAACAGCCAGCCCACGGTCGGCAACGCCAGCAGGGCGTCCACCGGCAGGGTCAGCAACATGCGCCAGAACAATCCAAGCGTGTGCGAGGCGGCAATTGCCGGTAGCGGATTCAAGCCGTGAAAGAGGGTCCAGATCCCGACCACGACCAGCAGCGCGACATACGCCACGGTGGCCACCAGGAACGAAATGAGCGGGGCAAGCAGGACCGCGGCCGCCACCTTGGACAACACGGTTGCGGTATCCGACACCGGCAGCGACTTCCAGAACAGCACGCTGCGGTCGCGGCGGTCGTCATACAGCGCACCGAGCAGGTAGAAGAACAGCACGAAGAACAACACCACGCACAGCAGTCCGGCCAAGGCAACATAGGCCACGTCCAGGCCCATGCCGGCGTGCACGAAGTCTCCCTTGCTCAGGTGTGCGGCCAATTCATCCCAATGGATTCCGGAGCGTATTTCAAAGCGCGAGGACGCGCCTTCGGCGGCGATGATGCCGAGCACGGTCAGCAACAGCATGATGCCGCTGACCCAGATCGGTGCCCAGTAGAAGCCTCCGCGATGTTCCCAGTATTCGCGCTTGAGCAACCAGCCAAACGTGTTCATGCGTAGGTTCCTTTCATGGTGGCGACAAACAGGTCGGCGACGCTGGGTTTGTGCAGCTCACCAAGCTCTTTCAAGCGGGTGCGCTCGACTCCGTCGAACAGGAAAATGGACTTGCCGAAAATCTGGCGCTCATTCAGGGGTCCCAGGGCGCGAGCAGCAGCGGCCTTGTCCGGATTGACCATGACTTCGACGTAACGCTCGCCGATTTCATCCATCGAGGCGTTCAAGGCGATCTTGCCTTCACGGATGAAGATCAGGTCGGTGAGGATGTGTTCGATTTCCTCGACCTGATGGGTGGTGACGATGATGGTCTTGTTCTCGTCGAAATAGCCGTTGAGCAGGTTTTCGTAGAAGGTCTTCCGATACAGGATGTCGAGGCCGAGGGTTGGCTCATCGAGCACCAGAAGGCGTGCATCGATGGCCATGACCAGGGCGAGATGCAACTGCACGATCATGCCTTTGGAAAGCTCGCGCACGCGCATGCCAGGTTTGAGTTTGGTATGGGCCAGGTAGCCCTCGCACTTTTCGCGTGAGAAGCGGGGGTGCACCCCAGCCACGAAATCGATGGCCTCGCCAACCTTGATCCAGCGCGGCAGCACCGCAACATCGGCGATGAAGCAGACCTGCTCCATCAACTCCGTGCGCTGGGTCCTCGGGTTGAGGCCAAGAACGGACAATTCACCATCGAACTCACTGAGTCCGAGAATGGCCTTGAGCGCGGTGGTCTTGCCGGCACCGTTGGGACCGATCAAACCAACGATGCGGCCACTGGCGACCTCGAAATCTATGGAGTCGAGGGCGACGGTCGTGCCAAAGCGCTTGCTCAATCCGCGGGCGTGGACAACGGCGCTCATCGGGATTCTCCGGTTGTGCCTGGGGCATGTTTGATCAGGGTGCCGAGGTCGATGCCCATGCGCTCCAGGCGCGCGAACAGCGTGGGCCATTCTTCCTTGAGGAAGCGTTCACGCTCGGATTTCAGCAGGGCAGCGTGCGCCCCTTCGCTCACATACATGCCCAGCCCTCGCTTTTTCTCCACCAGGTTCTCATCGACGAGTTCCTGGTAAGCCTTTGAAACCGTGATTGGATTGATCTGGAAATCCGCTGCCACTTGACGCACTGAAGGAAGCGCGTCTCCCTGTTTGAGCACTCCGTCGAGAATCATCGCCACCACACGATCGCGCAGCTGGCGATAAATGGGGGTGTTGTCATTCCAAACCGTGCTCATGGCTTATTCCTTGATGACGCGAGGCATCAGCTTGCCAAACGAGTAGTAGGGCATGTCCAGGCGCGCATGCGGCAATGCTGCAACGCCGGGAACAGAGTCGCGCGCCTCGGACACGGACGCGACCTGCGGTGACGGCTCGTCGACTGCAAGTTCCGGGGCTTTCGCGCTGACGACGATGGTCGGCAAGGTGGGAATCGGGGCCTCGGCGCGTACATGGATGGTTTCCAGCATCGGAATCGAGGAGGCGTTCCCGGCGTGCAGCGGTTCTGCCGACCGTGGCTGCTCGGCATGAATACCCGCGAAGCTGGCGATCCCGAGAACAGTGGTGATAGCCAGGGCGAGCAGGCTGCGCAAACGGATGATTCGGTTCATGGCGACCTCCCTGAGGTCTGTTGTTGATCTGGTGTTGTAGCGAACTATAACACCATATCTCAGGGTGTCAAGCCAGCCGTATGCATGACTGATGGCATGCGGGAGCCAGAACAGGACCTGCGGCCACCAGTTTCCACGTCGGTAGTCGTGCAAAGGCAGGCATGAGCTCGCCCCACGCGGGTCGCGAGCATGTGGAATACTCGGGCTTTCTTTTCCCGGAGGAATGGGCCGTGTTCAGAATCGTGCTTTTCGCGATGTTGGCCAGCGGCAGTGCACTTGCCCAGCAATGCGGCGACCTGGTGGCCGCAAAATTCCGCCCGTTGGCAGGCAAGGAAACCGTGGACCTGTGCAAGGCCTATGCGGGCAAGGTGTTGCTGGTCGTCAACACCGCCAGCAAATGCGGTTACACGCCTCAGTACGAGGGATTGGAGGCCTTGAATGCAAAGTACGCGGATCGTGGATTTGCCGTACTGGGCTTTCCTTCAAACGATTTCAGGCAACAGGAGCCGGGAACGGAATCGGAAATCCGTGACTTCTGCACACTCACCTATGGCGTGAAGTTTCCGATGTTCGAGAAGGTGCACGTCAAGGAGGAAAGCGCTCATCCCTTCTATGCCGGACTGGCGGCCGCATCCGGCGGGCGCTATCCAAGCTGGAATTTCTACAAATACCTGATCGACCGCAATGGCAAGGTGGTCGCGGATTTTGCCAGCAAGGTAGCGCCGGATGACCGCGATCTGGTGACCCGTATCGAAGGCTTGCTTGCAGAGCCGGCGATAGAGACGAAATAGGGACGCGGGATTGGGGAGCAGGTCGGGTTGTAATCCGACCTGCCAAACTGGCAGAACCATTGGCTCGGCCACGTCCCGCTTCGTGACTTCCCGAAACCCAAGTCGCTGGGCCCCTGCCTTCGCAGGGGCGTCGGCTGCGAGTTTTCGAGTCCCGGGTCCCGACTCTCAGCCCTCGGGCCGGATCAGCCCCAGTGCTTCAAGTTTCAGCACGATCTGCTGGACTGCTTCATCCGGGGCGATCGAGGTGGTGTCGATGCGCAGATCCGGGTTTTCCGGGATCTCGTAGGGATCGCTGATGCCGGTGAACTCCTTGATTTTCCCGGCACGGGCCATGGCATAGAGTCCCTTGCGGTCGCGCGCTTCGCAGGTTTCGATCGGCGTCGACACGTGTACTTCGACGAACACGCCGGCTGCGCTGATGCCTTCGCGCACGATGTCGCGCGAGCCCTTGTAGGGCGCAATCGGCGCACAGATGGCGATACCGCCGTTCTTGGTGATCTCGGATGCGACAAAGCCGATGCGCTGCACGTTCAGGTCGCGATGCGCCTTGGAGAAACCAAGCTCGCTGGAGAGATTCTTGCGCACGATGTCGCCATCGAGCAGGGTGACCGGTCGCGTGCCCAGTTCCAGCAAACGCACCAGCAGGGCATTGGCAATGGTCGATTTGCCGGAGCCCGAAAGTCCGGTGAAGAACACCGTGAACCCTTGTTTGTGGCGCGGCGGATGGGTGCGCCGCAATTCCTCGATCACTTCCGGATAGGTGAACCATTCGGGAATGTCGAGGCCTTCCTGCAGGCGGCGACGCAACTCGGTGCCGGAGATGTTGAGCACGGTGGCGCCTTCGGGCACTTCATCCGCCGGCATGTACTGGGCACGTTCCTGCACGAAGACCATTTCCTGGAACGGCACCATGGTGATGCCGAGTTCCGCCTGATGCCGGGCAACCAGGGTCTGCGCATCGTAGGGGCCATAGAACGGCGTTCCCGAGCTGTCCTTGCCGGGGCCGGCATGGTCGCGGCCCACGATGAAATGGGTGCAGCCGTGGTTCTTGCGGATGATGGCGTGCCACAGCGCCTCGCGCGGCCCGCCCATGCGCATGGCCAGGTGCAACAGGGCCAAGGTGGTGGTTTGCTCCGGATAGTGGCGCAGCAGTTTTTCGTAGCAGCGCACGCGGGTGTAATGGTCGATGTCACCGGGTTTGGTCAAACCCACCACCGGCTGGATCAGCAGGTTGGCCTCGGCAATCTGGGCGGCGCGGAAGGTCAGCTCCAGATGCGCGCGATGCATGGGATTGCGGGTCTGGAAGGCGACGATGCGCGACCAGCCCATCTTGGAGAAAAACGCGCGAACCTCGCGCGGCGTTGATCGCAAATGGCCGAAGTCGTAGTGACGTGGCATTTCAAGCCCGTGCAGGCGGCCGCCAAGGTAAATGGGGTGGCTGCGCTCCAGCAAATGGCTGACGCTCGGATGCTTGCGGTCGGTGGTGCCGAATACCTGCTTGGCTTCGAGCTCGAGATCCGGTTCAAAACGATCCTCGATATCCAGGATGGCCAGCACCACGCCTTCCGGGTCACGCAGGGCAATGCGGGTGGCGGAACCGAGGGAATCGGCAAACTCGCGGCTGATGTCCAGGGTGATCGGCATCGGCCACAGTTCGCCTGATGCCAGGCGCATGGTGTCGCGTACTGATTCGTAATCCGAGCGCAGCATGAATCCACGCAGGGGCGAAAATGCTCCGTTCAGCAGCATTTCCAGGTCGCACATCTGGCGCGGAGTCAGGTCCCAGGAGGGCAGGCTCGCCGAGAGTTGCTTGAGCCTGGCGGCTTCTTCGGCTGCTACGAGGCCATCGACGAGATGGCCGCCATGCGGAGCGATCAGCTGTGACATTGGTGTTCCTGGCAAATGGAGAGAACAGGCGCATCAACCGGCGCGACGTCTTTATCGACCGCCTTTTTCCGGATTGGATTCGCGGGAGGGTCCGGACCCGGACTGCCGGCCATGGAAACGGTCGGTCGGTCGCTGTGGTTCGGCACAACTGCGGAATTATAGGCGTTTGCGGGGTTTCATGGGCTCGTCGCCTGCGTTGACTTGTGCTGCGGCTCGCTCTGGGCTGTTGGGGCAAGGGGTTTCCGGCGACGGCGGACGACCTGAACCAGAATCCGGGCGCCATTCATGGAACCTGGGGAACCCTGCGCAACCGGCGTGTTCTCAGTCCGCCGCAAGGGCCGGTGCCAGCGGCCGGCCCTGACTCCGGCCAATTTGCCAAGCCATGCGGTCGCCGCCACAATATGCGGCCCGCTTGGCGGTCGGTTTCCAGTCGGGTGGCCAGCAGCCGTCCTCAATCGTTTTACCCAGGAGTTCTCATACATGACCCGTTTTGTGCGCAAGACCCTCATCGCTGCCGCATTGACCACGGCGTTTGTCGCCGGCAATGCCATGGCCATCGATGCTTCACTGAAGACCGAAAAAGACAAGATCAGCTACATGGTCGGCGCCGACGTCGGTCGCGGCCTGTCGCAGATCAAGGATGAGCTGGATCTGAAGCTTGTGCTCCAGGCCCTGCAGGATGAGTTCAATGGCGGCAAGACCCTGATGACCCAGGAAGAAGGGCAGACGGTTCGCCAGGAGTTCATGCAGAAGTTGCAGGCCAAGCGCGTTGCCGACGAAAAGGTGGCCGCCGACAAGAACAAGGCTGAAGGTACTGCTTACTTGGCCAAGAACAAGGCCAAGGCCGGCGTGAAGACCACCACATCCGGCTTGCAATACGAGGTGATCAAGCAGGGCACGGGTCCGATGCCGAAGGCCACCGACACGGTCAAGGTCGACTACACCGGCACCAAGGTTGACGGCACCAAGTTCGACAGCTCGATCGATCGCGGTCAGCCGGCCACGTTCCCGCTGAATGGCGTGATCAAGGGCTGGACCGAAGGCCTGCAGTTGATGCCGGTTGGTTCCGAGTACCGCCTGGTCATTCCTGCCGAGCTTGCCTACGGTGAGAATGCTCCGCCGCAGATCGGTCCCAACGCGACCCTGATCTTCGACGTCAAGCTGATCTCGATCGAGACTGCTGCCGCAGCGCCTGCACCGGCTGCTCCAGAGAAGAAGTAATCGCAAGGTGGCTGTAACTGAAGGCGTGCCGCAGGTCGGCACGCCTTCATGCTTTTTGCAGCACGCATCCGCCGTCCACGATGGATGCGCTGCCAGGGAGTCGAACATATGCGCATCGCGATTTTCGGAACCGGTTACGTCGGCCTGGTTACCGGCACCTGCCTGGCAGAAGTCGGCAACGACGTGATCTGCGTTGACGTCGATGCAAGCAAGGTCGAGCGCCTGCAGCGCGGCGAGATTCCGATCTACGAGCCCGGCCTTACACCGATGGTGATCGAGAATCACGCTGCCGGACGATTGCGCTTCACCACCGATGCCGAAGCTGCCATTGCCCATGGCGCCATCATTTTCATTGCCGTGGGAACTCCGCCCGATGAGGATGGCAGCGCCGATCTTTCGCATGTGATCGATGTTGCCCGCAGCGTGGGGCGTTCGCTGGCGCAGGGTGCCATCATCGTCAACAAGTCCACGGTGCCTGTGGGAACGGCGGATCTGGTCAGGCAGACGATTGCCAAGGAGCTCGGCAAGCGCGGTGCGAAAGTCGACTTCGACGTTGTTTCCAACCCGGAATTCCTGAAGGAAGGCGACGCCGTGCAGGATTGCCTGCGCCCGGACCGCATCATCATCGGCAGTTCCAGTGCCGCTGCGGTCGGTACCTTGCGCAGCCTGTATGCGCCGTTCAACCGCAATCACGACCGCATCGTGGTGATGGATGTGCGTTCGGCGGAACTGACCAAGTACGCCGCCAACGCCATGCTGGCAACCAAGATCAGTTTCATGAACGAGATGGCCAACATTGCCGAGCGCGTGGGGGCGGACATCGAGCAGGTGCGCCTCGGCATCGGTTCGGATCCGCGCATCGGCTACCACTTCATCTATCCCGGAGCAGGATACGGTGGTT
>Ga0208822_1000263_pt1 | contig 41231 bp, 47 predicted proteins | sample AD_STIC08_MetaG_FD_184435 | JGI IMG/M metagenome (GOLD analysis project Ga0208822, IMG submission 184435) | Active sludge microbial communities of municipal wastewater-treating anaerobic digesters from USA - AD_STIC08_MetaG (SPAdes) (version 2) | ecosystem: Engineered > Bioreactor > Anaerobic >...
GCCGAGACCCCTGACCACCCGCCTGGACGACGGCCAGGACCCGCGGGTTCGTGCGCATGGGTGACACTGTGCCGCATGCCGCGGCCCACGGGCGCTTTAGGGTGGGGGGATGAGCGCGAGTGCACGAGAGTTCGACATCGTCCTGTTCGGCGCGACCGGTTTCGTGGGGCGCCTGACCGCTCGCCACCTCGCCGCCGAGGCCCCCGACGGGGTGCGGATCGCCCTGGCCGGTCGCTCGCAGTCACGCCTCGAGGACCTGGCGCGCGGGCTCGGGTCCCAGGCGGCCGGGTGGCCGCTGCTCGTCGTCGACGCCACGAACCCGGATGCCGTGACTGACCTCGCGCGCCGCGCCCACGTCGTCGTCACGACCGTCGGGCCGTACGTGAAGTACGGCGTGCCTCTGGCTGCCGCATGCGCAGAGGCGGGCACCCACTACTGCGACCTCACCGGTGAGGTGCTCTTCGTGCACCGCAGCATCGCCGCCAACCACGAGACCGCGAAGCGCACCGGGGCACGCATCGTGCACGCGTGCGGCTTCGACTCGATCCCGAGCGACCTCGGGGTGATGCTCACGGCGCAGGCGGCCAAGGCCGACGGCGCCGACCTCGGCCGCACCCACCTGGCTGTGCGCAGCATGAAGGGCGGCTTCAGCGGCGGCACCATCGACTCGGCCCGGGTGCAGGTCGACGAGCTCAAGGCAGACCCCACCACGCGGCGCATCGTCGGCGACCCGTGGGCCCTGGCCGAGGGTCCCCGGCCCGGCAGGGACCGCACGGTCGCGAGCGAATCCGGTGCCACGGCATCCGGTTCGTCGGGTTCTTCCGGTGCGTCGGGGCCGGCCGCGGTGCTCGCGAAGCTGGCGAAGGCGTCGCCGGTCAAGCGCGATGCCGACAACGGCCACTTCACCGGCCCGTTCGTCATGGCGGCCTTCAACACCCGGATCGTCGCCCGGTCGGCGTCGCTGCTCGGGTACGGCGAGGGGTTCCGGTACGTCGAGTACTCGGACTACGGCAGCGGCCCGACCGGCGCCTTCGCCGCGGGGATGACGTCGGTGGCCCTTGGGGCAGGGCTCGCGGGGATGTCGTTCGGGCCGACTCGGTCGCTGCTGGACCGGGTGCTGCCCAAGCCCGGCGAGGGCCCGAGCGAGCAGGCCCAGGCGGCCGGACGGTTCCGCATGGAGGTCACCGGCGAGGCCACCAACGGGGCACGGTACCGAACGACGGTGGCGGCCCCCTACGACCCGGGCTACAGCGGCACCGCGGTGATGCTGGGCCAGGCCGCGCTCGCCCTGCTGCAGGACGGTGACGCGCTGCCCGATGCCGCCGGGGTGCTCACCCCCGCGACGGCGATCGGGATGCCGCTGGTCGAGCGGCTGCGTGAGCACAAGTTCACGCTCGACACGGTTCGCCTGCCCGGCTGAAGCCGGCCGGCGGGGCCCGGCGGGGCTCGGCGGGGCCCGGTGTGGCCCGGCCCAAGGGGGGCGTCCACGAGCCATTGCGCGCGTGAAGCAATTCCTTGCGGCGGGCAACGACCCCTGCAGACACCCCCCATCCTCCGCCCCCTCAGCCCCTTGCCTCCGCAGCGCCGGGCCTGCCAACCGGCAAAGCCGACATTCGGCCGAGCCTGCGAACGGGGTCCGTGCTCGCGCACTCGGCTGATCGAGGCATTGCCGGTTGATGGGTCCGCCGCACGGCGGGCGAGCACGGTGTCAGCGTGCGATGGCGGCGGCGATCCGCTCGGCGTCGATGCGCAGCTCGCGCAGCATCCCCGAGATCGGGTTCGTGAAGCCGGTGAACCACAGCCCGACAGCGCCCGGCGGCTCGTGGGCACCGTGCACCACGGGCAGGCCTCGCCCGTCGAGCACGCCTCGACGGCAGCCACGGGTTCGACGCGTCGCGTGCGGATCGCGTCGACGATCCCGACGTCCTGCACCGGCACCCGCCCCACGAGCACGCGCGAGTACATACCCGGGTCGGCGCGCGGCATCCCGTAGGCGCTGAGGTCGGGTTCCTGGACGGCGGCCAACCCATGAGCCACCCGGTCGACGAGCCGGGGCGGCAGGCGACGCACGATGATGCCGGTGCCCTGCGCGGGCCAGCCCAACATGTCACGACGGATGATGTGCGGCGGCGTGCGCACGGCCAGCCACACCCGGGTGGCCCCGTGCTCGGCGAGGTCGGTCGCGATCTCGGTGCCCGTGTTGCCGGTGCCGACGACGAGGACGTCGCGGCCGGCGTACGGGCGACCGTTGCGGTAGTCGCGGGCCAGCACGAGGTCGCCGGTGAAGCCGTCGAGGCCCGGCCAGTCGGGGGTGACCGGGGTGTGGTTGTAGCCGGTGGCGACGATCACGTGCTCGGCGGCGAGCGGGGGGCCGTCGTCAAGGTGGACCAGCCACCGGGCGCTGTTCGCTGCGGTGTCGCCGGCCGCGGCGTCCCCGAGCCACCCACCGGCCGAACCGGCGTGGGATCCGGTAGCCCGGCAGGCCCGACCACCGCCTCGGCGTGTGCAGGTGCAACCGTTCGTAGTGCCTGCGCCACGAGCTGCCGACCTGGCTGTCGCGGTCGACGACCAGGGCCTGAACCCCACGCGCACCGAGCGCGGCAGCCGCGGCCAGCCCGCCGGGTCCGGCACCGATGACGACGACCTGCGCTGGGCTCATGCAGGCACCGTACCGACGGGTCACGAAGGTTCGGGTGAGAACGGTCTCCCCCGACGAGCCGCCTTCGCCACGGCCCGATAGATTTGACCCACGAAACCCAGCGCAGGAGGCTCGATGTCCGAACCGTCGCCCGTCACCACCCTCACCGATGACGCCTGCTGGGAGATGCTGCACGGGCAGGAGTTCGGTCGGCTGGCCTTCCACCTGGCCGACGAGGTCCACCTCGTCCCGATCAACTACGCCGTCGACGCCGACCGGCGAATCGTGTTCCGCACCGCCGAGGGCAGCAAGCTGCTCGGGCTGACGATGAACGCTGATGTCGCCTTCGAGATCGACGAGTTCACCGAGGACGAGGCAACGAGCGTCGTCATCCGGGGTCGCGCCCGCCAGCTCGAGCACCACGAAGAGGCCGAGACCGAGCTGCTGCCGCTGCGCCCGTGGGTCAACACGGCGAAGTTCAACACGATCGTCATCGAGGTCGACGAGATCACCGGGCGCAGGTTCGGACTGACCCGCCCGTGGCTGCACATGAGGCCCCAGGAGGACTGAGCTATCGCGGTGGTCATCCGATCGATCGAGCCAGGTGACTGGCCGGCGTTCTTCCCCGTCTTCCACGACATCGTCGAGGCTGGTGAGACCTACGCCTACCCGCTCGGCCTGACGCCCGAGCAGGCGTGGGATCTGTGGGTCGAGGAGCCACCCGGGGTGTGCGTCGTCGCCGTCGACGAGTCGGGGGCCGTCCTCGGATCGGCGAAGTCAGGGCCCAACCGGCCAGCCCGCGGGAGCCACGTGGCCACGGCATCCTTCATGGTGTCGCCCACGGCCCGCGGGCGTGGCGTAGGTCGCCGGCTCGGTGAGTGGGTGCTCGAATGGGCCCGCGAGCAGGGCTATGCCGCAATGCAGTTCAACGCCGTGGTCGAGACGAACGAGGCTGCTGGCGCCCTCTGGAAGGACCTCGGGTTCCGGATCATCGGCACGGTCCCCGAGGCCTTCGAGTCGCGCACCCACGGCCGTGTCGGTCTCCACGTGATGCACCGGTACCTCTGACGTGGGCCGACCGGCGCGCGCCCCTCGAGTGGTCGTCGCCAGCGACTCGTTCAAGGGTTCTCTGACGTCGTTGCAGGTGGGGGATGCCGTCCGCCTCGGGTTGCTGGACGTCGCGCCTCACGCTGAGGTCGTCGTCGTGCCGATCGCCGACGGTGGAGAGGGCACCGTCGCTGCTGCGGTGGCGGCTGGGTGGCGCGCCGTGCCCGTGGCAGTGCACGGCCCGACGGGCTTGTCGGTGACCGCGACGGTAGCCGTGAGAGGCGGGAGGGAGGATCTGGCGCCGATCCCGGTCGCCGAACAGGGTCTGATTCCACGTATCGGCACTGCTGCGCCACAGCGCAGCACTGCCGATACGCGCCACCGCACCCCTGATCCCCCTCCCCTTCAGCCCGAAGCGACCCCCACCGTCGCTCTCGTGGAGATGGCTGATGTCTGCGGGCTCGGGCGGTTGCCGGACGCAGTTCCGGCACCCCTCACCGCGTCGAGCCGCGGTCTCGGCGAGGCGATTCGCGCCGCTCTGGACCTCGGGGCGGCAGAGGTCATCGTCGGCGTCGGTGGCTCGGCCAGCACAGACGGCGGCGCCGGAATGCTCGCTGCCCTGGGTGCCCGACTGCTCGATGCCGGCGGGGTTGATCTCCCTGACGGCGGGGCCGCGTTGGCTCGGCTGGCCCACCTCGACCTCAGTGGGCTCGACCCGCGCCTGGCCCACACCTACATCGCCCTGGCCGCCGACGTCGACAGCCCACTGCTCGGCCCGACAGGTGCGGCTGCGGTGTTCGCGCCGCAGAAGGGCGCCACCCCTGCCGAGGTCGACCTCCTCGAAGCAGCGCTCACCCACTGGGCCGACGTCGTCGAGTCACACCCCGACGTACCGATATCGACCAATAGGTCGCTTCAGGGACAGGAAGGCGGCGTACCCCGAGTGACCGATTGGTCGATGGGGGGCCGGATGCCGGGGGCCGGCGCCGCGGGCGGCATCGGCTTCGCGCTCATGGCCGTCCTCGGGGCGCACCGCCGCTCCGGCATCGACGTCGTCCTCGACCTCGTCGGGCTCGACGCAGCCCTCAGCCGGGCCGACCTCGTCATCACCGGCGAAGGGTCCCTCGACGCCCAGACCCTGACGGGCAAGGCAGTGCGAGGCGTCGCCACACGGGCGACCGCGCACGGCATCCCCGTCGTCGCGGTGTGCGGCCGACGCATCCTCGACGACGCCGGCCTGACGGCCCTCGGCCTGCGCGCCGCATACCCGCTGACCGAGCTCGAGCCCGACGTGAGGCGCTCGATGGAGGCTGCCGCGGCTCTGCTGCGTCGCACAGGTCAGCGCATCGCGCACGAGGAAACGCAGCCGCCCGCGGAGTGAGTGGCGCGAACGCCGTCCGCGACGATGGACTCGGCCCCTGCCGGCACGTCCTACAGGTGCCGAGTCCATCAGGCCCGTGGCTGACCCTAGGCCAGATTCAGGCGCTTCTTCCCGATCATGACCGTGCCGGCAGAAAGCCCCACCATCACGACGACAAACGTCATCGTGAACGATTCGACATCGACGATCCGACCAATAAGCGCAAAAGCAAGACAGGCGAGGACCACACCCAACAGGGTGAAAGTCAGCAACCTTTGCCTCGATCCTCCGCGTCGCCATCCGAGCGTGCTTGCGCCGAGGAAAACGATGGGGATCGCAATGGTGAGGATGAATCCGCCGATAGATGAGCCATTCACGCGTAACAGCCTCTGCGTCCGCTGAGGTACACGCGGAGATTGGGCTTCGAGGTGGAGCAGCGACCGTACTCATTGACGTAGTACGCGGCGATCGTGACGATACCCACAAGGGCAGCGCAAGAGGCCCAACCCACGCCCGGTATGGCGCACACGGCCACGGACAAGGCAGCTACTCCGCCCGCGAGCAGGGCGCTCTGGTCGACTCGGTTGAACGAGATGTATGGTCCCCTCCAGCCGTCCCACCCCGCACCAAGGTCCTGCGGGGACCCGCCCTTGGTCTTTGTGGGCGGAGCCGCCATGACGAGTTCGCTGCCATTCTGCAGGGCGTAGGCGATCGTGCCATCTCCCCGGGCAACCGCGCCGTCTGCCACTGCAGCGGTGAAGATCTCCATGTACTGCTCGACTGTCATGTCAGGCGACGAAGGCCGAGCCTGAATGCTCGACTGCGCAGCGACTGCTGCGCTGGGGCTACCGGTCGGCGCGGCGGTAGCAGCCTGGGGCGCAATCACGGTGGCTGCCAACGCCACCCCTGCACAAATTCGTCGAATCTTCATTCTCGTCCCCTCAGTTTTGCCCACTATTTGTGGCGAGTGCCCTCAGCGTGGGGGCATCCAAGGTCTTCTGCAACTGGAAGAGCGAAGATGGCGAATGCTGCTTCGCCATTGCATCTGGATCCTTCACATCGTCGTCCTCCAAACCGGATGAGGGCTCCCTGCTGCGGCACACCGGTCAGCGCATCGCCCGCGACTGGCTCAGCCACCCACCGGGCTGACCGCGTCCCGGCCGGCCAGCACGGCGAGCACGTTTGCCACGGCGAGGTCAGCCATCGCGGTGCGCGTCTCCACCGTCGCCGAGCCCACGTGCGGCAGCAGCACGACGTCCTCACGCCCGAGCAGGCCGGGATGCACCCGCGGCTCGTCCTCGAAGACGTCGAGCCCCGCCCCCGCGATCTCACCGGCATCGAGCGCCGCCACCAGGGCAGCCTCGGCGACGACCGGCCCTCTCGACGTGTTGACCAAATGCGCGCCCGGCCGCATCAGCCGTAGCTCGCGCGCCCCGATGAGGTGGCGCGTGGCCGGGGTGAGCGGGCAGTGCAGCGACACGACGTCGGATGCCGTGAGCAGCTCGTCGAGGTCGAGCACCGCCGCGTCGAGCTCACCCACCACGGCAGGATCCGGCGACGACCGCCCTGACAGCAGCACCCGCATGTCGAACGCCTTCGCCCGTCGAGCCGTCGCCAGCCCGATCGCCCCGGGCCCCACGATGCCCAGGGTCTTCCCGCGCAGGCCCACCCCCAGGTGAGCGGTGAGGCTCCATCGCCACGGCGTCCCGGTACGGACCCGCCGCTCGGCAGCGCCCAGCCCCCGTGTCGACATGAGGATCAGCGACATGGCGATGTCAGCCGTGGCATCCGTCAGCACCCCCGGCGTGTTCGTCACGAGCACCCCCCGCTCGCGACAGGCGGCGACGTCGACGTTGTCGTACCCGACGGCCACGTTCGCGACGACGCGAAGCCCCGGCCCCGCGGCATCCAACACCTCAGCGTCCACCCGGTCGACGAGCATCGCGACCAGAGCGTCGACCCCGGGCAGGGCGGCCAGGAACTCGTCCCGGGGCATCGGGGCGTCGATGTCGCGGAAGACGACGTCGTGGCCGGCCTCGCGAAGGCGCGCCACGGCATCCCCCACGACCTGAGCGGTGACGAGAACGCGCCCCATGGTCACATGATCTTCCGGACCAGCGGCAGGGGCAGGTGACGCATCGCCTTGCCGAGCGGCACCCACGGCCAGACCGGCACCAGCGCGTTGGCCTTCTCCTTCTCCATGGCGTCGACCATCGCGGCCACCCCGGTGCGGGTGTCGACGATGAACGGGGTCTTTGTGACCCGCTCGTTCATCTCCGAGCGGATGTAGCCCGGGTAGATCGTCGAGACGCGGATGTCGAGGTCGGGCTCACCGAGCATCTCGTTGCGCAGGCCCTCGGCCAACGCGGCCACTCCGGCCTTGGTCGCGGCGTAGGTCGTGACGGTCTTGCGCATGCCGCGCATCGCCGACACCGACGAGATCATGACGAGGTGACCACGCTTCTGGTCACGAAAGATCTCCATCGCGGCCTCGCACTGGGCCAGGGCGGCGACGAAGTTCGTCATCGCCGTCTGCCGGTTCGCGTCGTAACGGCCGGTGCCGATCGGGGCACCCTTGCCCAGGCCCGCGTTGACGACGACGCGGTCGATGACCCCGAGGTCGTCGCGGAAGGCCCGGAACACCTCGAACACCTGGTCGTCGTCGGTGACGTCGAGCGCCCGCAGCTCGACGCGCCGCCCCGGGTGCTTGGCGACGATCTCGTCGCGCAGCTCCTCGAGGCGCTCGGTGCGGCGGGCCGCGAGCGCGAGGTCCCAGCCGCGGTCGGCGAGCTGGCGGGCCATCTCGGCGCCCAGTCCCGAACTGGCGCCGGTGATGAGGGTGGTGGGCATGTCGTGATCCTTCGGGTCAGGTCTGGCGGGTCAGGGTCAGGAAGGGGTCAGGGCTGCCCGGCGAGCAGGGCACTGCACCGCGCGTCGAGGATGCGCACGAAGTCCCCGAAGCGGGCGTACGCCGGGTTGCTCGTCTGCCCGTGGTGGTACCGGTAGTAGATCTGCTGGGCGATGCCGGCGAGCCGGAACGTGCCGAAGACGTCGTAGAACAGCCACTCCTGCGGCGTCACGTCGAGCGAGCGAGCGGAGCAGTACCGCTGCACGACCTCGGCGCGGGTCAGCATGCCGGGCATGTGCGTCGGCTGGAGCCGCACGGCGAGGAACGCCGGGTCGTCGTCGGCCTGCACCCAGTAGGCCAGCGCAGAGCCGAGGTCCATGAGTGGGTCACCGACGGTCGCGAGCTCCCAGTCGAGCACCCCGACGATGCGGGTCGGGTCACCCGGGTCGAGCACGAGGTTGTCGAACCGGAAGTCGTTGTGGATCACCACGTGCGGCCGGTCCCCGGGCTGGTTGGCCTCCAGCCACGCGATCGTGCTCTCGAAGTCGCCGACATCGGGGGTGTGGGCGCGTCGGAACCGCCCGGTCCACCCCTGCACCTGGCGGGCCACGTAGCCGTCACCGCGGTCCAACCCCGCGAGCCCGGATGCCGTGACGTCCACGTCGTGCAGCCTCACCAGCGTGTCGATCGCGTTCTCACACAGGGCCCGCACCCCGTCGACATCGAGCCCCAGCTCGGGCGGGATGTCGCGCCGCAGGATCGTGCCCTCGATGCGCTCCATGACGTAGAACGGCGAGCCGATGATGCTCTCGTCGTTGCAGGACGCCACCATCGCGGGCACCAGCGGGAACGCGCCGGCCAGCGCCGCCTGCAGGTCGTGCTCGCGGCCCATGTCGTGCGCGCCCTTGGCCTTGGTGCCGAACGGCGGGCGACGCAGGATGAGGTCGCGGCCGCTGTGGAAACGCAGCAGGTAGGTGAGGTTGGAGGCCCCACCGACGAACTGGCGCACCTCCGGCAGGCCGGTGAGCTCGGCCCGGTCGACGGCATCCGAGGCGTTCTCGCGCAGCCAGGCAGCGACCCGCTCGACGTCGAACGCGTCCTCGTCGCGCACCTCGGCGAGTGCCTCAGTCACGGGTGAGCTCCGCGGGGTCGGCGCCGGCGCGCCGGGCCAACCGCTTGGCCTGCGCGGTGAGCATGCGGTCGTAGAGCGGGCGCACGAACCGCTTGGAGTAGTACGCCTGCCGCCCGAGCCGGTCGGTGAGGATGACCCGCTTGCGCGCGTCGACGCCCTTGAGCACGATCGCGGCGATGTGCGCGGCATCCACGCTCGCCTGGGTGATGAGCCGCACCCCCGCCTCCTGCATCGCGGCGTCCTTGCCGGAGAAGGACTGGTGCAGGTTGGTGCGGAAGAACGCCGGGCAGACGACCGAGACGTCGATCGACCACGGCGCGAGCTCGAAGGACAAGGTCTCGCTCAGGGCCACGACCCCCGCCTTGGTCGCGTTGTAGCTCGACATCCCCGGCCCGTGCACGAGCCCGGCGAGCGAGGCGACGTTGACGATGTGCCCCGACTTCTGGGCCTTGAACATCGGCGTGAAGGTGTGGCACCCGCGGGCCACCCCGAGCAGGTTGATGTCGACGACGCGCTCCCAGTCCGACATCGACTCGACGTCGATGCGCCCGCCGGTCGCGACTCCTGCGTTGTTGACGAGCAGGTCGAGGCCGCCCCAGGTGTCGCGCACCCACGCCATCGCGGCATCCCAGTCCTGCTGCGAGCGCACGTCGAGGCGACGGTAGGCGGCACCCTCGGGCACGGCATCCGGCCGGTCCTCGGCGAGGTCGACGACGAGCACGGTGTCTCCCCGGTCGAGCATGAGCTCGGTCAGGGCCAGGCCCAGCCCCGAGGCGCCACCCGTGACGAGGACGCGCCGGCTCATCGGGCAGCCCCCGCCACCGATGCCGAGGCGCCGGCATAGGGGCGCAGCAGGTGACGGGCGACGACACCCAGGTGCACCTCGTCCGGCCCGTCGGCCAGGCGCAGGCTGCGGGCGCCGGCGTAGGCCGCGGCGAGCGGGAAGTCATCGCTCATGCCGCCACCACCGTGCAGCTGGATGGCCAAATCGATGACGTCGCAGGCCATCTGGGGCACGGCCGCCTTGATCTCGGAGACCTCGGACTGGGCGCCCTCGATGCCGACGGTGTCGAGCTTCCAGGCGGCGTGCAGCACGTGCAGCCGCGCTTGGTTGATGGCGATGCGGGCCCGTGCGAGCCGCTCGCGGTTGCCACCGAGGTTGGCGATCGGCTTGCCGAAGGCGACACGCTGGGTCGAGCGCTCGCAGGCCAGCTCGAGCGACTTCTCGGCCAGGCCGATGAGGCGCATGCAGTGGTGCACGCGCCCCGGGCCAAGACGGCCCTGGGCGATCTCGAAGGCGCGGCCCGGCCCCGCGAGGATGTTGCTGGCGGGCAACCGGACGGCATCCAGGTTCACCTGTCCGTGACCGAGGGGCTCGTCGTACTGCCCGAGCGCGGTGAGCATGCGCTCGACCGTGACGCCGGGCGCGTCGAGCGGGACGAGCACCATCGAGTGCTGGCGGTGGCGGTGCGCGCTCGGGTCGGTGAGCCCCATGAAGACGCCGATGCGGCAGTCGGGGTGACCGGCACCGGTGGACCACCACTTGCGGCCGTCGAGGACGACCTCGTCGCCGTCGAGGGTGGCGGTGGCCTGCATGTTCGTGGCATCGGAACTCGCGACGCCGGGCTCGGTCATGAGGAAGGTGCTGCGGATGCGCCCGTCGAGCAGCGGGTCGAGCCACTGCTCCTGCTGCTCCGGGGTGCCGTACTTGAGCAGCACCTCCATGTTGCCGGTGTCGGGGGCGTTGCAGTTGAACACGAGAGGAGCCAGCGCCGAACGGCCCATCTGCTCGGCGATGCTCGCGTAGTCGGTGTTGGTCAGGCCCTTGCCGCCGTCCGTGCCGAACCGCTCGGCGTGGGCGTCGCCGTGCCCGGCGGGCAGGAAGAGGTTCCACAGCCCCTGCGCGCGAGCCTTGGCGGCGAGGTCGGCGAGCGCTGCCGGGGGTGGCCAGGCGTCCTCACCGCGGGCGCGGCGGGCGGCCACGTCGGCGAGCATGGCCGGCTCGACGGGTTCGATCTCGGTGTCGATGAACGCGCGGACGCGCTCGGCGAGGTCGACAGCACGGGGGGACGGGGCGAAGTCCATGTCCTTGACCCTAGAGGGTTGTTGAGCAATGCTCAATAGCGTGAGATCGCCGTCACGGGTGCGCATGTCCCCGCAGGAACGTCGCCGCCAGCTCGTCGGGATCGGGCTGCGCAAGTTCGTCGAACGGCCCGTGCAGGACCTCTCGCTCGACGAGGTCGCGGCCGAGGCCGGCGTCTCGCGCGGGCTGCTCTTCCACTACTTCCCGAGCAAGACCGAGTACCACCGCGCGGTGGTCGAGGCGGCCTGGCGTCGGGTGGGGCGCAACGTGGCTCCCGACCCGGATGCCGTCGGGTCGGCTGCCGTGCGCCAGGTCGTCGAACGCTTCCTCAGCCAGGTCGAGCGGCGGCGGGACACGTACGTGGCGCTCGTGCTCGGGCAGGCGCCGATCGCTCCAGGGCTGGCCGTGGGTGGGCTGCGCGAGCAGCTGGCCGCGCTCGTGCTTGGGGCCGCGGACCTGCCGGCTGCCGCCATGCCCGCAGCGCACGGGTGGGTCGCCTACCTCGAGGACCGGGCCCTGCAGTGGTCGGCCCTCCCGGAGGGTGCGCGCCAGGCAGAACGTGAGGCTCTCGCCGAGCACTGCACCCGAGCCCTGACGCTGCTGACCGATCCGGCCCCCGCCGCCTGACCGATCCCACCCCCGCCGCCTGACGCAGTCGAGGGGTCGAGACATGCAGGGCTCCGTCGCGGATCCCGGGCGTGTCTCGACTCCTCGACTGCCCTCCCTGGATGCCAACCGCGAAAGATACCCAGTGGGGTATATTCTCCGCATGCTCGACGCCCTTCGCCTGTGGACCGCACGACGCTGGGTGGCGGCTGCGACGGCATCCGTCGTGACCGCCCTGGTCATCGCCCTGCCGACGGCGATGATCCCGTCGCCGGTCTTCGGCCGCGAGATCCCGACGACGTGGTGGGCCTGGCCCGTGCTCGCCGTGACCTCGGTGCTGAGTGGCCTGCTCTTCGCCACCTACGTGCGCGAGCCCGGCGGACAGGAGAGCAGCGAGGCGTCGATCAACCGCGGAGGGGCTGCAGGAGGCCTCCTCGCGTTCTTCGCCGTCGGCTGCCCGGTGTGCAACAAGCTCGCGCTCATCGCCCTGGGGTACGCCGGCGCGCTGCAGTGGTTCGCGCCGGTCCAGCCGGTCCTCGGGGTGGCAGCGATCGGGCTGCTCGCGTGGGCGCTGCGAGCACGGCTGCGCGGCCAGCTCGCCTGCGCACTCCCGGCAGCCCCGCCGAACGCCAGCGCGGCGGACCTGCCAACCGGCAAAGAACCGGCCCGGTCCTGATTCCCGGGGTCGGCCCTGCTCAGCAGCAGCCGACGTGTGCGCCTTTGCCGGTTGGCAGGCCCGGCCTGTGCCGCCTCGGTCAGGTGCGCGCCGCCGGCTCGACCGTCACCGGCACGCCGTTGAGCACCGCGTTGCCCGACACCGACTCGACGACGGACGGGTCGGTGAGGTCGTTCATCGACACCCCCGGCACGTCGACGGCGTTGCGCAGCCGCACCCCTTCCCGCGCCTGCCCGTAGCCGTGCGGCAGCGACACGACCCCGGGCATGAGGTCGGCTGACGCCTCGACCTCGACGCGCACCTCACCGACCGCTGACCGAACGACGACGACGTCACCGCTGTGGATGCCGCGCGCGGCCAGGTCGTCCGGGTTCGCCAGGAGCGCGTGGCGGGGTTTCCCACGGATGAGCCGGGTCGAGTTGTGCAGCCAGGAGTTGTTGTCACGCTGGTGACGGCGGCCGATGAGCAGCAGCTCACCCTCTGCCAGCACCGGGCCGGACACCAGCGTGGTGAGCAGGTCCGGCAGCGCCTGCGCCACGAGGTCCGGCAACAGGTCGATGCGCCGGTCGGCTGTGGCGAGCCGACCCGGCAGTCGCGGCTTGAGCGGGCCGTGGTCGGCCCCGGCCACCGTCTTCTCGAGCTTGGCGATCGACAACCGCGCCCCCGAGGAGCGCAGCAGCGCGTCAAGCTGGCGCCGGGGGGTCAGGCGCAGACGCGCCTCGGTCTCGAGGGTGGCGCGCGACCACCGCTGCTTCAAGCCACCGCCGCGTTCCCGCAGCAGGGCGGTGCCGAGGTCGCGCGCGATCTCCCAGTCGTGCTTGGCACCGACGGGTGGGGTGAACAGCGCAGGCGACCAGCGGGCCGTGTCCCGTACCGCGAGCAGGTGGAAGACGATGTCGTAGTGGTCGCGTTGGAGCGGGCTCGTCGGCGGCAGGATGACGTCGGCGTGGCGAGTGGTCTCGTTGACGTAGAAGTCGATCGCCACCATGGCGTCGAGGCCTGCCAGTGCCTCGTCGAGCCGGTGCCCGGCCGGCGTCGAGGACACCGGGTTGCCAGCAATCGTCAACAGGGCCCTCACCTGGCCCTCACCGGGGGTGGTGATCTCCTCGGCCATGGCCGACACCGGGAACTCGCCGCCGAACCCGGGCAAGCCGCGCACGCGGGTGCGCTTCGTGCCGAAGCCCCCGGGCGAGAGCACCCCCCGCCCGATGAGGTCGACGGCCGGGGTCGTGAACATCGTGCCGCCGGGCCGGTCGAGGTTGCCCGTGAGGATGTTGATCGCCTGCACCGCCCACTGGCACACCACCCCGTGGGCCTGCGTCGACACCCCCATCCGCCCGTGGACCGCAGCCGACGGCGCGGCCGCGAGGTCCCGCGCGAGGCGGTGCACGGCATCCGCCGACATGCCGGACACCCGTTCGGCCAGTTCCGGCGTGAAACCGGCCACCGCGTCGCGCACCCGGTCCATGCCGTGCACGTACTCGGCCGGGGCGGCGAGGTCGCCCTCCAGCAGTTCACGCACGATGGCGAGCAGGACCGCGGCATCGGAGCCCGGGCGGACGAAGTGGTGCTCGTCGGCGATCTTGGCGGTCTCGGTGCGGCGCGGGTCGAGCACGACGAGTCGCCCTGAGCGAGCGGCGAGTTCGCGACGGCGCTGAGGGAAGTCGGGGACGGTCCACAGCGACCCGTTCGAGGCCATGGGGTTGTGGCCGACGAGCACGAGCAGCGCGGTGCGGTCGATGTCGGGCACGGGCAACAGGTACTGGTGGCCGTACAGCGCCCACGACGCGACGTGGTGCGGCAGCTGGTCGACGGAGGTGGCGGAGAACCGGTTTCGCGTGCGCAACAGCCGCACGAGCGTGGGGTGGTGGGTCAGGGCGCCGAGGCTGTGGACGTTCGGGTTGCCGAGGTACACCGCCAGCGCGTCGTCCCCGTGCTCGGCCTGCACCGCGCTGAGCCGCTGGGCGGCGTAGGTGATCGCCTCGTCCCACGACACCTCCTTCCAGGTCCCCTGGGCGGTGCGCACCACCGGGGCACGCAGGCGGTCGGGGTCGTCGTGGAGGTCCTGGAGCGCAAAGGCCTTGGGGCAGATGTGCCCCCGCGAGAGCGGATCCTCCTCGTGCCCGCGCATCGAGACGATGGCGTCGGAGTCGTCGAGCTGCACCTCGAGCCCGCACATCGCCTCGCAGAGGGTGCAGGTGATGTGCCGGACGTCGCGGTCAGCCGGTGACGTCTTCGGCTGCGACGTCATCGGCGACGAGGGTCGAACACCGGGACGGCCCGCTTCATGGCGGCCTCGCGGGCGATGGTCGTGTTCTTCGTCGCGAGGAGCTTGGCCTGTTCGATCCGCTCGCGCGCGAACGTGCGGCGGTCGGAGGAGGACCACGTGCGGCCGAAGAGGCGCTTGGTGGCGGCCACGGCATCCGGGCTGCGGGTCGCGACCTGCTCGACGAAGGCGGTCGCCGCGGCGACCGGGTCGGCGTGCAGCTCGCTGGCCAGCCCGAGGTCGACGGCGCGCTCACCGCTCACGACCTCGCCGGTCATGGTGAGGCGCTTGGCGACATCCATGCGCACCTGCTGGGACAACGCCTGGATGCCGCTCATGTCCGGGACCAACCCCCACTTGGCCTCGAGCACGGACCACTGCGCGTCGGCGGTGGTCATCCGCAGGTCTGCGGCGAGGGCGATCTGGAGGCCGCCGCCGTAGCAGTGACCGTGCACGGCCGCCACGACCGGGACCGGCACCCGCCGCCACGCCCAGCAAGCCTCCTGGAACAGGTTGGTCCCTCGCCAGGGGTTCGGCACGAAGGATCGGGCGACCCGCGGCGGGTTCTTGAGCACCGTCGCGAAGTCGAGCCCGGCGCAGAACGAGTCGCCCTCGCCGGCGATGACCACCCCCCGCAGGGTGCGGTTCGAGGTGAGCTCACGGGCGGTGGCGACGAGGTCCTCGAGGGTGTCCAGCGTCAGCGCGTTGAGCTTGTCGGGGCGGTTCAGCCGGACCTGGGCGACGCCGCCCTCGACCCGGCACGTGAGGGTGCTCGGCATACCGCCACCCTACGGACCACCACCGGATGCCGTCGCGGTTGCGTGTGTCGCATCACCCTGCGTCGTCGTGACGATCCACGCTGGCGCGGACTTCCGTTCGCGGCTGAGAGAGGTCGTGGGGGTGCTGTCAGGATTCCTTGCCGCCCGCAAGGAATCCCTTGCCCTGCGCAAGGGGCTCTAACGGCACCCGTACGCCCTCTCTCTCAGGATCTCGTCGAGCACGGACACCTCTCACATGATCTCGTCGGGCACCGGCACGAGGTGGGTGTCCGACCGGGCGCCGTAGTCCCGAGTGCGTCAGGAGACCTGCGCCGCTGAGGAGGACGCATCCCGACCGGCCGGGCCACCGGGTCGGATCGACACCCGCCCGGGGTGGTCGCGCCGGTGGATGAGCAGCGAGATGCCGAGGATGACCAGACCCAGCACCGCCAGGCCCACTCCGACGACCGAAGGCGCCCGGTAGCCGTAGCCGGCCGCGATGACGAGCCCGCCGAGCCAGGCGCCGAGGGCGTTCGCAAGGTTGAGCGCGGCGTGGTTGCTGGCCGCGGCCAGGGTCTGCGCCGACCCCGCGACCTGCATGAGGCGCAGTTGCAGGTTGATGACGAGGACAGACGCGAGCACCGAGGTGAGGGCGAGGACGATCAGGGCCGGCACGGCATACGAAGCCACCGCCGCGAACACCCCGAGGGCGAGGCCCATCCCGACCAGGCCGATGACGATCGAGCGGATGACCGACCAGTCCCCCATGCGTCCGGCGACGATGTTGCCGATGAACCCCGAGACGCCGAAGACGAGCAGGAAGAGCGGTACGGCGGATGCCGGCAGACCCGTCACCTCGGTGACCGTCGGGGCGATGTAGGAATACATCGCGAACATGCCGCCGAAGCCGACAGCGCCGACGCCGAGGGTGAGCCACACCTGGAGGCTGGTCAGGGCGCTCAGCTCGCTGCGGACGGTGCGGGTGGGGTCTGCGGGCAGGTGCGGCACGGCGTACGCGATGAGGGCGACGGTCGCGACCCCGATGACGGCGACGAGGACGTAGGCGGTGCGCCAGCCGTAGGCCTGGCCGAGCCAGGTGGCTCCCGGCACGCCGAGGACGTTCGCGATGGGGATGCCGAGCATGACCCGCCCGACGGCGCGACCGGCCTGGCCGCGCTGGGCGAGGTCGACGGCGACGAGGGCGGCAACCCCGAAGAACGCGCCGTGCGGCAGGCCCGCAAGCAGCCGGGCCCCGACGAGCAGGCCGTAGTCAGGAGCGATGGCTGACAGGATGTTGCCGATGGTGAAGGCCACCATGAGCCCCACGAGCAGGGCCTTGCGCGGCCAGGTGGCCCCGAGCACCGCAAGCAGCGGCGCACCGATGACCACCCCCGCGGCATAGGCGGAGATGGTGTGCCCGGCGGTGGGGATGTCGACCCCTACGCCCGCGGCGATCTCGGGCAGCAGTCCCATCGTCACGAACTCGGTGGTGCCGATGGCGACGCCACCGAGGATCAGCGCGATGGTGGCCAGGGTGGCGTGACGAGGTTGGGGCACTGGACGTGCAGCGCCCGCGAACGCTGCGGCATTCCCCAAAAACGGCCCCCACCTACGATGGCGGCATGCGCGCAGCCATGGTGACCAGCCTCGACGGACCGGCCGCGGTGGAGGTGCTCGACCTGCCGGACCCCACCGACAGCTCGAAGGTCGTCGTCGAGGTCGCGGCCGCGGGGGTCTGCTTCCCCGACGTGCTGCTGACCCGCGGCCAGTACCAGATCACACCCGGCCTGCCGTTCGTGCCGGGCTCCGAGGTGGCCGGGCGGGTGCGGTCGGCACCGGTCGGCAGCGAGTTCACCGAGGGCGACCGGGTGGCCGCCTTCCCGTTCCTCGGCGGCTTCGCCTCGGTCGTGGCCGCTGACCCCGCCATGGTCTTCCCGCTGCCCGACTCGGTGACCTTCGAGGCCGGTGCGGCGCTGCCGATGAACTACCTCACCTGCCACTTCGCGCTGCGCGAGCGGGGGCAGCTCGCCGCCGGGGAGACGGTGCTCGTGCACGGCGCCGCCGGCGGAATCGGCACGGCGGCCGTGCAGCTCGCCGCGGCGTGGGGCGCCCGCGTCATCGCGGTGGTCTCCTCGGACGACAAGGCCGATGTGGCTCGGGCCGCTGGCGCGCACGAGGTCGTCCTCGCTGACGGTTTCAGGGATGCCGTCGCTGACCTCACCAGCCGGCGCGGCGTCGACCTCGTGGTCGACCCGGTGGGCGGCGACCGCTTCACCGACTCGTTGCGCTCGCTGTCCCCGGGCGGGCGGCTGCTCGTCATCGGCTTCACGGCAGGGTCGATCCCCGAGGTCAAGGTCAACCGACTGCTGCTCGGCAACCTCTCCGTCGTCGGTGTCGGGTGGGGTGCATGGTGGACCGGCCGCGGTGGGCCCGGACCCGCCTACCTGCGCCGCCAGTGGGACGACCTGCTGCCGCTGCTGGAATCCGGCGCCATCGACCCCGTGATCGGCGAGGTCCGCGAGCTCGATGACGTCGTCGCGGCCCTCACCGCCGTCGACGAGCGCCGCGCGACCGGGAAGATCCTGCTGGCCCCCTGACCCCCTGACCCCCTGACCCACCGCGCTCCGCCTAGCGTCCGGCAGGTTGGTTGCCCCGGGCACCAGGGTGCCGGACGTTACGCGGATGGAGCGCAGCGGCGTGGGCGGGCCGAAACATCACGCTCCCTTAGGACTGACTTGAGGCAGGAGGTGCCTCGTCAGGACACAGTGGGGACCAGCCGCGACGTGCGCGGTCCGTCGCGGCTGTCATCTTGTGCAGCCCGTGCGACGTCCCTGACCGGAGGTACACGTGTTCGACACCATCGGCGGCATCCCGCTGCACCCGCTCATCGTCCACGGCGTCGTGGTCCTCGTACCACTGGCCTCGCTGCTCGTGCTGCTCGCAGCCCTCTCGCCTCGCATTCGCCACTGGGCGGGCATCCTCACCCCGATCACGGCGACCGTGGCCCTGGCGATGGTGCCGCTCGCCACGCAGAGCGGTGAGGCCCTCGAGCAACGCGTCCCCGAGTCGGCCCTGGTCGAGGAGCATGCCGAACTGGGGGACAGCCTGGTCTTCTTCGTCCTGGTCCTCGCCGTTGCGGCGTGGGCACTGTGGTTCGTCGACCGACCAAGCCGCGCCACGGCATCCGAGGGCGCTTCTGGTGGGGGCACCGCGGGCGGTCGCTCACCCGCGATGCTCGCGGTCATGGTCCTGTGTGTCATCGCGGTGCTCGCGACGACGGTGCAGGTGGTGCGCATCGGGCACAGCGGCGCGGCCTCGGTGTGGGACGGCGTCGGCCAGCAGGTCGTGGGCAACGGCGGCAGGGACGACGACTGACCCCCGACTATGTCCGGCAGGTTGGCTGCCCCAGCCACCAACCTGCCGGACGTTGCGCGAAAGACGTGGCACGGCATCCTGCCCCCTAGGCTGCCGCCCATGGAATTCCGCAACATCTACGCCCAGGGGTTCGCCCGCGTCGCCTCGTGCACCGTGCCCGTGGCGCTGGCCGACGCGGCCACCAACGCCGAGCGGATCATCCAACAGGTCAAGGCCTGCCACGACGACGGCGTCGCGGTGGCCCTGTTCCCCGAGCTCAGTCTGTCGGGGTACGCCATCGACGACCTCCTCCTGCAGGACGTCCTGCTGGATGCCGTGGACGAGGCCGTCGTGACCATCGCCGAGGCGACCGCCAAGTTGCTGCCGCTGGTCGTCGTCGGGGCCCCGGTGCGCCACGGCAACCGGCTCTACAACTGCGGAATCGTCATCCACCGCGGCGAGATCCTCGGGGTCTCCCCCAAGTCGTTCCTGCCGAACTACCGCGAGTTCTACGAGAAGCGGCACTTCGCCTCGGGCGCCGGTCACCAGGGCGAGTTCCTCGTGCGGCCGCACTGGCCCGGCGCAGACGCCGATGGCGAGATCCCCTTCGGCCCCGACCTGCTGTTCACCGCCGACGACCACCCCGACCTCGCCGTGCACGTCGAGATCTGCGAGGACATGTGGGTGCCGGTGCCACCGAGCCACGAAGCCGCCCTGGCCGGCGCGACCGTGCTGCTCAACCTCTCGGCCTCCCCCATCACGGTGGGACGCGCCGAGGACCGCCACCTGCTGGCGCGTTCGGCGAGCGCCCGCTGCCTCGCCGCCTACCTCTACGCCGCCGCGAGCGACGGGGAGTCGACGACCGACCTGTCGTGGGACGGCATGACGATGGTCTACGAGATGGGCGACCTGCTCGGGGAGTCCGACCGGTTCCCTGACGGCCCCCGTCGCACGGTCGTCGACGTCGACCTCGACCGGCTGCGCCAGGAGCGCATCCGCCAGGGCAGCTTCCACGACAACGCCGAGGCCTACGCGGCCGACCAGGGCGGGTTCCGCGTCGTGCCGTTCACGCTGCGTCCACCGAGCGGCGACCTCGGGCTGCGCCGCGCCGTCGACCGCTTCCCCTTCGTGCCCGACGACGAAGCCCGCCTGGCCCAGGACTGCTACGAGGCCTACAACATCCAGGTCTCCGGGCTCGAGCAGCGGATGCGCGCCATCGGCGGCGGCGACCCGGCCCGGATGCCGACAATCGTCATCGGCGTCTCGGGCGGGCTCGACTCCACCCACGCGCTGATCGTCGCGGCCAAGGCGTGCGACCGGCTCGACCTGCCGCGCACCCACATCATCGGCTTCACGATGCCGGGCTTCGCGACGAGCGCCGGCACCAAGAGCAACGCCATCCACCTCATGGAGTCGCTCGGCATCACGTGGGAGGAGCTCGACATCCGCCCCGCGGCGACCCAGATGCTCAAGGACCTCGGCCACCCGTTCGGCCGCGGCGAGGAGGTCTACGACGTCACCTTCGAGAACGTGCAGGCCGGGCTGCGCACCGACTACCTCTTCCGGGCGGCCAACCAGCGCGGCGGCATCGTGCTCGGCACCGGCGACCTGTCCGAGCTGGCACTCGGCTGGTGCACGTACGGCGTCGGCGACCAGATGTCGCACTACGGGGTCAACACCGGGGTGCCGAAGACGCTGATGCAGCACCTCATCCGCTGGGTGGTGTCGTCGCAGCAGTTCGAGGGGCCGGTCAACGGCACGCTCCTGGAGATCCTCGACCAGGAGATCAGCCCCGAGCTCGTCCCCACCAAGGAGGGCGAGCGCATCCAGTCGACCGAGGACTCCGTCGGCCCCTACGCCCTTCAGGACTTCACGCTCTTCCACGTCCTGCGGCGCGGCTACCGCCCGAGCAAGATCGCCTTCCTCGCCGAGCACGCGTGGTCGGATGCCGGGAGCGGGCTGTGGCCGGCCGGCTTCCCCGAGGGTTCGCGCCCGGAGTACGACCTCGCGACGATCCGGCGGTGGATGCGGACCTTCCACTGGCGCTTCTTCGCCAACCAGTTCAAGCGCTCGGCGATCCCGAACGGGCCCAAGGTCGTCTCGGGTGGCTCGCTGTCACCGCGCGGAGACTGGCGGATGCCGTCGGACGCCGGGTCCGGCCCGTGGCTGGCCGAGCTCGAGGCCAACGTCCCCGAGGCCTAGCTCGCCTCGCCGGAGGGCAGCTCTTCGCGCAGGCGGGGCTCGGTGCGCCGCTCGGGGTGGATGCCGCGCTTGTCGGCGTAGAACTCGCGCACGAGGTCCATGTCGGCGACGACGTCCTTCGTGGGCTTGAAGGTCGGGCCGAAACCTGAGGTCTTGGTCGGCCCGTCGACGAACGCGAGCGAGATCGGCAGCCCGGTCGAGCGGGCGATCCGCCAGAACCCCGACTTCCAGTACTCACCCTTGCTGCGGGTGCCCTCGGCGGCGAGGATCAGCAGGAACGGCTCGCCGGTGCGGGCCTGCGCGACCAGTTGTCGGATGACCGCGCCGGGGTTGGAGCGGTCGAGCGGGATGCCGCCGAGCCGGGGCAGCAGCCACCCGAGGGGTCCGCGGAAGATCTCCTGCTTGATGAGCACCCGGGGGGAGACGCCGCCGCGCCACATGATGAGCAGCATCATGACGAAGTCCCAGTTGGAGGTGTGCGGGGCACCGACGAGGATGCCGGTTCGCGGCACCTCCCCGACGGCCGTCCAGCCGGTGACGCGCAGCACGAAGGCCGCGAATCGCGCGCGCAGCGTGGTCATCTCAGCTCCTGGTGCCAGCACAACGTCCGGCAGGTTGGCGGTTTGGGGCACCAGTCTGCCGGACACAAGGCGACCGACGTCAGGTGAGGGGCGTGCGCCGTCCGGCAACGGCATCCAAGGCATTGCCATCGAGGCGGAAGCGGGTCCACTCGTCCTGGGCGACCGCGCCGATCGACTCGTAGAACCCGATGCTCGGGGTGTTCCAGTCGAGCACCCACCACTCGAGGCGGTGGTAGCCGCGCTCGACGCAGATGTCGGCCAGCGTGCGCAGCAGCTCCTGCCCCAGGCCTGACCCGCGCTGCGCCGGTGTGACGTAGAGGTCTTCGAGCCAGATGCCGTGGGTGCCGGTCCACGTCGAGAACGACAGGAACCAGATGGCGCAGCCGACGACCTCACCGTCGACCTCTGCGACGTGGGCGAAGGCGGCTGGCTCGTGGCCGTCGGGGAAGAGCGCCTGCTCCAGCTGCTCGGCCGTCGCGTCGACCTCGTGCAGGGCCTTCTCGTACTCGGCGAGCTCGCGCACGAGTTGAAGGATCACGGGCACGTCAGCGACGGCAGCGGGGCGGACACGGGGGGTGGCGACAGACGGCATACGGGTCAATCTACGGACCCACCCGAGGTGGCGACCCAGCGCCATGGTCAGCGGATCTGGCGGATGCCGTCCGCGTCACCCCACGCCATGTCGGCGGTGAGCACGGGAACCCCGAGCCGATCAGCGGTCGCCAGGCAGACCCGGTCTGCCAGCGACAGGGGCGTTCCCGGTGACCAGAGGTCGGCGGCGGCGACGGCATCCTCCTGCGTCATCGGCACGACCTCGAGGGTGAAACTGGAGAGCAGGCCGGCAACTGGCACCCAGTCGACATCGGCGTGGCGGATCTTCTGCGCCACCTCGCTGTAGTTGACGGCCGAGCAGGCAGCCCCGGCAATCAGGGCCGCCTCCACCTCGTCGGCACCCGGCTCGTCGTTGAGGAAGGCCAGCACGGCCGACGCGTCCAGGAGCGAGTGGATCATGCAGATTCCGAGAGAGCCTCTGCCCGGCGTTCGGCAAGCAGCTCGGCGACGACGTCCCTGCCGGCGAGTTGTGTCTTGATCATCGCCTTGGCCTGCGCGCGGGTGAGCAGGAGCAGGCCAGACGACGACTCGACGAGGATCAGGGGCGTCCCGGGCTCGAGGTTGGCAGCTGAGCGCACCTCCGCGGGAATGACCAACCGGCCGCGGTCTCCCATCACGATGGCGTGCGTCCCACTCATGAGTTCAACGTACCACGTGGCCAGCACGAAGCCCACCAGTCGGGGCCAGCCGCCGACCTGGAGGGGGTGCCTCCATGAACCCTTGCTCCCTGCAAGGAATCCCTGACGCGCAGCAAGGACCCCCACAGGCAGCCCCATCCCCTGCCGACCCCTCTGCGCACCCAGCTGATCGCGGGATGCTGCACGTCGGGGGTCGGCGTCGGCGTCGGCGATACGTTGGCACCATGGAGATCACGGTCGTCGAGGGCGACATCACCGCTCAGGACGTCGACGCCATCGTCAACGCCGCCAACCGCGCGATGCGAGGTGGCGGTGGGGTGGATGGAGCCATCCACCGTGCCGGTGGGCCAGCAGTCCTGGAGGACTGCCGCAGGCGGTTTCCGGCTGGGCTCGCAACGGGCGACGCCGGATGGACCACAGCAGGCTTGCTGCCGGCTCGGTGGGTGATCCACGTGGTCGGTCCGAACTACAACCGCGGCGAGCGCGACCGCACTCTGCTGACCTCCTGCTACCACCGGGCGCTCGCGGTGGCCGACGACCTCGGTGCACGCACGGTCGCGTTCCCCCTGATCAGCGCCGGCAGCTACGGCTGGCCGAAGACCGACGCGATCAACGCGGCCCTGGAGGTGTTTCGAGCAGCGCAGACGCAGGTGGCCGAAGCCCGCATGGTGGCGTTCGACAGCTCGACGTACGCCGCGATTCAGGACGCCCTTCGGCGCGGCTGACCCTGTCAGGTGCGGCGCTGCGCGACGTTGGTCAGTGGGGTCGGGCGGCAGCGCGCAGCACGGACGTCAGCGCCGCGAGGTTCCCCGCCGCGGCGCGAGCAGCCGCGAGGTCGAGGCGGGCTCCGGCGGCGATCGCCGGCCCGGCTGCTCGCACCACGCGCGCGACAGCCGGCCCGTGGGTGACACCGCACGCCGCCACGAGTCGGTCGCCGACCACGGAGAGCACGAGGAGGCCGCCCGGCACGTCGAGCACCTCCTCGCGCGCGTCGGCCGGGGTGACACCCATCGCCTGCACGGTTGTGTCGTACTGGTCGGACCACCACCACGGCACGTCGGTGAAGGCATCGTCCTGGCCGAGCACCGTGTGGGCGGCCACCTCACCCTGGCGTCCCGCTGCCGTGAACGACTCCAGTCGGATGCCGTGTGCCTCACCCGGGCGCCGGGTGCGCACCACGTCACCCGCGGAGAACACGTGGGGGTGTGACGTGCGCCCGGACGGGTCGATGAGGATGCCGTCGTCGACCGCGAGCCCAGCGTCCCGGGCCAGCCCGTCACGCGGGACGATGCCGATACCGGCCACCACCGCGTCGGCCGGCACGACGGTGCCGTCGGCCAGCCGGACACCGGTGACGGCACCATCCGGCGAGCGCAGCACGGCATCCGGCATCACACCCGTGCACACCACCACCCCGTGCTCCTGGTGAAGGGCGCACAGCCATTCGGCCACCGCCGCGGGGACGCCTCGCGAGAGCACCCGGTCCGCGGCCTCGAGGACCACGACGCCCACCCCGCGGGTCGCTGCGGCGGCCGCGACCTCGAGCCCGAGGACGCCTGCGCCGATGATGACCACGCGGCTCGCGTGGTCCAGCGCCCGGGAGAGCGCCGCCGCGTCCGTGGTGTCGCGCAGGTGGTGCACGCCCGCGCCGTCAGCCCCGGGAAGGGCGAGCCGCCGGGGCTCCGCTCCTGTCGCGAGGATCACCGACTCGAAGGTGACAACGTCACCGGATGCCGTGACGAGCCGCCTCGCGTCGGGGTCGAGGCTGGCGACCGTCGTGTGGGTGCGCACCTCGATGCGCTCGCGCCACGGTGCCCCCGCGGGCCACACCTCGGGCAGCGCCGCACCCGGGTGCAGCAGCACGTCCTTGGACAGCACCGTGCGGTCGTACGGGGAGCGGTCCTCCGCAGTGAGGATGACGACGTGCCGCCCTGCGGCTGCGAGGGTGCGCGCCGCGGCACCGGCCGCGGGGCCGCCACCCACGACGACGGCATCCGGTCGGTGGCCGCTCATCGGATGCTGCTGCGCCGACTCATGCGCCCTGGGTCGCCGTGCACAGGAACACGCCGAACTCGCGGTCGCCCTTGAGGATCGTCGTGGCGTCAGTGAAGGCGACGTCGGCGAATCCTGCGTGTGCCAGTTGCTCGGCGAGGCGGTGCCTGTCGAATCCGTGGTGGCCGTCGAAGTCGACCTTCTCGGCGTGGAAGGCGCCCTCGGGGTCCTCGTCAAGGTCCGCGATGGCCAGGTGACCACCGGTGACAAGGAGGTCCGCCAGGGAGCGCAGCAGCGCATCGAGATCCTGCACGTGGTGCAGCGCCATGGAGCTCCACGCGACGTCGTAGGTGCCATCGAGCGAGTCCGTCGTGAGGTCTGCCCGCACGGCGCGCAGCCGGTCACCGAGCCCGGCCGCCTCGATCCGCTCCTGTGCCACCTGCACCATGCCTGCGGAGGGGTCGGTCACGACGACGGAGCCCACCTTGTCGGAGAGCAGGATGCTCAGGCGACCGGTGCCACCGCCGACGTCCAGCGCACGCATCGTGGGGTTGAGGCTGATTGCGTGGGTGATGGCCTGCGCCACGGCGACCTGCCGCTCCTCGTGGCCGGGGGCGTCATCCCACGTGGCGGCCTCGTCATCGAACCGCTTGTGTTCGTGCATGCACTCGACCCTAGTCCCGAGGCCGCCATCGGCCAGCGGTCAGCAGCTCGGATTGTATCGCGTAACGGCACGCGATACACTGGCGGAGTGATCGTTGGCTTCCGGCACAAAGGACTCGAGAAGCTGTACCGGCACGGCACGAAAAAGGGCGTCCAGGCCGACCAGGTCCCCAAGTTGTTGCGCATCCTGTCCGCCCTCGACGTAGCCCACAACGTTGAGGATCTGGCCATCCCGTCGTTTCGGACCCATCGGCTCAAAGGCGACCTGGCCGGGCACTACTCGATCTGGGTCAACGGCAACTGGCGCGTGACATTTCGGTTCGTCGACTCCGACATCGAGCTCGTCGACTATCAGGACTACCACGAGAGAAGGCAAGGAGAACGACCGTGACGATGAAGAATCCTGTCCACCCCGGTGAGATCCTGCGCGAGGACGTCCTGGCCGACCTTGGCCTGAGCGTCAGCGAGGCCGCCTCCCGACTCGGGATCTCCCGAGTGGCCCTGAGTCGGGTGCTCCACGGGCACGCCCGGATCAGTTCCAACCTGGCGGTCCGTCTCGAGGAGGCCGGCGTCGGCACGGCGCGGGCCTGGCTCGCGATGCAGACAGCGCACGACCTCGCCGCCGAGCGCGCCGCCGGCGTCCCCAAGGTCCGGCCTTTCCAGCCCGTCGCCTAGCAGGCGGAACCAACTATAGTTGGCTCAAGCCAACAATAGTTGGATGATGGTCCAGTGGACCTGTCCTTCCCTCTCGCGACGATCGCACCCACACTTGATGCTGGGGTACTGCAGGTTCTCGCGGCCACGACCGCTGGATGCAGTGCAGCAGAGGTGCACAGGCGTCTTGGGAGGGGTAGTGACGAGGGCGTCCGAAAAGTGCTGGCGCGCCTTGTCCATCAGGGAGTGGTGCTCGTCGAGACTCCCGTTCGGTACCCCGCGTACAGCCTCAACCGCCAGCACTTGGCGGCTCCTCACATCGAAGGGCTCAGCCGACTGCGAGCCGAACTGTTCGATCGCATTCGTGAAGAAGTGTCCAACTGGGACGTCGAGCCAGTCCATGCCGGCATCTTCGGTTCCTTCGCGAGAGGTACCGCCACCTCCGATAGCGACATCGACGTGCTGCTCGTACGCCCCACGAGGATGGGTCCAGCGACCGAAGGCACCTGGCTCGCGCAGATGGACCGCCTCGATCGCAAGATCCACTCGTGGACAGGCAACGACGCGCAGATCATCGACATAGCACCCGCCACCCTGAGCCGCCTGGCCCGTGAGGACGACCCCTTGGTCGACTCATGGATGACCGACCAGGTCCACCTCTTCGGCGAGCGGATCATGGACCTCCTACGGAGTGCGCGATGACTCCACGCCACTCTGGCGGCGAACAGGCACGCTGGTGCTCCTCATCGGCGACGGGCCGAAGCGTGGCCAGGCGGTCGACAGCAGGCAACAAGGGCCCGCGCAGGGTCGGGCCGATGGTTGGTGGTCAGTAGACGACGCCGTGCCAGGTGCTTGCGCAGCTGTGGCAACTGTCAGCTCCTATGCGGTTCTCGGGCGCCGTGACCTGTCGGCAGTAGCGGCAATAACGGCCCTGCTCCAAAGACGTCGACGAACTCCTCTACCGGCATGTCGCGCTGCTCGGCGGAACACCATAAACACAAGAACGTCCTATGTCAGTTGTGTTTCTGGTGTTTGTGGGAGACAATCGAGTATGTCGACCATGACTGACACGAGCACCGAGCGGTTGCTGACCACCGGCCAAGCGGCCAAGCTCCTGAACTCCTCCCGCCAGCACGTCGTCGACCTGTGCGAGTCCGGCGACCTGCCATACGTCACGGTGGGCACCCACCGACGTCTCCGTCGCGAGGATGTGGAGCAGGTACGGCAGGGTACGACGCGCTCGAACCGTTCCGACCGGCGAAGCCGCTGGTTAAACATCGCGGTGGCCGGCGAGCTGGTGCAGGACCCTGACACCGTCCTGCGCCGTGCACGCGCAAACCTCGAGCGGCTTCAAGCGAACCACCCGCGCGGTCAGGGTGCGATGTGGCTACGGCAGTGGGAGATGCTGCTCGACGGCCCGGTCGAGGAGGTGCTCGACGTGCTCACGTCGCAGACTCCCCGCGCTCGGGAGTTGCGGGCGAACTCCCCCTTTGCCGGCGTGCTGAGCAGCAAGGACCGGGAGCAGGTGCTCCACGCATTCCAGACTCACCAGAACCGTCGGTCCTCGTGACCCGTGAGCAACTGGCTCACATCCTGCGCGCTGCGGCGAGCGTCGCCCATGACGACGAGGTCATCGTGTCGGTAGCCAGGCCATACTCGGGTCCTTCGACGAAGACGACCTTCCGGAGCCCGCGCACGCCTCGATCGAGGCCGACGTCTTCTTCGCCAACGACCCGGGCCTGCTCAAGGCGGACACGGTCGATGGAGTACTGGGCGAGGACTCGCACTTCCACGAGATGTACGGCTACTACGCACAGGGCGTGGATGTGAACACGGCCACGCTGGCTGACGGCTGGCAGGACCGGCTGGTGCGCTTCTCGCCGGCGGCTGCCAACGGTGCCACTGGCCTGTGCCTTGAGCGGCATGACCTGGCGATCTCCAAGCTGGTCGCTGGCCGTCCGAAGGCCTTCGAGTTCGTGACTGCGCTGCTCGATGCCGGCCTGGTCGACGTCGGAGAAATGCGCACCCGCGCCGATCTGCTGCCGGTCGTGCCGATGAGGATTCGCCGCGTGCGGGAGTGGGTCGATGCATATGTCGTAAGCCGCACAAGTCCCTAGGCCTACTTCCCATCCTCCTGTTCGTCTCCATCATCCTCGACTTCATCATTGCCATGCTCTTGTCCCTGCACGTTGCGCACCTCCTGCTGCACGTCGGCTGGGCTGTCCGGCCGATGAACATCACACGCCGGCGACGTAGGCGGTGAGGAAGTGCACTGCGTGTCGGTCGAGGTTGCCGCGTGCTCGGTCGTAGTGCTCGGTCGTTCTGGGGTCGGCGTGACGGGCGAGGATCTGCGCGTCACGCAGCGGCACCCCGGCATCCAAGGCGTTGGTGATCGCCGCGTGACGTAGCGAGTGCGGACTGATGTGACGCGGGATGCCGGCCGCCTTCGCAATCTTCGTGACCATGCGGTACGCGTCGCGCCGATCGATAGGTTTGCCAGACAGGGGCCGCAGGACAAGCGGCCCCTCGGTCCGTTCGCCGCGGCAGGCCTCCAGGACGCGCAGCACGGGGACGGTGACGGGCATCGTGGCGGGCTTGTTGCCCTTGCCGACCAGGCGCAGGACACGGTGGCCCCGCAACGACTCCGAGTAGTCCTGGATCCGCACCGCCGCAGCCTCCGACGCCCGCAGCGCGTTGATGCCGAGCAGGTACGCGAGGGCGCCGTGGTGGACGGTGATCGTCTGCGCGACCTGCAGGAACCGGATCAGCTCGAGTCGGTCCAGGCCTTGGGTGCGCGACTCGTCGCGCGCCACCTTCGGCAGCCGGGCGTAGACGGCCGGGTCGGCCGGGATGGTCCCGTCGATGTGCGCGAAACGGAAGAACCCGCGGACCCCATTCATCATCGACACCACTGACGAGTCCATCAGCCCGCGCTCGGCCAAACTTCGGATGTACAGCTCAACGTGCGCCCGCTGCACCCCCACCAGCGGATCGAGCCCGTTGCGTTCGCACCACGCGAACCACTCGCGAAGTTGGAACGAATAGAGATGATGAGTTCGCCCGGAGTAGCGGGCCAGGAAGGACACTGCCGCCAACTGGGCTGTCGACATGGTGGCCGGCTGGAACGGCAACAGCGTCGTAGTGGACATGGATCACCTCGCGCGGCGACAAAGTCAGAGGCCTCAACCACGCCCGCCGCTACCGCGACGAGGCATTCGTACTATCCGACGGTAGACCGGACCCTGCTGTGGTGATAGCCCAGCAGGCGGCGTTGAGACGCATGTTGATCCGCCCGGATCTGCCGAGGGCGCGCGAGCGGTAATTGGGGGTTCGGCGGTCAGACAAGGGCGCCCTGCTTGGTGCCGTACTTGGTGGCTACCAGCCCTCGTGGCCGGCACCAGCCTCTTCCGGCCAGGGAACGTACGCGTCGGCGTCGGGTTGGTAGATCCAGCGCTCGGTGAGGTCCTGCGATCGCGCCCAGCGACATACCGACTCCTGACTTCCCGTGAACGGTCCACGTGCGGTCCCCAGCGCACATAGGCGAGCCGTGTCGGGTCGAAGGGGGCCACCGCGCACCGGGCTGGATGTCAGCCGGCCGAGTGCGGTCGACGCTGACGGACTGGACGAGTTGCAGCGCTCGTTCCGGGACTTACCAGCTGAACTGATCAGGGAACTGATCACAGCAATGGCCAAGAACCCTGCGCTGCTGCACGACGAAACTCCGGCGGATCTGGCGAGCATCCTCAGTACACCAAACCTTGAAGGGCTGAAGGCGCTGCACATGGCTACCCACGAGAAGACCTGACCCGCGTCGTCGACCCAGAGGCGGAGGACGGCGCGCTACCCGGCGATATGCCGCGAGCTCGACGGAGGGCTGCTGGCGCGTCAGGAGGGGAAGTCAGTCCCAGCATCCAGTCGCAACCGGAGGAGGACGTCCAGGGCTATCGAGTCACCGTCCCGGCCACCCGCTCCGACTTGGAGCGGGGCGTCGCTGGGCTCGACGTGTACGCCGGCGAACCGTCCGCGCAGGCTGGGCGCCACGACGAGGATGTACCAGCGGCCGTCCGTGCCGACGGCAGCCCGCTGGTCCCGTCGCACGTACCAGCCAACGACATTGGTACGCAGCCTCTTGCCGCCGTTGTAGGGCATTGCCCGCAGCCGAGTGGGCTCGACACCCGCCGACCGCATCGCGTCGGCGAAGGCCGCCACCATCGGGGCTGTCCGCCGCGCTTCGGCCTGCGCCGCCCGTGCTGCGGCCGCGTAGTGGTACTCGGCGTTCTCCCGCGCCTGCCGGCGGCGGGCGGCGACCGGGTCCGAGGGTTCGCTCTCCGGGCTCACCGGTCGATCATCGCAGCGGCTCCATCAGGGCGCACCCCTCGGTCACCCCTACGTCCGGCAGCCAGCGCAGTGACGCGGGCCGGGGAGCGTGGGACGATTGGCGCTCTCTCCCACTGGAAGGTGCTGCATGCGTGTCGTCGGGATAATTACTGATCTGCCCGTGGCGGATATCGCATCAGCGAAGGACTTCTACTCGAGTTATCTGGGGCTGACCGTCGAGGAGTTCAACATGGAGTGGGTGGCTCGCTTCACCGCGCCAGAAACCGGTGCGACCGTCCAGCTGGTGACAAATGATCTGACGGCGCCGGTGAACCCCGTCATTTCGGTGAAAGTGGACGACGTCGACGCTGCCTATGCCGACGCTCAGCAACGCGGCTACGACATCGTGCACCCGCTGACCGTGGAGGAGTGGGGCGTACGTCGATTCTTCGTGCGGGCACCCGACGGCAATGTGATCAACGTGGTGCAGCATCGCGAATAGGCACGCGGCGCGAGGCCTGTCCCCTTGCTGGCTATGTCAAGGCAAACTGGCCCCACGGTGACGGCCTGATCTGGCCCCAAGTGAGGGCGCCCCCAGCGCTACTGCCTACGCTTTCGGCGCCAAGTTATCGGCGGAAATCAGGGCTGCTGCATAGGTCAGTGACAGGGTAGGCCGTAGGACCCCGCGGGGCCGGCGTGATCGCGACCGCTGATCGCTCGTCCTTAGCGGTAGGCGTCCGCCGCTGAGTGTTCCGCAATCTGGGGACGAGCGGCCAGGAGCGCAGCGGCTCCTGTCGATGCCATCAGTGATGTGGCAAGGGTTGCAAGTGCAGCTGCGGCCCATGGGAGGGCCACGGTGTCGGTGTTGCTCCACCCGTGTGATGCGACGACGACTGCCAAGCCGCTGGTGACGGCAAGTCCCAGGACGACGAGGGACCGTGCCAGGACTTCACCTCCGACATGTCGGGACAGGGTTCGTGGCGTCGCTCCGAGAGCGCTGAGTCCTCGGCGTAGGCGCATCGACTCGCTGACATCGGTCGTGACGCCGAGCACGAGCAGTCCACCGCCGGTGATCAGCATGAGCGCGACCCCGACCTCGAGCCATCGTTGGAGCAGTCGGTACTGCTGGTCAGGCCCGCCGATGAGGCCACCAATGTTGCCGCTGACGCTGAGCAGCGGATCGAGACCTTGGATGGCGGCGACAGCCTGCCAGTAGGTATCGGTGTTCCTCATGAGGACGATGGCTGGAACCTCCTGATCGGGATCCGTCGCCGGTCGGGTCGTCGGGTCCGTGGTGAAGGTCCACGAGCCGAGATACGGCCAACCCGCAGAGAGATCGCCATTCATCTGGGAGGCATCGAGGGGCTGGTCGCATGGCCGTTGGGCGAGTAGGGTCTTGAAGGCTTGGCAGTCGAACCGGTATCTGGGGTTGGGTCCTTCGCTCGGTGCTGAAACGGCGAGGACACCAGGCAGGGCGCGGATGTGCTCGCGCGCGGAGGGGTCGGGAACGGGCGATACCAGAGCCACAACTCGTCCCAGCCGCTGGTTGGTCTCGGCCGTGAGGCTGTCCCGTGGAGCCATCTGGGACAGGAGTGGTGCTACTGCTAGGGCGAGCAGGAGTGCGGGCAGCAGCATCGCCATGGTCCGGGCTCCGTTCGGGACGGTTCGAGCCAGGCGTGCTCCGACGATCAGTGCGGACCCGTTGTTGCCCCTCCTCAAGAGGCGTCTACCCATCTGTCGCTGCAACGCCATGACTGCTTTCGGCGCGCTCACGATGAGGAGCGTCAAGGCGCTGACCACGATTGCAGTCGCCCACGGTGACTGGTCGACACGCAGTAGGGAGGATGCCAGAACGGCGACGACGCTCGCAGCCAGCACTGCTACCCACAGGTGGTCTGCTTTGAGGCGGGTCTGCACCCGGACGTTGCTACGGCGGCTGGTGGGTGAGCTGACCGAACGGCGAGCCGCCCAGCCTGCCGCAAGAAGCGGCGTCATGAGGCTGAGCACCGCACCCAGGGGTGTGATCGACGGCCGTCCTGCGGTCCATTGGGCGGGTGTGAACGGAAGCGACGTGAGCACCGAGGTCAGGACCTCGAAGCAAACCCACGAAAGGGTGGCACCCACCAGTCCCACGAGCACTCCGTCTGCTGATGCGGTCACCTGAGCGCGGGCGGGCGTCAGCCCCAACGACCTGAGCAGAGCGATCTGTCGCGAGCGTGTCGCCATGAGCGCTCCATAGGTGCCCACGAACAAGGCCGAAATCGGAACTCCGAGGAACAGCAGGACTGTGAGCAGCACGAGGGCGCTCGTCGTGAGCGGTGTTCCCCGGGTCTCGGGCTCCTGCGCACCGAAAGCAGAGGTCAGTGGCACCCCTGACGCGGTCAGCCGGTCAACCGGGACGCCGACATAGGCCAGTCGCTCCTGGCTCGAAGTCAGGGCGTCTTCGCTGATCAGGCCCGCTACGCGCCCGGCAAAAGCGCGCTCCAAGTCCGGGTCGGTCCTGATGTCGGTCATGAGCTGCGGTGAAAGCCAAACGGTCCCGTTCTGCGGCAGGTTGGGCACTCCGGGAAGCCGGACGCGGGGGGCTTCGCTGGCCCCTTGGAACCCGACCCGCACCGTGGTCACGCTCTGCTCGTCCCGCCAGTCCCAGATCGCGGTGGAGGCCGCCACTCCCGTCGGTGAACCGGTGTTGACGACGGTGCGATCAGCCTCCGCGTGACGGGCCGCTGCCAATGTGCCGGGAACCGCACACAAACTCACCAGCAGCAGACCCGCAAGCACCGACACGAGGAACACGGTCAGCAGCCCGATCCGTTGACTGGGCGCCCGCAACAACCGTCGCCCTAGCCACCACTGGACGCGGACACGGTTCACGAGGCGACCACCCGAGACGCGTCGGCCAGGTCTAGTCGGCACTCAAGAAGGTCCGCGATCTGAAGGTTGTGCGTTGCCATGACAAGCGTGGCACCCACAGAGGCCGTCGCGTCGATCAGGACCCGCGCCGCCGTGTGCGCGTTCTGGACATCCAGGGCACCGGTCGGCTCGTCGGCGAGGATCAGGGCTGGGCGGTGTACCACCGCCCGAGCGATGGCCGCCCGTTGACGCTCCCCACCCGACACCTGAGACGGAAACGCTCCAGCAAGGGCGCCGATCCCGACGGCGTCGAGAGCCCATTCCGCACGACGACAAGACTCCTGGGCTCCAAAGCCCGCGAGCAGGAGCGGCAGCTGCGCGTTCTCGGCCAACGACAGTTCGGGAAGCAGCTCCGCGAACTGATGCACGACGCCTACATGCCGGAGCCGCCACGCAGCGGCCTGTTGCCGTGTGGCGGATGTCACCTTGAAGCCGTTGAAGACGATTTGCCCCTCATCAGGGGCCAGGATCCCCGCGATTACGTCCAGAAGCGTGGTCTTGCCGACACCGCTCGGACCGGTCACGGCGAGGCTCGACGCGGCCGACACCGCGAGACTGACGTCCTCAAAGACGGTGCGACCGTCTCGCTGAACGCGCAACCCAGAGACCTCCAGGCCGGCTGACTCCATACGATCTCCCTCGTAACACGCTGGTAGCCAGGCCCGCTTAAGCGGGCCCGGCCACCAGTCGACTCAGGCCGTCGTCCGCTTCCAGTTCGAGCAGGTGTCCGGCGGTGTGTCGTCGTTGCACAGCTTGAGCAGGATGTACGTCGCGGTCGGTGACACGTTGATCCCCTCCGAGTAGTCCTTGTCGGGCTTCTGCAGGCGGAACGTGCTGTATCGCGGTGGCGCGCACGCGTTCCCCGTGGTCCCGCACTGGGTGTTGGTGAAGGCGTACTGGATGTACATGTAGTCGCCGTCCTTGAAGTCCCTACCGGTCAGGCGATTGCTGTCCTTGTCGTAGGCCATCTGGCCGTTGCCCGAAAGCGTGTAGCTGAATGACTACGCGGCGAACGCACCCACGGTGCTCATCCACGCGATGCCGATCGCGACCATGCTGGCCACGACGGCGCGAGTAGCTGACTTCCCCATTGAAGCTCCTCTGTCTGGTTCCGGTGAAGGAGGTGCGCCCGGATGCGCGAGGCCCCCGTCACGGAAGTTAGACCCAAGCCGTGCACGCCGCGAGTTGAACGAAGCCGCCCCCACCGCGGGACTTCCGTAGACCCTACCCTCAGGACTGAGACTGCCGCCGCCCGTGGGCGAGGCGGTAGGAGTGGGTGCCGGTTTCGATGATGGTGCCGTGGTAGGTGAGGCGGTCGACGATGGCGGCGCACAGGCGTGGGTCGGTGAAGGTGTCGGTCCAGCCGGAGAAGGAGACGTTGGAGGCGATCGCGATGGAGTTCTTCTCTTCGCGTTCGGTCAGGACCTGGAAGAGCAGCTCGGCGCCGCGGCGGTCGAGCTCCATGTAGCCGAGCTCGTCGAGGATGAGTAGGTCGACGCGGCCGTAGCGGGCGATGGTCTTGGCCAGGACCTTGTCGTCGGCGGCTTCGACGAGCTCGTTGACCAGTTTCGTGGCCAGGGTGTAGCGGACGCGGTGGCCGTGTTCGGCGGCGGCGGTCCCGAGGGCGATGAGCAGGTGGGACTTGCCGGTGCCGGAGTCCCCGATCAGGCACAGGGGTTCGCCCTTGCGGATCCAGTCGCCGGTGGCGAGCTCGTTGATGGTGGCGGGGTTGATGGCCGGGTTGGCGGCCATGTCGAAGTCGCCGAGCCACTTCTCGCGGGGGAACCCGGCGGCCTTGACCCGGCGCAGGGTGGAGCGGCGGTCGCGGTCGTCGACCTCGGCCAGCAGTAGCTCGGCCAGGAAGCCGTGGTAGGTCAGCTGTTCCTGGGTCGCGGCGGTCACGGTCTGGTCAACGAGGGCGCGGATGGTCGGCAGCCGCAGCCGCCGGCAGGCCTGGTCGACCGCGGCCGCGGCGGCCTCCTCGGTCAGGCCGCGCCGGCGGCGCAGCGTGTGCGCGACCGGTGTCGGCGAGCTGCTGGTGATGGGGGTCATCGGGTGCTCACCTGTGCCTCCTGATCGGTGGGGACGGTCCTTCGTCGTGGGAGGAGCTCGTCGTAGGCCGCGACCGAGGGCAGGGGCCGGGTGTCCGGGGGCAGGCCGGCGATGACCGCGGCCGGGTCGGTGAGGCGGCGCTGGGTCAGGCTGACAACTCGCTGCTCACGGTGTTCGTCGCGCGCAACGAGTTGACGGCCCGCGCTGGCCCCACCGTTGGCGCTCGGGCTGTCGGCGGTGGTGGCGTGGCGGCGGGCCTCGACGGCGACGACGTCGGCGCAGACCGCGCCGACGGTCAAGGCCGCGCGGATCCCTGCGACCACCTGCTCGGTGGGCATGCTGCGGTGGAGCAGGAGGACCTCGATCAGCTCGCGGGTGCCGTCGGCGTCGCCGTTGACCTTGCGCGCTTCGGCCCAGAACGCCTCGTGCGCCGCCGTGAAGGTGCCGGCGGCACGCGCCTGCGCCAGGGCGGTGGAGCCGGGCAGGGCGCCGGGCTTGGTCCGCAGGACCTCGAGGTAGTGGTCCAGGACGAGACGGTGCCCGGTGCGGGCGGCGACCCTGGGGTGGACCGCGACGACGGTGCGGGCGTCGAAGACGACGACCTGGGAGGCGCGCAGCGAGACCCGGACCCGGCGCCCGATCAGGTGCGCCGGGACGGAGTACTTCACCATCCGCGCCGTGACCATCGAGGAGCGGTCCACCCGCGGGTGCAGCACCGTGCCCGGGTCGAACCCCTCGCCCGGAAGAGTTGCCAACAGCGGCTGCTCCCGCGCGAACGCGGCACCGACCGGCTCGGTCCGGCCGCTGATGACGCGGGCGTCGTCGGCGGCCTCCCATGCCTGGATCTTCGCGTTGAGCTCGTCCAGGTCAGTCACCTCGGGCATCGGGGTGAGGTGGTTGCGCCGGAACCAGCCGACCGCACCCTCCACGCCGCCCTTCTCGTGGGCGCCCTCGATCCCGGGTTGGCAGTAGAACGCGTCGAAGCCGTAGTGGGAGCGGAACAGCACCCACCGCTCGTTCTCCACCCTCGCACGGCCGGGGCCGTGCACGACCTGAGAGACGGCGCCCTTGAGGTTGTCGTACTTGATGTGCCCGCTCGGGATGCCGCCGATCGCCTCGAACGCGGCGATGTGCCCTTCCAGGAAGGCCTCCTGCGCCTGGGTTGGGTAGACCCGGTGGATCGCCTTGCCGGAGTGGGCCAGCCAGAACACGAAGAGGAAGCACTTGGTGCGCACCCCGTTCAGGACGACCCACACCTCGCCGAAGTCGACCTGCGCCTCCACCCCAGGCGCGTGGTCCTGGGCGATGAACGCCTCCACCCGCCGGCCGGCCTCGAGGTCGATCTCGGCCCGGCGGACCCCGCACGTAGTCCCGCACCGTGGAGTACGACAGCTTCGTCGCGTCGTGCTCCTCGACCAGGCGGGCCAGGATCCGGGTGGCGGTGTGCCGCTGCTTCCTGGGCGCGTCCAGGTCCGCGATCAGCATCGCGTCGATCGCCGCCTTGTACGGCTCCAGCCGCGGCGAGGACCGCACCGGCCGCTTCCGCGGCGGTGGTTCCGCCGACGTCAACGCCTGACGGACCGTTCGCCGATGCACACCATGCCGGCGCGCGAGCTCCCGGATCGAGAGCTCCTTCACCCGCGCGTCCCGGCGGATCGCAGCGAAGACATCCACACGTGACCCCATCCCGACCCAACCCCTTGTGCCTCGAGAACCAGCCGATGGAACTCAGGCTCAGGTGGGGCCAGATCAAACCGTCACAACCACCCCGGCGCGTCGCCCGTGGGGCCAGATCAGACCGTCACAGTGGGGCCAAACCAACCTGTCACAGTCACCTTGCCTGCGCAGAAACTAGCTCGGTCCGCACCCGGCGGAAAGACTCAGCTGTCAGTCTCGAGTGTGATGAGGAGAGAGCGCTGCCGAGCAGCCGGGAGCCGACCCGCCTGCGGGTGGAGCACTGCTTGTCGGTCACCCGTCGATCACGGGAAGGTAGTCCGGGGGCCAGGATTGCGCGTAGATCGGGAAGTCCTGCCGCCAGCCCACGTTGGCCGTGAACTGTGTTGCCGTGAAGTCGTTGCCTTCGATGACGTTGCGACGCGAGGGTCCCTGACCGTCTGGTCCGTGCCCGGACCAGGTACAGCCGTTCATCCGACCGACGAAGACGCAGTCGATGAGGTCGGCCTCGGTGGCGAAGTGCCCCTCCCAGCGACAGTGGATGAACGTGCAGCGTTCGAAGCGGGCGCTGTCCATGTCGAAGCCGCCGAGCTGCTTGAACCTGACGCGTTCGAACGTGCAGTCGCGGTACAGCGTCGGCCGGATCCCGAACGACCCTTGGGCCGCCACACCGTACTCATTGAGTACTGGCCGCACCCGCTGACGGAAGAGGCAGCGGTCGAACTGCGACCACGCGGCCGCCAGCTGGACGTCGTTGAGGACCAGGTCGACGTCACTGATGAGGGCTCGGAAGAACAGTCGCGCAACCAGCCCACCCTCGGCCGGTCCGGGAACGGGGAGGGCGCCGATGTGGCTCCCCGAGATCCACGCGTCCCGATCCCAGTCCCAACCGTCAGGGTCAGCATCCGGCGGCTCCTGATCCCGCCACCAGTCCTGCTCGCCCACACTGGGAGCATCCCACTCGGCCGATACTCCCGCACGCGGACACCAGAAACGTCCCCGACCGGACAGCTGCCGGCGGTAGGGAACACCTACCTTCAGCGGCAGTTGGAGGGGTGACGGCGGTCTTTGCCGGGCTCAGTGTGCCGGTGCGTCAATGGTCGGGCGTCGGGTGTGTGGTGAGGCGGTAGGCGATCACGAGCAGGGGGACCTGGGTGGCGGCGTAGAGGACGTGGAAGGAGTAGTGGCGCAGGCTCTGTTCCGGTGTGAACGGCAGCACCGGCAGCGGGAGGACGCTCAACGCTCCGCCGGCGATGTTCAGCACAGCCCAGGTGAGCAGGCCGGTCCCGGCGACGCGTACCGCCCCGGCCGCGTAGAGGACGACCAGTGTTGCGGTGACCAGGCTCGGCCAGAGAGTCTCGGGGCTGAGCAGCGTCTGGTCAGGCAGGTCGGCGACGTTGTGCACCAGGAATCCCAGCCAGGCGATGACGGCCGCGCCGCCCACGGACAGCCCGCCCGGGAAGGTCCGCACTCGCCCGGGAAGGGTCCGGGTGGGGGTGTCGAGGCGGCGCATCGGTCATCTCAGAGGGTGCGCTCGAGGGGGTCGGCCCCCGCGCGCGGTGGCTCCTCAGGCGCGCTGGTGCTGGTGGCCCAGAAGTCGCGGATGAGGGTGGCGGTGGTCTCGGGTGCCTCCAGGGGCACGATGTAGGCGGCGTCGGGCACGATGGCGGCGTGTCCGTTCGGGATGAGACGCGCGGCGGCTCGGGCCTGGACGGGGGTGAACCCGGCGTGGTCGCTGCCGGTGACGATCAAGGTCGGCGCCGCGATCAGCGGCAGCCGGCTGGTCAGGTCCTGGCGGTTCAGCGAGATCGACCGGACGGCGTTGCGGAGCATGCGCCGGTCGGCGCGGGTGAGGCTGTCGCGGACCAGAGCGACGGCGTCGGGGTCGCTGGCTCGAGTGTGCCTGGAGAGCAGAACCTCGGTGACCCCCGAGAGGACCAGCTCGATCGGGCCGAGCACTCCGTGGATGGCCAGCAGGGGGTAGGTCCGGCGCCGTTCCGCCCGCGTCAAGGCCGCGATCGGTGTTCCCAGGGCGACGAGGCTGCGGCACTGGGTGGGGTGGGCGGCGGCCAGCTGCAGGCCGACGTGCCCGCCCCAGGCGTTACCCACCCAGTCCACCGGGCCGGTCGGCGCCAGCCGGTTCAAGATCTGCCGCGCGGCGCTCACGCAGTCAAGCTCGGTATAGCGGTGGCCGGGGTCGCCGCTGCCGCCGTGTCCGGGCCCGTCGATGATGACCAGACGCCGGTCCTGTACGAGATGCGGAAGGACCCGGTCCCAGGACCGGCCATCCATGAACAGGCTCGGCCACAGCACCGCCGTGGCCGGGTGCTCGCCGACCACCCGTACCGCCAGCGGTCCGACGGTGGTCTCGATGATGTGTCGCTCGTCCATGCCATCCTCCTTGTTGACGCTGTCAACCACGAGTATCCACGCTATGTTGACGCTGTCAAGAGAAAGGCGGGACCCCATGACCGCAGCAGTGTCCCCCGACGTGGACCGGCTGCAGGACCGGCTGCTGCAGGCCGCCCTGGCACGGCTGGCCGACACCCCCGCCGAGCAGCTCAGCCTGCGCCAGATCGCCCAAGAGCTCGGAGTCAGCCACCAGGCGCCCTACGTGCACTTCGGCAGCCGCAAACGCTTCCTGGCCGCCGTGGCCGGGGCCGGGATGGCCCAGGCGACACGACAGGCACGAGCCGCGATCTCGGCGGCCGCTGACGACCCGGCAGCCCGCCTGCACGCCCTGGCCGATGCCTACCTGGCCTTCATCCGCGAACACCCGCATGTGCACGACCTCGCCAACGGGCCCACCGTCGCCAAAGCCGACCACCCCCTGCTGCAACAGGCCGCGATCGAGTACTGGAACCTGCTCCACGACACCATCGCCGACTGCCAACCCAGCCGAACCACCGAAGGCGAGACCCTGCGCCGGGCCGCCGTGACCTGGTCCACGGTCTACGGCATCTCCCGCCTCTCCGCCTTCGGGCAACTACCAGCCTCCATACCCGCCACAGCCGACCAGCTCGTCCACGACGCCATCGACCAACTCCTCGCCGGCTGGCACCACAGGAAACAAGAACCAAGCCACGGCACCTGATCCACCCTGCGGAGACACCCGGCGGTGTGCAGCGCCTCTTGCCTTGGCGACGCCCTACCAAGTGTGTAGTCGTTTGGTATACGATTGAGCCGTGGCGGAGTTGCTCGATCTAGACCTACTCGATGAGCAGAACCCGTTCGAGATCGACGCCCAGGCCACGCACCTGTTCAAGCACCCGCACCTCGGCCTTGACGACGTCTACGACGTCTGGGTCAACGATCCGCTCTTCTACCCCGCCAAGCCGCCGGCGCACTATCTGATGGTGGCCGAGGTGGCAGGCACCGTCCTGATCGTGCCGATCGCACCCTCGCGATCGGGCGATCCGAGCAAGTGCCGGCCGATCGGCTGCTACGAGGCTTCTTCGGGCCTTGCCGCTACCTACCGAAGGGACCGTGATGACTACTGACCCATTGTCTCCCGAGCAGGAGTACGACTTCTACGCCCAACCCGAGAACCAAGAACCACAGGGCCCTCCCCGCCGACGCACGAAGCGGCTGACCGCGCCGATTCCGGTCCGGTTCCCGCCCGAGCTCCTCGACGAGATCAAGAAGCGAGCCGAGGCCGACGACCGATCCGTCTCGGCATGGATCCGCCGCGCCGTCGAGCACGAGATCACCCGATCCGCCTGAGCGTCAGCCACGCCCCACATGCCCGACTGGCGGCGCTATGACGCACACCGATGCTCGCGCACATGCCGATGAGCGGGCGTGGTGGCTCGGCTGAACCGAGCAGAGTGAGATGCTCGGAGAGTCCTACCGAGAGGGTCGCCCGTGCGATTTAGAGTTTCCGCTCCTACCTCGCGAGTCCTTGGAACATGGCGAGCTCCGTGGTGGCAGCGCATTATCTTTCCCGCAGTCGGTGCGGCTCTGGCGCTTGGGTCGCTCTGGCCGTACGCGGGCGAGCGCTATGAGCCTTTGTGGTGGGGTCTGCCGCTTGGAGCGCTATTCGTCACCTATCCATTGAGCCTGAATCCACCGACGCTGTTTTGTGAGGCCTTCGCCAAGTGCGTTCGAGGTGGCGGGCTGGGGTGATGGGTTTCGGGCGTGGGTGATCGGCCGGTCTGGCCGGCTC
>Ga0208822_1000274_pt1 | contig 40543 bp, 38 predicted proteins | sample AD_STIC08_MetaG_FD_184435 | JGI IMG/M metagenome (GOLD analysis project Ga0208822, IMG submission 184435) | Active sludge microbial communities of municipal wastewater-treating anaerobic digesters from USA - AD_STIC08_MetaG (SPAdes) (version 2) | ecosystem: Engineered > Bioreactor > Anaerobic >...
CCGCGCCAGCATTGCGCCGGCCACCAGCTCGGCCGCGGCCAGGTCTTCCAGCGCGTTGCCCACCGCCTTGAACAGCGTGATCTCGCGCTCGCCGCCGCGCCCGGGCCGCTCGCCTCGGCACAGCTGCGCGAGCGTGCCCTGCAACTTCGACGCGTCGAACGCGCCCTCGGCCACTGCGCCGAGCAGATCGCCCGACTTGGCCAGCACCTCCTCGGTGTCGACGAACACGCGGCTGCGTGAGAAACACGCGGCGTCGCTCTCGCGCATGCGCGGCGTGAAGCTGCCGATCAGGTCGAGGTGCGTGCCTTCACGCAGCCACTCGCCGCGCACCAGCGGGGCTTCGGCCAGCGTGGCGCAGCTGACGATGTCGGCCTGCTCGACCGCGCTGCGCAGGTCGGTCGCGGCGTGGGCGTCGAAGCCCTCGGCGCGCCACTGACGTGCCAGCGCCAAAGCGCCTTCGGGCCGATGGTTCCACACCTGCACCTGCGTGACCGGCCGCACCGTGCGCATTGCCGGCGCAAGATGCTGCGCGACGCGGCCACTGCCCAGCACGAGCAGGCGCGAGGCATCGCCGCGGGCGAGGAAGCTCGCCGCGAGGGCCGAGGCCGCGGCGGTGCGGCGCGAGGTGATCTCGTTGCCGTCGAGCTGCGCGAGCGGCTCGCCGGTGCGCGCGTCGAACAGCGTGTAGAGCGAGTGCAGCCCCGGCAGACCGCGATCGGTGTTGCCGGGAAAGATGGTGACGGTCTTGATGCCGAGGTAGCGGCCCGGCCGCCAGGCCGGCATCAGCAGCACGGTGCCGCCGCGGCCTTCGGGATCATCGACGCGATGGGTGTGGCGAAGCGGGACCTCGCAGCCTTCGGCGAAGGCGCGGCGCAGCGCGTCGATCAGCGCGGGCCAGCCCAGCGGGGCGGCGGTGGCGGTGGCGTCGAGGTGGAGCAAGGGGCGGAGCGCTCAGGTGCGCCCCGCGAGTATCCGATGCGGCGGTCGAAGCGTCTGGCGGCGCTCAGGCGAAGAAGTGGCGGAACACGTCCGGCTCGCGCAGCTCGCGCGTCACCAGGCCGCGCAGCGGCTCCTGGAACGGGCCGCTCTCGGTGAGCGGGTCCAGCGCGGCGGGCATGGTGACGTCCCAGGTGCTGGAGAAGCTGGAGGAGTTCTGGAAGTCGCCGCGGCGGGCGTCGACGTTGACCAGCCGCTCGGTCAGGGAGGGAAGCTCCTCCCATTCGATGCCCGTGCCGTACTGGCTCAGGCGGCGCTGCGTGCTGGCGAGGTAGCGGTTCGGTTGGCGGTTCATGGTCAGGTCCTGCGGGTGTGACAACGTGATGGGAAGCTTATCGACCGTCACACCTTGTCATGAACCCGATAAGGGGCACGCAGAGCCGCCATTTCGACACCGCAACGGCATTCGCGTGCGAAAGTTCCTCGTTCGGGCGTGGCGTCCCCCGTGCCCGGGGCTTGACGCGACAATCGGGTTCATGGCTCGACTCGACACGCTCCCCGCCCCGCCTGCGGCCACCCCCGAACCGCGCCGCAAGGGCGTGCCCGCCGACCCGCAGAAGTTCGCCGTCGACGTGCGCACGAGCCGCATCGACGGCCGCGGCGCCTTCGCGGCCGAGGCGATGCCGGCGCGGCGCAAGATCGGCGAGATCCGCGGCGAATCGCTCAGCGTGCGCGAGGCGCGGCGCCGCGCGAAGACGATGGAACGCATCATGATCGTCGAGGTGAGCCACACGCGCGCCATCGATGCGTCCGGCTCCACCGACCCGCTTCGCTTCACCAACCACTCCTGCCAGCCCAACGCGGTGCTGCGCATCCGCCAGGGCCGCGTCGAGTTCTACGCGATGCGCGACATCGCCCCAGGCGAGGAGATCACCGTCAACTACGGCGAGACGCACCACGAGGGCAAGCTGCGCTGCCGCTGCGGCGCGCCCGGCTGCGTGGGCGCGATCTGACGCCGCGCATGCAGACCATCGCCGTCATCGACTTCGAGACCACCGGCACCTCACCTTCGCAAGGCGCGCGTGCGACCGAGATCGCGGCCGTGCTGGTGCAGGGCGGGCGCATCGTCGGCCGCTTCCAGAGCCTGATGAACAGCGGCGCCTGGGTGCCGCCCTTCATCGAGCAACTCACCGGCATCAGCAATGCCATGCTCGCCGAGGCGCCGCCTTCGCGCGCGGTGATGAACGAGGTGATGCGCTTCACCCGCGGCTGCCCGCTGGTCGCGCACAACGCTGCCTTCGACCGCGGCTTCTGGCAGGCTGAAGCGGTACGCGCCGGCTGCGAGCCCGACGACGCACATGCCTTCGCCTGCACGCTGCTGCTGGCGCGGCGCCTGTACCCCGAGGCGCCGAACCACAAGCTGGGCACGCTGGCCGCATGGCATGGCTTGCCCAGCGCCGGACGCGCGCACCGCGCACTGGCCGATGCCGAGGTCACGGCGCACCTGCTGCTGCGCATGCAGGCCGACCTGCGCGAGCGCCACGCCGCGCTGTGCGAAGGCGGCGTGGACCATGCGCTGCTGTGCACGCTGCAGCGTCTGCCGCGGCGGCAGATGGAGCGCCTCAGCGCCGGTTCAGCGCCGCCAGGTTGATCGAACCTTCCTTGGTGAAGCGCACCGAGCCGAAGGCGCCGCCGGCGAGCTTGCCGCGCAGCACGTAGGGCATCGTGTCGCGCTGCGTGCCGTCGGCCAGCACCAGCGCCTGGCGCACCGCGTTCATCGCCGAGATGCTCACCGGGATCACCAGGATGCTCTCGCCGTAGCGCGGCACGCTGCCCTTCTGGTCGCTCACGCCGGTGGCCAGCGTCTTGCCGTTGACGTCGAGCTCGAGCGCGGTGCCGTCGAACTCCACTGCGCCGTCGTTGGGGTTCTGGATGCGCAGCTTGACCGCCAGGCGCAGCTCCAGGCCCTGGCCTTCGGCAGGCTCGATGCCGACCACCTCCACGCGCAGCGGGTCGCGCCCGGGCATGGCCGCGCAGGCGGCGAGCATCGCCACGGCGAGCAGCATCAGGAATCGGGCGAGCAGCGGGCGCAGGCTCATGGATCGGTCTCCTTGCGAGTTGTGCAGACGCAGTATGCCGCCCGGCAGTGACGCCGAGTGACGGCTTGATTCAATGCAACACGGCCCGACCTGGCGGGACTAGGATGGACACGTCCCCCGAAGAGGCCGTGCCATGAAGTCGCTGAAAGCCGCGTTGAACACCCCGCCGGAGCCCGGCTTCGACGAAGCATCGCTGGCCGACACATCGCTGCCCGACAGCGGCTCCGTGGTGCGCCACCCCGACGGCTACTACTGGCTCGCGGCCGACGGCCACCAGCAGTTCGGCCCCTTCGCCACCGTGCAGGAGGCGCTGGACGACATGAATGCGGCCGGCGAAGAGAGCATCGAGCCCGGCGAGACGCTGCAGGAGGCCGAGCAGGAGCTGGGCCTGGCCGACTGGGTGGACGCCGACACCGGCGAACTCGCCGAACAGAACGGCACGCGCATCGAGGATCACTGACGCAGCGTTTCGGCGAGCGCCTCGCAACGCGCGGCCAGCGTGGCCGCGTCGCAGTCGGTGGGCATGCTCCGGGCGGCTTCGTCGATCGCAACCGGCTCTCGGATGCCGAGCTGGAAGTCGAGCACCTCGAGCGTGGCGTCGGAGGCGTCGTGGCCCGCCGCCATGCGCCGCGCGATGCGCTCGCGCAGCACGGCCTCCGGCGCCGTGCACTCGACCAGCACGAAGCGTGCGCCTTCGGCCGCGGCCAGCGCCCGCAGGTCGTCACGCTCGCGTCGACGCAGCGCGGCGGCGTCGACGATCACGTTCAGGCCGGCGCGAAGCAGCGCCTGCGCCAGCGACTGCAGCCGCGCGTAGGTGCGGGTGTTCATCGCCCGGCTGTAGAGCTGCCGCGCCTGCTCGTCGGTCGGCCGCGCGGTGATCGCCACGCCGGCCAGGCGCTTGCGCTCCACGTCGGAGCGAATGCGCACCGCGCCCAGCGGCTGCAGCAGGGCCAGCGCCACCGTGCTCTTGCCCGAGCCCGACAGGCCGCAGCTCAGCACGAGCTTCGGCTGGGCCTGCGGCAAGTGCGAGAGCTCGCCGGCGACGCGCAGGTCGCGCGCCAGCGCTGCGCGTGCCGCGGCGCTCGCGTTCTCGTTGCCGGCCTGCCCGAGGCGCAGCGACGCGACTTGCGCCCGCACCAGAGCGCGGTAGACGGCGAAGAAGGGCAGCAGCGCCAGGCCGCCGTAGTCGCCGGTGTGCTCGGCGTAGCCGCTGGCGAAGCGCCATGCCAGCCGCGGCAGGCCATGTCGCCACAGGTCCATGAAGGTGAAGGCCAGGTCGGCCATCGTGTCGGTGTGGCGCAGCGCGGCGTTGAACTCGATGCCGTCGAAGGGCAGCGGCTCGCCGTCGATGCGCACGATGTTGCCCAGGTGCAGATCGCCATGGCCCTCGCGCACGAAACCCTGCGCGCGCCGCAGCGCGAGCAGCGGGGCGATGCGCGCGAACTCGCGCTCGGTCCACTCGCGCAACGCCGCCGGCGCCTCGCCGCCGAGCGCGTCGAAGTTGGCGCGTGCCCAGCTCAGCACGGCCTGCGGGTCGCCGAAGGCGGCGGGCGAAGCTGGCAACGTGTCGTGGAACGAGGCCACGCGGGCGGCCAGGGCGTCGATCAGCGTATCGGTCAGTTCGCCGCGCGCGGCCAGCCGGTCGAGCAGGCCGTCGTTGTCGAAGCGGCGCATGCGCAGCAGCCAGTCGATCGGCTCGCCGGCTTCATCGGCGCGGCCGAAACGCGCCTGCGCGGCCGGGCCGAACACCGGCAGCACGTCGAGGTAGAGCTGCGGCGCGGTGCGGCGGTTCAGGCGCAGCTCTTCTTCGCAGTCGGCGCGGCGCCGACCGGCGGTGGAAAAGTCGAGGAAACCCAGCGCCAGCGGCTTGCGCAGCTTGTAGGCGAAGCCGCCGGCCAGCAGCAGCGTGGAGATGTGCGTCTCGATGCGTTCGGTGCCCTCGCCCAGCGAGCGCTGCAGAGCGTCCACCAGGGCATGGTGCTCGTCGAGTCGCGGGTCGCGGGTGTTCACCCGCGGCAGCTTACAGGCCGAGCCGCGTGTAGCGCGCCACGATGCCGGCGAACTGCGCCGGCCATTGACGAAGCGCAGCGTCCTCGCCGTCGAACACGTCCTTCAGGAAGGCCAGCGACAGCGCGCGTGTGGCGTCCTTCACCTTCGGGTTCAGCGCCATGCCGCCGGTGCCGCTGCGGTCGGTGAACATGCTGTGCGAGCCGCCGGCAAACACCGCCAGCGCCTTGCGCGGGCTGCCGGTGGCGTCGAACACCGCGACGCGGTCGGTTGCCCCCGAGTAGTAGCCCGGGATGCGGATGATGTCTTCGGTGGCGGTGACGTGCAGCGTGGGCACGGTGATGCCGGCGAGGACCTTCGCCGGGTCGGTCTCGCCGTAGAAGGGCGGCGCCGACAGGATGATCGCCGCCTTGATGCGCGCGTCGCGGAAGTCCAGCTTCTGGCCAGCGCGCTCGACCTGGGCGCCGGCGGCCAGCAGCGTGGTGTTGGCGCCGTAGGAATGCCCGGCCGCGACGATGCGGTCGGCATCGATGCGCGAAGCCAGCGGGCCGGCGAGCAACTGGTCGAGCGCGAAGTGCAGGTCGAGCACGCGCGCGATGGCCTCCTTGTCCTGCGCGGCGTCGCGCAGCCGGCCGACCAGCCCGAACGGGTTGCCGGCCCACAGGTTGCGGTCGCTGCCGACGTGCTGCAGGTGCAGGCTGGCGTAGCCCTGGCTGGCCCAGTAGCGGCCGAGGTAGCTGTAGCCCATGCGCGAGCCGCCGATGCCGTGCGAGAACACCACCAGCGGCACCGGCTTGCCGGCCGCAGCGGCGTCGGGCAGGTACAGGCGCACCGGCACCGAACGGCTGCGCGACTCGTCGCGCCAGTCGAAGTCCATCGTGCCGAACGGCACGCCGGCCAGTTCGGCCGGGGCCGAGGCGGCCGGTGCGGGGATCGGGCTGTCGGCGCGTGCCGCAGGCGCGGCCAGCGCGGCCGTCAGGCACAGGGCGGTGAGGGTGCGGATGGGTGGCATGTCGGTTCTCGTGCGCAGGCGGCCAAGGGCTCAGTGAGGATCCGCCGGGCCGGGCGAAGTTCCGCCGGCTCCGGCCGGCGCCGGGGTATCGGCGGCGGTGCGGTGGCGGTGCGCGTGTCGGCCGACCCACTGCACCACGTCGTCGACGAAGGTGAAGACCACCGGGACGACCAGCAGGCTGAGGAACGTGCTGGTGATCAGCCCACCGATCACGACGATGGCCATCGGCGAGCGGAAGCTCGGGTCCACGCCCAGGCCCAGGGCGATGGGCATCATGCCCGCGCCCATCGCGATGGTGGTCATGACGATCGGCCGCGCGCGCTTGCGGCAGGCGTCGAGCAGCGCGTCCCAGCGGTTCAGGCCGTGGTCGCGCCGCGCCAGGATCACGTAGTCGATGAGCAGGATCGAGTTCTTCGTCGCGATGCCCATCAGCATGATCAGGCCGATCATCGACGGCATCGACAGCGCCGTGCCGGTGAGGAACAGCGCCAGGAAGGCACCCGGCACCGAAAGCACCAGCGCGGCAAGGATGGTCACCGGCTGCACGAAGTCCTTGAACAGCAGCACCAGCACGATGTAGATGCACAGGATGCCGGTGGCCATGGCCAGGCCGAAGCTGTCGAACAGCTCGCCCATGGCCTCGGCGTCGCCCACCGAGGTGGTGATCACGCCGGCGGGCAGCTTCTTCAGGCTGTCGAGCTCGAAGGCGCGCTTCTCGACCTCGCCCAGCGGCTGGCCGTTCAGCTCGATCTCGAAGTTCACGTTGCGCAGCCGGTCGTAGCGCGCGATCTCGGCCGGGCCGGAGTCGATCGCCAGGGTGGCCACGTTGGACAGCGGCACCGGGCCGCGTGCGCCGGGCACCGGCAGGCGCGACAGCAGATCGAGGTCGCCGCGTGCCTCGTCGGCCAGCTTGACCACCACCTGCACCTGGCGCTGGCTGAGGTTGAGCTTGGCCAGGCCCTGGTCGTAGTCGCCGTTGGTGGCGATGCGCAGCGTGTCGGCGATGGCCGACGACGTCACGCCCAGGTCGGCAGCGCGTGCGGAGTCGGGCCGCACGATCAGCTCGGGGCGCACCAGGCTGGCGGTGGACGTGACCGCGCCGATGCCGGGGATGGTGCGCAATTCGCGCTCCACCTTGGCGGCGTGTTCGCCCAGGGCGCGGCCATCTTCGCCGGCCAGCACCAGCACGTACTTCTCGCTCGATGCGCCCAGGCCCACCTTGACGCGCGCGCCGGGCAGCACGGCGACGGCGTCGCGCAGCTGCGACTCCAGGTCCTGCTTGGACAGGCCCGGCCGGTCATTGCGGTGCGTCATGTTGATCGTCAGCACGGCCTTGCGCACTTCGGGCAGGCCGCCGCCGGCGAAGGGGTCGGAGCCGGCCGCGCCACCGCCGATGGCGGTGTAGACGAGCTTGACGTGCGGGTTCTTCTGCACGAGCTCGCGCGCCTGCTCGGCCGCGGCGTAGGTTTCCTTCAGGGTGCTGCCCGGCGGCAGCGTCACCGTCACCTGCGTCTGCGACAGGTCGTCCGGCGGAATGAACCCGGTGGCCAGCAGCGGCACCAGCGCGAAGGAACCGAAGAAGAACACCGCGGCGCCGAGCAGCGTGAGGAAGCGGTGCTTCAGGCACCACTTCGCCCAGCCCATGTAGACGGACAGCCAGCGCGGCTCGCGCTCCTCGTGCTTGGGCGCCTTCAGGATGTAGGCGGCCATCATCGGCGTCAGCATGCGGGCGACGACGAGCGAGAAGAACACCGCGATCGCTGCCGTCCAGCCGAACTGCACGAAGAACTTGCCCGGGATGCCGGCCATGAAGGCGGTGGGCAGGAACACGGCGATCAGCGTGAAGGTGGTGGCGATCACCGCCAGGCCGATCTCGTCTGCCGCCTCCATCGCCGCCTGGAACGGCGTCTTGCCCATGCGCAGGTGGCGCATGATGTTCTCGATCTCGACGATGGCGTCGTCGACCAGGATGCCGACGACGAGCGACAGCGACAGCAGCGTCACCACGTTGATCGTGAAGCCCATCAGGTGCATCACGAAGAAGGTCGGGATCGCCGACAGCGGCAGCGCCACCGCCGACACGAAGGTGGCGCGCCAGTCGCGCAGGAACAGGAACACCACCAGCACGGCCAGCGCCGCGCCTTCGTAGAGCAGCTTCATCGAGCCGTCGAAGTTCTCCTCGACCGGGTCGACGAAGTTGAAGGCCTCGGTGATGGTGATGTCGGCGTGCTCGGCCTTGAGCTTGTCGAGCGTGGCGCGCACGTCGCGCGTCACCTCGATCTCGCTGGCGCCGCGCGAGCGCACGATCTCGAAGCCGACCACCGGCTTGCCGTTGAGCAGCGCCGCCGAGCGCGGCTCGGCCACGGTGTCGTGCACCTTGGCGACCTGGTCGAGGCGGATGCGCCGCCCGTCGGACAGCGCCACTTCGAGCGCCGCCATCTCCTCGGCCGACTGCACGGTGGCGATGGTGCGCACCGACTGCTCGGCGCCACCCAGATCGGTGCGGCCGCCGGAGGCTTCCTGCTGCACCTGGCGCAGCTGGCGCGAGATGTCGGCGGCGGTGGCGTTCAGGGCCAGCAGCCGCGCCGGATCGAGCTCGACACGCACCTCGCGCGTCACGCCGCCCACGCGCGAGACCGCACCCACGCCGCGCACCGACAGCATCGCCTTGGTGACCTGGTTGTCGACGAACCAGGACAGCGCCTCGTCGTCCATCTTCTGCGAGGCGACGGTGTAGGTGAGGATGGGCGTGCCGGCGAGGTCGACCTTCCTGATGACCGGGTCGCGCAGGTCGGCGGGCAGGTCGGAGCGCACGCGCGAGACGGCATCGCGCACGTCGTCCACCGCTTCCTGGGTGGATTTTTCGAGGCGGAACTCCGCCGTCAGCGTGGCCGTGCCGTCCTGGATGGTGGCGTACATGTGCTTGAGGCCCTGCACGGTCGCCAGCGAGTTCTCGATCTTGCGCACGACCTCCGTCTCGAGCTGCCCCGGCGAGGCGCCGGGCAGCGAGGCGGTGACGGTGACCATCGGCAGGTCGATGTCCGGGAAGTTCTGCACCTTCATCGCCCGGAAGCCCAGCAGGCCGGCGAGCGTGAGCATCACGAACAGCAGGATCGATGGCGTGGGGTTGCGGATCGACCAGGAGGAAACGTTGATTGCCATGGCCGGCTCCTTACTTCGACGCGGTCTTCTGCGCCGGCACGGCGGCCGGGGACGCCTCGACCACGCGCACGGTGTCGCCGTCGCCGAGGAAGCCGCCGCCCGCAGCGACCACGCGCGCGGCCTTGTCCAGCCCGCCGGTGATCTCGATGCGGTCGGCCCAGCGCCGGCCCACCGTCACCTTGGTCTGCGTGACCTTGGCGTCTGGCCCGACTCGCAGCACGTAGCTGAAGCCGTCGCGCAGCACCACGGCGCTCTGCGGCAGCGACAGGCCCTGCGCGTTGCCGATCTCGAACTCGCCGCGCGCGAACATGCCGGCCCGCGCCGAGCCGGGCTGCGGCAGGTCGACGTAGACGATGCCGTTGCGCGTGGCGGGGTCGACCGTGGGCGCGACCATGCGGATCTTGCCGACGATGGCGCTGCCGCCGGCCGGCGTGACGCTCGCCGGCACGCCGGCCTTGAGCTGCACGAGGTCTGCGGCCGGCACTTCGGCGCGCCATTCGAGGCGGCCACCGCGGATCAGGCGGAACAGCTCCTGGCCGGCCGGCAGCACCGCGCCGACGGTGGCGCTGCGCGCCGAGATGACGCCGTTGTCGGGCGCCAGCACCTGCGTCTGCGCCAGCCGCAATTGCTGAGTCTTCGCGGCGGCGCGTTGCGCTTCGAGCCGTGCCTGCGCGGTGCGCTCGGCGGTGAGGTACTGGTTGATCTGCTGCGCCGACAGCGCACCGGTGGTCTGCAGCTCGCGGGCCCGCTGCGCATTGGCGGCGGCTTCGGCCAGCGTGGCCTCGGCCTCGGCGACGGCGGCACGCGTCTGCGCCAGCTCGGCACTCAGGGTGTCGGCGGCGAAGGTGGCGAGCACCTGGCCCCGCTTGACCACGTCGCCGACGTTCACGCGCACCTCGGCCAGGCGCAGGCCGTTGGCCTCGGTGCCGACGCTGGCTTCCTGCCAGGCGGTGATGTTGCCGTTGGCGTTGATCTTCACCGGCACGTTGGCGGTCTGCGGGCTGGTGACGGTGACGGTCAGTGCCGGCTTGACCGGCGCGGAGGCGGCCGGCTTGTCGGCGGCGTAGACGCTGACGGTGATCAGCGCGGCGGCCAGGGCCACGGCCAGGGGCGTGGCGACGAGGAGCAGTCGGGTCGAGGTGGGCATGGTGTTCATCTCGGTGGTGCCGCAGGCCTCGTGGGCCTTTGGCAAGGATTCAAGGGGCGATTCAGCTGCGGGGGTTCGGGGTCGCTTCCGCCTGCGCCGGCTCGGCGGGCGTCCAGCCGCCACCGAGCGCTCGGTACAGTGAGATCCAGGCAGCGACACGTTCGCGCTGCAGCTCGATCAGCGCGGACTGCGCGGCCACCGCGGTGCGGCGGGCGTCTTCCAGCTCGAACAGGCTGGCCAAGCCGCCGCGGTAGCGCGATTCGACGGCGCGGTAGGAGCGCTCGAAGCCTTCGGCGGCGGTGCGTGCGTCGTCGCCGCGGCCGGCGGTGCTCTGCAGTGCGACGAGTGCCGACTCGACCTCGCGCACCGCGGTGCGCAGGCTGGCGGCGTAGTTCACCGCGGCGGCGTCGTAGCGGGCCTGGGCCGCCTCGGCGTTCGCGCGGCGCACGCCGCCGTCGAGGATCGGCAGGCTCACGCTGACCGGGCCGATGCTCCACAGCGTGCCGCTGGTGCTGATGCCACCGGTCTCGAAGCGCGAGGGCGTGATGTTGCCGGCCAGCGCAATGCGCGGGTAACGCTGGGCGCGGGCCTGCGCCGCATCGGCCGCAGCGGCGGCGAGTTCACGCTCTGCGTTGGCGAGGTCGGGTCGCTGCGCCAGCACCTGGGCCGGCACCTGGCTGACGCCGATCTGCGCCGGCTGCGGCAGCTGCGCGCGCCCGGCTTGCAGCTTTGCACGCAGGTCCGGCTCGGCCAGCGCGGTCAGCGCGACCAGCGATTTCACCGCCAGGTCGCAAGCCGCGCGTTGCTGGGTGAGCGAGGCGTTGCCTTGCGCGGCGCTGGCACGTGCCAGGTCGGCGCTGGCCGGGGCCTGGAAGCCGGCTTTGGCGGCCAGATCGGTCAAGCGCGCCGTTTCGGCGCGCGAGGCGGCGTCAAACTCGGTCTGCGCGAGCTGCGCCTCGCAGGCGCGCAGCCCGAGGTAGCTCGACGCCGTCTCGGCGGCCACCGAGATGCGCGCGTCGTGCCACAGCGCCTGCGCGCCATCGAGGCGGGCCTGCGAAGCGTCCCTGCCGGCGCGGTTGGCACCGAACAGGTCGATCTCCCACGCCGCCTGCAGCCCCGCGCCGGCGCTGGTGCCCACCGGCGTGGCGAGGTCGAAGCGGCCGCGCGAGGCACTGGCGCTGGCGCCCAGCGTCGGGCCGAGCGCGGCGCCGCCGGCCACGCGCGCGGCGCGGGCCTGCTCGATGCGCGACCGGGCGGAGGCGATGGTCGGGCTGGCGGACTGCGCCGACTCGATCAGCTGGGCCAGCAACGGGTCATTGAACTGCTGCCACCAGCGCTTGAGCTCGGCGGCGGGGTCGGACGCCGGCAGCGGCGCCTGCCATTGCGCGGCCGGGGCCGGCGGCGCGGTGGGCGTCGTCGCCGGCGCCAGGCCGGCGCAGCCTGCGAGGGCCAGAGCGGCCAGCAGCGCCGACACAGCAGCGCCGCGGCGGTTCGGGGGGGTCGGTTCGTTCATGCTTGTTGTTCTCCCTGTCGAAAACAGCGCGGTCAGCCGGTGCTTTGGCGCCTCTGCACCTCGGCCGCGACCATGGCCTCGGCGTACATCACCAGCCTTTCGAGCCAGCGGTCCAGCGCGTCGGGCGTGGCGTTGAGGCTGGGCGCCAGGGCATCGGTGACGTCGCGGCCGACGTGCAGATGCACGCCGAGCGCAGCCACGCACACCGCCAGACGCTGGATCTCGTCGTCGGGACGGGCGACGCCCACATGCCGGCACAGCACCTCGACCAGCGCCTCGTGCATCGGCCGGATGCCCTTGTCGATCTCCTCGGCCCACAGGCCGGTGGGCTCGAGCATCTCGCGCATGTGCAGCTTCATGCACAGCGTGGTCAGCTCGCCCTGCTTGAGCGGCTCGATCAGGCCGATGTACAGGCCGCGCAAGGCGTCGCGCAGGCTCAACTGTGCGCCGCCGAAGCGCTGGATCTCTTCTTCGGGCGCCGACTGCAGCTCGAAGAACACGGCGCGGTACAGCCCGGCCTTGTCGCCGAAGTAGTACTTGATGGCCGCCAGGTTGGTACCGGCGGCCTCGGCGATCTCGCGTGTCGAAGTCTTGGCGAAGCCCTGCTGCGCGAACAGCGCAAGTGCGGCGTGCAGCAGGCGCTCGCGCGACTGCTCGCCATCGCTTCGCGGCGCGCGGGGGCGGGCGGGGTTGATCTCGGTCATGGCCGCGATGCTATCAAGTAAATCAAACGAATGATTTACTTGGCGACTTAATGACCGAGTGGTCAGCATGGACATCGGGTTGACCCTGAGGGGTTCGAATCGCCGTCATGCTGACAGACCCCTGCTGACAACGTCGTGTCAGCAGGGGTGGGCGCTCACATGGCGGTCACAGGGGCAGACTGGCCTGCCGCGGCGGGACGCTGGCGCGGCGCATCAGCACCGCGTGCGGCACGTAGCCGCGCGACTCCAGGTTCCAGCCCTCGGTGGCTTGTGCGGTGGCGATCTGGGTGATGCGCTGGGTGCCCAGGTGGCGGGCGGCGGCGCGGGCCAGCACGGCTTCGCACTGCGCCGGCGTGACCAGCCGGGCGAAGGCCGTCCAGCGCTTCATCACCAGCGGGTTGCGCCAGGCGTCTTCCACCGCCCAGCGGGCGCGCTGCGGCTCGTCGGTCCGGCCGGCTTCGAGAACGCGCGGCAGCAGGGCATGGAAGAACATCTGGAACGCGCGCCGCGCGGGCTTGCCGGGCAGCAGCACCTCGAAGCGGGCGATGCGCTGGCTCCAGCCTTCTGTCAGCAGCTGGCGGCCGACGAAAGCCTGCAGCGCCTGGATCGGGTTGAACAGCCGCAGCCGGTTCGGCGGCAGCACCAGCATCGGCAGCGAGGAGGCCTCTTCGTGCGACAGCGGCTCGACGAAGCTGCACAGCACGGCCACACGCGCCCATTGCGCCACGGTCAGGCCGCCTTCGCCGGCGCTGTTGGCGGCCTCCATGTCGCGCACGAAACGCAGCGCGTCGCGGAAGCCGTGGGCCGCCTTGGCGTGGTTCGCCTTGGTGCTCATCACGGCCAGGTTGCCGGCGGCGTAGCCGGCGTCGTTGCGCACCCGGTCGACCGAGGCGTCGGTGGATTCCAGCGTGGCGGTGGACAGCGCTACCCGCGTGATCGGGCAGTGGCTCACCTCGATCTGCTGCAGGTGGTTGGGTGTGACCTGCACCAGCTCGACGCTGCGCCCGCGCAGCCAGGCGTGCAGGCGCAATTGCAGCCACTTGCGCACGTGGCGCGTGGCCAGCAGCGTGCGGGTGCCGAAGGCGGCTTGGCCCGCGAGCAGGCCGTGGCGCAGGCTGGAGGGCTCCTGGTCGTAGGGCGCCGGCGGCGTCAGGCCGTGGTGGGCGTAGTCCCAGCCGAGCTCGAAGCCGATGTGCTCGTGCGCGGTGAGCGTGCTGCCCAGGGGCAGGTCATGGGTGAATTCGGTCGTCATGGCGGTTCTCGCAGTGGCGCCGCGGGCTGCGGCATGGAAGGCAGTGTTCCGGCCAGGTGGCTCAACACGTGAGCCACCGAGGTGCCGCGAACTCGGGGTAAGCTCGCCCCGGCTGGCTCACCGGGTGAGCTACCTTCACCGTAGACACCCCGTATGGACCGCACCGAACGCTTCTACAAGATCGAACTGCTGCTGCGCAGCCGCGGCTGCGTCAGCTTCGCCGCGCTGCGCGAGGAACTCGACGTGTCGCCGGCCACGCTCAAGCGCGACCTGCAGTACCTGCGCGACCGCCTGAACGCGCCGATCGTCTACGACGCCTTCGACAACGGCTACCGCTTCGATGCCGCCGCCGCGCGTGGCGAGCGCCACGAGCTTCCGGGCATGTGGTTCAGCGAGAACGAGATCCACGCGCTGCTGACCATGCACCAGCTGCTCGCTGGGCTCGACGACGACGGCGTGCTGTCCCGTCACCTGCAGCCGATGCTCGAGCGGTTGCAGGGCATGCTCGGCGCCGACGCGGCCGAGTCGCGCGAGCTGATGCGGCGCATCAAGGTGATCGGCACGGCGCGGCGGCGCGTGCCCAGCCGCTGGTTCGAGCTGCTCGGCAGTGCGCTGGTGCAGCGGCGGCGGATCTGGCTGCGCTACTTCAAGCGCAGCGACCGCCGGGAGAGCGAACGCGAGGTGTCGCCGCAGCGGCTGGTGCACTACCGCGGCACCTGGTACCTCGACGCCTGGTGCCATGCCAGCGACGGGCTGCGCCGCTTCGCGCTCGATGCGGTGCGCGAGGCCAAGCTGCTCGAGACCAAGGCGAAGAACGTGCCGGTGCGCGAACTGGAGGCAGCGCTGGACGCCGGCTACGGCATCTACGGCGGCGGCGACACCAAGGTGAAATGGGCCACGCTGCTGTTCGACGCCGACGCGGCACAGTGGGTGGCCAGCGAAGAATGGCACCCGCAGCAGAAGGCTCGGCACCTCGCCGACGGCCGCTACGAACTGCAGGTGCCCTACGCCGATGCCACCGAACTGACCATGGACATCCTGCGCCACGGCGACAGCGTGACGGTCGCCGGCGACAAGGCGCTGGCCGCCGCGATCGCCCTGCGCCTGAAGAGCGCGCTGTCGCGCTACGCTTGAGGCTTCCCAAGGAGACTGCATGAAAGCGATCTGGAACGGCGTGGTCATCGCCGAGAGCGACGACACGGTGGTGGTGGAAGGCAACCACTACTTCCCCGAGAGCAGCCTGAAGCGCGAGTACGTCAGCTTCAGCAACCACCGAACGAGCTGCCCCTGGAAGGGCCAGGCGCACTACTACAGCCTGTTCGTCGACGGCGACGTGAACCCGGATGCCGTCTGGTACTACCCCGAGCCCAGCGACGCGGCCCGCGAGATCAAGGGCCGGGTCGCGTTCTGGAAGGGTGTGAAAGTCACCGAGTGACAAACCGGCACGGCCGGCTAGCATGTTTCTTGCGGCGGCGACCGGCTGCCGAAACCCTCCTGCACAAAGGAATCCGACCCATGCGCAACTTCGCTCTCGCCACCCTCGCCGCTGCCTGCGCCCTGCCGCTGGCCGCGCAGGCCCAGTCCACGCTCGACAAGGCCAAGGCCAGCGGCGCCATCACCGTGGCCTACCGCGAGTCGTCGATCCCGTTCAGCTACCTCGACGACAAGGCCCAGCCTGTGGGCTTCGGCTGGGAGATCTGCGGCAAGATCGTCGACGAGGTCAAGAAGGCCACCGGCCGCGCCGACCTGAAGGTCAACACGCAGGCGGTGACTTCGGCCAACCGCATCCCGCTGCTGGTCAACGGCACCATCGACATCGAGTGCGGCTCGACCACCAACAACAGCGAGCGCGCCAAGCAGGTCGCCTTCGCCACCAACTACTTCTACACCGGCACGCGCTTCCTGGTGAAGGCCGGCACGCCGGTGAAATCGCTGAATGACCTGAAGGGCAAGCAGGTGGTGTCGACCACCGGCACGACCAACTTCAAGATCATCCGCAACCTCAACGAAGAACAGAAGCTCGGCATCGACCTGCTCGGCGCCAAGGACCACGCCGAGTCGGCGCTGATGGTGCAGACCGGCCGCGCCGTCGCCTTCGCGATGGACGACATCCTGCTCTACGGCCTGAAGGCCAGCTCGCAGAACCCGGCCGAGCTCGCGGTGGTCGGCGAGGCGATCCAGGTCGAGCCCTACGCGATCATGCTGCGCCGCGACGACCCGTCGTTCAAGAAGCTGGTCGACGACACCATCGCCAACCTGATGAAGAGCGGCGAGTTCGAGAAGCTCTACAAGAAGTGGTTCGAGTCGCCGATCCCGCCCAAGGGCATCAACCTGCAGGCGCCGATGAGCCAGGAGCTCAAGGACAACATGAAGGCGCTGTCGGACAAGCCGGCGACCTGATCACAAGGCAGGCGGGGGCAGGCATGGCGGCGATCGTCGACGACCTGTCTCGCCACCCGCAGCATGTCGAATTCGTCGCCGGCCTCGTCTGGCGCGAATTCTGGGCCGACGCGAAGGACGGCATGACCCGAGCCGAACTTGCCGACGCCTTCGGCGGGCGTGCCGCGCCGGGGCGCGTGCTCGCCAGCCTGATTGCGCTGGAAGGCCCAGACGACGCCACACCGCTGGGCTGCGTGCACCTGATCGACAACGACGACGACTCGCTGCCCGAGCTCTACCCGTGGCTCGCCGCGATGGTGGTCGTGCCCGAGCGGCGCGGGCAGGGCATCGGCTCGATGCTGGTGAAGGCGATGGCCCGGCAGGCGGCGGGCCTGGGCTTCGAGCAGCTGTGGTTCGGCACCGACGGGCCGGGGTTCTACGAGCGCCTGGGCGCCGTGAAGCACCTGCAGCGCGGCGCCGGCTTCTGGATCATGAAGCTGCCGTTGACCGCATCAGAGTGACGCGGCCAGCCGCGTGCCCTGGTCGATGGCGCGCTTGGCGTCGAGCTCCGAGGCCTCGTGCGCGCCGCCGATCAGGTGCACCGCGACACCGGCCGCGCGCAACGGTGCTTCGAGCTCGCGCAGCGGCTCCTGGCCGGCGCACAGCACCACGGTGTCGCACTCGATCAGCTGGCCATCCTGGCGCTTCTCGCCATACGTGACGAACAGGCCCTGCGGCCCGATGCGCTCGTAGTTCACGCCGCCGATCATCTCCACCTGCTTCATCTGCAGCGCGGCGCGGTGGATCCAGCCGGTGGTCTTGCCCAGGCCACGGCCGAGCTTGCCGGCCTTGCGCTGCAGCAGCGTCACCCGGCGTGCCGGCGGTGCGGGCTTGGCGCGAACCACGCCGCCGCGCACCGTGGCGGGGTCGGCCACCCCCCATTCGGCCAGCCACTCGGGCAGGTTCAGCGTCGGCGAGTGGCCTGCCGGCGTGACGAGGAACTCGGCCACGTCGAAGCCGATGCCGCCGGCGCCGATCACCGCGACGCGCTCGCCCACCGGCTTGCCGTGCAGCAGCACGTCGATGTAGCTCAGCACGTTGTGGCCGTCCTGGCCGGGGATCTTCGGGTCGCGCGCGACCACGCCGGTGGCCAGCAGCACGGCGTCGAACCGGCCCGCGACCAGCGCTTCCGCGGTCGCGCGTGTGTTCAGGTGCAGCGTCACGCCGGCCTGCTCGATCCGGCCGCCGAAGTAGCGCAGGGTCTCGCTGAACTCCTCCTTGCCCGGGATCTTCTTCGCCATGTTGAACTGGCCGCCGATCTGCGCCGCCGCATCGAACAGATGCACCTCGTGGCCGCGTTCGGCCAGCGTGGTCGATGCGGCCAGGCCGGCGGGCCCGGCGCCGACCACCGCGTAGCGCTTGCGCGCCGGCGCGCGCTGCAGCACCAGTTCGGTCTCGTGCCCGGCGCGCGGGTTGACCAGGCAGCTGGCGATCTTGAGCTGGAAGGTGTGGTCCAGGCAGGCCTGGTTGCAGGCGATGCAGGTGTTGATGTCGCTGCTGCGACCGGCCTTCGCCTTGGCGACGAAGTCGGGGTCGGCGAGCAGCGGGCGCGCCAGGCTGACCATGTCGGCGCAGCCGTCGGCGAGGATCTGCTCGCCCACCTCGGGCATGTTGATGCGGTTGCTGGTGACGAGCGGGATGCTCAGGCCCGCAGCGCGCAGCTCCTCGCGCATCTTCTTCGTCACCCAGGCGAAGGCGCCGCGCGGCACGCTGGTGGCGATGGTCGGGATGCGTGCCTCGTGCCAGCCGATGCCGGTGTTGAGGATCGTCGCGCCCGCCGCCGTCACCGCCTTCGCCAGCGTGACCACCTCGGGCCACGAGCTGCCGTCGGGAATCAGGTCGAGCATCGACAGGCGGTAGATGAGGATGAAGTCCTTGCCCACCGCCTCGCGCACGCGCTGCACGATCTCCACCGGCAGGCGCATGCGGTTCTCGTACGAGCCGCCCCAGTCGTCCGTGCGCTGGTTGGTGTGCGTGACGAGGAACTGGTTGATGAAGTAGCCCTCGCTACCCATCACCTCGACGCCGTCGTAGCCGGCCTCGCGGGCCAGCCTGGCGCAGCGCACGAAGGCGCGGATCTGCCGCTCGATGCCGCCTGCGCCGAGCGCACGCGGTGTGAACGGCGAGATCGGGCTCTGGATGCGCGAGGGTGCGACGCACAGCGGGTGGTAGCCGTAGCGCCCGGTGTGCAGGATCTGCAGCGCGATCCTGCCGCCCTCGGCGTGCACGGCGTCGGTGACCAGCTTGTGGCGCCGTGCCGCGCCCGAAGTCGCCAACGTGCCGGCGAAGGGCTTGGCCCAGCCCTCGATGTTGGGCGCGAAGCCGCCGGTGACCATCAGCCCCACGCCGCCGCGCGCGCGTTCGGCGAAGAACGCGGCCATCGCCGGGAAATGCTTGCGGCCGTCTTCCAGGCCGGTGTGCATGCTGCCCATCAGCACGCGGTTGGGCAGCGTGGTGAAGCCGAGGTCCAGCGGGGCGAGGAGGTGGGGGAAGGCGCTCATGCGCGGCATCGTAGCCGCGCACGAGGGGTCAGATGCCGAGGATCTTCTTCGCTTCCCCGAGCGCCTTCATCGAATCATCGTGCTTGCCGGCCTTGTGCGCGGCCTCGCCGTCGGCGCGCAGCTGCTTGACTTTGGCGGCGTCGGCGTCGGCCAACTTGGGGTTGGCGGCGAGCTTGGCGTCGATCGCCTTCATCTCGTTCGGGCAGTTGTGCGCGAAGGCCGTGCCGGCGGCGAGCGCGAGCGCGGTGGCCAGGAGAGCGTTCTTCATGGGACTTCCTTGTGTGGCAACGGCCGGAGCGGGCCGTCGCGCGCAATCTATGCAGGCGAATCCCTGCCCGCAACAAGGAATCGTTACCGGATCTTGCCCAGCAGGGTCTCGACGTTGTCGAGCATGTGGCCGAGGTCGGCCCGCGCGGCGGGCTTGTCGCCCAGGCGCGCCGACAGCTCCTGCTCCATGAAGCACACCGTCATGCGCACGTAGGCGCTGTCCAGCGCCTTGCGCACGGCCGACATCTGCCCCGCGATGGCCAGGCATTCCTCGCCTTCCTCGATCATGCGCTGGATGCCGCGAAGCTGGCCCTCGGCGCGCTTGAGGCGGTTGAGCAGGTCGGTGCGGGTCTTCTCGTCGTTCAGGACGGACATGGTGCAGGCGTCCGGGGCGCGAGCGCCCTCGGGAGGTGTCGGTTGAGGCGTCGACATTGTGCTTTAGCCGTGCCGCTCACGCAGCCGACGTCTGTGTCTTGATGGGAATCACCGGCGGCCCTTCGGGCACCAGCAGCGTGCCGGCGCGCAGGCCGCGCACGGTGGCCAGCGTCAGGCCCAGGATCACCAGGGAGGCCAGCGCCAGCAGCGCGAGCGACGGCACGGCAAGCCAGCGGCCCTCGGGCGTGTCGGACAGGCGCAGGCTCAGCACCGCCAGCGCGGCCAGCGGGAAGCTCATGCCCCAGTGCGGAATGCCGAAGGGCTGGTCGGTGATGCGCCGCGTCAGTGTGGCGGCCCACAGTGCCAGGAACGCCGCCATGCCCCACAGCATCCAGGCCAGCGGCGCGGGCGCGCCGAGCTGCAGCACCGCGACGCCGATCACCGCCGGCGGCGCGACGAAGATGAACAGCGTGGGCAGCAGCCGCTCCGGCAGCATGCCGGCCTGGCCGAATCGCACGATGACCAGCACCATCACCACCGGCCAGAACAGCAGACCGAGGCCGAACTGCGCCGCGGCCCAGGCGCCATAGCCCAGCGGGATGCCGGCCAGCGGCGCGAGCACGTTGCCGACGATGGGGATGAACAGCGCCGGCGTGATCCCGCCCCAGTTCCAGGCCGCGGGACCGGCGGCGGCCGTGGCGCGCAGCCAGCGCGACAGCACCCACAGCGTGACGGCGAACTGCGCCACCGAGGCGATCAGCCACAGCGCGCCGAGCCCCGGCACGCCCGGGCCGAAGTGCGCGACGGCCAGCGTGATCAGCAGCAGCGCCGAGATCGGAATGGCGGCGAAGAAGGCGTGGCGCACCGGGTGCTGCAGATCCTCGCGCACGGCCGCGTGATGGCGCTGCCAGCGCAGCAGCAGCGCTGCGGCCAACAGCGCGAAGACGAGCAGCGCGATGGCGCCTGCCACCAGCGAGATGCCGGCAGCCATGTCGCCCAGCGCCGGCGTGGCTCGGTGCCAGGCCAGCGCGAGGCCGGACCAGCCCATCACGGTGGCGAACCAGCCGGGCATCAGGTGCTTCAGGGGTGCGTGGTCGGTGCTCATGCCGTCGTCCTATTTGAGTACCGCGCCCTGCGCGTCGATCACCTGCACGCGCACCGGGATGCCCTGCGCGATGCTCTGCGTGACGGTGCAGTAGCTCTCGAACGTGCCCAGCACGCGCTCGAGGTGCTCGAGCGCCTCGGCGGGCACGCCCAGCGTGAGGGTGGCCTGCAGGCCGAGCACGCGCAGCCGGCCTTCGGCATTGCGGCCTACCTCGGCGCTGACCTCGCACTGCAGCGGCTCGGGCTTCTGCTTGAACTTGCGCAGCGCGAACAGCAGCGAGTCGGACAGGCAGTTGCCCACCGCCGCGGCGAGCAGCTGTACCGGCGACGGGCCCTGGCCCTGGCCGAGCGGCGCGGGCTCGTCGGCGACCAGCATGGGCACGCCCGGGCCGAACTGCACCTCGAACTGGTAGTCCTGGCGCTGGGCCAGGCGCACGGTGACGGATTCGCTGGACATGGTGAGTCGCTCGTTCAGCGTGCGCAGCTCGGGCCGTCGTCCTTCATGCCGAGCTTCTTCAGCAGGATGCTGGGCGGGCAGAAGTTGGTGAAGCCGGACTGGAACAGGTTGAAGCCGACGAAGGCGGTGAAGGCGAGGAACCAGCGGCTGACGAACAGCGGGCTGCCTTCGACGCCCAGCAGCAGCGAGAGCATGACGAAGAAGCCGGCCATGATGCGGATCACACGTTCGATGGTCATGAAGATCTCCTTGAGGTTAAGCGGGTGAAGTTTCGTGGCGGCGTCGGTACAGCGCGAAGTACAGCACCGGGATGACGATCAGCGTCAGCAGCGTGGAGACGAAGATGCCGAAGATCAGCGAGACGGCCAGGCCATTGAAGATCGGGTCGTCGAGGATGAAGAAGGCGCCGATCATCGCGGCCAGGCCCGTCAGCGCGATCGGCTGCGCGCGCACCGCGGCGGAGCTGACCACCGCGTCCTTGAAGGCCACGCCTTGCGCCACCTGGAGCTCGATGAAGTCGACCAGCAGGATGGAGTTGCGCACGATGATGCCGGCCAGCGCGATCATGCCGATCATCGAGGTGGCGGTGAACTGCGCGCCGAGCAGGGCGTGGCCGGGCATCACGCCGATGATGGTCAGCGGGATCGGCGCCATGATGACCAGCGGCGTCAGGTAGCTGCGGAACTGCGCCACCACCAGCAGGTAGATCAGGATCAGCCCGACGCCGTAGGCGGCGCCCATGTCGCGGAAGGTCTCGTAGGTGATCTGCGATTCGCCGTCCCACTTGATGGCGTACTGGCGGAACGGGTCGCTGGGTTGCCGGATCCAGTACTCGCCCAGGTTCTCGTCGGCCAGCTTGCCGCGGATGGCGAACAGGCCGTACAGCGGCGAGTCGACGAGCTTGCGATCGTCGCCGGCAACGGCGCGCTCGCCGACGTCGCCCATCACGTAGGACACATGCTGCAGGTCCTTGGTGTAGCGCGGCTTGTCGATCACGCCGCGCTCGACGCGCACCAGCTCCGACAGCGGCACCAGCTGGCCGTTGCCCGAGCGCAGCGGCAGGGCGAGCAGGGCGTCCAGGCCGACCTGCTGCTCGGTGGGCAGCTGCAGCCGCACCGGCACCGGGTACTTGCTCTGGCCGTCGTGCAGCCACGCCGGCTCGGCCCCGGAGAGGGCGGCGTTGACGGTCTGGGCGATGGTGGCCACCGGGATGCCCAGCGTCTCGGCGCGCTGGCGGTTCACACGCAGCCAGGCGCGCGGTGCGTCGGCCGCCAGCGTGCTGTCGATGCCGACGATGTGCGCGGTGTCGCCGAATGCCTTCATGACCTTCTGGGCGACCTGGATGCGACCGGCTTCGTCGGGGCCGTAGATCTCGGCGACCAGCGGTGCGAGCACCGGCGGGCCGGGCGGCACCTCGACGACCTTCAGCCGCGCGCCGTACTTCGCCGCGATGGCGTCCAGCGCCGGGCGCAGGCGCTGGGCGATGGCGTGGCTCTGCTCGTGTCGGTGCTTCTTGTCGACCAGGTTGACCTGCAGGTCGCCCTGCTCGGCGTCGGCACGCAGGTAATACTGGCGCACCAGGCCGTTGAAGGTGATCGGGCTGGCCGTGCCGGCGTAACCCTGCAGGTCGCGCACTTCGGGTTGCTTCGCCAGGTGGGCGCCGAGCTCCTGCAGCGTGGCCGCGGTGTTCTCCAGCGGCGTGCCCGCAGGCATCTCGACGACGAGCTGGAACTCGCTCTTGTTGTCGAAGGGCAGCATCTTCAGCACCACCCACTGCACCAGCGCCAGGCCCACCGACAGCAGCAGCGCCGCCAGGATGCCGGCCAGCAGCAGCCAGCGCTTGCGCGCGCTGTCGAGCAGCGGCAGGAGCAGGCGCTGGAAGAGACGCTGCAGTCTGCCCGCCGTGGCCGATGGTGCGGCGGCGTGCCCGGCCGCGTGCGGCTTCATCAGCTTGAGCGCGAGCCAGGGCGTGACCGTGAAGGCGATGGCCAGCGACAGCGCCATGCCCAGGCTCGAGTTGATCGGGATCGGGCTCATGTACGGCCCCATCAGCCCGGACACGAAGGCCATCGGCAGCAGCGCGGCGATCACCGTCAGTGTGGCCAGGATGGTTGGCCCGCCGACCTCGTCGACGGCCGTGGGGATGATCTCGAGCAGCGGCTTGCCCGGCGTGAGCTGCTGGTGGCGGTGGATGTTCTCCACCACCACGATGGCATCGTCGACGAGGATGCCGATGGAGAAGATGAGTGCGAACAGCGACACCCGGTTGAGAGTGAAGCCCCAGGCCCAGGAGGCGAACAGCGTGGCGGTGAGCGTGAGGATCACCGCCGCGCCGACGATCACCGCCTCGCGGCGGCCCAGCGCCAGCCCGACGAGCAGGATCACCGAGCCGGTCGCGAAGGCCAGCTTCTGGATCAGCTTGTTGGCCTTTTCGGCTGCGGTCTCGCCGTAGTCGCGCGTGATCGTGGCCTCGATGCCTTGCGGGATCACGGTGTTGCGCAACTCGTCGACGCGCGCTCGCGCCGCGCGCGACACGTCGACGGCGTTCTGGCCGGGCTTCTTGGTCACGGTGAGCGTCAGTGCGGGCTGCACCTGGCCGGCAGCGGCGCCCGAGGCCGAGGCGCCGGGCGTGAACCACACGTAGCGGCTCGGCTGACGGGCGCCTTCCTCGACGCGCGCCACTTCCGACAGGCGCACCGGCTTGCCGCCCACCACGCCGACGATCAGCTCGCCCACCTCGGCGGCTGAACGCAGGAACTCGCCGGTCTCCACGGCCAGCAAGCGCGCTGCGCTGCCTTGTTCGTCGAGCACCGCGCCGGCCGGCATGGACTGGTTGGCGGCTGCGAGCGTGGCCTGCAGGCGGGAGATGTCGATGCCGCGCTCGCGCAGGCGGCCCGGGTCGAGCCAGACGTTCACCGCGCGGCCCGGGCCGCCGATGGTCTGCACTTCGCGTGCACCCGGGACGCGCTTGAGTTCGGCCTCCATCGTGTGGGCCACGCGCTCCAGTTCGGCGGCCGGCGTGCCTTCACGCGCCCACAGCGTGACGGCGAGCACCGGCACGTCGTCGATGCCCTTGGGCTTGACCACCGGCGGCAGCACGCCCAGGTTGGCCGGCAGCCAGTCCTGGTTGGCGTTGAGCACGTCGTACAGGCGCACCAGCGCCTCGGTGCGCGGCACGCCGACCTGGAATTGCACCGTCATGATCGCCATGCCGGGCCGCGAGACCGAGTAGGTGTGCTCGATGCCGGCGATCTGCCCGAGCACCTGCTCGGCCGGGCGCGCCACCATGTTCTGCACGTCGGCGCTGGATGCGCCGGGGAAGGCGATGAGCACGTTGGCCATCGTCACGTTGATCTGCGGTTCTTCCTCGCGCGGCGTGACGAACACGGCGAAGGCGCCGAGCAGCAGCGCGACCAGGGCCAGCAGTGGCGTCAGCGTGTGCGTCTGGAAGATCCGCGCCAGACGGCCGGAGACGCCGAGCGGAACGATGGAATCCGTGCTCACGGGCAGCACCTCAGTTCGCCGCCGGGCGGGCGCCCTGCAGACCCGCGCGCACTGCGTCGATGGCGACGCGTTCGTTCGCGGCCAGGCCCGCCAGCACGTCGACTCGGCCGGCGGCGGCGGGGCCGACGCGCACGGCGCGCAGCACGAATCCGTCGCCCTGGGCCACGTACACCGCGGTCAGTTCGCCGCGGCGCAGCACCGCTTCGGCGGGGATGTTCGGGCGCGGCGTCGCGGCGACGGCCGGTGCCTGCATGCCGGAGGCAATGACTCGGATCGTCTGGCCGGGCCGTGACACATTCGCCTCGGCCGGCAGGTCCAGGCGCCATTCCACCGTCTGCGACACCGGGTCGGCAGCGGGCAGCAGTTCGCGGGCGACCGGCTTCAGGCTGCGGCCGTCCGGCAGCTGCACCTGAACTTCGCGTGCGGCGGCCACCGCCGTGGCGCGCGAAGCCGGCACCTGCACCACGGCGCGCAGGCGGCCGGGTTCGTACAGGGTGACCAGCGCGCGGCCGGGCAGGGCCAGGTCTCCGGCTTCCACGTGCGTGGCCAGCACCACGGCATCGAACGGGGCGGAGAGCTCGGCGAAACCCTGCGCCACGGTGGCCTGCGTGCGGGCCGCGCGGGCTTGTGCCAACCCGGCCTGCGCCGCCTGGTGCTGGGTGCTGGCGGTGTCGACCGCCGCCTGGCTGACGAAGCCGCTCTTCTGCAGGTCGCGGTTGCGTGCCAGCGCCACCTCGGCATTGCGTGCCTCGGCCTCGGCCTGCGCGACCGCGGCGTCGCTGCGCGCCACGCCGGCGCGCATGTCGCGGTCGTCGATGCGCACCAGGGCCTGGCCGCGCTTGACGGTGTCGCCGGCCTTGACGCGCAGCGCGAGCACGTTGCCGCCCACCTGCGCGGTGATCGTGACCTGGCGCACCGGCTGCAGAACGGCATCGAAGTCGGCCACGGCACCCGCCGAGGCGGCGGACGCGGCCACCGTGGGCACGCGCGTCTCGGGTGCGGCGCCTGCCATCGAGGGCGCGAGCAGCAGGACGAGCAGGGAGGCAAGAAGGGGCTTCATGGCAGCGTGGTGTTGTATACGGGGTGGAGTATATACCTAGTGGGGTATACAAATCAAGTCGATCCCTCGGACCGGCTACGCTGTGGCCATGGCCTCCGTTCACCCGCCCATTGCCACGCCGCCGCCGATCGCCGGCTCGGCCGTGCACCAGCGGCGCCTGCGGGAAGTATGGCGCTCGGCGGGCTGGCCTTGCCAGGATCTGGTCGAGGCCGAGTTGCTTGCCGCCGGGCTGCTGGAGCGGGTGCGCCAGCCCAGCGGCCACGAGACGCTTCGCGTCACCGACGCCGGGGTGGCCGCGCTGGCCGGCACGCTGCAGCGCAACCGCACGCGGCGCGATGCCCATGAGGCGCTGGTCGAGCGGGTGGCGCGCGAGATGGCGCGCGCCGGCCGCATTGCCTGGCGCGGCCTGAGCCTGCGCGCGCGGGTCGGTGAGGGCGAGGCCGGCGCCTGGGTGATGGCGATGCCCGATGTCTTCTCGATCCGCCACACCACGGTGGAGGACTACCTCGAGCCGGTGGCCCACGAGATCAAGGTGGCGCGCGCCGACCTGCTGTCGGACCTGCGCCACCCGCACAAGCGGCATGCCTACCTCGCGCTCTCCAGCCAATGCTGGTACGTGCTGAAGGAAGGCATCGCGACGGCGGAGGAAGTGCCCGCCGAGTTCGGCGTGATGTTCGCGCTGCCGGGGGGCGTGCTGGACGTGGCCCGGCCGGCCCCGAAACGCGCGATGAGGCTGCCGCTGGCCACCTGGATGGCGCTGGCGCGTGCCACCCCGGAGCCGGGGCCCGATGGCGAAGAAGCACAGGCCTGGCTGGGCGGCCCGGTCGAAGAAGGGGACACATGAGCGGCTGGTGGTCGAAACTGTTCGGCGGCACGAAGGCGCCCGATGCGCGGCCCGAGCCGCTGCACGCGCCAGCCGCGCCGCCGCGCGCCGCCGTGCCGGCACCGAGCTTCGGTGCGCGGCGCCCGCTGGTGGGCGCGAACGGCGAGCTTGCGGGCTTCGAGTTCCGCCTGGCCGCGTCGACCCAGCGCCGCATGCAGGAAGCCAGCGACGGCCCCGCCGCGGCGGCGCACGCCATCGCGCTGCTGTCGGCGATGCGCTCGACGCTGGCCGCCGGCCGCCATGCGCTGTGCGAATTGCCGGCCTCGCTGCTGGCGCGGCCGGCGGTGGCCGAGCAGGTGCCCGACGGCGCCTGGCTGGCCGTCACCGGCGCCTTCGAGCCGGGCGAGAGCATCGCCGGCGCGCTGACGCAATGGCGCACGCGCGGCGTGAAGCTCGGTGCAGCCGACGGCGCGCCCGAACCGCCTGGCGCGAGCTTCGTGCTGCTGCGCCCGGGCGCCGACGGGCTGAACGACGTGCTCAACGGCTGCGTGCGCTGGCAGCAGACGCAACCCGCGCGCACACGCGTGGCGGTGGATCTGCCCGGGGTCGAGGCGATCGAGCAGGCGCTCGAATGCGGCGTGGCGCTGGCCGCCGGCCGCGTCGAGTCGGGCGACGCCGCGTTCGCACAGCGCCGCACGGTGCAGCCGGCCACGCAGCGCCTGTGCCAGCTGCTCAACGACGTGGTGGCCGATCGCGACACGGCGCACCTGGGCGCCGAGCTGCGCGCCGACCTGGCCCTGTCGTACCGGCTGCTGCGCAGCGTCAACAGCCCGGCGGTGGGCCTGTCGAAGCCGATCGAGTCGATCGAGCAGGCGGTGATGGTGCTCGGCCGCGGCGAGCTGTACCGCTGGCTGAGCGTGCTGCTGACGGCCTCGGGCAGCGGGCGCAAGGCCTCGCGCGCGCTGCAGGAGGTGTCGCTGGCGCGCGCCCGGCTGCTCGAGCTGCTGGCCACGGCGCGCGGCAATGCGCCGCCGGCGGCGATGTTCACCGTCGGCCTGCTGTCGATGCTCGATGCGCTGCTGCAGGTGCCGCTGGCCGAGGCGCTGCAGCCGCTGCAGCTGGCCGAGCCGGCGCGCGAGGCGCTGCTGTCGCACTCCGGCCCATGGTGGCCCGACTTGCGCCTGGCGATGGCGATCGAGCGCCATGAGCTCGAGATCGGCGAGGCGCTGGCCGCACCCCATGGCGGCCTGGACGCGGTGTTCGCGCTGGCCGAGCAGGCCTGGGCCTGGTCGGCCGAGCTGTCGCGCGTCCAGGCGGGCAGCGCATGAGGCGGGCCGAGCGCTGGGCCGCTCCCGAGCCGGCCCGCATTCCCTCGGGGGATCGACCGGCGTACCCGTCGGTCGAGGGGCAGTCGTGACCGAACACGCGGCAAGAGAGCGCGCGGCGCTGTGGGCGGCGCTCGCGCTGATCTTGGTGTGGGGGGCCAACTTCAGCGTGCAGAAGGCGGTGTTCGAGGCGCTGTCGCCCGGTGGCTTCCTTTTCGTGCGCTACCTGATCATGCCGGTGGCCGCGGCACTGCTGCTGGTGGCCCACTACGGCACGAAGTGGCCGAAGCTGCCGCGCCGCGAGCTGCTGGCGCTGCTCAAGCTTGGCGTGGCCGGGCACCTGCTGCACGTGGGGCTGGTGACCTACGGCATCCACTGGTCGACGGCCTTCTCCAGCTCGCTGATCCTCGCCTGCGGGCCGGTGTTCACGCTGCTCATCCTGCGCTGGCACGGCATCGAGCACTTCACGCGCGGGCAGCTCGTGGGCGTGACGGTCGCGGTGGTCGGCGTGCTGGTGTTCCTGTCCGACAAGCTGCTCGGCGGCCAGTGGCAGGCCGGCGGCGGCGACCTGACGCTGCTCGTCGCGGCCTCCTTCTTCTCGTACTACACCGTCACCGCCAAGCCGTTGATCGAGCGCCACGGCGGCGTGGTGGTGATGACCTACGGCACGCTGCTGGGCAGCGCGCCGGTGGTGCTGGTCAGCCTGCCCGCCGGGCTGCAGGTGCACTGGGCCGAGGTGCCGCCGCTGATCTGGCTGGGCATGCTCTACGCGGTGCTGATCTCGGCCTTCCTCGGCTGGCTGGTGTGGGGCTGGGTCAACGCAGTGCGTGGCGTGGCCCGCACCGCGCCGCTGATGTACCTGATGCCGCCCGTGGCGGCGCTGGTGGCCTGGCTGGTCACCGGCGAGCGCTACACCGCGATCAAGCTGCTCGGCGCCGCGATCACGCTGGTCGGCGTGGCCTGGGCACAGTTCGCCTCGGCGAGCACGCGCGACGCGGTGCGCGACTCCGTTCCGCCGGTGGACTGAATCTCGCCGGCTATCATCGGCGTGCTTCAGGTGCTTCCGGCCAGTCCTCGGCCGGGAGTTAAACGGGAAGCAGGTGCCGCGTCCGCAAGGGCGCGAAGGCCTGCGCTGCCCCCGCACCGGTAAGCGGGTACACGACCATCTCAGTGCCACTGCGGGCCAACACCCGTGGGAAGGCGATGGCCGCGGTGCGACGCCCGTCGCACCGACCCGCGAGCCCGGATACCGGCCTGCCAAGCGCAGCCGCCGGCGACCCTCGGGCCACCGGCATACGCCAACAATGCAGCCTGCGGGGACGCTGGCTGCTTGGAGTCCATTCGATGTTCCCTTCCCGTCGTTGCCCGTCCGCCTTGCGCGGCCTGGGCCTTCTCGTCTCTTCCACCCTTCCCCTCGCCTCCCTGGCCGCCGAGCCGCAGACGCTGCAGCCGGTGGTCGTCACCGCCACGCGGCTGCCGCAGCCGATCGATACCGTGCTGGCCGACCTGCGCGTCATCGATGCCGACACCATCGCCAACGCCGGCCCGATGACGCTGACCGAGCTGCTGCAGACCCGCGGCGGCGTCGAGATCAGCGCCACCGGCGGGCCCGGCCAGGTGTCCAGCATCTTCCTGCGCGGCAGCAACGCCAGCCACGTCGTGCTGCTGATCGACGGCGTGCGCGTCAACTCGGCCACCGCCGGCACCAACGCCTTCGAGAACCTGCCGCTGGCGCAGATCGAGCGCATCGAGATCCTGCGCGGCGTGGGTAGCAGCCTGTACGGCGCCGATGCGATCGGCGGCGTGATCCAGGTGTTCACCAAGCAGGCCGGTGCCGACCGCGCCGAGGCCAGCATTGGCGCCGGGCGCTGGGGTACGCGCGAGGCCAGCGTCGGCCTGGGCCGCAAGTTCGGCGCCACGCGGCTGTCGCTGCAGGCCGGCTGGCGCGAGTCGGAATCGTTCTCGGCCACCAACGAGAACGCCAGCTTCTCCTTCGAGCCCGACCGGGACGGCTACCGCAACAGCAACCTCGGCCTCAACCTCGACCACGACTGGGCCGAGGGCCAGTCGCTCGGCCTGCACGTGATGGGCAGCCGCGGCGCGACGCACTTCGATGCCGGCCCGGGCAGCGACGACGTCAACCGCCAGCGCCTGTCGAGCACCGCGCTGGAGAGCCGCAACCGCCTGAGCGCCGACTGGCGCAGCCTGCTGCGCCTGGCGCGCGGCGCCGACCACATCCGCACCGACGGCGCCTTTCCCGGCTTCGTCGACACCGACCAGGACCAGGCCACCTGGCAGAACGACATCAACGCGCTCGGCGGCCAGTGGGCAGCCGGCCTGGACTGGCGGCGCGAGAAGGTCAGCAGTGACACGGCCTACACGGTGTCGACGCGCACCTTCCGCGCCGTCTTCGTCGGCTACACCGCGCGCTTCGACGCCCACCTGATCGAAGCCTCGGCGCGCCACGACGAGGATTCGCAGTTCGGCGGCCACGGCACCGGCAAGCTCGCCTATGGCTATCGCTTCGCGCCGCAGTGGCGCGCCTCGGCCAGCCTGGGCACGGCCTTCAAGGCGCCGAGCTTCAACGACCTGTACTACCCGAGTGCGTTCGGGTTTTCCGGCAACCCCGACCTGAAGCCGGAGCGCGCGCGCAGCGCCGAGCTCGCGCTGCGCCACGACGGCGGTGCGCTGCAAGGCGGGCTGGTGCTGTTTCGCAGCAGCGTGCGCGACCTGATCGCGGTCGACCCGAGCTTCACCACGGTGATCAACGTGAACCGGGCGCGTTTGCGCGGCGCCACTGTCGATGCCTCGTTCAGCGAGGGCATCTGGACGGCGCGCGGCGAGTTCACGCACCAGCAGGCCGAGGACGCCGACACCGGCACCCGCCTCGTGCGCCGCGCGCGCCAGTTCGGCAGCGCCAGCCTGAGCGCCACCACCGGTGCCTGGCGGGCCGGCGTCGAGTGGGTGCTCAGCGGCGAGCGCTTCGGCACGGCGGCCAACACCGAGGCCTCGCGCATGGGCGGCTACGGCCTGGTGAATCTGAACGCGAGCTGGTTCGTCACGCCGAGCTGGTCGCTGTCGGCGCGGCTGAACAACGCCGCCGACAAGCGCTACGAGCTGGTGCAGGGCTACAACACGCCCGGGCGCAACCTGTTCGTCTCGCTCGCCTACGCGGCCTTGTAGGCGAAGATCGCCGCATGGTCCGCGCGCTGCAACTCTGGCTGCTGCTGGCGCTGTTCGCCGGCGCCGCGATGTTGCTCGCGCTGGCCAGCGGCAGCCTGGCGATCGCGCCGGCCGACGTGCTACGCCTGCTGTGGCAGCCCGACGGCGGCAGCGCCGCGCAAGTGCTCCACACGCTTCGCCTGCCGCGTGCGCTGGCGGCGTTCGGTGTTGGCGGCCTGCTCGCGGTGGCCGGTGCGCTGATGCAGGTGCTGCTGCGCAATCCGCTCGCAGATCCATATGTGCTGGGCATCTCCGGCGGCGCCGCGGTGGGTGCGCTGCTCGCGCTGCTGCTCGCCGGCAGCGCGCTGCTCGTCAACGCGGGCGCCTTTGCCGGGGCGATGGTCACCATCGTGCTGGTCTTCGCGCTGGCGCAGCGCGACCTGTCTCGCGTGGACACCACCGCACGGCTGGAGAGCGCGCCGCGCCTGCTGCTCACCGGCGTGATGCTGGCCGCACTGTGGTCGGCGGTGATCACGCTGCTGCTGATGCTGGCGCCGGAGGCGCGCCTGCGCGGCATGCTGTTCTGGCTGGCCGGCGACCTGGGCGGCAGCGACGCCTCCGGCTGGCCGCTGGCCGTGCTGGCCGTGCTGCTGCTGGCGGCCTGGCCGCTGGCACGCGAACTCAACGTGCTGCTGCGCGGCGCGGCCAGTGCGCAGGCGCTGGGCGTGTCGGTGGTGCGTCTGCGGCGCGTCGTCTACCTGCTGGCCTCGCTGGCCACCGCGGTGGCGGTGACCACCGGTGGCGCGATCGGTTTCGTCGGCCTGGTGGTGCCGCATGCGCTGCGTCTGGTGGCTGGCAACGACCAGCGTGTGCTGCTGCCCGCCTGCGCGCTGGCCGGCGGCACGCTGCTGCTGCTGGCCGACACGCTGGCGCGCACGGTGGTGGCGCCACAGCAGTTGCCGGTGGGCGTGATCACCGCGTTGCTCGGCGTGCCGACCTTCATCGCCCTGCTGCTGCACCGCGGAGGCCGTCGGTGAACAGCGGCAAGCTGCTGCTCGAGGCGCAGGGCCTGCGCGTGGCCGCCGGCCCGCGCACGCTGATCGAGTCGCTCGACCTGCAGGTGCGTGGCGGCGAACTCTGGTGCGTGATGGGCTCCAACGGCAGCGGCAAGACGACGTTGCTGCACACGCTGGCCGGGCTGCGGCCGGCGCAGGCGGGCACGGTGTCGATCAAGGGCAAGCCGCTGGCCGAGTGGCCGCCCGGCGAACTGGCGCGGCTGCGTGGGCTGCTGCCGCAGACGCAGCACGATGCTTTCAGCGCCGCCGCGCTCGAGGTGGTGCTGCTCGGCCGCCATCCGCACCTGGGCCGCTGGGCCTGGGAGAGCGCCGCCGACCGCCGTGTCGCGCGCGCCGCGCTGCAGTCGATGGACCTCGAAACGCTGGCCGATCACGACGTGACCACGCTGTCCGGCGGCGAGCGGCAGCGCGTGGGCATTGCCGCGCTGCTGGCGCAGGACCCGCCGCTGCTGCTGCTCGACGAGCCGGTGGCGCACCTCGACCTGCACCACCAGGTGACGGTGCTCAATCACCTGCGCCGGCTCACGCGCGAACGCGGCCGCGCCATCGTGATGTCGATCCACGACCTGAACCTCGCCGCGCGATTCGCCACCCATGCGCTGGTGCTCGGCCCGGGAGCGATGCTGCGCCAGGGCCCGGCCGAATCGACGATGAACGAGGTCGTGCTCAGCGCCGCTTTCGGCCACCCGGTGGCCGGCGAGCGTTTCGGCCACCGGACCGTCTTCGTGGCGGACTGATGGCCCCCCCCCGTAGCGCCTTCGGCGCTCCCCCCCTGGGGGGCGCCGCCAGCGGACCGGCGAAGCCGGTTCCGCGGCGGCCGCTTGATCGCGCCGGCCTGTGGCGGCGCATGGTGCCGCCGTTGCTTGCCTTCCTGGCGTGTCTGCCCGTGCATGCGGCCGTGCAGGTGAAGGACGACGCAGGAACCGCGATCACTTTGGCCCGCCCGGCGCAGCGCATCGTCAGCCTCGCGCCGCACCTCACCGAGCTGCTGTTCGCCGCCGGCGCCGGCGCGCAGGTGGTGGGCGTGGGCGCCTACAGCGACTTTCCCGCGGCAGCCAAGGCCCTGCCGCGCGTGGGTGATGCCGCGATGCTCGACCTCGAGCGCATCCTCGCCCTCAAGCCCGACCTGCTGGTGGTGTGGCGAGACGGCAATTCGCCGCAGCAACTGCAGCGGCTGTCCACGCTGGGCATCCCGGTCTATGCGAGCGAACTGGGCCACCTCGCCGACATCGCGTCGACGCTGCGCCGCTTCGGACGGCTGGCCGGCACCGAGGCGGCGGCGAACGCGCGCGCCGATGGCTTCGAGCAGGAGCTCCAGGCGCTGCGCCAGCGTTATGCCGGGCGCCCGACGCTGCGGGTGTTCTATCAGATCTGGCACCGGCCGCTGCTGACCATCAATGACCGCCACCTGATCAGCGAGTCACTGCACATCTGCGGCGCGCGCAACGTGTTCGGCACGCTGGCGCCGCTGACGCCCACGGTCAGCGAGGAGGCCGTGGTCGCGCAGGACCCCGACGCCATCGTCACCGCGCGCGCCGGCACCGACGGGCCCGACCACCTGGACACGTGGCGCCGGCTCACGCAGCTGTCGGCCACGCGCCGCGGCGCGCTGCTGGTGGTCGACCCGGACACGCTGCATCGCTCATCGGACCGTTTGCCCGAGGGCATCCGCGGTTTGTGCGAGAAGCTCGACGGCGTGCGGCGCGCGCCCTGATGCGTCACACTGGGCAGAACGTCCGGGGATGTCGATGAACCGTTCCGCGCCGATCCTTTGTGCCGTGCTGGCCGTGGCTGCGCTGGCCGCCTGCTCGAAGCGCGATGCGCCGCCTGCCGCGCCGCCTGCCTCCAGCGCATCAACCGCTCAGGCGGCACCTGCCGACGCCGGCATCGCCTGGGTGCGCGCGGCCGGCGATGCCGAGGTCGACGCCGCCTTCGCACGCGCGCGCAGCGAGGGCAAGCCGGTGTTCGTTTACTGGGGCGCGAAGTGGTGTCCGCCGTGCAACCAGCTGCAGGCCACGCTGTTCAACCGCCAGGACTTCATCGAGCGCTCGCGGGCCTTCGTGCCGGTGTACGTCGACGGCGACAAGCCGGGCGCGCAGAAGCTGGGCACGCGCTTCGCGGTGCGCGGCTACCCGACGATGGTGGTGTTCGACCTCGGCGGCCAGGAGCTGACGCGGCTGCCGGGCGAGGTCGATGCGCAGCAGTACAACGAGGTGCTGACGCTGTCGATGTCGGCGCAGCGCTCGGCCAAGGCCGTGCTGGCGCAAGCGCGCGCCGGCGGCCAGGGCCTGGTCGAGGCCGACTGGCGCTTGCTGGCCTACTACTCGTGGGAGACCGATCAGCAGCAGCTCGCCGGCGCCGGCGGCGTGGCAGCGCTGCTCAAGCAGCTGGCGCAGGCCTGCCCTGCCGCGCACGCCGACAGCGCGATGCGCCTGCGACTGAAGGCGCTCGCCGCCGCCGACAGCCAGGCCGGCCCGGTGGCCGGCGCGGCCGCGCAGCGTGCGCCGGTGCTGGCCGTGTTGGCCGACGCCGCGCAGTCTCGGCGCCACAGGACGTGCTGACGAACAGCGCTGCGGGCCTGGCCAGCGCTCTCAGTGTGGCCGGCTCCGCGGAGCGCAAGTCGCTGCTCGCGGCTTTCGACGGCGCGCTGGTGCGGCTGCAGGCTGATGCCTCGCTGTCGCGTGCCGACCGGCTGATGGCGCTGGTGGCGCGTGTGCAGCTCGCGCAGCTCGACGCGCCGGGCAAGGACAAGCCCTCCGCCACGCCCGCGGCGCTGCGCGCCGAGGTGCGCGACATGGCCGTGCGCTTCGACCGCGAGATCACCGACGGCTACGAGCGCCAGGCGGTGATCACCACCGCAGCCTGGGCGCTCGAGCAGGCCGGGCTGATGGAAGACTCCGACGCGCTGCTCAAGGCCAACCTGGCGAAGAGCCACTCGCCCTACTACCTGATGGCCGACCTGGCCGACAACGCCAAGAAGCGCGGCGACAAGGCGGCGGCGCTGGACTGGAACGCGCAGGCCTTCGACAAGAGCGAAGGCCCGGCGACGCGGCTGCAGTGGGGCGCGCGTTACCTCGGCATGCTGATCGAGCTGGCGCCGCAGGATGCGCAGCGCGTCGAGCGTGTGGCCGCTCAGCTGTTCGACGAAGCGGCCGCGATGCCGGACGCCTTCGAGGCGCGCAGCGGCCGCTCGCTGCAGCGCATCGGGGGCCACCTCTCGGGCTGGGCCAAGGGCGGCGCGCACGGCGACGCGATGAAGCGCCTGCAGCGGCAGCTCGACGAAGTCTGCGCGAAGCTTCCGGCGGGCGAATCGCGCCGCCTGTGCGACGGCGTGCTCAAACCGGGGTCGTCGGCCTGAGCCGCCGACGCGGGCTGCCGACGCCGTGCGCCCGGTTCAGCGCACGAAGCGGCCTTCGTGCGTGACCTGCACCAGCTCGACGAAGCGTGAACCGGTGACGCCGTTGGCGGCGTAGTCGAGGTCGACGCCGGCCACGCGCATCTTCATGCCGCGCAGCGTGGCGAGCAGTCGTGGCCGCGTCAGTTCGCGGCCGCTGCGCCGCAGCGCCTCGAGCAGCACCAGCGCGTTGAGGTAACCCTCGAAGCTGTAGTAGCCCACTGGCACCTTGGCTGCCTCGGCCAGGCGGCGGTACTCGCGCGTGGTCGGGTCGGATTCGCTCCAGGGGTAGGGCACCACCTGCGAGATGGCCAGGCCCCGGGCCTTTTCGCCGGCGACCTTGACGGTGACCTCGCCAGCCACGATCGACATGCCGTAGAACATCGGACTGACACCGAGCGCCCACGAAGCCTTCATCAGCTGCCCGGGCAGCGCGCCGCCCAGGTACATGATCACGGCCTGCGGCGTCGCCTTGGCCAGCGCCGCTGCGGCGTCGGGAATGTTGGCGCCGTCGCCCTTGATCGCGACGGAGGCGGCCGCCTGCAGCTTCTGGCCGGACAGTGCGGTCTCCACCAGCGCGGCAGCTTCCTTGCCGCCGGGGTTGTCGAGCATCGCCATCGCGATGCGGGTCACGCCGATCGTGGTCAGGTGCTGCACCAGGGCTTGCGCCTCGCGGCCGGAGGTGGCGCGCACGAAGAAGCCGGAGCCCTTGAGCTTGTCTCTCGCGCTGTCGGCCACGGCGTAGCCAGCCACCCAGGGCGCGCCGGACTTCATCAGCATCGGTGCCGCGGCGGCCGTGGTCGCCGAGCCGACGCAGCCGAAGAAGCCGAAAGCTCCGTCGCCCAGCAGCTTCTCGTAGTTGGCCACCGCACGGTCGGGCTTGAGCTCGTCGTCCAGCGACACCACGCGCACCCGCCGGCCGTTGACACCCCCTTGCGCGCGCGACTCGGCAAAGGCCAGGTCGGCACCGGCCAGCATGACCTTGATCTGCGCGCCCAGCGGACCGTTGAGGATGCCGGTGTGGCCGAACACGACCTCGGTGTCGCTGACGCCCTGCTCGGCGGCGCGCAGCCCCGGAGCGAAGATCGAGGCACCGATGGCGGCCGAGAAATGACGACGTTGCATGGTTCGAGGAGGAGAGTGGGCGAGTACTCCAGCGAGTCTCCCTGTCGAACCAAGAAGTGATGGTGCGGGTTTACCCTTGGCCTGCGTCGGAGTGCCGTGGCGGATTCCGCGCTGGCACGTCGATTCTGCTCAGCGCGCCGGAGCACGCGGCGTCAGACGCAATTCGTAGTGCGTGCGCTTGTCGAGATCGTGGAACTGCAACGCGGTACCGGCCCAGTCGTAGGCGGCGACGAACTCGTCGATCTGCATCGTGCCGTGCATCAGCACCACCTCGACCTGGCTGCTGTGGAGCCTGAGCCGGTAGACGATGTCGCTGATGCGCACGCGCAGCTCGCGTCCGCGCAGCACGTCGACCTCGGCCGGGCCGCAGCTGGCGGCGCTGTCCGAGGCGACGGTGACGCAGAACTGGCCGTCGTATCGGCCCGGTGCCGGCGTGTTCGCCCCGGCGGCCGAAGCCGCCAGGAGCAGGAGCAGGCACGCGGTCCGACGCACGGTCACAGCTTACTTGAGCAGTCCCTCGGCCTTCATCGCGGCCTGCACGGCCGGGCGGGCGAACATGCGTGCAGAGAAGGCCGACAGGTTGGCCAGGCCGGTGATGTCCACGCCGACGTGCGGCGCCCACGAGGCCACGGTGAACAGGTAGGCATCGGCGACGCTGAATTCGTCGCCCATCAGGTACGCCTTGCCGGCGAGCTGGCCGTCGACCCAGGTGAAGCGCTCGACCAGCTTCTTGCGGAACACCGGCCTGGCGTCTTCCGGCACGGCCGGGTTGAACAGCGGCGAGAAGCCCTTGTGCAGTTCGCTGGTGATGAAGTTCAGCCACTCCTGCAGGCGGTAGCGCGCCATCGTGCCGGCCGGCGGCGCGAGCTTCTTGTCAGGCACCTGGTCGGCGATGTACTGCACGATCACCGGTCCTTCGGACAGGCGCTCGCCACCGTCGAGCTCGAGCAGCGGCACGTAGCCCTTCGGGTTGATGCCGTAGTAGTCGGTGCCGTCCTGCAGCTTGTGCGTCTTGGTGCTGGCCAGCACCGGCTCGAAGGCCAGGCCGGACTCGCGCAGCACGATGTGGGGCGACAGCGAGCAGGCGCCGGGGCTGTAGTAGAGCTTCATGGGGACTCCTGGGTCGTGATTGGGGAGGCTTGCATTACACCCATGCCCGCGCACGCGGCCATGCAAGCCGATTCAGCGCGGCATGCAAATCCGCTGACTCGAAGTGTCCGCGCTCGGCCACTACATTGACAGCATGAACACCACCACCGTCTCCCCCGCCACCGTGACCCGCTCGCGCGGCGTCGAGCGCCTGGTGCGCGGCCAGCCCACGTCCGATGGCGCCGGCGTCAAGCTCACCCGCGTGCTGACCCAGCCGCTGCAGCAGCGGCTCGATCCCTTCCTGATGCTCGATGCCTTCGGCAGCGACGCGGCGAGCGACTACATCGGCGGCTTCCCCGACCACCCGCACCGCGGCTTCGAGACGGTCACCGTCATGAAGGCGGGCCGCATGCGCCACCACGACAGCGTGGGCAACACCGGCCTGCTCGAGCCCGGCAGCGTGCAATGGATGACCGCCGGGCGCGGCATCATCCACTCCGAGATGCCCGAGCAGGAGGAAGGCCGCATGGCCGGCTTCCAGCTGTGGGTCAACCTGGCCGCGCGCGACAAGATGCAGCCGCCGGCCTACCGCGACGTGCCGCCGCAAGGCGTGCCGGTATTCACGCTCGACGGCGGCGCTCAGGTGCGCGTGATCGCGGGCACGACGCACGGTGTGGCGGGTGCCGTGACGCGGCCGACGACCGAGCCGCTGGTGCTCGACATCGTGCTGCCCGCGGGCGCAAGCTTCGATGTGCCGCTGCCGGCCGGCCACAACGCCTTCGCCTACGTGTACGGCGGCGTGGCCGCGCAAGTGGGTGGTGCCGCGGTGGCCAGCGAGCACATGGCGATTCTGAGCAACGACGCGGCCGCCGATGGCGTGCGCTTCGCGGCACCGGCCGGCGAGCGCGCCGTGCAGATCCTGCTGGTGGCCGGGGCGCCGCTGCGCGAGCCGATCGCGCAGTACGGCCCGTTCGTGATGAACACCGTGCAGGAGTTGCACCAGGCGGTGGCCGATTTCCAGAGCGGTGCACTGGCGACCTGAATCAAGGGGGCATCGCGCGGCTGGGCTAACCTCGGGTCTTTGCGCGCCCGAGGAATCCGACCCATGCCCCGCACCATCCTGGAGGAAAGCCGGCTCCACCCGGCGATCCGCGACTTCGTCGCGAACCACCACGCCGATGTCGTCCACAACGTGCAGGCAGCCGCCGCATCGAACCTGATCCTCGTCGTCGGCATGGCCGGCAACCCGTTCGTGCGCCGCGCGCGCAAGCTGCTCGATGCCGCCGGCCTGGCCTACCACTACCTCGAGTTCGGCAGCTACCTCAGCCAGTGGCGCGTGCGCAATTCGCTGAAGATGTGGACCGGCTGGCCGACCTTCCCGATGGTCTTCGCCAAGGGCGTGCTCATCGGTGGCTGCGACGACCTGAAGCGGCTGCTCGACAGCGGCGAGTTCAAGCGCTTTCTCGGCGAAGCGTGAGATCCCTGCGCGCCATCGCCGCCGTTGTCGCGCTGGCGTGGGCCGGCGTGGCGACGACGGCGCACGCGGCGCCGGCGCAGCCTTGCCGCGTCGACGGCCTGGCGCACGAGGTGCTGTGCGGTTCGGTGGCGCGCGCACTCGACCCGGCCCGCCCGGACGGGCCGCAGATCGAGGTGCACTACGTGGTCGTGCCGGCGCTGGCCCGGCGCAAGCTGCCCGACCCGGTGTTCCTGCTTGCCGGCGGGCCGGGCCAGAGCGCGATCTCTCTGGCGCCGCAGGTGATGGGCGTGTTCGCGCGGCTGAACAACCGTCGCGACATCGTCTTCGTCGACCAACGCGGCACCGGCCGCTCGGCGCCGCTGGACTGCGACGAGCCGCGCGAGGCGGCCCTGGCCGAATCGGCCGACCCGCAGGCGCAGCTGCGCCGGCTGGCGGCCTGCCGTGAGCGGCTGCTGAAGCTTCCGTATGTGCGCAGCGCGACCGATCTGGGCTTCTTCACGACGACGCTGGCGATGCAGGACCTCGACGCGGTGCGCCAGGCGATCGGCGCCGAGCGCATCAACCTGGTCGGTGCCTCCTACGGCACACGGGCCGGAATCGAATACCAGCGGCTGTTCCCCGGCGCCGTGCGGCGCAGCGTGCTCGACGGCGTGGCACCGCCCGACATGGTGCTGCCGGCCAGTGCCGCCACCGACGCGCAGGCGGCGCTCGACGCCCTCTTCGCCGCGTGCGGCGTCGAGGCGGCGTGTGCGCGAGAGTGGCCCTTGCTGCGCCAGGCCTGGGATGGGCTGCTGGCTTCGCTGCCGCGCGCCGTCAGCGTGCCCGACCCGCTCACCGGCAGGGTGGAATCGTTCACGATGACGCGCGAGCTGCTGCTCGGCGCGGTGCGCGCTCCGCTGTACGTGCCCACGCTCGCGGCGGCGCTGCCGGCGGCGATCCACGCGGCGTCGCAGGGGCGCTTCGAGGCGCTGGCGGCGCTGGCTGGCGCGCTGTCGCGCCGCGGCGGGCCGCGCCTGTACACCGGCATGCACTTCGCGGTGATCTGTGCGGAGGACGCGCCGCGCTTGGCCACGGCCGGCGTCGCCGCCACGCGCGACTTCGGCGACGGGCTGGCGCCGCTGTATGCGCAGGCCTGCGCCGCCTGGCCGCGCGCTGCGGTGCCCGAGGCCTTCTACCAGGTCGGCCCCGCAGCCACGCCGGTGCTGCTGCTCAGCGGCGGCCTCGACCCGGCCACGCCGCCGCGCCACGCGGCACGGGTGGCGCAGGCGCTGGGCGCGAAGGCTCGCCACGTGCTCGTGCCGAACGCGGGGCACGGCCTGATGGGCAGCGGCTGCGTGCCCGACCTGCTCTACCGCTTCATCGACGCGGCCGACGATGCGCAGGCGCTCGCGCTCGACACCGCCTGCATCACGTCGATTCCGCGGCCCGGCGTCTTCGTGCCGCCCGCACCGGAGGCCGCGAGATGATTCGCATCGAGCAACTGGCCAAGTCCTTCGTTGCGCCGCGTCGCTGGATCGGCCGCGCTGCGCAACG
>Ga0208822_1000286_pt1 | contig 39927 bp, 36 predicted proteins | sample AD_STIC08_MetaG_FD_184435 | JGI IMG/M metagenome (GOLD analysis project Ga0208822, IMG submission 184435) | Active sludge microbial communities of municipal wastewater-treating anaerobic digesters from USA - AD_STIC08_MetaG (SPAdes) (version 2) | ecosystem: Engineered > Bioreactor > Anaerobic >...
TCCGATCCTGGGGGATGGTAATACTCAGTTGATATTCCGGCTGCTTCTAACCTCCTTCTAAATTTCTCAACCCTCCTGTCTTTTGAGGGTTTTAAATTAACCGACGGTTTTTTGTTATAAACCAAAAACTTAATCGGAATTCTTCCACTGCTTAAAAGTTTTATTAGAGATTCAAGATCTTCATCTCTGTCATTAACTCCTTTGATTAGAGAGTAATGAATCTCGGCTGAATTTCCGGTGTGAGTCATGAATATATCAACGAGAATCAAACTCGCCGTTATTCCTTGAGCGGCTGGCATAATGGCGTGTCTTATTCCGGCGTCGGGGGAATGGAGGGAAAAATGGAATTTCATCCGAAGATTATTTTCTTTAACGAGATTAGTGAACTTTCTCATTAATCCCAACTCGGGTATCAATGAGGAAACCGCAAATCTTACCACCTCGTATTTTGGGCTATGCTCATTTCTGATTTTGATACAACTTCCAATCACTCCGTCTAAATTATAAAGCGGCTCTCCGCATCCCATATAAGAGACAAGAAGAATATTATTGCGATTTGGTTTTCTTAAAAGCCCAAGATCTTCAATTACATAATTTACTCCAAACGCTATTTCTTCAGAATCTAAATTTCTAACCTCCAAATCAGGACAATCGGAAAGAAAGCAAAACTTACACCCTAATTTACAGCCGGTTTGGGTTGGAACGCAGATGATATCTTTGCCATCACTCTTATCAATAAAGCTAAATTCAATGACTTGTCCTTTTGACAAGAATACATATTTAACCGTTTTATCAATTTTAGACCTGACTATTTCAAGCAGGGTTGGATCTGTCATAATATCCTCCAGTGTTGAGAACTAAAAATATATTACGCCTATAATTTAATTAATCAATCGGTTATTAAGTTGAGTAATGTTTTTTTATTTTTCCAAGATGTTAAAATATTTATATGGAAAAAGAACAAAATATGTGCGACAAAAATTGTGTCGGATGCTGCGACAAAAAGTGTCTTTGCGGTTGCGAAAATTGCGCCAATTGCCGCAAAGGTTGTTGTGATTGGAAAAAATCACAAGACAAGGGTGTTTCTGGGTGCATCTACGGATTAGCTTTCATCGGGGCGGCGATTTACTTTATTCAAAATGCCGCTACATTTTGGATGGGGGTGTTGGGTGTGTTAAAGGCTTTGGTTTGGCCGGCGATTTTGATTTATCAACTGCTTAAATTCTTGGGATTGTAAAATCATTGTTTTAAAAACCGCTCAAATAATTTAGGCGGTTTTTTGTGGAATAATTTTATGAAACAAAAAAAGAGCGCCACGGAGGACGCTCAGAAGTTTGTGCCCGGCAATGCCGGAGCACTGACGGATGGTCGTGGTACGTTTAGGACGCACCAGATACTGGCGATGGGTTGAGGGCGATCGATGATCTTCCTCATTTCATCACCATGAGATTATCAAAGAGCTAATGCCAAAAGTTTCCTTTCGACACATTCATTATACCACACATTTATTTTAAAAAGTGGATAACTCAGGAAGTCTTGCCATAACAAAGATTTGCTGGTATTCTTTAATTCACATGTCTTCTAAAATCCAAAAAGCGGCCAAAGAGCCGTTGAATAATCAAACTTTAAAACCTCGTCCACCGATAGTGGCGGTTATGGGGCACGTTGATCATGGAAAGACCACTCTTTTGGATTATATTAGAAAAACAAAAGTAGCCGAAAAGGAAGCCGGAGGAATCACTCAATCAATCGGAGCTTATGAAATAGAAAAAAATGGGCAGCGCATTACCTTTGTTGATACCCCTGGTCATGAAGCCTTTACCAAAATGCGCCAAAGAGGAGCTCAAGTTGCCGATATCGCCATATTGGTGGTAGCGGCTGACGATGGAGCCAAACCCCAGACTATTGAAGCAATAAAAATATTACAGGAATCCAAAACTCCATTTGTAGTGGCTATTAACAAAATAGACAAAAACAATGCCGATGAAGACAGGGTAAAAAATGATCTTGCCAAACACGGTGTTGATTTAGAGGGTATGGGCGGAAATATTTCTTGGCATGCAATCAGCGCCAAACAGGGCACTGGAATTGAAGAGTTGCTTGATCTTGTGATTTTGATGTGGCAGATGGAAAACCCGATGTATAACCCTCAGTCAATAGCAAAAGGATTCATTCTTGAATCAAGAATGGATAGCAGGCGCGGATTAGTCGCTTCAATTATTGTTACCGACGGAATTTTGAAAGTTGGTGATGATATAGTTACTCCATCAGCGGGAGGGAAGGTAAAAATTCTTGAAAATTTTATAGGAGAAAGAGTTGATAGTCTTGATCCATCCAGCCCGGCATTGATTATTGGTTTTGAAGAAATTCCCGTTATTGGAGAATCTTTTGAGGCGGGAGAGCTTGATCTTATAAAACGTCAGCCAACCACTCCTCAAATTCGTCCAACATCAGCTCTTCAGACTCAAGAAGAAAGCGGACTAAAAATTATTTTAAAAGCGGATCTTTCGGGATCTTTGGAAGCTTTGGTCCATGTTCTTTCGGATATTTATATCAACGACAAAAAAATAAAAATAATGTATCAAGAAGTCGGAGAGGTAACCGACGGAGATATTAGACAAGCGGTAAATTTCGGCGCCATTATAGTCGGTTTCAATACCCGAGTTTCCAAGTCAGCCGAAAATCTCGCCCGAGGTCAAAATGTGAAGATTGTAACTTCAAATATAATTTACAGAATCGTTGAAGCTTTAGAGGATTCAATGAAGGCGGAGGAAAAAGAAAAAGAACCCGGAAAACTTGAAGTCTTGGCTGTATTCAGTCAAAAAAATAAAAAACAGTTAATTGGAGGAAAAGTTGTCGCCGGATATTTATCCATCAATCACAAAATATCCATTGTTAGGGACAGTAAAGAATTGGGTTTTGGCAGAGTAACCAATCTTCAACAAAATAAACTTGATGTTAAAAGAGTTGAAGATGGGGAGTGCGGACTGATGGTTGAATCACCTAATGAAATTCAAGTTGGGGACACTTTGATAGTTGCCAAATAAAAAATAGATAAAACGTTATTATGTTATGAGTTAATAGTTAATTACCAATAACTAATAACTATTCTTATGGGTATTTACCGAAAACAAAGATTTGAAAGCATAGTTGAAGATTTACTCGCTAAAGAAATAGTCAGATCGCTTGAGAGTGACAAGGCTTTAATTACTATTACCGGAGTTGAATTAAATGAGGAGAACGACAAGCTTTTTGTGTCAGTTTCTATTTATCCCGATGAAGTTGTTAAAGATACTTTAGCTTATTTAAAAAGACATTCACCGCAATTGTCTTGGTATTTGGTTAAAAAAATGAAAGTAAAAAAAATTCCGGAATTAATATTCAGACAGGAGTCAAAAATTGAAACAGATCTTGCAAATTAGAGATTGGCTAGTTTAACATTGAGGTATGGCGCGGTAGCTCATGCCTACGGCAGATGCCATAAAAAGGCACAATTGGTAAGGCAAGGGTCTGTCTCCCTAAAAATGAATAAAACTATAAAAATAAGTTTTAATAAATAAATATGGCGCGGTAGCTCATGCCTACGGCAGATGCCATAAAAAGGCACAATTGGTAAGGCAAGGGTCTGTCTCCCTGCGGGAGATCTCCCGAAGGGAGACAAAACTATTTTTTAAAATGTATTATACATACATACTAATAAGTTTAAATAATAGAGATATTTATGTGGGTAGCACAGAAAATGTTGAAAACAGAGTTAGACTTCATAATTTCGGTAAGGTAAAATCTACAAAAGCAAATAAGCCATGGAAATTGCTTGAGGTTCATGAATTTGAATCTAGAAGTGAAGCAGTAAGGATGGAAATGTTTTTTAAAACTGGACAACAGAAAGAAATCTTGAGAAATAAATATGGCGTCGTAGCCAAGTGGTAAGGCAGTTCTCTGCAAAAGAACTATACGCCGGTTCAATTCCGGCCGACGCCTCAAGGAGGCGATAGAGTTTGTCTCTCCGTGGGAAACCCTTCGAAGGTATGACAATTCTCACTCGCATCTCAGGTTGAAAATTAAATATGCTCGGGTGGCGGAATGGTATACGCGAAGGACTTAAAATCCTTTGATCGCAAGGTCGTGTGGGTTCGAATCCCACCCCGAGCACAAAAGTTTATCAAATTTGTTTTTTTATTCCTTTTGATTTAATATTCGCTTTGTAACACATTTGTTATTTTATATGGCCTCATCGTCTAATGGTTAGGACAGTGCCCTTTCACGGCATAAATTCGGGTTCGATTCCCGATGAGGTCACCAAATCATCAGTTTTACCATTACAGTCCTGATTTAGTTTGTAAATACAGGCTATTTCTGCGGTTTTGAATTTTTCTCCACTATACTCAATATTTTGGGGGAAAAGTATGCTTTTCAAAACCTTTAGATCCTCAACCTCAAGAGAACTCCATTTTTTATATAAATCAGACAGGAGGTTTTTTGCAAAATTAAATATACTTTCAATATCAGTTTCCTCAATTCCAATAACAGACTTAGAAATCTCCAATTCATTTATGTCGGTTTTTTTCTTAGCTATATATTCAGTAAAATCATCATCTGTCATCTTCCCGTCTAATCTTAACTGAACCAGCTTATCTTTCTCCTCTTTTAGTCTCCTAATCTGATTATTAATTCTAATATTTTCCTGAATAGATGACTCACATTCATCTTTATATGCATGTAAAACAGTTTCTCTGAGTACGTCAAAATATTTTTCATTAGGAGTTAATTCCTTAAGGAACAAAGAAAATTTATTTTCGACATCATTTTTGGAAGACGCATGTCTATTAGAGCAATCTTTGTTTGTGCATCCATAGTAGGCATATTTTTTATTTCTCCCCATTGTCCAACCACCAGTAAGGTTTTTTCCGCACAAAGCACATCTAGTACCTCTTAATGGAAAATCTGGATTATTGCGATTTCTGGGTTGCTTAACTGATGAGCGTCCTCTCATTATTAGTTGAGCTTTGTTGAATTCACTTTCAGTTATAATAGCTTCAAATTGACCATTTACAGAAATATCCCAATTTGGAACTTCAATTTTCCCAGCATATAACGGATTAGAAAGAATTTTTTTAACCAATGAACTGGCAATCTTGCATTCATACCTACTTCTAAACTCAGTTTGACTCAATTTAGAGGCAAGACTTCTTATTGAATAAACCCCTTTTATATATTCCGAGAAAATGAATTTTATCATTGAATATTTTTTTGGATCCGGAACCATGATCTTTCTCCCAGCTTTATCTGTAGTATTTAAGTAACCAACAGGAGCTTTCCATGCCCATAAGCCATTTAACAGACGAGTTCTCATGCCACTCTCAGTTCTTTGTGCTCTTATATCATTATCAAACTCTGCAACAGCTGAGAGTATTCCCTCCATAAATTTTCCACTAGGATCATCGGTAATGGGATCCGCCACACATAATAGCGTTATCCCATGTTTATTTAGAAAACCCTTAATACCCCAGTAATCTCCTTTACTACGAGATAACCTATCAACTTTATAAATTATAAGATATCCAATTTTTTTGGTATTTTTACTACAATATTGGAGCATTGCTTTTAATTCAGTCCTATTGGCAGTTTTTGCTGATTCTCCTTCCTCCCTGAAAACTTTTATCACTTGTAAATTTTTTTGTTCTGCTAACTTCCTACATTCTCTTTCCTGCATCTCAAGGCTAAAATTTTCAACTTGTTCCTTTGAGGATACCCTTATATAAATTATTGCAGTTAATATTTTATTATTTTTATTTTTCATATATTTAGAATTAAAACTCTTAATTGGATAAAATCAAAATCTTTACCCAAAAACCAATTTTCAGGAAACACTAAAAAACCAGATCTAAGCCCAATCTATTTTCAAGGAGGAGAATTTGGTGTCATTTGGTCTGAACCCTCTCTAAAAGCCAATTTTTGTGGTTTTTGGCGCTCTCTAAGATAGAGACGAACCACAAAATACCCGAATTCAACAAATTGAGCTGTTATTTTCTCAAGCTCTGATTCGCTCAGTTGCGGATATTGTCTTTCTATAAACGCTTTTATTTTTTTATTTATATTTTCTTTCTCTATCACAAAAAGCTGACTTCTGTGAAATCAGCTTTAAAAAAAGAGCCAACTACACAAAAGTAATTACATAACCCAAAAACGACCTTAATGGTTACATAATCACTCTTAGGTAATTGGCTCTAACTACTGGTTGCCTTGGCTTCCCCCACACTCTCATTTCCTTGCCAACCTGAAATGCTCTACCAGTAACTACCCAACTATTGCTCGGCTAAAGCTCTGCAATGTCAAAAGAAGTAATTACAATACTTAACTTTCAATGTACCCTCGGACATTATCACATTAATTAAAAACCCGCAAGTACAATATCTGTGGAAAAGTTTTTTATAGGGGTTATTCCAAAAATCATCGGCAATTTTGTTTTTGATGATTTTTGTTTTGTTTTGGATTTAAACGAGTATCTTTTATCTAGATAATAACAAAATGAGCCAGCATACGCCTAGTTGAATCAATCTTTTTGATAATAAATATGTCAATTTTTATAAAACAAAATTTCCTCTTATCTCCTTTAACTATTTTGATAGTTGAAAAAAGAAGGTTATAATCAAATCACAACTTAATAATCAGTGACCTAAACCCCATATTTGAGGCATGGTCAAAAACGTTCAACGCAGAAAGCTCCTAGTCAGAGCACGCGTTGAACGTCATATCGGGAAACTGATATGGGTGTCGCAAGACATCACTGGCTGGGAGCTTTTTGTTTATAAAGATATTTTATAGTCATCAAATTTATGAAAAATAAATCTAAAAAAATATTATTTCCATTTTTGAACCGTTATATTTTTTTGATTGATTATTGGTGGCATAGATTATTTATACTCATTTTCTTTATATCGGTTATTATAGCTTTTTTTGTTCTATTAAATTTTTTAAATAGCCTAAAAACAGATATTTATGCTGACTGTCTTAATTTCTATACTTCCAGTAGCAGACCAATAATAAATTTGAATGATTTCTGTTTTAGAAATAATTTTCCTATTAATTTTTTATCCAATGTTTTATTGGCATTCTTATTTACGACTATTTATTTTTACATAGCACAAATAATTTATTACAAGTTTTTTGTTCATATAATTTTAAAAATAAAAAATATCAAATTAAAACAATACAATATGAAATTAATTAAATACATAGTTATCCTCGCATTAGTATTTATTGCTTATCATTTTTTTGATTTGGGATCATGGCTCTCCGATAATTTCGAAACTTTGTTTCTTATAATTCTTTTGGTCATCGCTGGTGGAATATTTGATATTGCTAAAGAGATCGAAAATTTGTCCTATAAATTGTATGATATTGAAGAAAAATTGGGTGTCGGTGAGGATGATATTGATGACTTCTAAAATAAAAAAGTATCATAATCTAAATTTATGGGTAAAAATATTTTAATTAAGTTAAAAACTTATTTCAGAAAACCAAGTTTATTGCTGTCCGGAATATTTATAATTATCATCTTTCTGATGTTTTTTTACCTAAATAGTGAAATCAAATCACTAAGTGACACGATGGAGTTAAGATATAATTTAACAATTAATCCGACAGACAAAGATTTCTATCAGGGATATGCTATCCAAGTAGGTGGTGCTAATTCAAATCTCATAACTAAGTGGGCTTGTGATGATAATTGTAGCGGATTAGTTTTTAACCACTTAAAACCTGTAGAAGATTGGATTTCTACAACGCTCACAAACGGAGGCGATATGTGGGTCAACTGCAATAAGAATTATGAAGTAACGTCCTGTAGCGTTAACTCAGAAAATAATGACAGATTAGATGAGATTTTGGGATGCTTTGTGGATTTAAATAATAAATACAAAGACTTAAGAAATGAGATTAATGTAGAATGTCAGAAAAAATAAGCCATTGTTTTAATAACTAAATGATTACGATTATATTTATCATTTTGAAATTAACAAGTATCATCCATTGGTCTTGGTGGTGGATATTATTAGCATTAGCCCTAGACCAAGAACTCCAGGATAGAAAGGAGGGTAATAATGAAAAGAAATAACATTTTTCAACAAACTTAGTGGTACACACATAACCCCAAACTCCATATTGTAAAATTCAATTGCGATCCTATAATGAAGCTTAGATGGGGAAATATTTGTATAAAAATAAAAAACACTCAAATGATTAATAAAACAAATTATAAATTTGAAGATGATAATTATGCAGAATTTAAAAATAAATCTATAAAAAACAACGACTTAGTTATTTATTTTGAAGATTCTGAATATGAAGCTAGTATAAATAATTTTTTAACGGAATTAAATCAATCAGATATTAATAATTATAATATTAGCATCGCAAAATATGATTTAAATGAACAACCTAAGGCTTGTATTCCATCTTACCCCATAGAAGAACTGGTTAGTCTTGTGGGCCCGATTACAATTTTTATAGCCAAAAGCATAGCTGTCGGAATATTAGCAGAAACAGGCAGAGATTTTTACAATAGAATAAAAAAAATCATAAATGAAATCAAAGAAAAAAAGCTCAAAAAAAATGAAACAAAATTTAGCATCAGATTGTTGATTGTCCACAAAAATCACTTGGTAGTATTCAACCTCTATTCATACTGGACAGAAGAAGAACAAAAGACTGCAATGGAGGAGATAATTAATTTTCTTAAATACGAGATGTGTGACTCAGAACCAGAACAAGGTTGTGGCTTGTTTGGCGTTGAACATCAACAAGAAATTTTCCCCTTATTTGATACCAAAAGAGGAAAATGGATTATTATTTAATATAATCTGCAAATAAATTAGCTTTAATATAAAAAATATTTATGATCGAAGAAAATGAATTTCCAGAATTAGAAGGTTGGGACGAAATTATTAAGAAAGCGGATTCTGATACGCTCAACAAAAATCAGGCTGGGGCTACAGTTAGAGCTGCAAAAAATATAACTCTTAGTCTAGCTAATTTAAGACTAGCAATAAATTCTTTACAACCAGTTATTCATAGAACAGGAACTTTTATTAGTGGATCTGCAACACAAATATCCGAGAATATTAATCAAATTTCACGAAAACTTGAGGATTCCCTAAATGATCTTAGCAAACAAATATCTAATTTTTCTGAAGAGACAAGCGAGTTAACAAAAAAAGCAAATAAATTTATTAAGTGGTATACATTTTTAACTGCCATCATTGCTTTAGCAACATTAGTTAACATTGTCCCCGTTATTATCTCTATATTTAAATAGATTTAAAACCCTTTAGGGGATAACTAGACGCCCATATCATCATTAATCATACTGGTCATTCATGCTTATTTTACCTAACTCAAACAACCTTTGTGCTTCATGAATCAATGGTTTTGAGTTAGCGATCGTTAGGGTCACAAATAATTTAAAACCACTCCATTAGAACAAGGAGTGGTTTTAAATTAGTGATCTTCTAGGGGAATTAAATAGAGATGGGTCGGAAACTCAATGGTTTCCAGTTGCCTCGCCATAGCGGGGTGGATAAGAAAAAGCCCGAAGGGCGTCAAGAAACCGATCACGTGTCGCCTAAAGCTTTAGCGGTGGCGCAAGGTGTCTTGGGAGGAACGAAGTGACGACGTGAGATAGCAAGGCGTCCCGATGACCTGCCTGCCGGCAGGCAGGGGTCACCACAAATAAAATACCCCACCTTATTTGGGGTGTTTTATTTGATTGATTTGAATATATTTGATAAAACTAATTCAGTACAAGGAGAAGTTAAATGGAAAAGGCTCTAAAAGATATGACTAATAAAGAATTAGTTGATGAACTCATTAATCTGACAAGATTGATTATTGTTGGTTCCAAACTTAAATCTGTTCCGTCTATTATTCGTGATAGAGATAATATCCGTAATGAAATTCTAAGCCGAATGGTTAAGCCTACTTAATTAGTATTTTTAAATAAATCTTGCATTTACTCATAAACCGCTTTGGCGGTATTTTTGCAGTTTGATTTTGATAATCCTCTTTGATACGCTTGCCATCAGTACTCAATGGGAGGGGTTGTGAGTATCCTTGGATCTGGTTCCAACGTGTCAGTTAGACACATTAAAACATATGAAGATCTTTCCGGCATTATTAGGGCTTGCAGGATGTTGGGGAAAAAAATAATCCTCACATCAGGAACTTTTGATCTTCTGCATATAGGTCATGGACGTTATTTTGAGAGCGCTCGCAAATCAGCCGGAGTTGATCCTGATAATATTGTGCTTGTTGTTGGAGTTGATAGTGATGCCAAAGTAAGAAGCCGTAAGGGTCCCAATCGCCCGATTGTTCCCGAAGATGAACGGGTTGAAATGCTTTGTCATATTCGTCACGTAGACATTGTTTTTATCAAGGGTGAAAAAGATCTTCATTGGCAACTTATTAAAACAGTCAGACCCGATGTTTTGATTATTTCCGAACGGAGCAAATACAACGACGATGAATTGGAACAACTGAAGGAATTTTGCGGAAGCGTTGTTGTTTTGGAATCTCAAGCAGTTACTTCAACAAGTGCCAAAATTAGACGATTGCTCGTGGGTGTGGCCGAAGATGTTAAGAAAAAAATTGATGTCGTTGAAAGAACAATGTCTGAAGAATTTAATCGCTTTCGTCAGATTGTTGACGAGCTTCTTGGTGGAGGGGAAAAATGAAAATCCCAAGAATAATTTTGGCTTATGTTCCGGTTGTTCATAGAGGATATATTGGTCTTTTTCATTCTCACATCAATGACGGAACAGTCGCATATGTTATGGGAGAGGATCTAATCAGTGAACTTGATTATTCAAGAAAAGAAATTAGAGCTATTGCTCCGCATCAAGCGGCTGCTTGCTTAAGATCTTTATTGCCCAGTATGCATATTGGCGTTATGGATGCAGAAGATTTAACAAGACTATCTGATATGATAAGTGTTGTGTTTATGCCGGACGAAGATATTTCCAGGGTTATTACTAAGAAATATTTTTCCGGCAAGGATGTGATATTTGAAAAAGTTTTCTTGCGATGGGACAGAGATTACACATTAAAGGAAAACGAGATTCAACCTGATAGGATTGTGGAATGCAATGAATTTGTTCGGGAAGTAATGAGGCTTGCTTATGAAGAAAGTCAAAGAAGTTCCGATTGGTGGAGGCAAATTGGGGCCATCGCTGTTGTGGATGGGGAGGTTGATCTAATTGCTCATAATAGACATTTGCCATCTCCTCACTCTCCGTATATTTTTGGCGATCCGCGCAATACATTTAAAAAGGGTATTCATATTGAACTATCCACAGCTATTCACGCTGAAGCGGCGATTATAGCCGAGGCCGCCAGAATGGGCAGACCTCTTTATGGAGCTAGCTTGTTCGTTACAACCTTTCCTTGTCCGCCATGTGCAAAACTTATTGCGTGTAGCGGAATCAAAAAATTGTATTTTAGAGAAGGATATTCAATGTTAGATGCATTGGAAATCCTCAAATCCCACGGTGTTGAAATCATCTGGGTAAAATAAAATCCCGTCAATCAATAACGGGATATTTTTATTTCTTTTTTCTTCCGCCAATGCGAAATCTAATGGGTTCAAAATTTTCTACACTTGTTTCAAAGGGTTCAATAATATGAAGGTGCATATGCGACACCGTAGCTCCATTGGTTTGAATATCTCCGAATTTCATACAAATTGCTCCGCCTTTCATAAAAAATTCTCTTTGAGCATAGGCAAGTAATTGGAATAATTCAGCCCCTTCTTCCGGTTGAAGATCGCTTAAATCTTCAACGTGTCTCATAAGAATAAGAAGAAGGTGTGTTTTTGCTTGGGCATAAGGCCACTGATTTCTTGTCAGAAGCCAATATTTCCCTTGTTTGATAATGGGTTCTTTATGCTCCTTGAGTAAGTTATCAACACAAAATGGACATTCGCCCCGTTGTCGGATTCTCTCCATAACCCTCAATTGTTCCTCGGTTCTGGCATGATCCAAATTGACAGCCGTCTTTGTAGAGGGACGATTTTTCAGATACACCTTAAATTCAAATGCATATTGATCTTCCGGTCCACCGGGTTGGCAATGAACTTCGGATTTCAAAATCCATTCCGATTCATCAAATGCAAAAAACGAATCTCCTTCACAATCAATATAAATCTCAGTCAGAAGAATTTTATCCGCATAGGGGAGAGCTTGTTTATAAATCTCTCCTCCGCCAATGATAAAAATTTCCGATTCATCTTTGGCCAACAAGATTGCTTCCTCAAGAGATCGGGCGACTTGGCAATCGGGATAATTTGTATTTCGAGTAACTACAATTGTTCGTCTTCCAGTAAGTGGATGTCCGAGCTTCCTAAGGATTGATTCGTGAGTTTTACGTCCAACAATCACGCAATGACCTCTGGTCGTTTCTTGGAAATGAATCATATCGCTTTTAATTCTCCAGGGTATCTCTCCTTTATTTCCAATAACTTTATTTTTAGATCGGGCGACTATGATTGTAATCATACCGGCGTCCAGATCTTTCTGCGTTCAAGTTGAGGATAATAATCTTCCACAACAAAATCACTCTGCTTGAAAGAATTCAAATGAATGGGGTATGGATTCATCTTTACCGTTGGAAATGGCATGGACTTTGTTGCCAACATATCCTCCACATCCTGAATCTGATTAACATAAATATGGGCGTCCGATATTGTGTATACCAATTCGTTTGGAGTACAGCCGGTAATTTTTGCCAGCATCATCAAGAAAGCTGCGTATTGGATCATGTTGGCAGCCAGCCCGACTGGAACGTCGGCACTTCGTTGAAAATGATGAAGCGTCATTCGTCTTGCCTCATCAATTAGAACATGCATCCATCCATGACAGGGAGCGACAACAACTTTCTGTTGTTTGCCCTTTCCTCTCCCGATGTATTGGGGTATCCACGGCGTGACAAAATGGGTTCTTAGATGTGGAAGTTCGGTAATTTGCTCAACCAAATGTCTAATTTGATCAAAGGTTATTCCCGCTTCGGCCGTCGGGAAAGATTTCCATGCGGGGCCATAAGAACCCGGACCAAGATCTCCTTCTGATAATCCTCTTTTGGCGCATTTTTCCGGTGTTACCCACAACTTCCACCATCTGCAGCCGTATCTTTCAAGTTGTTGTTGGGTATGAACTCCGGCAAGAAAGGCAAATAATTCTCCAAGCGCCTGAGAAAAAACAGAAGCGTCAAATTTATCTTTCCTCAAAGGAGGAGTAACAAGATCTCTTTCGGTAATTATTGGAAAACCATTTCTCAAATCAAAACGCATTTGGTGTCCAACAACCCTCAAAGCCGGTTCTCCCTGCTGAGAATCTACCTTAATTCCTTCTTCCAAGATCCGCTTTAACAAATCTTTGTATTGTGAATCAATGTGACGTCTTTCAAATGTAGTGTATTCAAGCATACACACCTCCGTTGTTTTGGTGCTGATAGTAACATACCATCGCTCTACAACATGTCAATAAAATGTTGACGGGGATGTGTTTTTGAAGCATGATTAGCCATAATGGGTCAATAAGACCCCTTTTATATGAAATCAACAAAACAATCATTATTTTACCGGCTTATGGAAATGGTGCCCGCGACTCTGACGTGGGTTACTGTCATATTAATGTTTGTTTTTTCATCCACTCTTCCTATTGCTGTGGCTGTATTTATTATATTTTTTGACACCTATTGGTTGTTAAAAACGATCTATTTATCCCTGCATCTAAGAAATAGTTTTAATGTTCTAAAAAAGAACATGAAAATTGATTGGAAAAATAAACTTGAAAGTGATCCAAAAACTTCTTCAAAATGGAAAAATGTTTGGCATTTAATTGTTTTACCGATGTACGATGAACCTTATGAAGTGGTTAAAGAAACTTTTGATGGGTTGGTAAAATCCAATTATCCGTTGGATAAATTTATTGTGGCTCTGGCTATTGAGGAAAGAGCCGGACAAAAAGCTCTAAACGTAGCTGAAAAAATTTCAAACGAGTATGGTAATAAGTTTTTCAAGTTCGCTTTTACTACTCATCCGAAAAATTTACCCGATGAAATACCAGGGAAGGGATCAAATCAAGCCCATTCGGTTTTAGAAGTTAAAAAAAATATAATAGACCCCTTAAATATTCCTTACGAAGACATATTAGTCTCGGTTTTTGATGTTGATACCCAGGTATTTGAAAATTATTTTGGTATTTTAACACACACTTTTTTAACCGCCGAACATCCCCAACATTCAAGTTATCAACCAGTGCCTTTGTTTCTTAACAATGTTTATCAGGCGCCGTCTTTGGCGAGAATAATAGGTTTTTCCTCAACTTTTTGGCACTTAATGCAGCAATCTCGAGCCGAAAAATTAACTACGTTTTCATCGCATACTGTTCCATTTAAAGCTCTTGTTGAAGTGGGTTTTTGGCAGAAAGATATTGTTTCGGAAGATTCAAGAATTTTCTGGCAATTTTACGCTCATTTTAACGGTGATTGGCGTGCGATACCTTTGTTTTATTCGGTTTCAATGGATGCTAATGCCGCCCCGACTTTTTGGAGAACGATGTTGAATCTTTATAAACAACAAAGACGTTGGGCTTGGGGAAGTGAAAACTGCGCTTTTATTTTCAGTAAGTTTAAGGGTAATAAAAAGATATCTTTTGGAAAAAAATTATTTTGGAGCTTTCATCTTTTGGAGGGCTATCATTCTTGGGCAACTAGCTCTCTTATAATATTTGCTTTGGGTTGGTTGCCGATATTTTTGGGTGGGCAGGCTTTTCAAGCGACTTTGTTGGCTTATAATCTTCCGTTAATAACCAGATGGATTATGAATTTGGCGTCGCTTGGTATTATCAGCTCGGCAATTTTATCAATGGCGCTTTTACCGCCCAAACCGGCCGGCTTTAATAAAATGAATAACGTCTGGTATTTTGTTTCTTGGATATTGATGCCTTTTACTCTCATATTATTCGGTTCTATTCCGGCTATTGAAGCTCAAACCAGATTAGCTTTATCTGGAAAATTCAGATTAGGTTTTTGGGTAACTCCCAAACATAGGCAAAAATAGTGGTTAGTGATTAGTGAATAGTGATTAGCGTTCAATAATTTTTTAATCAAGAAGTGCCAAAAACAGAGTATTATTATTTTATTTTATTATTATGAAAATTTTAGCTATTGAAACCCCGCAGAATACGCTGTGAGCGTATCGCGGGGCAAGAAGTGCTTAAATTATTTATTATTTTTCAAAAAAGTTTTTTATTTTAAACAATGATTATCTTAGCAATAGAGACGAGTTGTGACCCCGCAAAATTATTTCTTAATTAGCGGGGCGAGAAGTGCTAAAAACAAAATATTATTATTTTATTGTATTATCATGAAAATTTTAGCTATTGAAACAAGTTGTGATGAGACGGCTGTTGCGTTGGTTGAAGCAAGCGGAGAATTAATCAATCCGTCATTTAAAATTATAAAGAGCGAAGTCGCTTCTCAAATTAAATTACACGCCAAATATGGAGGTGTAGTTCCTAATTTGGCCAAGAGGGAACATATAAAAAATTTACCAATACTACTGGAAAAAATTTCCAGAGATTACAAATCTAAAACTCTAAATCCTAAATCCAAAAATCCTAAACTAATCACTAATTACTCGCCACTAATCACTGATATAGATGCCATTGCCGTAACCGTTGGACCTGGTTTGGAGCCGGCTTTATGGGTGGGTGTGGAATTTGCCAGACAACTTTCAAAAGAATGGAAAAAACCGTTAATTGGAGTAAATCACATGGAGGGACACCTTTACAGTTTTTTGTTAAAACAAAAAACTGTAAGCACCAAACTAAAAACTCTAAACTCTAAAAAAATATCAAATATCAAAAACAAATCTTTAGATATTAGAGATTGGGATTTGAGATTTCCCATGATTGCCTTAGTGGTTAGTGGTGGGCATACGATTTTAGTTTTATTAAAAAGTCTTAAGGAATATAAAAAATTGGGAGAAACATTGGATGATGCGGTGGGGGAATCATTTGATAAAGTGGCTCGGCTTTTGGATTTGCCCTATCCGGGGGGCCCCGAATTGGAAAAAATAGCAAAAAAAGGGGATCCAAAATCAGTGCCGTTTCCTTCTCCGATGATTAATCAAAAAAACTACAATTTCAGTTATTCCGGACTTAAAACTTCGGTGCTCTATTATATGCGCAACAAAAGTTCACAAATGCTCACTAATGACGCAAATAATGTGAATAAAAAAATGTGGAAGTCGGGACAATTTGATTTTTCCGAGAAAGAAAAAGCCAATAGTGCCGCCTCGTTTCAATTTGCCGCTTTTAACCCTTTGGTTAAAAAAGCGATTCGCGCCGCTCAAGAATTTGGCGCAAAAACAATCGTGATTGGCGGTGGGGTAGCGGCTAATAAAAACTTAGCCAAACTTCTTAAATTAGAAATTAAAAATTCAAAATTAAAAATTAATTTAATTGTTCCACCGATAAAATATTGCATGGATAATGCGGTAATGATTGCGGTAGCAACCTACATAAATAAATTCAGAAATAAAAAATATCCCATTAAAGCAGATGGAAATTTAAATCTGTAGAAAATCGGGTGCGTTATCAAATTAATAATTAACAATAAGTAATTAATAACTAGTAATTAGTAACTAATAATTAGTAACTAGCAAATAGTAATTAGGAACTAGCAATTAGTAATTAGGGCAGGGATTTTTTTAGTTTATAAACATTATTTCTGTTGTGATTTCTTTTGCTCTAAGGTGTTGGAAGTGATAGATTTAAAATAATGATCGCGTTTTTGAAAAGAATTGATTGGCAACTAATGTTGGCTGTAGCGTTACTTTCTGGAGCTGGAATGATCAGCTTGTTAAGTTCGCAGAGAGAAATGTTGTATAAGCAGATCAGCTGGTTTGGAATAAGTATTTTAGTAGCTTTAATTTTAGCAGTCCTGGATCTTAGATCTTTTTTTAGTCATAAAGCAATTTTGCGATGGCTTTATTTATTTATTTGCGGACTTCTTGGTTTTGCCTATCTTTTTGCTCCCAGTATTAAGGGTAATCGATCTTGGATTTTTTTGGGCTCTTTTCAAATTCAGCCGAGTGAATTTGCCAAAGTCATTCTTATTTTGATATTGGCTTACTTTTTTTCCAAAGCTCATATTGGAATTGGGCGTTGGAGTATAGTTTTGAAATCATTTTTATATTTTGTTCCGCTCGGACTTCTTATTGCCGCTTTACCGGATATGGGTTCGGCAATGGTTCTCTTTTGTTTGTGGTTTGGTTTAGTTTTGGTTTCGGGGATGCCTATTAAAAAAATTATCATTTCATTTTTGATTGGTTTAGTGGCTCTTGTGGTTGTTTGGGTATTTATTTTAAAACCTTACCAAAAAGATAGGGTTATGGGGGCTATTTTCCCCGAGCGTGATCCTATGGGTGTTAATTATCACGTTATTCAATCAAAAATTGCTATAGGTTCTGGGGGTATTTTTGGAAAAGGTTTTGGTCAGGGAACTCAAATTCAACTTGGATTTTTACCGGAAGCCCAAACGGATTTTATTTTTGCGGCCATTGCCGAAGAGGGGGGATTTTTAGCTATCTTGCTTTTAGTTGGATCATTTGGGTGGATGGTTATTAGAATACTTAAAATAGGAATTATGATAGACGGAAATATTTATAAATACATCTGTCTGGGCACGGCGATACTTTTTATCGTTCAATTTGTTTTTAATATCGGATCAAACATAGGATTAATACCGGTAATTGGAGTAACCCTTCCTTTTGTGAGTTATGGAGGATCAAGTTTGCTTGCTAATATGCTGCTTATTGGTATTATACAATCCGCGTGGATCAGGAGAAGCTAATTTAAAATACTTGTTATGTCGTCCCGATTTATTATCAGTTACATTCTTTTTATAGTTGTTGTTAGTGTTGGTTTTTGGTTTGCTGGAAATACATTGGCTCCAATAGGAAGTCAGGCAACAATTTCTCAATTTAAAATAACTTCAGGAGAGAGCGTTTTTAGCATTGCACAAAATCTTCGTAAACAAAATTTAATTTCATCCCGAACGATATTTGTGACTTATTCAATATTTTCGGGTAGTTACAACGATTTCAAACCCGGGATTTACGGACTTAAAACTCCTTTAAGCGTAAAATCTCTCATAGCGATTCTAACCTCCGGTCCTCAAGATGTTAGCGTGGTAATAATTCCAGGTATGACGCTTAAGGAAATAGACAAAACACTTTCAGATAATGGAATTTGTGAAAAAGGATCCATAGAGTCTTTTAATCCAACAATTATTAAAAGCACTTATTCTTTTTTGGAAGGGGTAAAAAATCTTGAAGGATTTTTAATGCCGGATACTTATCGTTTTCAACCCGGTAGCGACACTATTCAAGTCGTTTCTATAATTTTGGAAAACTTTTCCAAAAAATTAAACGATTCAAAAATATCTCCAAAAAATATTTACAAAGCTGTAATCACAGCTTCTTTAATTGAAAAAGAAGTTATTACCAAAGAAGACAAAAAACTGGTTGCCGGAATTATTCAAAAACGTATCTCTATCGGAATGCCGCTTCAAATTGATGCGTCTGTGATTTATGCCGTATGCAACGGGACCTTTCTCTTGTGTGACAAAGAATTGGGAAAGAAAGACTTTTCTTTTGATTCCCCATACAATACTTATCTCTACAAAGGATTGCCCCCAGCACCCATATCTAATCCGACTTTAGATTCCATTAGTGCAGCCATCAATCCTCAAAAATCAAATTATCTTTATTATTTATCCGATCCAAAAACCAGTAAGACTATTTTTAGCGCAACGCTTGAGGAACATTCTAAAAATAGGGCAAAATATCTGGGTCTTTAGTATTTATCCTAAATCGTAGTAATATAATTTGTATATGGAGAAAGTTTTATCACAAAACAAGCAAGAAAGATCTTCTGAAAATAGAGAATGGTCTCCAGAAACTCAAAAAATTATCACTAGTTTTAGAGGATTTGTTGGAGAGCTAATGCCTTTTATAGACGGTGACTTTATTGAATCGGCAGATCCTAAAGAACTTCTTGTTCTTGTTGAACAATATATTAACGGATCTGTTGCTGTGGGCAAAAAAGAAAAACACCCCGATATTCAACATGAAACAATAAGAGGGGATTTTATTGATATGATGAGGCGTTACGGATTTGATAAAAAAACTTACGAGAATTTGGGCGTTAATGATATTGAAACGAATCCGTCTGTTAGAAATGATTACATTCAATTTTTGCTTTTTAAGATGCCTTCTGAGTTGTATAACGACTGGAATCAATGGATACGAAGCGGAAAACGGACGTATAAAGATCTTGAAGAAGCGGTGTTATATCGTTCCAATCACACCCCGTTAGTTCTTGGATTTCATACGGATAAAGAAAGATTAAGCGGATCCATAATTCCCCAAAAATCATCTGATATATTTATAGATCCTCAAACGGGCGAGAAGCGCATGGACTCATCGGCAAAATCCTGGTTTGTAACCGATCATACTAAATTATATTCCGATAAAAATCCTCAAGCAGTTTATTTTGTGGAAGGAAGTGTCTATCTGGATGATGAGGGTATCGGTCGGAATTACGATCCTCAAAGAACCGCTCATTATTCCAGTTCTGCTTTGCCGATTTTATTTTCTATACCCATAAATGACGAGACTCGCCAAGTTTTTGGCTTTGGATTGGAGTCATACCACTAAGCACTTGATTTATTAAATGATTGGTGTTATTGTAAGAGCAACTTTATAAACCGACACTTCGGACTTTTTGGCTACGTCGTATTAAGACAAAGGTTCAACACACCAGTGCTTATTACTAACTAAATAAAAAAGAGATCGCATAATCCTCTGAAGGATAAAAGGAGGAGTGCTTTTTTTACGTATTAGTAACCCACACCATATGGCGACACATCATCTTGAGGTAAAAACTTTCTCAAAGCATCCGGGCGATTTTGTCGAGATGCCTTATTTGGGAGAGATCCAATTCAATTCATGGAATTGGTTTGTGAAAAAAGGAATTAAAGAACTCTTTAAAGAAATATCTCCTATCAAAGATTACACCGGTAAGGAGTATGAAATATATTTTGAAGAATACAACTTTGATGAGCCGAAATTCACCGAAGAGGAATCATGGCAGCGCGGATCCACTTATGAAGCGGCGCTCAGAGCCAAAGTCAGATTAGTTAATTTAAATACTAAAAAAGAAATAGTTCAGGAGGTTTATTTGGGAGATTATCCCATCATATCTCATCGGGGAACATTCATAATCAATGGGGTGGAAAGAGTTGTTGTTTCCCAATTTATCAGATCGGCAGGTGTATATTTTACCGCCAGAGCCATTAAAGGGAGAAAATACTTTGGAGCCAAGATTATTCCCGATAGAGGAAGTTGGATGGAATTTGAAACCGAAATAGATGGATCAATTGGAGTAAAAATAGACAAACATAGAAAAGTTCCCGTTACCGACTTACTCAGAATTTTTGGACTTGAGACTAACGATGACATTTTGAAGGTTTTTGCTCAGTCCGATGTGGGAGAAATAAAACATATTCAGGCGACTCTTAAAAAAGACATCTCCCAAGACGTGTCATCTTCTTATATAGAAATTTATAAAAGGCTTCGTCCTGGAGATTTAGCTACTCCGGAAAATGCCAAGAGTTTGATTGATGGAATGTTCAAGCGTTTGGACAGATTTTCTCTTTCTGAAGTGGGAAGATTTAAAATGAATCAGCGTTTGGAAGTAGATCCTAAAGATAAGATTGATACTCAATTAGTTCGTTTGGAAGATTTAGTTTTAATCGTTAAAGAAATTATCCGTTTGAATAATGACGAACAAGCCGAACCGGATGATATAGATTCTCTTTCTAACAGGCGTGTCAGGTCAGTTGGGGAACTTTTGCAATCCAGAATGAGAGTTGGTTTTGCTCGTATGAGAAGAATCATTCAGGACAGGATGTCCACCCTTGAATCAACAGAAATTGGTCCGATGCAACTTATTAATCCTAAACCGCTTTCTTCAGTAGCGCGGGAATTTTTGGTGTCTTCTCAGCTTTCGCAATTTATGGATCAGGTTAATCCTTTAGCTGAACTTTCTCATAAGCGCCGCTTGTCGGCTATGGGTCCAGGAGGTTTAACTCGTGAAAGAGCGGGTTTTGAAGTTCGTGACGTTCACGAATCTCATTATGGAAGAATTTGTCCAATTGAAACTCCAGAAGGTCAGAACATCGGTCTTATTAGTCATCTCTCAACATTTGCCAGAGTGAATGATTATGGATTTATTGAAACTCCTTATGCCAAAGTTAAAAATGGAAAAGTTACCAATGAAATAATCTGGTTGGATGCTAGTACGGAAAAGAAATACAAAATTGCCGAAGGAGGAATAAAATTGGATAAAAATAATAACATCGTTGACGATATTGTTGAGGCTCGTATTAATGGAGAACCGGGAGTTCGTCCTAAAGAAGAGGTTGATTTAATGGATGTTTCTAATAATCAAGTTATAGGAGTCTCAGCCGCATTAATTCCGTTTTTGGAACATGATGATGCTAACCGTGCTCTTATGGGTTCAAACATGCAAAGACAGGCAGTTCCTTCTGTTAGAGCCGAAGCTCCGTTGGTTGGTACTGGCGCTGAGGAATTTGTTGCCAAAGATTCCGGAAGAGTTTTATTGAGCGAAGAAGATGGCGAAGTTATTAAAGCCGATGCGGCTCATATCGTAATTAAAGATAAAAAAGGTCAGACTCATACACATGAATTGGCCAAGTTTAGACGATCTAATCAATACACCGGAATTAACTTAAAAACCGCCGTTACTGTGGGACAAAAAGTTAAACGGGGAGATATAATTGCCGATGGTCCCGCAACCGATCAGGGTGTATTGGCACTTGGGCAAAACTTGTTAGTCGCCTTCATCCCTTATTTTGGAGGAAACTTTGAAGACGCTATCGTGTTATCAGAAAGAGTTGCCCAACAAGATCGCTTCACTTCCATATATATAGAGGACTTTTATTGTGATGTTAGAGATACAAAACTTGGTCCTGAAGTTACTACTTCGGATATTCCCAATGTTTCGGAAGAAAAACTTCGTAATTTGGATGAAGAAGGAATTGTCAGAATCGGCGCGGAGGTCAGAGCCGGAGACATATTAGTCGGAAAGATTTCACCAAAAGGTGAAACAGAACTTACTGCCGAAGAGAAACTTTTAAGATCAATTTTTGGAGAGAAGGCTCGCGACGTCAAAGATTCTTCTCTTTATTTGCCACACGGAAAATCAGGACGTGTAATTGGAATAAAAATATTTTCCAGAGAAAGAGGGGATAAATTAGATCCGGGAATAATCAAGCGTATTCAAGTTGAAGTCGCTCAGTTGCGTAAAGTTCGCGCCGGCGACAAACTTGCCGGACGTCATGGTAATAAAGGTGTTATCTCAATGGTTGTTCCGGTTGAAGATATGCCCTATCTGGAAGATGGCAGACCGGTTGATATAGTTCTTAACCCATTAGGTGTGGCATCTCGTATGAACCTCGGACAGATTTTGGAAACTCATTTGGGATTAGCGGCTCATACTTTGGGTTATCGAGCGGTTACTCCAGTATTCTGCGGAGCAGATGAAGAGGATATTGCTCAAGAACTTAAAAAAGCCGGATTTCCGGAAAATGGAAAAATGATTGCTCACGATGGACGCACTGGAAAAGCTTATGATATGCCGGTAACAATCGGATACATTTATATGCTTAAACTTAACCACTTAGTGGAGGACAAAATTCATATGCGTTCAATTGGTCCTTACTCTTTGGTTACTCAACAACCTCTTGGAGGAAAAGCTCAATTTGGAGGACAGCGTTTTGGAGAAATGGAAGTCTGGGCTTTGGAAGGACATGGAGCCGCTTACACTCTTCAGGAAATGCTCACTATTAAATCTGATGATGTGCTTGGACGTGCAGCGACATTTGAAGCGATTGTTAAGGGAGAAGAAATTAAAATGTCCAACAGTCCTTCAGCCTTCAGTGTACTTACCAACGAAATAAACGCGTTAGGAATCAAAGTCGAACCGGCAAAGAAAGAAGATTTGTCCGAAAGTGATTTATAAAAATCTTTTATTCTTGATTATTAATCTTTAAGTATCTAAATTATGTCTAACTACGATTTCGATTATTTGAGACTCAAAGTTCCTTCTCCTGAGGAAACATTAGCTACCTCCTATGGGGAAATAACCAAGCCGGAAACGATTAACTATCGCACTCAACGTCCCGAAAAAGACGGTCTCTTTTCGGAAAGAATTTTTGGTCCGACTAAAGACTACAAATGTTACTGTGGAAAATTTAAAGGTATTCGCTACAAAGGAACCATTTGCGATAAATGCGGAGTTGAAGTTACCCGAGCAATCGTCAGGCGCGAGAGGATGGGTCATATAAAATTGGCCGCCCCCGTGGCTCATATCTGGTTTTTAAAAACCGGCAATTCAAAATTGGGAATTTTCTTTGATACTCCCGCTCACAAACTTGAAAAAGTCGTTTATTATGCGGCTTATATAATCACCACTCTTAACGATGATAAAAAGAAAGAAGCTCTTGAAAGTTTAGCTTCCGAGTACAAATCCAAGAAACATGATTTTAAAAATGAAGACAAACAACTTAAAGCCATAGAAGAGGCGCATCAAAAAGCCAAAGACTTTGTCTCATCCCTTAAGGTTGGATCGGTTATCAGCGAAGCTGAATACTTTGAGTTTTCCAGAAAATTCGGAGATGTTTTTGAAGCCGGTACCGGAGCCGAATCATTGCGTAAAATTTTGGAAAAAATCCAAATAAAAAAAGAAATAACCGAGACAGAAAAAGCTTTGGATAATATCACAAAGAAACACGATACAACTTATGAGAAGAAGCTTTTACACAAACTGAGAGTTTTATTTGCTTTTCAGAAAAACGGTCTTCGTCCCGAGTGGATGATTATGACAATTTTGCCGGTTATACCTCCAGATCTTAGACCTATGGTGGCTCTTGATGGAGGACGTTATGCCAGCTCTGATCTTAACGATCTTTATAGACGCGTGATTAACCGCAACAATAGACTTCAAAAACTTATTGAATTAAGAGCTCCTGAAATTATAATCACCAACGAAAAAAGAATGTTGCAAGAAGCAGTGGATGCTTTGATTGATAACACCGCTCGTCTTGGACGACAGCAAGTTTCCAGTCAGAATAGACCGTTAAAATCATTAGCCGATATTCTTAAAGGAAAGCAGGGACGTTTTAGACAAAATCTTTTGGGTAAACGTGTTGATTACTCGGGACGTTCCGTTATTGTGGTGGGACCGGATCTTAAACTTAATGAATGCGGTATTCCCAAGAAAATGGCGTTGGAACTTTTTAAGCCATTTGTTATAAAAGAAATTTTAGAAAGAGGAATGGCGCACAACATCAAAAATGCCAGTCGTCTTATTGAACAGGGTATTCCTGAAGTTTGGGAAATTTTGGAAGAAGTGATCGCTAATAAAGCCGTTCTTCTTAACCGTGCTCCAACTCTTCACCGATTAAGTATTCAGGCATTCAAACCGGTTCTTATTGAAGATTTGGCTATTCGTATTCCACCTATGGTTTGTAGCGCTTTTAACGCTGACTTTGACGGTGACCAAATGGCCGTTCACTTGCCGCTTTCCAAAGAGGCGCAAGATGAAGCTTGGAACAGAATGCTTTCTTCAAAAAACATCATAAAACCCGCTAACGGTGATCCGATAGCTACACCATCCCAAGATATGGTGCTTGGATGTTATTACTTAACAAAAACCATAGAAACTAAAGATGAAAAAGACATCAAATCATTTTCTTCTATTAATGAAGTTTTGATGTCTTATGAATTCGGCTTCATCAAAATCAATGAGGCTATTAGAGTTGGTTCGGGTAAAAGCGAAGTAACCAGCGTCGGAAGACTGATTTTCAATTCTATCTTGCCTCCGGAATTTGGATATGTGAACGCGGTTATGGACAAGAAAGCTCTTAGTAATCTTATTGCTCGTTATATTGATCAGTTTGGATCCGAAGCGGCTTGGGAATTTTTGGATAAAGTTAAAACATTAGGTTTCAAAGCGGCCGCTACATCGGGAATGACTTGGAGCATTTTTGATCTTCATGTTCCTGAGGAAAAGAAAGCTTTGGTTACAAAAGCATACAAAGAGATTGAAGAAATTACCAAACAATATGAAAACGGATTTTTAGATAGTGAAGAAAAAAAATCCAGATCTATTCGTGTTTGGAATAAAGTTAAAGAGGAAGTTTCCAAATTGGTTCCTAAAGCTTTGGCTGTGCCGGGAAATCCTATATTTGATATTATTGATTCCAAAGCTCGCGGATCATGGGAACAAGCCGTTCAAACAACCGGTATGAAAGGTTTGGTCTCAAATCCTCAAGGAGAGGTTATTGAACTGCCAGTTATTTCTTCCTACAAAGACGGTCTCTCGGTTTTGGAATTCTTCATCAACTCTCATGGAGCCAGAAAAGGTTTAACTGATACCGCTTTAAAAACCGCTCAAGCCGGATATTTAACCCGACGTTTAGTGGATGTGGCTCAAGACTTAATTGTTAACGTTGATGATTGTAAAACTAAAGAAGGAATAATTATTGAAAGATCTGTCGGTGATGCATACGGATATAATCTTTCACACAGAGTGTTTGGGCGTATTTTGTCAGCCGATGTTAAAGAGGGCAACAAAATAATCGCTCGCTCTGGGGAAGTTGTTGATAGAGAATTAGCGGAAAAAATTTCCAAATCATCGGTTCAAACTGTCAGTGTTAGATCTCCTATTACTTGTAAAGCTCTTTATGGATTGTGCGCCAAATGTTACGGAATGGATTTGGGAAAATTGGATGGCATCAAGCAGGGAGAAGCTGTTGGTATAGTGGCCGCTCAAAGTATCGGTGAACCGGGAACTCAGTTAACTTTAAGAACTTTTCACGTAGGAGGTGTGGCTCAACAAGATATAACTTCCGGTCTGCCTCGTATTGAAGAAGTTTTTGAAGCTCGCCCGCCAAAAGGACGCGCTGCTCTTGCTCACGAAGATGGAATAATTCAAGATATTGAAGAAAAAGGTCCGTTCCGTGTTCTTAGAATAAAACCTCTTAAGAGAGCTGCCGAAAAAACAAAAGTAAAAATTGAAGAATACTCCGCTCCTCGCAATGTTGCTCTTTTTGTTGGAGCCGGAGATAAGGTTAAAAAAGGACAACAATTATTTGAAGGAAGTGTTGATATAAAAGAATTATTCTTGTTAAAAGGAGCGGAAGAAGCTCAAAAATATATCATCAACGAAGTTCAGAAAATATATGTTTCCAATGGTAACGTTATTAATGATAAACACGTTGAAATAATCGTTCGTCAGATGTTTGCTCGAGTTTCAATTAAAGAACCGGGAGACAGTACGTTGGTTCCGGGTCAGGTATTGGAAAAATCTAGATTCTTGGAAATTAATCGTCGTCTTAAATCGCGCGGTAAAATTCCGGCTAAAGCTAAGCAGTTGTTAATGGGTATTACTCGCGTTTCTCTTTCTACCGAAAGTTTCTTGTCCGCAGCGTCTTTCCAGGAAACTGCCAGAGTTTTGGTTAATGCGGCCACCGAATGCAAAATAGACAAACTTCGCGGGCTTAAAGAAAATGTTATTATTGGACGACTTATCCCAGCCGGTACCGGATATAGACCTAAAAATATTCCAGCTACCGATAATGCCTCACAAGAGAGTGATGAATAAAGAGGCTTGAAAAGGGGTATCCTGTGTGATATTGTATAGAAACTTTTACTCCTATATTTGTTGTCTCAATTATCAAATCGGGATGTCAAAAGGGTAATAGATTAGATTATTAAAAAATAAAGATTCATAATCTGTTTATCGGATTAAATAATGCATGAGTGAAGACAAAAAAACAAAAGAATACGAAATCACATTTTGGCTTAAGGATGAAGCCGGGATTGATAAAATGAAGTCAATTTTAAACAATCATGGGATTACCCCTGCTTTCGTTTCTGAACTTAAGCGTGTCAATTTAGCTTACCCAATCAAAAAAGAAACATCAGCTTTTTTGGGAAATATGAATTTTATAACCGATTCAGAAAAAATTCAGGAGGCTTCCAAAGAACTTAGGGTTGATGGAGAGCTTTTGAGATTTATGGTTTCCAAAGATCCAGCTAAACCTCAGCCCATGCAAGAAAGAGAGGGGAGGGAAATGCGTCGTCCGGTTCAGGAACAAAAAGTGGAAAAAACAGAGCCTAAATCTTCTGATATGGTAACTAATGAAGAATTAGAAAAGAAGTTGGAGGAAATATTGAAGTAATAAAATACCGATATACGAATGAGTACGAATGATACGAACAAATACAAATCAGTATCCATTAGTATTATTAGTAATAATTAGTATATTAGTATCTTTATATTATGAATCTAAATAAAGTATTTATCATCGGGAGAATAACGTCGGACATTGTTCTAAAAGCGACTCCATCTGGTCAAGCGGTTACTTCATTTGGGGTGGCGACTAACAGGGTTTGGACCGATAAATCTGGTCAAAAACAAGAAGAAGCTGAATTCCACAACGTAGTAGTTTGGGGCAGACAAGCTGAGTTGGCAAGCCAGTTTCTCTCAAAAGGAAGTCTTGTGATGATAGAGGGTAGGCTTAGAACAAGAAGTTGGCAGGATTCAAATAATCAGACAAGAAAAGTTACTGAAATAATCTGTGAACGCATGCAGTTTGGGCCGCGTCCTCAAGGATCATCGCCTCGTCCAGCCGCAACAGCACCCAAGAGTCGTTCTAATGAAGCAACCGAAAGTTTTGATGAAACACTAACCGAAGAGTTACCAGAAATATCCGTTGATGGTTCTCTTGAATCTGAAATTAAACCGGAAGATCTTCCATTTTAAACAATGAAAAAAGAAGTATTAAAGCAGTGTTATTTCTGCTCACAAAATTTAAAAGACATAGATTACAAAGAAATTGGTTTATTAAGGCGTTTTATTTCCTCTCAAGGGAAAATTATTGATCCTCAACATACCAATACTTGTGCAACTCATCAGCGAAAAATAGCTAGAGCTGTTAAGCGCGCCAGAAATCTTGGTTTAATGTCGGCTGTCAAAAAATAAACAGGAACACAATTGTTTATGTTTTCTATTGATACTGCGATTTTTAATTGGTTATTTTTATTCGGTCATAAGATAAATGCCGATTGGCTTTTTATTTTTTTGGGTAAATATCTCCCTTATTTGATGGTGGTTGTTTTTATTTGGTTTTTGTATAAAGAAGTTAATCTAAAAAATAAAATTTTTATCGCCGGATTTTTGGTTTTGATTGAATTATTGTCCAGAGGAATTATTACTCAGGTTATTCGTTTTATTTATCACAGAGATCGTCCATTCATTGCTCTTGATATAAATCCGATGTTTGGTGGTATGACAACCGGTTCATTTCCTTCGGGACATGCCGTTTTCTTCTTTTCATTAGCTCTTGTTTCTTTTCTTATAAACAGAAAATGGGGATGGATAATGACCACAATGGCTTTCTTAGTTTCTATTTCTCGAGTTATAGCCGGGGTTCATTGGCCTTCCGATATCATAGCTGGTGCGGTTATTGCCCTTTTGATTTTCTGGGGTGTTTATCTGATGTTTCCCAAAGATAAATTTTTCCCCAAAGAGGAAATGGAAGAAAATAAAAATTCACAATAAAATATCCCACCTAAGGTGGGATATTTTATTTGTGCTCGGGGCGGGGGTTTCACGTCGCTCATTTCTCTCCCTCAAACCTCTACCTGCGGCAGACAGGCCTCGGTTTGAGTAATTCCGCCACGGAAACCCTCTGGTTTCCGGCCCTTCCTGACTCAACCCCCCACACAAACAAAAATAAAAAATATAATACAAGATTATATTTTTTGTTTTGTGCTCGGGGCGGGGGTCGAACCCGCATGACCTTGCGGCCACAGGATTTTGAGTCCTGCGCGTCTGCCAGTTCCGCCACCCGAGCAATTTTTGTTGATGATACCTTGTTTTTCCGATATAATCAAATCATCATGTTCAGTAGCGGAGCTTTTATAACCTCATGGCAGATCAAAAATAAATAAAAGTTCACTATCGGATTACCCAGTTGAGAATTTCAATTCGCCTATGGCGTTAAGAAGTTTCTCAACATAATAATTATTAAATTAAACCAAAGAATTTTTTAGTTGAGAAACTATTGAAATTCTTCTACTGGGATGGCTCGGATAATCGCGATTTGTAACCAAAAAGGGGGAGTCGGAAAAACTACCACCGCCATAAATCTTGGCGCCTATTTGGCTGCACTTGGAAAAAAAGTATTGGTTGTTGATTTTGATCCTCAAGCCAATGCTTCTTCGGGATTGGGTGTTTCACCTCGTTTTTTGAAAGAGAGTGTTTATCACGCTTTATTTGGATATGTTGAAGATCATAAAGTTATAAAACAGGTTGCGATTAATAACCTTCATCTAATGCCGGCCAGTCCTGATTTGGCGGGAGCTTTGGTTGAATTGATTGAAATTCCCGATCGTGAATATGTTCTAAAAAAACTTCTTAATAGAGTTCGTCATAATTACAACTATATTCTTATAGATTTGCCGCCGAGCTTAAGTCTTCTTACTGTTAACGGACTGGTTGCCGCTGATGAAGTTCTCATCCCCATTCAAGCGGAATATTATAGTTTGGAAGGATTAGGGCAACTTCTTGAGACGATAGAGTTGATTAATAAAAATCTTCTAACCAGCATTAAAATTACCGGAGCTGTTCTTACGATGTTTAATAAACGCGAAACTCTCAGTCGTGATGTTGCCAGGGAAGTGCGCCGTCATTTTCCCCATTATGTTTTTGAAATTGAAATTCCAAGAGCTATATCTCTTGCTGAGAGCCCCAGTTTTTCAAAACCGGTTATTTTATATGATCCGGGATCTCCCGGGGCAAGAGCTTATGAGTTATTGGCCAGAGAACTTATTAAGCAAGAAGAACCGTTTAACTCTCTGTTGAACACCGGATTTGGAAGTGTTAACTTATAAAAATCTCAATATCCAAACTCTAATTTCTAAATAATATTGAATATTAAAATTAAAAATCCAAAATGAATATTCGTTTGTAACATTTATATTTATCGTTTAGTATTTGTTTAGGATTTAGATATTATAATTTAGAATTTTATATGTTAGGCAAAGGACTAGAATCTCTTATACCCAAAAAGAACAATCAAGGTGGTGATCAATCATCCCGAAGTTTTGGTAATCAAAATCATCAGCACCAGAATCAACCCTCGCACCATCAAGTTAATCAAGAGCCGGTTAATATTGTTAAGGAGGATATTTTTATGACGGACAAGGATATTGATAACATTCCAACCGTTTCTGGACCAATATTTCACATTGAGGTGGAGAAAGTTATTCTCAACCCATACCAACCAAGAAAAGAATTTGATGAGGAGGCTTTGCGGGAACTGGCATCTTCCATTAGGGAGTTTGGAATACTTCAACCCTTGGTTGTTTCCAAAATTGAAGAGGAAACGGAAATTGGGACTAAAGTGACTTACCAATTAATAGCCGGACAAAGACGTCTTATGGCGTCAAAACTTTTGGGGTTAAGAACCGTCCCTGTTATTATCAGAAATTCTCTTAAAAAAACCGAAGCATTGGAAATGGCGATTGTTGAAAACATTCAAAGAGCCGATCTTAATATCATAGAAACCGCTCGGGCTTATTCCAGGCTTTCGGATGAGTTTGGTTTAACTCAAAGGGAAATTGCCGCCAGACTTGGTAAAAGCAGAGAAATGATAGCTAATGCCTTACGTCTTTTGGCTTTACCTAGTGAAGTTCAGCAAGCCGTTTCTCACGGTCAAATTAATGAATCTCAAGCGAGATTACTTTTGCAAATTGAAGACCCCCAGCAACAACTTCAACTTTTTAATAAAATTATCACAGAAAATCTTTCTGTGCGTGATTTAAAAAAGCACATCTTAGGAGCTTCTTCTAAGAGCGGATCTTCTTTATCAGATCAGGAAAAACCGCTAACTGCTGAAGATATTGAATTTAAGAGTTTTGAAAAAGATCTGTCCGAATTTTTGGGAGCTCCGGTTAAAATGGAATTTTCTCGTTCGGGTGGAAAAATTGTTATTCATTTTTATTCTCCAGAAGAAGCCCGGGGAATTGTTCATAAGATGCGAAAAGAAGAGAATAATGAATGGTGAGTGATAATAACACAAAAGATTAATCTCTAATCCCCAATCTCTAATCTCTAACTAATAACCAATAACCAATAATTCAATAACATAATAATCCAATAACCCAATAACTCTGTATTTTTTTATTCCACCATCTTGTAGCCTATCTCTTTAATTCCATCAATTTTTTTGATCTTAAGCATCAAAGTTTCCGCCTTTTCTTTATTATCCGTTCCGACAACAAGTTTAATAAACGGATACTTTCCGTTTAAAAAAGTTTCAAGCTTCATTACCGGCAAGTGATTACGGGATACGATTGAGGTTATGTCTTTAATAAGTCCAATGCGCGCTTTACAGGCAATTTTATATTCCGTCTTTTTTGGAATTGGATTTGATTTTTTTAATGAATTTTTTATTTTTTTCTTAGCATAGTGAGTCTTTACCAAATTTAACCAGTTCTCAGAAGGCTTCTTTCCCTTTTGGGTTAATATTTCAACAATATCGCCCGATTGAAGAGGGTTGTCTAGGGGAACTATCTTTCCGTTGATCTTTGCTCCGACACATGAATCGCCAACCAAACTGTGAATGTGATAAGCAAAATCTATTGAGGTGGATCCCAAAGGAAGATCAACAACCTTTCCTTTTGGAGTGAGGACAAAAATTCTATCGGAAAAAAAATCTACTTTAAGAGCTTCAACAAACTCTTTTGATCCGGGAAATTGATTTTGCCAGGCTTTAAGCTGACGAATCCAAATGTTTTCTTTGGTGTCGGCAGCGGCGATTTTTCCACCGTTGAATTCCGGCGATCCTTTTTTTGATTGATAAAACCAATGAGCGGCTGATCCATGTTCCGCTTGCTCGTGCATATCGGCTGTGCGAATTTGAAACTCAGTCGGACGATCGCCCACGCAAAATACGGTGGTGTGAAGACTTTGATAACCATTAGGTTTGGGTAGGGCGATATAATCTTTAATGCGCCCAGGAAGAGGCGGCCATAATTGATGAATTACTCCCAAAGTCAAATAACATTCTTCAACCGTGTTGACTATAATTCTAATAGCAACAAGATCGTATATATTTTCAAGATTCATTTCGTATCTTAGAAGTTTTTTGTAAAGACTATAAAATCTTTTAGCTCGGTAATTTATTGAAACGGGTTTTATCCCGACTTTGGAAAATTGAGCGCTGACAACAGGCTCTACTCCTTTAAGATAACGCATCCGTTCTTCATAGGTTTCTTTTACTTGTTCTATTAACCATTTGTATTTATCAGAATGTATGTAGGGGAAGGCTAAATCCTCAAGTTCTCCCGCAACACTTTGCATTCCAAGACGATAGGCGATGGGAGCATATATTTCTGCAGTTTCAATGGCTATTCTTTTTTGTTTGGGCGCCGGTATAAAAGAAAGAGTTTTCATATTATGCAAACGATCGGAGAGTTTTATAAAAATAACCCTCAAATCTTTGCTGATCGCCAAAATCATCTTTCTAAGTGATTCAAAAGCAGTTTCTTCTTCATGATATTTTAAGGATCCTAATTTTGTTACACCCTCAATAAGAAAAGTAATTTCTTCTCCAAATTCTTTTTTTATTGTTTCTGGATCAACTTCACAATCTTCTATCGTGTCGTGTAACAATCCGGCGGCTATGGATTGATGATCAAGGCGCCAAACGGCCAGCCGATGAGCCGTTTCAAATAAATGAGAAAAGTAATTATCCCCACTAGCTCTTTTTTGGTTTTTATGAACTGTTTTGGCAAATAAAAAAGCCCGCGAGATAGTGTCTGCTCCTTGTTGGTCGGAAGGGAAATTTTTATTATATTCTTTAAGCAGTTTTTCTAAGGTCATGTGGATAGTGATCAGTGGTCAATGATTAGTGGTCAGTGTTTGGTGCTTAGTGATTAGTATAGAGAAAAACCAACTCACTTCAATACTTGACAGAATAAACAATAATAGTCTATAAAGTAACCAGCACGTAACAGGAGGAAAACGAAATGAACTGGGTGACTATGTTGCTATGGGCTCTTGGGATTTATCTTTACCTTCTTTTGGGAACAATCATCGGTGCTTATTCCTGGAGAATTTATCAGAGGAATAGGGGAAATTGGGACTATCCTTTTTCCGAAATCATCTTTTGGCCATTCAGTTATCTAATTAAGAGTGACCAAACTTTTATCAGGGAAAAATATTGGAGTAAGGATGGGTATATATTAAGATCTTCGATTTATTGGATGCTCCGATTAATCTGGAACGCATTTTGGTGGATTGTAATTGCTTTAAGTGCCATTCTTGGAGTTCTTGGTGTTAATATTATTTTCCGTTCACTTACTTATCCTTTCAAAAAGGTGATCACATCTATCACCGGGCCGTCCTAATGGCGGCATTTTTTTATTTTATAATTTAACAAAACCGCTATTAAGCGGTTTGTTTTTTTGATCTCTTTTTTGATTTTTTATCCCCTGTTTCTTTGGGTTTGTTTTTCCATTGTTGGTAGAGTTCATTTAATTCTTCCTGAGTTTCCGGTTTTTTATTGAGAATTAGATTACAATCTGGCCACCTGGTGCAAGCCCAAAATGGCTTTCCCCGTCCTCGTCCCTTCTTTTCAACAACATCACCGGGGTTGTTTTTTCTTTCATCGGTGTCTAAACATAAAGGGCATTTAAAACCGGTTTTATTCCAAATTCGGGAAATGCCTTTGCAGGTGGGGTAGTCAACACATCCTAAGAAATATCCAAACCTTCCTCTTTTCACTTTCATCGGTTTTTTGCAAATAGGGCAGTGTTCGTCTTTTGTTTTTTCCTCCAATTCTTTTATCTTAGCCGCTTCTTCGGGCATGGGTAGTGTAACTTTGGCGCCTTCCGGGCAAGCTAAAAATTTTCCCATTCGGCCAAATTTTATAAGCATTGGCTTTCCACAATGAGGGCAAGGAGTTTCTGAAACTTGAATATTTTTTTCAACCTCAGCCTCTTTTGATTCCAAGTGTTGTTTAAAAGGAGTATAAAATTCTCCACAAACTTTAGTCCATTCAATTTTACCATTGGCTATTTCATCCAACTCTTCCTCTATATGGGCAGTGAAATTTAAATCAACTATTTCAGGGAAATGTTCCACCAACATATCATTGACCATAAATCCTATTTCTGTCGGATGATATTTTTTTTCTATTTTTTCCACATAACCGCGTTCTTGGATGGTGGAAAGGGTAGGTGCATACGTGGATGGGCGTCCAATCCCGTAAGACTCAAGAGTTTTTACTAAACTTGCATCGGTATATCTGGCCGGAGGCTCCGTGAAGTGTTGCAGGGGATTTATTTCTTTTGCATTGATCGGATCTTTTATAGAAAGAATGGGCAAATTATTTTCACCTTCTTCTTCCCCGTTTTCATCCTTTCCCTCCGTGTAAACCTTCATAAATCCATCAAACAATACCACCTGACCAACCGCTCTAAATGTGTAAGAATTATTTTCTGTATTTATATCAACCGACGTTTGTTCTACTTTGGATGATTGCATTTGGCAGGCGATTGTTCTCTTCCAAATAAGAGAATACAAACGAATTTGGGATCGGTCTTTGAGTTCAATTGATTGTGGAGTTTTTGAAATATTTGTCGGTCTTATGGCCTCGTGAGCTTCTTGAGCATTTTTTGATTTATTTGTGTAATAACGCGGAGAAGCTAATTGATAATCACTTCCAAAAAGTTGTCCAATAACATCTTTTGCCTGAGCAAGGGCACTTGATGCCAAATTCAAACTATCAGTTCTCATATAAGTAATGTGACCATTTTCATAAAGTTGTTGGGCGACAACCATTGTTTGTTTGGCGGAAAATCCTAATTTACGCGAGGCTTCTTGTTGAAGGGTTGAGGTTGTAAATGGCGAGGCAGGATTTCTGGAAACTTCTTTTTTTGCAATATTTGAGACGGAAAATTTGGCGCCTTTTAAATCATTAATAATTTTTTGGGCGGAATTATTGTCTTTAATATCCATTTTGCCCAAACTTTTTCCATTAATAGCAAAAAGGTGAGCGTTAAAAGTCTTTTTATCTTTGGGTTTGAAAAATGTTCCCTCAATTGACCAGTATTCTTCTTTATTGAATTTTTCTATTTCCCTTTCTTTTTCAACCACAAGTCTCAAGGCAACGCTCTGAACTCTGCCGGCGCTTAAACCATATCTTATTTTATGCCACAAAAAAGGAGATAATTCATAACCGACTAGTCTATCAAGAATGCGGCGAGCTTGTTGAGCATCAACCAGATTCATATCTATTTCACGGGGATTTTTTAGAGCTTCCTCAATAGCGGTTTTAGTTATTTCATGGAAAGCTATTCTATTTATAGTGAAACTATTTAAATTGCTTTCACTGTTTTCTTTGCGTTTTGATTTCTTCGATTTTTTAGGATTTTCCAAATTTAAAACTTGGGCTAAATGCCATGCAATAGCTTCTCCTTCTCGGTCTTCATCGCTTGCTAAAATTATTTCATTCGCTTTGGCGGCAGTAGTTCGCAAAATATCCACATTCTCTTTGGCTTTAACTGGTATCACATAGGTTGGTTTAAAATCATTTTTCACATCAATTCCTATTTTGCTTTTTGGTAGGTCTCTAACATGACCATATGAAGAAAGAACCTTAAAGTCTCCTTTTAGGAAGGAAGAGATGGTTTTGGCTTTTGTTGGTGATTCTACAATTATTAATTTCATATAGTTTTAGTCCCTCAAACATTCTCGGGATTGCGCACTCTAACCTCTTTGCCAATTAGCAAATCGGGATAGTGCGAGAACTTTTGTTGGTGATTCTACAATTATTAATTTCATACAAAATATATTTCTGAAGAAATTTGATACGCGCCGTTAATTTCTTGAATATAATCATTAAACATCAATCCTGATAGAGCAATATTAACATCTTGCGGCATTAGTTTAGTTATTGCAACTATTTTGTCAACCATCAACGCTTTGGAAGAATTTTTTAAAGTGTTAATAACTAATTGTTCGTTGGAATTAAGCATATTTATATTTATTGTTTTTTGCGCGGATGTTTGGGTAATTCCAAGATGTTCTAATAATTCTTTTGTATTAAAAACAGGAGTCGCCCCATTTCTAATAAGCTCCCATGATCCCTCAAATGTCGGCGCTCCAAACGGACCACTAATAACAAAAACATCCTTACCTTGCTCAATTGCAAATTTAGCCGTTGCCAGAGCTCCCGATTCTCTGGGTGCTTCTATAACAATAACGGCTTTAGACAATCCGCTGATTATTCTATTGCGTGCCAAAAATTGATTTGGATATGAAGGTGTTTTTGGGGGATATTCACTCACCAAACATCCGTTATTAGAAAGAATATCTCTGGCTAATGATGAATTAACTGACGGATAGATATTGTTTAAACCGCAAGCCAAAACAGCCCAAGTTATTCCTCCACCATCTAACGCTCCTTTGTGAGCGGCGGTATCTATGCCTATGGCCAGCCCGCTTATAATAGCTACATTATGGTAAGCAAGATCTTTAGCTATTTTGTGAGCAGCTTTAATACCGTGTTCGGTTGCTCTGCGAGTTCCTACGATTGCAACTGAGTTTTTTGGGGGATTTATTTTACCTTTAAAAAATATCTGAGGTGGGCAAGAGGGTATTCTAGCCAGTCTTTCTGGGAAAGAGGGATTATTCCTTTTTATAATTTCAATAGGAAAATTGTCTTTCATCGTTTCATATTATACAATAAGCTTAAGGACACTGATATATGAGTGATTTTAAAAAAAGAATTTACATAAACTTGGGAGTGATAACTGGCATAATAGCCGTCTTTGTGGCGTTTTCTGTTTTGTTGCGCCTTAATATAGAAAAAGAAAAGAGTTTAGTACTGAAAATAAAGGATGATAAGAATAAAATAGCCCAATCTTCGGAAAATCTAGCCTTACTAATTAAAGATGAGGCGGAAGCCAAACCTTATTTGGATAAAGTCAAAAACCTTGTTCCACAAAAAGGAGACTTAGTTAATCTTAAAAGGGATATGAATGATCTAGCTCGTCAAAACAATACCTCCCTTTCTTTTAATTTTGGATCCGAATCTGCCGGAGAATTAAACGCCGGACTGGGAGCGGTTACTTTTAACGCTCAAGCCGATGGAACGATTGATAATTTGTTGGGATTTATCAGGGAATTAGAAAATAAATATTTTGCTTTAAAGATAAACTCTTTGGATATTAACCGTCTCTCAGGACCTTTGATGAGAATAGTATTTAATGGACAGATGTTTTACGTTGCTCAATAAAAATGAAAGATATCAAAAATATAAAAATTTCATTGGATTTTTTTAAACGCAATAAACGCGATATCTATTTTGGCGTCATTGGTGTTGTTTTTATCGTTTTATTATTGTGGGTTATTATAAGTAACATTCAATTTTTAGCTCAGGTAGTTGATGATTCTTTGGATATTAGTATCGGAAACTATTCTCCCATCAGATTCAATCTATCGGGACTTCAATCTTTGGGAATTTTAAATCCTCAACAATCCTCTCCGCCTGCAATTATTGGAACACCTTTACCCCAGAATACTACATCAACTCCATAAATTATCTTGCAATTTATCGGTTGGTGGGGTATATATTTAATGTTGTTTTTGGTTGAAATAAAGTTGGGCGCGAGTAGTTTCCTCCTTTGCCACAGAACATATCTGGGCTTCGGAAGGACAAGCAGTGACGTTTGTTAGAATGCTTGCCCATCGAAGCTCTGATATTATTCAGAGCGAAGTTGGGCGCAAGTAGTTCAGTGGTAGAACGCTGCAATGTCCTGTAGAGTCTAATGGATTTAGACTTCTACAGGATCCTGACCCCGTAAAAATATGCGCGAGTAGTTCAGTGGTAGAACGCTGTCCTGATAAGACAGAAGTCGAAGGTTCGATCCCTTCCTCGCGCACAGTTCATTGTTATTTTTAATGCGCGCATAGCTCAGTTGGTTAGAGCGTTACATTGACATTGTAAAGGTCCCAGGTTCGAGTCCTGGTGCGCGCACAAATGTAAGTATTACTAAAAACTAATCGAAAATTTATTTTTCATTATGAAAAAAGAGTCAGAAACATCTCAATTAGAAAATCTTGATTTTAAACCTATCACAAGAGCCGAAAGTGGTTTTTCTGAAGAAGAAATCACTAAATTAGATAGTGAACTCAGGAGAATAATTGAAAAAATAGGCGGACTTGAAATAACCGCTAAAAAGTCTGGAGTTTCTTCTGATTATGAAAAATACTCCAATTTGTCAGATAAAATATTAAAGGATGTAAAATCTTTTAAAGAAAGAATAAAAGAAACTTACGGTGAGGATATTTTGCTTCGCTGTGAATTGTTTCATATATACACCGGAAGCTCATATTCGGAACTTAATCCAGGGAAAATAGAATTGTATTATGGCGGTCCGTTATTTTTTGATTTTCCCAATCACGAATGTGAAAAGTTTATAAAATACATTAGGGAGGAATATGAACAATTTTTACCCGAAGTTGAATAATTAATTAAAATCCTTATTTTTCAATATGAAAAAATTTTCATCTCCTGAAAAAATTGAAAACAGCTTACAAGAAAAAGAAATGGAACTTAGGAAAATTTGGAAAGAAATTATGTCCAAAAAACCAATGGGTTTTTACGAAAAAATAAAACCTTTGGAAAATGAGATAAAAAGAGATTTTCCCGATTTTATAGACTATCGGCTTTTCTATGTTCTTGTGGGAAGTAATGTTGAACCCGATTGGGAGTGTCCACATTTTGATTTTCCTGGCAAGTACTCGGTTGAAAGTTTTATTCGCGAAGCGGCTTTGGAGCTTTTGGGAAAAAAGACGGTCTAATAAAAATGAATCAAGATCCAATTGTGCTTTATTCCGATTCTGATTTACTGGTTATAAATAAACCAGCCGGACTTTTGGTTCACAAAAGCGATTATCAAAAAAAAGAAGAAAAAACTTTAGTTGATTGGCTTTTAAAAAATTTTCCCGCCGTTAAGAATGTCGGGGATGATCCCAAATTTAGACCCGGCATCGTTCACCGTCTTGATAGAGAAACTTCCGGAATAATGCTAATCGCCCTAAATCAAGATTATTTTTCATACCTCAAAAAACTTTTTCAGGAAAAAAAGATAACCAAAACATATTTGGCAATAGTTAAAGGGGAAATAAAAGATAAAAAAGGAAGAATAGAAAAACCAATCGGAATAAATCCCGGCACCACTAAAAGAAGCACCCATTCTTCTAAAATGTCCAAAGAAGCCATTACTAACTATGAATTGATTGAAAATTTTAAATTAAATGATCAGGATGTGGCTTTGGTAAAGGTTTTTCCCTTAACAGGAAGAACGCACCAAATAAGGGTTCATATGGCATCCATTAATCATCCGGTTATAGGGGATAATCTCTATGGAGGCAAGACAAATACTAAATTGGCCGATCATCAAATGCTTCATTGTTTTTCTTTAGAATTTGAAAAGGAACTGGGAAGACAAATCTGTTTTGAAGCCGAACCCCCAGATGATTTTAAAAAAATTGCCGGCGAAGTTTTGACAAGGCTCAAATAATATAGTAATATCCTTCTTACAATGTTATCTAAAGAAATTATCGACAAAATCAAATCAGGCGCCCAACTCACCGTCGTTGAGCGAATTAAGGAGGGGGAAAAGGAACGCCAGAGCCA
>Ga0208822_1000315_pt1 | contig 38174 bp, 35 predicted proteins | sample AD_STIC08_MetaG_FD_184435 | JGI IMG/M metagenome (GOLD analysis project Ga0208822, IMG submission 184435) | Active sludge microbial communities of municipal wastewater-treating anaerobic digesters from USA - AD_STIC08_MetaG (SPAdes) (version 2) | ecosystem: Engineered > Bioreactor > Anaerobic >...
TCGCCGTCCTCCTCGCCCGCCCTGGCGGCTTCCCAGCCCGCCAACCACCCGCCCTGCCCGGGTCCGTCACCCCGCCCGACCCCTACAACGCAAAGACCTCAGGTTGAGCAGGGCTTGACATACGGAAATGCACCGTGAATAATCCAGTGGACAGAAGTGGTAACCAGTGGACCTCAGTGGCCCACTTCCCACGCTGGCAGGTCCGGGAGGGGGACGCAGTGGAGACGTTTCGGGGCGCCTTCAACGCCACCATCGACGAGAAAGGGCGGCTCAAGCTGCCCACTCGCTTGAAGGCGCAGCTCGAGGGTAGCTATGGGCTCCAAGTCTTCATCACCTCCCTCCGCTCCGCCGAGCTGCGCGTCTATCCGCTTTCCGTTTGGATCGAGAAGGAGCGACGCTTTCTCGACCGCTCACCCTGGGATCCTCTGGTACAGGAGTTTCTCGAGCGGGCGAACTACGGCCAGGAAGACGAGGTGGACGCCCAGGGTCGGGTGCTGGTGCCGGTGCACCTGCGTGAGATGCTGGGTTTTGCCGGCGAGGTGCTCGTGAGCGGGCGTGGCGACTTTTTTGCCGTGGTGCCACGCGAGCGCGTGCGGACCAAGCTGACCTCCGACTTCACCAGCGAACAGTGGGCGGCTCTGGCGGCGCTGGAGAGGGAATGAGCCGTGACCGGCACCCTCCACGTCCCGGTCATGCTGGAGACCGTGCTCCAGATGTTGGGCCCCCGTGCCGGCGGCGTCTACCTCGACGCCACTGTCGGTCTCGGGGGGCATGCGGAGGCAATCCTCGCCCACTCCGGCACCCGCGTGGTGGGCCTCGATGTGGATCCAGCCGCACTCGACCGAACGCGGGTGCGGCTGGCGCCGTTCGGCTCCCGGGCGACGATCGTGGAGGCACCCTATGGCCGACTCGAGGCGGTGCTGGCGAACCTGCAGCTCGAGCGGCTGGCTGGAGCGCTGTTCGACCTCGGCGTCTCTTCGCTGCAGCTCGATACCCCCGAGCGCGGCTTCTCGTTCCGTCACGACGCTCCCCTCGACATGCGGTTCGCGCCGGCCGGTCCGACCGCCGCCCAGTGGTTGGCGGAGGTGACTGAGGAGGATCTGGTGAGGGTCCTGCGGGAGCTGGGCGAGGAACCGCGGGCACGGCGCGTCGCGCGTGCCCTCGTTCGCGCGCGCGACCGCGAGCCGCTTGTGACCACCGGCCAGGTGCGGCGGATCGTTGCCGCGGCGCTCGGTCACCCTCACGGCCGTATCGACCCGGCGACCAGGACCTTCCAGGCAATCCGGATGGCGACCAACCGCGAGCTCGAGCACCTGGCAGCCGCCTTGGAAGCGGCTGCCCGCCGGCTGGAACCCGGCGCACGGCTCGTCGTCATCGCTTTCCACTCGCTCGAGGACCGGATCTCCAAGCACACCTTGCGTCGCCTGTCGGGCCGGTGCGTCTGCCCTCCCGCGACGTCCGCGTGCTCGTGCCGACCCGAGCTCTTGCTGGAGCTCGTGACGCGCCGCCCGCTGCAGCCGACCGACGAGGAGGTGGCCGTCAATCCCCGGGCCCGCTCGGCTCGGCTGCGGGTCGCACAGCGGAGGGCGTGGTGAGGGTCATCGGCTACCGCCCTCGCAATCGCTGGGTTCGCCGCCCGCTCGACTGGGGGTGGCTGCCGTGGCTCAAGCGGTGTGGCCTGGCCGTGCTGGTGCTCGCCGCGGTGCTGGCTGCCTTCGTCGGGCCGCGCCAAAGCACGATCCGCAGCCGCTACCAGATCGCCCAGCTTCGCGCCGAGATCGAGCGCCTCGAGAGCGAGCAGCGCACGCTCCTGGTTGAGCGGGAGCGTCTCAGCTCGCCAGTCGGACTGGCTACCCAGCTCGAGGGGCTCGGCTTGATCCACGTCTCGTCACGGGACGTTGCGTTTCTGGATCCGAACGGCCGCCTCCGCCGCGCCCCCATTGCCCCGACCCGCCCGTCGCAACCGGCGGCGCGTACGACTACGGAGGCACGATGATCAGCCTCCCACGCCTGCGCTGGCTCACCTGGGCGCTCGCGGTGTGGGCCGCCGTGGTGTGGTTGCGCCTCGCTCAGGTCCAGGCGCTGGACCACCCGGCCTGGCGGGAGGAGGCGGACCGCCAGCACGAGACGACGATCGCCGTCGAGGAGCCAAGGGGCGCCATCCAGACCCGCGACGGGCGCTTGCTCGCCGGGTCGCTGGAGCGCGTCGCGATCTACGCGATCCCCCGGCAAATCCCGCGCCAGGTGCGGCCGGAGCTGGCGGAGAAGCTCGCTCCGCTCGTCCACCAGAGCCCGGCGCAGGTACTCCGCGCGCTCGCGGCGCGGGAGACGTTCTTTTTCCTTGGCAAGAATCTGGATGCCGAAACGGCCCTGGCAGTGGCGAAGCTGGATCAACGGGGGGTCGGGGTGCTCCGGACCGAGCAGCGCGTCTACCCCCACGGTGCGCTCGCCGGGCCTCTCCTCGGCTTCGTGGATGCGGAAGGGGTCGGCCGCGCCGGCCTCGAGGCGGCCTACGACCGGACCTTGCGCGGTGAGCCCGCCGCGTATCGGATCTTGAAGGACGGCAAGAAGGTGAGCCCGACACGGCTCGACCTTCGGCTCGAGAGGGCTGGTCGGCCCGGCCAGTCGCTCGTGCTGACGATCGACAGCCGGATCCAGCAGGTGATCGAAGAGGAGCTGACGCGGACGATCGAGGAAATCGGCGCCGAGGCGGCGTCCGCCGTGGTCATGGATGCCCGTTCCGGCGAGCTCCTCGCCCTCGCCTCGCTACCGTCCTACGATCCGGCCCGGGCCGGAGAGACCGTCCCCCAGCAGCAGCGCAATCACGCCGTCCAGGACATGATCGAGCCTGGCTCGACGTTCAAGCCGTTCATCGTCTGCGCCGCCCTCACCCACGGCGTGCTGCACCCCTGGGAGATGGTGGACTGCTCGGGCGGCGGCCTGTCGGTAGCTGGCGTGTTCATAAAAGACCACGCCAACTACGGTGTGCTCTCCGTTCGGGATATGCTCGCAAAATCCTCCAACGCGGGAACGATGCGCGTCGCGATGCGAATGGAACCGGCCCGGCTCGACCACTTCATCCGCTCGCTGGGCTTCGGTGCGGCCACGGGAAGCGGGCTTCCGGGCGAGGTGAAGGGTCTGTACCGCGGCTTCGAGCGCTGGTCAGCGCTGTCCCGCCCCGCTCTCGGCATCGGCCAGGAGATCGCCGTCACCCCTCTCCAGCTCGCCCGCGCCTACGCGGCGATCGCCAACGGCGGCCTCCTCGTCGAGCCGGTCCTGGTGCTGGAAACGCGCGACGCTGTCGGGCGCACCGTGGCGCCGTTCCGTCCCGCCGCTCCGACCCGCGTGATGCCCGAGGCGGTGGCCCACACCGTTATGTCCTTCCTCGAGGCCGTGGTGGATGAGGGCACCGGCACCCGGGCCCGGGTGGCCGGTTACCGGCTGGCGGGGAAGACAGGTACCGCCCAGAAGGCCGCCGGGGGTGGCTACCAGGCCGGGCGCCACGCGGCGTGGTTCGCCGGCTACCTGCAGCTCCCCGACCCGTCGCTCGTCGTTGTCGTCTGCGTCGACGAGCCGAAGGCAACGTTCTGGGCCACCGATGTGGCCGCTCCAGCGTTCGGCCGCATCGCCGCCCGCCTCGTCACCCTGCTCGGCATCCCGCCCAACGAGGTGCGGACATGAAGGCAGGCGACCTGGCTGCCCGCTGCGGCTGCACCCTCCGCGGGGCCGATGTGGAGCTGCGGGGCGTGACGCACCGCGCTCAGTCGACGGCGCCCGGGTTCGTGTTCGCCGCCCTGCCGGGGCAGCGGCATCACGGCAGCGAGTTTCTCGCCGAAGCGTTGGCACGCGGCGCTGTCGCCGTGCTCTCCGACCGCGATCCCGGCCCCGGCGTTCCCTGGCTCGTGGCCGCCAACCCGCGCCGAGCTCTCGCCCGCGCCGCCTGGGAGCTCGCGGGTCGCCCCCACGAGCGCCTGCAGATGGTGGGCGTCACCGGTACCAACGGCAAGAGCACCGTGTGCGACCTGGTCGCATGTATCGCCCGCGCCGCGGGGCAGCAGCCGGGGGTGTTCGGAACGCTCGGCTTCCGGCTGCCCACCAGAGCCGAGCCCACGACCCACACAACCCTCGAAGCCTCCGAGCTGGCGCCGTTGCTCGCCGAGCTGGCCGACAACGGTGGGACCGTCGCTGCGTTGGAGGTCTCCTCTGCCGGCCTGGTCATGGAGCGGGTTGCTGGCCTCGAGTTCGACGTCGCGGTGTGGACCAACCTGACGCGCGACCACCTCGACCTCCACCGCGACATGGAAACCTATTTCGCCGCCAAGGCGCGCCTGCAGGACCTCCTGCGCGCCGATCCGCCCGGGCGACGGGTGATCGGAGTCGACGACCCGTTCATGGCCCGCCTTGCAGCTGCGCCCCGGCCGGGCGACGTCCGCTTCGGCTTCGGCCCCGACGCCAACCTCACGGCCGTCGCTATCGAAGCCGACATCCTCGGCCTGCGCTTCACGCTCGAGACGCCAACCGGGAGGGCGCCCGTGAGCATGCGGCTGGTCGGGCGTCACAACCTCGCCAACGGGTTGGCAGCCGCCGGCGTCGGCTTGGCGCTCGACTGGCCGCTCGAGGCGATCGCTGCTGGCCTGGGCCAAGCGCGCCCGCTTCCTGGGCGTCTCGAACCGGTCGACGTCGGCGGCAGACGCAGCGTGTTCGTGGACTACGCCCACACCCCCGATGCGCTCGAGAAGGTGCTGATGGCTCTGCGCGAGCTGCGCCCCACGAGGCTCATCGTCGTGTTCGGGTGCGGCGGCGACAAGGACCCGGGCAAGCGCCCCCTCATGGGCGAGATCGCGGGCGCGCTCGCTGACGTGCCGATCGTCACCTCGGACAACCCTCGCTCCGAGGATCCCTCGGCGATCATCGACGCCGTGCTCGTGGGCGTGCGGCGCTCCGCCAACCCGCACGTGCTGGCGATCCCCGACCGCCGCGAGGCGATCGTTGCTGCTCTTGCCATGGCGGGTGAGGGCGACGCCGTGCTGATCGCTGGCAAGGGCCACGAGACCGAACAGATATTCGCCGACCACCGCACGCCGTTCGACGACCGCGAGGTCGCTCGCGAGGCCGGACGCCGGAGGACGACCTGATGCGGCGCCAGGTGGCTGAGCTCGCCGCGGTGCTGAACGCCCCATTCACGGGCGACGGGAGCGCCGTCGTAACCGGCGCCGCCACCGACTCCCGGGCCGTACACCCGGGCGACCTGTTCGTAGCGCTTCCGGGAGCCAGAGTGGATGGCCATTGCTTCCTGGAGCAGGTGGCCGCACACGGCGCCGCCGCGGCGCTGGTCAGCCAACCCGTCGACCTGGCGCTCCCGCAGATCGTCGTCCCCATCACCCAGACGGCCCTCCAGACGCTGGCGCGCCACGAGCGCGCGCACGCCGACTACCGGCTGCTGGCGCTCACCGGCTCGATCGGCAAGACGACCACCAAAGAGATGCTGATCACGCTGCTCGGGTCTGCCTTCCCGGTCGGGTTCACCCGCGGCAACCGCAACTCGGAAATCGGTTTCCCGGCCGAGCTGTGCTCCCAAAAGGCGGGCATCCGATGGATGGTCGCCGAGCTCGGCATGAGCCACGCCGGGGAGCTCGACCGCCTGGGCGCGATCGCGAGGCCCGACGCGCTCCTTTACACGGTGGTCGCGCCGGTCCATCTCGAGTTCTTCCCCAGCGTCGACGCGATCGCCGAGGCCAAGGCAGAGCTCATCCCGCACCTCCGGTCGGACGGCGTGCTGCTCCTCAACGCCGCAGACCCGAGGGTCGCGGCTTTCGACCGCCGCTTCGACGGCCGGGTCGTGCGCTATGGCAGGCCGGGGGCCGACCTCTGGCTCGACAGGTTCCACCCCGAGGGGCTGCTCGGATCGAGCTTCGTGCTCCATACCCCCGGCGGTGAGCTGGCGATCCGCCTGCCGTTACCCGGTCGCCATCAGGCCGAGAATCTGCTCGCCGCGGCGGCAGCAGCGCTCACCCTCGAGGTACCGGCCAAACAAGTCGCGGCGGCGGCCGCGAGCCTAGAGCCGGCTCCGCGCCGCGGTGTGGTGCACCGCCTGGGCCACGGTATCGTCGTCGTCGACGACTCCTATAACGCCTCCCCCCACGCCATGGCCCGCGTGCTCGAGATGCTGCAGGACACCCCAGGACGGCGGGTGGCGGTGCTCGGCGAGATGCTTGAGCTGGGTCCGGCGGCGCCTGAAATGCACCGGCGGGTGGGCGAGCAGGCGGGGCGGTCCGCGGACGTCGTGATCGCGGTTGGACCACTGCACGCGACCGCCCTGGCCGAAGGGGCCGGAGAACGCTGCCTCCGGGCTGTGCCCGACGCGGCTGCAGCGCTCGAGCTGCTGCGCACGGCGGTGCAGCCCGGGGACGTCGTCCTCGTGAAGGGATCCCGCGGCATCGGCCTCGACACGGTCGTCGACGAGCTGCTGGAGGAGTGGCGATGAGCCGCCCCGACAGCCACGCGCTGGTCGTCGGGCTGGGCGCCTCGGGCGTCGCGGCCGCCCACCTGCTCTCGCGTGAGGGGTGGCGCGTCACCGTCAACGACAAGGCCGACGCGGACGCCCTCTCAGACCGCCTGGCCCAGCTCCCCGACAAGTGCGAGAGCGTGCTCGGCGACCACCCACTCGGCCTGCTCGACAGCGTCTCGCTGGTGGTCGTATCCCCCGGGGTGCCGTGGGACCTCGGGCTGCTCTCGGCTGCCCGCGAGCGCGGCGTCGAGGTGATCGCCGAGGTGGAGCTGGCGTTCCGCTTCTTCACGGCCCCTCTGCTGGGGATCACCGGTTCCAACGGCAAGACCACCACCACCGCCCTGACCGGCGAGATCCTCAAGGTCGCCGGCTGGAAAACCGCGGTGGGCGGCAACATCGGCACCCCGGCGGCGGCGCTGGTGCACGACGATGAATGGGACGCCGTGGTCCTCGAGCTCTCGTCGTTCCAGCTCCAGGGCTGCACGACGCTGCGGCCCAGGGTTGGCGCTCTGCTCAACCTCTCGCCGGACCATCTCGATCGTCACCCGACGATGGCCGCCTACATCGACGCCAAGACTCGGCTGTTCGCCTGTCAGCGGCCGGACGACTGGGCGGTGCTCAACCGCGACGACACACCGCTGCACGGGCTTCGGACGCCGTCGCGACAGGTCTTCTTCTCGCTCGTCGACCGCTCGGCCGAGGCGCATATCGCCGAAGGGAATCTGGTCCTCGATGGTGTCCCCCTGCTCCCGCGCCGGAACCTCCCTCTGCTCGGCGACCACAACGTCGCCAACGCGCTGGCCGCGGCGCTCCTGGCCGCGAGAGCCGGCGTGTCCCGAGAAGCGATCGCCACTGCGTTGGCAGCGTTCTCGGGCCTACCGCATCGCCACCAGCAGGTCGCGGCGGCGCGCGACGTGCGGTTCGTCAACGACTCCAAGGGCACCAACATCGGAGCTACCGCCGCCGGGCTCGCCGGCTACCCGCCGGGCAGCATCCACCTCATCCTGGGCGGTCTCGGCAAGGGGCAGGACTTTCACGAGCTGGCCCCGGCGATGGTCGGCCGGGTGGCCCGAGCCTACCTGATCGGCAGCGCCACCGAGGAGATCGCTGCAGCCCTCGCCGACACGGTGCCTTTTGAAGTGTGCGGGACGCTTGCGGTCGCGGTCGAACGGGCGTTCGCCCTCGCCCACGCCGGTGACACGGTCCTGCTCTCCCCGGCCTGCGCCTCGTTCGACCAGTTCGCCAACTATGCCGACCGCGGGGAGCAGTTCGCCCGGCTGGCTCGAACCGTGGCCGAGGGGGCCTGATGCCGCGGCGCCGGGAGCTCGACCGGGTGCTGCTTGCCACCGTCCTCTTGGTGGCGACGATCGGCGTGGTCGCCGTGGCGTCCGCTTCGGGTCCGCTAGCTCGCGAGAGGTACGGTCTGCCCGAGTTCGACTTCGCCCTGTGCCAGCTCACGGCTGCACTGCTGGGCGTGGTGGCGATGCTGACAGCGGCGTTCGTGCCGCTCGATCTGCTGTTCCGTCCCGCCCTGGCGTGGACCGGCCTCGGCGCCACCTGGGTCGCGCTCCTCGTGCCCTACTTCCAACCCCGGGTCGCCGGCACCTACCGCTGGCTTCAGCTCCCGGGGGTCTCTTTGCAGCCGTCGGCGCTGGCCAAGGTGGCGCTTCCCCTCGCGCTCGCTTCTTGGGTGGCCTGGTGCCGCGACCGACGAGAGACCCCCGAGCGTACGTTTTACCCGGCCCTCGGCATGACCGCGGTGACGGTACTGCTGGTGCTGCTGGAGCCCGATCTGGGATCGGCTGTCCTGCTGCTCACCGGCGCAGTGGCCGTGCTGTTGCTCGCAGAGATGTCGTGGACACCGCTCGCCGTCCTCGGCGGGAGTGCATCGGCCATGGTCGTGCTCGCCATCCTGACGAAGCCCTACCGCCTCGAGCGGGTGCGAGCGTTCTTCGGCGAGACCTCCTACCAGGTGCAGCAATCGCTCATCGCACTGGGAGGCGGCGGACCGCTCGGCCGCGGCCTCGGCAAGAGCACCCAGAAGCTCTTCTTCCTGCCGCAGCCCCACACCGACTTCATCTTCGCCGTCATCGGCGAGGAGGTGGGGCTATGGGGCGCCACGCTGACGCTGGCGCTGCTCGGAATCATCGTCGTGCGCGCCCTCCGCGCCGCTCACCGCGCGCCGACACTGGCCTCCGGGCTGCTGGCCGCAGGGCTCGCCGCGACACTCGCAGTGCAGGCACTCATCAACGTCTCGGTGTGCCTCAACCTGTTGCCTGCCAAGGGGCTGCCCCTACCGTTGCTGTCGGCAGGCGGGACCGATGTCCTCGCCACCATGGCCGCGATCGGCCTGATCCTCAACGTCAGCAAGGAGGGCGTGTGAACTTCGGGCCCGTACGCCACCTGCACTTCGCCGGGATCGGCGGAGCCGGCATGTGCGGCCTGGCCGAGCTGCTCCACCGCGAGGGCCTGGAGATCTCCGGGTGCGACATCCAGGCTTCGGAGGCGACCGCCCGTCTACAACAGCTGGGCATCTCCATCACGATCGGTCACGATCCGTCTCACCTCACGGGCACCGATGTGCTCGTCATCTCCTCGGCGCTGTCGGCCTCGCTCCCCGAAGTCGAGGCGGCACGCGATGCGGGTATCCCGATCATCCGCCGAGCCGAGATGCTGGGGGAGGTCTCGCGCCTCAAGTGGACGGTGGCCGTGGGCGGCACCCACGGCAAGACCACGACGACCTCGCTCACCGGCCACGTGCTCACGGAGGCGGGGCTGGATCCCACGGTCGTGGTGGGCGGCCGCGTGCACCTTCTCGGCGCCCATGCACGCCTCGGGCACTCCCAGTATCTCGTCTGTGAGGCCGACGAGTACGACCGGTCGTTTCTCGCCCTGTACCCGGTGCTGGCGGTGATCACCAATGTCGAGGCCGAGCACCTCGATACCTACGGCACGGTGGAGGCGATGGAGGACGCGTACCTCGAGTTCGCCGGCCGCACGCCGTTTTACGGCGCCACCATCGCCTGTTTGGACGACCCAGGGGTACGACGCCTACTCCCGCGTTTGGGCCGCCGCATCGTGACCTATGGCGAGTCGCCGCAGGCCGAGGTGGCGGCTCGAGGCGTCGTCTTGACGCCCACTGCCTCTCGCTGCCGGGTCGTCGTTCGAGGCGAGGATCTGGGCCTGCTCGAGGTGCCCTTGCCTGGCCGGCATGTGCTGGCTGACGCCCTCGCCGCCCTGGCGGTGGCGCTCGAGGTCGGCGTGCCGTACTCCTCGGCTGCTGCTGCCATCGCCGCCTTCACCGGCGTGGCCCGGCGCTTCGAGCGCAAAGGCGAGCGCAACGGTGTCATCCTGGTCGACGACTACGCCCACCATCCCACCGAGGTGGCCGCTACCCTCGAGGCGGCTCGGCAGGCGTTCCCCCTCTCGCGCCTCGTGGCGGTGTTCCAGCCCCACCTCTACTCCCGAACCCAGTCGTTCGCCCAACGGTTCGGCGAGGCGCTGCTGGGCGCCGATCTGGTCCTCGTCCTGCCGGTATATGCGGCTCGCGAGCAGCCGCTACCCGGCGTCACCCATCACCTGGTCGTCGATGCCGCGCGCCGGAGCGGGCATCGGCAGGTGGTGCCCTGCGACTCCTTCGAGGCCGCGCGGTCGGCCCTCGACGCGGCCGTGCGCGAGGGCGACGTCGTGCTCACGCTGGGGGCCGGCAACGTGGTCCGTCTGGGTGAGGCGTGGCTCGCCGAGGGGGCCACGTGAGCGGGATCGTCCGTCACCGCCGGTCCTGGCGCCGTCTCGCTGCGGCGGTGGCGGTCCTCACCGCCGCCGTCGGACTGACGGCGGCCCTCGCCACGGCGCTGCAGGTCCGGCAGGTCCGAGTCGAAGGTCCCAGCCGCTTCCCCACCGCTGAGGTCGAGCGTGCTCTGCAACATGCACTCGGTAGCACCGCTCTCACGGTGCGGGCGGCGGACCTGCGAGCGCTCGTCAGCGCGCTGCCGTGGGTGGACGACGCCTCTGTCCGCGTAACGCTCGATGGCACGGTCCACTGCGTGGTCCACGAAAGGCAGCCGGTTGCCGTAGCCCGCGACGGCCCGCACGTACGACTCGCCGACCGGCAGGGCCATCTCCTGGGAGAGGCCCGCGGCTCCCTCCCTGCACTCGAGGTCTCTGGCTTCGCGCCGTTCCCCGAGGAGCGGGCTGCTGTGCTCGACGCGGTGGAAAAGATCGAGCAGGCGTGGGGGGCGCGTATCAAAGTCGCGGAGCGCGTCGGGCCGGCCGATGTCGCACTCGCCTTCGACGACCTCCCATGCACGGTCCTGGTCGACCCCTCGCGGCCGCACCAAGTCGCTCTGGCGCGTCGGGTCTTGGAGGCATGGCAGCGAGACGGCCAACCGATGCCCCGACGCCTCGATGCTCGCATCGACGGCCGCGTAGCGATCTTGCCCGCGATCGAGTCCGGGGAGGCTGGGTCGTGAGCCCGCTCGCCACCCCCGTCGCCGCCCTCGACGTGGGCAACCAGCGCGTGCTAGCCCTCATCGGCGAGCCCAACGAGGAGGGCGCCATCGTCATCCGCGGTGTCGGCATGGCGCCGTCGGTAGGAGTGCGGGCTGGTCAGGTGGTGCAGATGCGGCCGGTCGTGAGCGCGATTCGAGCCGCGGTCGAGGAAGCCGAGCTGATGGCCAAGGTCCCGGTCGAACGGGTGTATGCCTGTACTGCCGGCGTGTTCGTGGTGGGACGCATGACCCGCGCCGCCATCACCCTCGGCCCCCGGGAACGCGAGGTCAGCTTGCGCGACCTCGACTCCCTTCATGAGGCGGTGCGGCGCCAACCTCTGCCGCCTGGACACACCGTCCTCAACGTCGTCGCCCCGACCTACTCGCTCGACGACCAGGAAGGGCTCCTCGACCCGCTGGGGATGCCTGGCCGCCACCTGGCAATCGACGCCTATGTGCTGGCCGCCCAAGAAAGCCCGGTGCGCACGCTCGAGAAGGCCATCAACGAGGCAGGTATGGCGGTGGAGGAGCTCGTCTTTTCGCCGGTTGCGGCCTCGCTGGCCACCCTCACGGCCGACGAACGCCGACTTGGCTCGATCTTCATCGACGTTGGTTTCGGTGCCACCACCTACGCCGCCTTCTCCTCCGACAGGATGTTGGTAGCTGGGTGCTTGCCGGTCGGCGCCAACAAGGTCAACGACGACCTCGTACACCGCTTCCAGACCACCGCTGCGGGAGCCGAGAAGGCCAAGCGTGAGGCCGGCACCGTGCTGCTGGCAGACGTTGGCGAAGAGGAGACGCTCTCGGTGCCGACGATCGAGGGGCGTGGCAGCCACGTGGTGTCCCGGCGGGAGCTGTGCAGGACCGTGCGTATCCGCCTGCAGGAGACGTTCGAGCTCATCGCCGGTGAGGTCTGGCGACAGATACCCCAAGACGCACCGTGCACCGGTGTGGTGTTGGTGGGCGGCGGCTCGCACCTGGACGGCATCGCCGCTCTCGCCGAAGAGGTGTTCGTCAAGCGGGCACGGCTGGGCGAGATGGAGGGGGTCGTGGACGCCACGCACTTGCTCCAGAGCCCCGAGCTTCCGGCCCGCTCACCAGCCGCGGCGATGGGCCTTCTGGCCTATGCCCGGGCGGCGAGCAACAGCAACGGCCAGGTCGCCGTGCGAGACCGCGGCCGCAGCGAGGGACTGCTTTCACGACTCAGAAGACAGCTCATGACCAAAAAGGGAGGTGGTTCATGATCATTTTCGACGAGCCGGACGACAAGGGCAAACCCGTGATCACCTTGGCCGAGGAGTGCCATCCCGCGCTCATCAAGGTGATCGGCGTCGGAGGTGGCGGCTGCAACGCCGTCAACCGGATGATCGACGCCGGTGTCCGCGGGGTCGAGTTCATTGCCGTCAACACCGATGGCCAGTCCTTGCGCGCCAGCAAGGCGGGGGTCAAGATTCAGCTCGTCACCCCCAATGGCCGGGGCAAGGCGCTCGGCGCCGGATGCGACCCCGAGGTAGGCATGAAGGCCGCCCTGGAAGCCACCGACGACATCCTCGAGATGCTCGACAAGGCAGACATGGTGTTCATCGCGGCTGGGATGGGCGGCGGCACCGGCACCGGTGCCGCGCCGGTGGTGGCAAGCCTCGCACGCGAGGCGAGCGCGCTCACCGTGGCGGTGGTCACCAAGCCGTTCCCTTTCGAGGGCTCACGCAAGGCACGCATCGCCGACAAGGGCATCGAGGAGCTGCGCAAGTGCGTGGACACGCTCATCACCGTGCCCAACGCCAGGTTGCTGCAGATGGTCAAGCCCGACATCACGGTCGAGAATGCTTTCCATCTCGCCGATGAGGTGCTGCGGCACGGCGTGCAGGGGATCTCCGACATCATCAACGAGACCGGGATCATCAACCCCGATTTCGCCGATATCGAGACGGTCATGCGCGGCGGTGGGATGGCGCTCATGGGCATTGGTATCGCGAAGGGCGAGCACCGAGCAGTGGAGGCAGCGCAGCACGCCTTCTCCTCTCCGCTGCTCGAGGAGGCTACCCTCGACGGGGCGCAGCGCGTGCTCGTCAACTTCGTCGGCGGCCCCGACAGCACCCTCACCGAGATCAACGACGCCGCCGAGTACATCGCCGCCCGCTGCTCACCGGACTGCCTGTTCATTCCCGGCTACGCTCGGCGAGACGAGTTCGAAGGGCAGATCCAGGTCACCGTGGTGGCCACCGGTTTCGGTGCTACCGCCCAGGAGCGCCCTCCTTTGCACATGCCGGAGCGACCCGCTGCCCGCAGCGAGACGCGCAGCGAGCGCGGGCCGCAGCCCAGCCTCGACCCGGCATCCATTTACCTCCCTGCCAACCTTTCCCGGGAGTACGGCGTCAACGTCGAGGGCTTCATGGAGCTCGAAACCCCCACCTATCTGCGCCGGCAGATGGATTAGGGGGCGTTCTCCCTCCTCTCCTGCTCCTCTTTGCCCGGGGGCGCCTCCTCCCGTCGCCCCCGGGCCCCTTTACCCCTCCCACCCGTCGAGCGCCCCACGTCGCGAGCCTGAGACCAACATCAGCGTCGGAGGCGGGGCGACCGGCTCACCGTTGCCTGGCCGAGACTGCCGTCGCTTGCACTCTCGACCCTCGACGAGGTGAAAGGGCAGGGCGTTACTTCTTGCGGAACAAAGCGTCGAAGGCGTCGCGGGGGCGGCTCATGGGAGCCGGGTGCTCCCTGGCGAACTCCTGCACCAGGCCGGGGGTGAAGAGCGCACATGCGTTGCGCTTGATCTTGTTGACGACCCGCTCGGTCACGGGCTTGCGACACTCCTTGGGGCGCGAGCTGTCGAAGTGGATGCAGTTGGAACAGGTGTGCAGGTCGCTGTTGCACCCCTCGCACACGGCATCGAACGGCAACGAGACGTCCAGACGCTGCCGGGCACCGCATCGCCGGCAGCGGAACACCGACTCGGTCGGGGCGCCGAGACCACGCCCCCGCGGGCCGTCGGGACGCTCCCACGGCGCCCCGCTCCGCTCTTTCGGCTGCCGCCTCGGTGCCTCGGGCCGATCGCTCGCCTCGGAGTCCATGTACCCCCTTTGCTTATACTTGCGGTCGGACATCTGACTCTCCTCGGCGGTGGCGTCCGCCACCTACCTGCCCATGAGCTTCAGAAAACCCAAGGACATGGCCGGGACGTAGGTGATCAGCAGCACGCCCGCGCCCATGATGATGAGAAACGGTACCACAAACCGGTACAATCGGGTGATCGGCACGCCAAAGCGCGACGCGGACAGGAACAGGTTCAGACCCACCGGCGGGAAGAGGAATCCGAGCTCGAGGTTGGCCAGGAAGACCACCCCGAGGTGCACGGGGTGCACCCCGAACGCCACACCGAGCGGCACCACCAGTGGTGTCAGCACGATGATCGCGGAATAGATCTCGAGCACCGAGCCCAGCACCAACAAGAACAGGTTGAGCACCAGCAGGAAGACCACTGGCGAGCTCACGTGCGCCTTGACGAACGCGAGGAGCTGGTCAGGAATCTGGGCATCGACGAGATACGAGGTCAGACCCATCGCCGACGCCAGGAGGATGAGCACTCCTCCCACCAGCGCTGCGCCCTTGAGGATGACCTTGGGGAGTTGCCGCACGGGATGGATATCGTGGGTGATGAAGCACTCGACGACGATCGCGTAAAGTGCCGCCGCCGCCGACGCCTCCACCAGCGAGGCGAATCCGCTCGCGAACAGCGCGATGACGAGCACCGGCAGCGAAAGCTCCCATTTCGCACCCCAGGTGGCGGCACCGAGCTCCCGCCAGGAAAACGCCTGAGTCTGCTCCTGCGAGCGCCGACCCACGACGATGCCGTACACCGCCGCCAGCACCACCAGCAGCAGCCCTGGCAGCAGCCCGGCGATGTATAGCTGATCGGCCGGTACGCTCGCGACCACACTGTAAAGGATGACTGGAAGGCTTGGGGGAAACAGCAGCCCGAGGCTTCCACCGGCCGTCACGAGCCCGAGAGAGAACCCCTCCGGGTACCCCTCCTCGCGCAAGATGGGGTAGACGAGCCCGCCGAGGGCGATGATCGTGATCCCCGACCCACCCGTAAACGTCGTGAACAAGGCACACACCCCTGCCACCAGTACAGCGATGCCGCCCGGCATCCATCCAAACAGCGAGCGAAAAAAGCGCACGAGGCGGTGGGCCGCCCCCGACTCGGCTAGTACGTAGCCACAGGCGGTCAGCAATGGAATCGCCGGCAGGCTCGGAGAGGCGACCAAACGGTAGATCTCCGCTGGTACGGCCGAAATCGGGGTCCCGTCGGAGTGGAACAGCAGCATGCCGATGCCAGCCATAGCCACGAACACCGGCGAGCCGAGAAGCGTTGCGAAAACCACGACCGCCACCAGGACCCAAAACCCGGCGCCCGCAGGAGCGGGCAGCCATCCGAGCGCGAATACCGCCGCCACCGAGGCGAGGGCCACCACACGCCCCCGCCAGTGCTCGCTCGCCAGCCAGATAAAGCGTAGCGCCGACAACCCCAAGCCGAGCGGCATCACGAGCTCGACGATCCACACGGGGACACCGATCGGCAGCCTGGCCCCCTGCTGACGGTCCGCCATCACCACCAGGAAGCTCCCGTACGTGAGCACAGCCGAGACCGCTGCCGCCACGCTGTGAGCGACGACGCGCACGATCTGGCGCGCTCGGCTGCCTTGGTGGAAGACTTCGGCCGTCGAGAGCGTCAGGTGCTTGCCCTCGCGCACCGCCAGCAGACCACCCAGAAACGCCAGCCACAACGTGAGCTGCTGTAGGTACGTCGCGTTGCCGGGCACGTGGAACCCACCCAGCGGACGCCCGACCGCGTCGACCAGTGGCAACCCGATCGCGACCAAAAACGCCGTCGAGAGGACCCCGTCCTCGATCCGCCGCAGGTACGCGACCAGCTTCACTTCTCGGCCTTGCTGGCGCGGTACGCCGCGCGCAGCCGCATCGCCTCGTCGAACGCCGCCGCCGGCACGAACGGACCGCGCGCCCCGGGGTACGCGGTCTCGGCAGCCCCCAACCACGCCTGGCGAGCGGCGGCATCCACCTCCACGATCTTGAGACCACGCTTGGCCATCGCCTCGAGGTCACGGGCGGCGCCTTCCCGAGTCTGGTTGCGAAGCTTGAGCGCCGCGACACGCGCCGCCTCGGCCACAGCCGGGCGGGCGTCGGCAGGGATCTTCTCCCATGCCGCCTTCGACAGCACCAACCCGCCCGAGAGCACCGCCCAGTTGACGTCGGTCATGTACGGCGCCGCAGTGAACCATTGCATGACCACCGCGGCCTGCGGCGAAGTCGGTAGCGCGGTGACCAGACCGGTTTGCAGCGCGGTGGCGATCTCGGTTGCCGGCAACGGCACCGGGTTGAACCCCGAGGCTTTCCACAGCTCAATCGCCGGGTTGTCGCCGGCCCACACGAACAGCTTGTGCTTCTTGAGGTCCTCGGGCGTCCGCACAGGCTCCTTGGTGAAGAAGTGCAGCCATCCGGCATCGGCCCACGCCAGTACCACGAACCCCTTGTCCGCATACGTCTTCTCGAGCTGCGGTGCGAGCTGGTCGAGGACTGCATCGTACTCCTCGTATGAGGCGTACGCCATCGGGATATTGAGCGCGAACACCGAGCGGTCGATGTCGGAGAAGCCGACGGCCGTGAGCAGACCGCCGTCGAGCGTCCCCAAGCGCATCTTGCGTACCACATCGGAGTCGTCGCCCGCGACCCCGCCCGGGTACAGGCGCACCGTGACTCGGCCGCCGGTCACCTCATGCCACTTCTGCGCCATCTCCTGCACGGTCGTGTACCACGCGGAGCCCTGCGGCACCAGCGTCGCAATCTTGATTGTCGCCTGCTGCGCCGACCCCTGTGCGGCCAACCCGGCCAGCAGCCCCACGCTCAACAGCACCCATGCACTTCGCACCGAGATCCTCCCAGGTTCAGATGAACAGCTCGTCGATCCGTCCCAGCAGCCACCGCGCTCGGCGCTGGGCGAGCAGGTTGGCCAGCCGATCCGGCCCTGGTGTGCGTACGTCGATCGCCAGCGCGAGGTTCAACAACCGCTCGAACTCCGGTCGATCCTGGGTCGCCACGCACACGGTCTCGGCGAAGCCGACGTACGGTGCCGCCCGCCGCCCACCGGAGAGCTCCACGGCCCGTTCGAACGCCATGCGAGCGCGCTCGACCGAGCCGCCGGCGGCAGCCGGACGGCCGCCCTCGTAGGCGATGAAAAAGTCGTACCCGGCGCCGCCGCCGAAGCGCTCATCGAGCGCGAGGGCGCGGCGCACCAGCGCCGCCGTCACCGGCAGGTCCGCGACGAGGTCGGCGTTGTCTTTCTGCAGCGAGATTGCGGCGCCCCAGGCAACCCCGGTCCAGTACAGCAGGGCAACGGCCTGCGGCTCCCTCACGGCCTCCACCGCAGCCTGATCGCGCTGCAGCCCCTGGCGAAGACCCGGGTGGTCGACCTCCAACCCGCGCAAGCCGTAGTCGCGTGCCCGCAGGAAAAGCTTCTGTGCTCGAGCTCGCATCGCCGTAGCGGCGGCCAGGTCGGCCGCCTCGAGATAGTCAGCCTCGCTCTGCACGAAAGCGTAGGCGTACTGGGTGAAGCCAGAGCACGCCCCGAGCAGTAACCCCCGATGCCGGGGCGACTGAGCGAGCAGGCTTTCCATGGTCTTGAGAGCGAACGGCAGCGCCTCGCGCACCAGCTCCGGATCCTCATCGGAGGCCCACCCGGCGCCCCCCGAGGCCAGCGCGTTGCCGGCAACGTTGACCGCGACGCGTCGCAGCGAGCAGCCGCCGAGCACGACGGCCACGGCGAGGAGGGTGGCGCCGCCACGCCAAAGAGAGGGCAGTGAAGGTCGCCGGTCGAGGGTTGAACGCTCCCCATCTTCCGGGCTGCAAGCCAAGAGTCGAGAGCCGGCCTCAGAGTCTGCGTATGCTCGTATCAACACCGTATTCCAAGTCCTTCGACCTTCGACCTTCGACGGTTTCTGGCCTGACGGATGACGATAGTACGGCACCACCCTGGGTCATGCAACCGGGAACCTTCCCCGGGGCGCCCAGCGGTAGCGGCCGAGGTCGAGGGTGCGGTCGAGCTGGAACTCCACTCCCTCGGCCTCGAGCATCTCCTGCTGCACGTGCGGCGGCAGGTCCGCCAGCCGCTCGGTCGAGCACGCGCCACGGGCGTTGACCACCCGGTGCCACGGCACGTCGTCGGGGCAGGTGTGCATCGCCCACCCGACGGCGCGGGGTGAGACGAGCTGCCCGCACAGCTCGGCGATCTGCCCATAGGTCATGACCCGCCCGCGCGGAATCGAGCGCACGAGATCGTAGATCGCCGCCCAGATCCCGCTCCCCGTGCCCGGCACGTCGCCGTGGACCCGTTGCTCCTGCGATCGCCGCCGGCTCGCCATCACCGATCGAATACTACTCCTCCTCGCCCCCACTCGAGAATCGCTGCCCGCTGGTCAGGGAGCGGAGGAAGGAGGGGAAGAGCGGGCAGGTGGGGCTTTCGACCACCGACCACTCTCTCGGAACCCGGACGCCAGCCGAGGCTAGACCTGCTCGTATCGGAAGCACGACACGAGGTGGTCGTTGACCAGGCCACACGCCTGCATGTAGGCATAGACGACCGTCGGGCCGACGAAACGGAAGCCGCGCCGCTTAAGCTCCTTCGAGAGAGCGCTGGACTCGGGGGTGAACGCCGGGACCTCGTGCGTCGCGGTCCAGGCGTTGCGGATCTGCGCCCCGCCGACGAACGGCCAGACGAAGGCATCGAAGCTCCCGTACTGCCGCTGGATCCCGAGAAACGCGCGAGCGTTGGCAATGGCTGCCGCGACCTTCAGCCGGTTGCGGACGATCCCAGCATCGGCAAGCAACCGAGCGATGTCGGCCTGGCCGAACGCTGCGACCGCCTCCGGATCGAAGCCCGCAAACGCCCGCCGGTAGCCCTCACGCTTGCGCAGGATCGTCTCCCACGACAGCCCGGCCTGGGCGCCCTCGAGGAGGAGAAACTCGAAGTGGCGCCGGTCATCGTGGACGGGCACTCCCCACTCGTCGTCGTGATACCGCCTGACAAGCTCACTGCCGCCGGCCCACAAACACCGCTCCATGGCTGCCTCCGAAGACGGCACGACCCACCGGCTGAGGTGGGTCGGCACAGGTCGGTGAGGTGATTTCGACTCTACAAGATCATGAACGCGATGAGCAGGGCGTAGATGACCAGCGACTCGATGAACGCCACACCGACGATCATCGTGATGCGGATCGCGCCCGCCGCGCCTGGGTTACGCCCCATGCTGGTGCACGCTGCGACCACCGCCTTGGACTGCCCGAACGCACCGGCCACGGCCGCCACGCCCAGCACGAACGCGGCCGAGATGTACTGCCACATCTTCCCGCCTGAGGCTGCGGCCTCGGGCTCGGCTGCCAGCACCGGCGTCGCCATGGCGAGGAGCATCAGGCCCGCCACCACTATCAGAACGTGCTTCTTCATGAACGATCCTCCCTCGGTTTTCTCGTCCTCAGTGCTCCTCGGCAACGGCGCCGGAGATGTACACCGAGGTCAACATGATGAAGATGAAGGTCTGAATTGTCGCACCGAGCACGCCCAGCCCCATCATCGCCGGAACGAACAACGGCACCACCACCAAAAAGCCAGCACTTGCCGAGTGCTCGGCGAAGATGTTGCCGAAAAGACGCAGAGACAACGACAGAACGCGCGCCAGGTGGGAGATGATCTCGAGCGGCAGCATGAGCGGGAACAGCCACCAGACGGGCCCCATGAACTGCTTGAAGTAGTGGAACCCCTGCGCCCGCAGCCCAGCCACGTGATAGAAGACGAACGCTGTCACTGCCAGTGCCGCCGTGGTATTGAGGTTGGCCGTCGGCGGCTGCAGGAAGAAAAAGAGCCCGAAGAAGTTCGAGACGAAGATGAAGCACGCGAGCGCGGCCACGAACGGCACGAACGGGGCGCCATGGCCGTGTCCGACCACGTCGTCGGCGAGACCGCGAATCCCGGATACCACGAGCTCGAAGACCTGCTGTAAAGTGGACGGCTTGTCGAGCGAGAAGCTGCGCCTTGCGGTCACGGCAAGCACCGTGATGAGAAGCGCCACCGTCATGGCCATGATCACGTGGTCGGGCAGCCAGATCCCGTCTTGGCCGGTGAGCTTCAGGGCTTTCTGCCACGCTCCCGGCGGCGCCCCGAGCAGCTTCGTCAGGAGCGCGTTCACCGGGTGAAAGAGAAAGGAGAGCTCGTGATGCACGCTCGATCAACCCTTCTCGGGGCCGGACTGTTCCCCTCTCCAACCGACCGCCGCCAGGCCCACCAGCACGATCACCACACCCACCACCACCACCCACACCTGGATGTGCCGCCTCAGGAGAAACAACACCGCAAACAGAAAACCCCAGAGCGCGAAGCGGGCGACCAGCAGACCAATGGTCCCCTTCAGACGCGGCCTGCCTGGCTGCAGCACCCTGTCGAGCAGACGCTCCAGCCACAGGGCGTTGATCATACCGACCAACACCGTGAGGGTCAAGGCGAGCGCCGAGAGCGGCCGGCCCAGCACCGTCAGGACGACGCCGGCGATCGCCGTCCCCACCCCTGCCACCCAGAGCGCCAGGCTCACGACCGGCCCTCTGGCTCGTCCGACTCCCTCCCGCTCTGCATCGCGGCATCCTCCTCGCGACCCACCTTGAGCGCGATGCGGATCGCCTCCCTGAACCCTGCGGCCACGCCCAGCACCGTCAGCACGCGCGTACCCCACGGTGTCCAGTTGGTCAGGTAGTCGAGGCCTTTGCCCATGAGGTAGCCGATGACCACCGCCGCCGGCAGGATCGTGCCGATGAGGTAAGCATCGCCGATGCGGCGGAAGGCGGTGCCCCGTCCGGAGGGTCTCGCGGTCACGGCAACGGCATGATACCCAGACCCGCGGCGGCGGCGGCGGCGAAGGGACCCGGCCAAAGGCCGATGAGCAGCACCGCTACCGCACACGCCCACAGCGCCCGCTCGGTCCATACCGCCGAAACCATCGGCGCCGGCTCGACGCCCTCACCGTCGCGCAGGTACATCTGCAGCACGATCCGGAGGTAGTAGTAGAGCGACACCGCCGACATCAGCACCGCGATAACGACGAGCCAGACATACCCGCTGCGAATCGCGGCGGCGAACACGTAGAGCTTACCCATGAAACCGGCGGTGGGTGGGATCCCGCCAAGCGACAGAAGGAACAGCAGCATACCGAAAGCGGCGACTGGCTGCTTGCGGGCCAGGCCCGCGAAGTCCTGCACGGTCTGCCCAGCGTAGCCGCGCGACTCGAGCAGGATAACGAGCCCGAACGCCCCGACGTTGGTGACGGTGTAGACCAGCATGTAAAGCAGCACGCTCTGGACACCCGCGTCGCCGCCCGCGACCAGCCCGACCAGGGCGTAGCCGGCGTGGGCGATCGACGAGTAGGCCAGCATCCGCTTGACGTTGTCTTGGGTCAGAGCGGCGATGTTCCCCCACACCATCGTCAACGCCGCGGCGCCCCACACCAAGGGGCGCCAGCTCTCCGCCACCGGGGCGAGCCCACCGTCGAACACCCGCAGGAAGATGGCGAACGCCGCTGCTTTCGGACCCACCGACATGAACGTCGTGATCGGCGTGGGCGCGCCCTCGTAGACGTCGGGCGTCCACATGTGGAACGGCACGGCCGCCACCTTGAAAAGAAAACCACACGCCAAAAGCCCGATCCCGGCCAGCGCCGCCGCCGAGGGCGGTCCCTGCGCGAGCCTGCCGGCGATCGCCTGCAGCTCGAGCGTCCCCGTGGCGCCGTACAGCAGCGAGAGCCCGTACAGCAGGATCCCCGACGACAGCGCTCCGAGCACGAAGTACTTGGCCGCCGCCTCGTGCGACTTCACCTGACGCCGGAAGTAGCCGGCGAGCACGTAGGTAGACAGGGCCATGAGCTCGAGCCCGACGTAGATCGCCGCCAGGTGCACGCCCGAGGCCATGGTCATCATTCCCACGGTGGCCAGCATCACGAGCGCGAGGTACTCGCCCGGTCGGGCATCGTGCCGCATGAGGTAATCGATCGACAGCAGCACGGTCAGGAACGAACATGCCAAGAGCAATGCCTTGAAGTAGATCGCGAAACGATCGAGCACGAACATCCCGAACATGAAGTGCTCGCCGGGATCGACCGCGCGCCCGACATGCGACAGCAGCACGCCGGCGAGCAGCAGCGACCCCAGGGTCAGCACCGCCACGGCGAGGTGGTTGCGGACCTTCGCCAGACCGAGGATCAGCACCACCATGCCCATGAGAGCGAGGGCGGTTTCGGGCAGGACGGCGAGGATGTCGGCCAGCATGGTGCGCTCCTCACCGCCCGTGCGCCGGTGGCGGTACGGTCGAGACCGCCGGCAGCCGAGGGTGCGCGAGGTAGCCAGGATCCACGACCTCGACCACCCGACGGATCGACGGCTCCATGATGCGGAAGAACGGCTTGGGGTACAGACCGATCCAGAAGCACAGGACGACCAGCGGGATGAGCGTCCACTGCTCGCGTCGGTTGACGTCGGTGAGGGTGTGGTTCTCCTCGTGCGTGATGTCGCCGAAAAACACCCGCTGGTACAGCCACAGCATATACGCCGCGCCGAGCACGATTCCCGAGGCGGCCAGCACCGCCCACCAGGTCGAGCGGTTGAAGGCGCCGATGAGAATCGTCAGCTCGCCCACGAAGCCGTTGAGCGTCGGCAGCCCGATCGAGGCCATGGTGATGATCATGAATAGCGTGGCGTACACCGGCATGACCTTCGCGAGGCCGCCGTAGTCGGCGATCATCCGGGTGTGGCGACGCTCGTAGACGATCCCGACGAGGAGGAAGAGCCCGCCGGTCGACAGCCCATGATTGATCATCTGCAGCACCGAGCCCGACAACCCCGAGGGGTTGAGGGCGAACATCCCCAGCATCACGAACCCCAGGTGCGACACCGACGAGTACGCGACCAGCTTCTTCATGTCTTTCTGTGCCATCGCCACCAGCGCACCGTAGATGATGCCGACGATCGCCAACCCCACCATCCACGGCACCGCCTTCTGGGTGGCGTCGGGCAGCAGCGGCAGCGAGAAGCGGATGAACCCGTACGTCCCCATCTTCAGAAGCACGCCAGCCAGGATCACGGAGCCGGCGGTGGGAGCCTCGACGTGGGCATCGGGCAGCCAGGTATGGAACGGGAACATCGGCACCTTGATCGCGAACCCCACGAAAAAGGCGAGGAAGATCCACATCTGCAGACCCGGCGGGATTCTGCCGGCGATCCCGAACAGCGTCGGCACGTCGAAGGTGGCTGGGTTGCCGAGACCCTCGAGGCCGACCGCACCGAGCCCGGTCGAGTTGTAGAAGTACAGCGCCAGGATGCCGACCAGCATCAGCACCGAGCCAGCCAGCGTGTAGAGAAAGAACTTGATCGCCGCGTAGAGCTTGCGCGGACCGCCCCAAATCCCGATGAGGAAGTACATCGGGACCAGCATGACCTCCCAGAAGACATAGAAGAGCACGAAGTCGAGCGCCATGAAAACGCCCAGCATGCCGGTCTGCAGCACCAGCAAGAAAACGTAGTACTCCTTCTCGCGGTGGGTGATGGCGGAGAACGAGCTGTACACGGCAATGAAGCCGAGCAGCGTCGTGAGCAGGATCAGCAGCACCGAGATCCCGTCGACCCCGAAGTGGTACGAGCTACCGATCGACGGGATCCAGCTCGCCTTGTAGGTGAGCTGGAAGGCGTTCCCTTCCGGCAGGTAGCGCCACCACAGCGGGATCGAGATCACGAAATCGAGACCGGCCGTGACCGTGGCCACGACCTTGATCGCCTTCGACTGCTCGCGCTTGAGGAAGAAGATGATGACCAGAGCCCCGAGCAGGGGCAGGTAGCAGATCTGGTTGAGCGGATTCGCGAAGAACTCCATGTCTTCTCCCTCACACCGCGTGCCCGAGCCACAGCGCCGCGGCCAGCACGAGCACGAAACCTACGACCATCGCCAGGGCGTACCCCTGCACCACGCCCCACTGCAGCCGGCGGAGCTTCACGCTGGCCCACTGGTAGGCGTCGGCGATCTTGTTGACGAGACCGTCCACGATGTGGAGGTCGAACAACCCCGAGGCGAATGCCGAACCGCGCGTACCGAGTGCGGTGCCGTTCACCACGCCGTCGACGACCCGCGCGTCGACCTCCCACGAGCCGCGCGCCAACATCATCGTGCCGTCCACCACCGTCGCGTCGTAGATCTCGTCCACCCAGTACTTGTTGGCCACGGTGCGGTACAGGCGCGGCCACGCAGCGGCCACGCGGGCCGGTACTGCCCCGGCCTCGGGTCCGAAGTAGAACCGTTTCGCGAGCCAAATCCCCGCCACCGCCACCCCCACCGACAGCACGATCAGCCCCCACTCCACACCCAACGACACGTGGTGCCCAACCGTGACCGCCGGTGCCACCGGGTGCAGCAGGTGCTCGAACCAGTTCGAATCGAACCAGTCGAACACCATCGCCTTGCTCACCCCGAGCAACCCCGCGACAACGCTGCCACCAGCCAAGATCCGCAACGGCCACACCATCACCCCCGGAGATTCGTGCAGATGGTGTCGTTGCTCGGCGCTCCCCCGATACTCACCGTGAAACGTCATGTACACGACCCGAAACATGTAAAACGCAGTCAAAAACGCCCCCACCACCCCGAGCCCCCACAGCCCCAGATACACCGTCCCGTACCCGTGGAGGTTCCCCACCCCAGCCGCGAATACCTTGGCCAAAATCTCATCCTTGGAGAAAAACCCGGCAAATATCGGGATCCCGGCCAGAGCCAGCGTCGCCACCAAAAAGGTCCAGTACGTCGCCTTCATGTGCGACTTGAGCCCACCCATCTTCCGCATGTCCTGCTCGCCGCCGCAGGCATGAATCACCGAGCCAGCCCCCAAAAACAAACAGGCCTTGAAAAAGGCATGGGTGAAGACGTGAAAGATCGCCGCCGCGAACGCCCCCGCCCCCGCCCCCAAGAACATGTACCCGAGCTGGGATACGGTGGAGTACGCCAACACTTTCTTGATGTCGTTCTGCGCCAACCCAATGGTCGCCGCAAACACGGCGGTCACCCCGCCGACCACCGCCACCACCAACAAGGCGGTCGGTGACAGGGCGTAGATGAAGCTGGTCCGCGCCACCATGTACACGCCAGCGGTCACCATGGTGGCGGCGTGAATCAGCGCCGACACCGGGGTAGGACCGGCCATCGCGTCCGGCAACCACACGTACAACGGAAGCTGCGCCGACTTGCCAGTGGCGCCAACGAACAGCAGCACCGCAAGCACGGTGGCCCAGCGCCCTGCCGCCTCCGGGTCCGCCGCCATGGCGGCCTGCAGCCCGGCGATGTCAACGGTGCCGAACGCCTTGAACGCGATCACGATGGCGAGGAGGAACCCGAAGTCGCCGATACGGTTGACGATGAACGCCTTCTTTCCCGCCGCGGCGCACCAATCCTTCTCGAAGTAAAAGCCGATCAGCAGGTACGAGCACAGCCCGACGCCTTCCCAGCCGACGAACACGACGAGGAGGTTGGCCCCCAGGACGAGCGTCAACATGGCGAACATGAACAGGTTCAAATACGCAAAGTAGCGGGCGTACGCCGTCGCCGCCTCGTCGTGCATGTAGCCAACCGAGTACACATGAATCAGAAAACCAACCACGGTCACGAAAAACAACATCACCGCCGACAGCGAATCGAGACGCAACGAGAGATCGACGGTGAAGTTGCCGGCAGCGATCCAACGGTACAACGTCTGCGTGACGACCTCGCCGTGCATGCCGGCGTACGAGACGAGCGCCCCGAGGGTGACCAGCAGCGAGAGGCCCGCCGAACCGACACCGATCGCCGCTGTAGCTCGGTGCCCGAGCCGACGGGCTCCCGCCAGAAGCAGGCAGGTGCCGGCAAGGGGGAAGGCGAGGACGAGCCAGAGGAGGTTCAGCATGCCTGCTCCTACCAGCGCATGACGCTCAAGCGGTCCACGTCGATCGACTGTTGCCGGCGGTAGATGGCGACGAGCAGCGCGAGACCCACCGCCACCTCGGCCGCCGCCACCGCCATGGTGAAGAAGACGAAGACCTGCCCCTCCAGGTTGCCGTGCTGCCTGGCGAACGCGACCAACGCCAGGTTGCCGGCGTTGAGCATGAGCTCGATGCCGAGCAGGATGGCAATGCCGCTGCGGCGCAGCAGCACGCCGGCCGCACCGATGCCGAGCAGGAGCGCGGCAAGGATCACGAAGTGGGAGATGGTTGGCGCCATCAGTGCTTCCTCTTCACCAGCATCAACGCTCCGACCATAGCAGCCAAGAGCAGCACGGAGATGAGCTCGAACGAGAAGGCGTGGGTGGTGAGCATCGCCTTGCCGATCTCGCGGGCATCGCCGGTCACCGGCGAGGCGGGCGGCAGCACCTTCATGGTCAAGGCGAGCAGCACGCCACCGATGATGACGATCGCCGCCAGGGCGAGGCCGGCCGTCTTCTGGACCGGGCGGTGGAGGCCGCTTTCCGGCGCCTGGGGTGCACCCAAGAGCATGATCACGAACAGGAACAGTACCAGGAGGGCGCCGGCGTAGACGAGGATTTGGGCGGCCGCGAGGAAGTTGGCGCCCAGCAGCGCGAAGTTGACGGCGACGCAGAAGAACGTGACGACGAGCGACAGCACGTTGATTACCGGGTCACGATGGCTCACCGCCACCAGCGCCGAGACGATCGCGAGGACCGCCGCGACGACGAACACCGTCATCACCATGATCCCCTCCGCCTCCTGGCTGTCCTCATATCCACGTCCATCCCCTGGCGACGCCCACCGCCACCAACACCAAGTTGACCGTGGCGAGAGGCAGCAGCCCCTTCCACCCGAGACGCATGAGCTGGTCGTAGCGGAATCGCGGCAGCGACCAGCGGACCCAGACGAACAGCCACATGAAAAACGCGACCTTGCCGAGGAATACGGCGAGCGAGACGACAAGCCCCAACCACCCCTCGAGGTGCACGCCGGGCAGTGTCGAGCCGCCGAGGAACAAGGTCACGAGCAGTGCCGAGACCGTCACCATGTTCATGTACTCACTCATCATGAACGCAGCGAACTTCATCGACGAGTACTCGACGTGGTAGCCCGCCACCAACTCGGTCTCCGCCTCGGCGAGGTCGAACGGGAGCCGGTTGGTCTCGGCGAACGCTGCGACGACGAAGACCACGAATCCTAGAAACTGCGGGACGGCGTTCCAGAGCTTGCCCGACTGGGCTGCGACCACCTCGTCGAGCCGCAGCGAGCCGGTGGCCAGGATCACACCGAGCACGGCGAGCGCCATGGAAAGCTCGTAGGAGATGAGCTGCGCCGAGGCGCGCAGGCCGCCGAGCAGTGAGTACTTGTTGTTGGACGACCAGCCGGCGAGCACGATCCCGTACACCCCGAGCGACGAGATCGCCAACAAGTACAGCACCCCGACTTCGAGTTCGGACGCCACCATCAGGCTGCCCAGCGGTTGGCCCAAGATCGTGACGCCACAGCCGTCGCCGAACGGCACGACGATGAAGGTGAGCATGGCGATGAAGACCGAGATCATGGGCGCCAGGAAGTAGAGCCAGCGGTTGACGCCAGCCGGCGTGAGGTCTTCCTTGAACAGGAGCTTCACGGAATCGGCAATGGGTTGGATGATCCCCCACGGCCCGACGCGATTGGGGCCGAGTCGATCCTGGATGAACGCCGCGCCGCGCCGCTCCACCCATACCATCACCGGAACCGCTGTCAGAAGCAGGGTGGCGAGGACGATCAGCTTGCCGGCGATGACGATGAGCTCAGCCCCCATGGTAACGCTCCCGCTGGGCGGTATCGGTGGTTCCGGCCAGCGTCTCCCAGTCGAGGCCGGCAAAACCCTTCTCCGTCTGAACGAGGTGGGCGAAAACCTCGGCTGGCGAGCGCAGGGGCAGCTCCTCGGTCGCCAGCTCGCCCCCCAGTGCCATCAGGATCGACCAAAGAGGGCGCGACTGCTGGGGCGGAGCGAGTGCCGCCGCGAACCGCTGGACGGCCCCGGTCTGGGATATGAACGTGCCCTCGTTGCAGGCGAGGGACGGCGTAGGGAGGAGCCAGGACGCCAGACGTGTGACGGGATGCTCGAGGCGCGCGAAGACGATCGTCGTACCGACCCGTAGGAGCTGTGTCGCCTCGTCCGTCTCCAGGAACGGATGGGCGAGCGGGTCGAGGATCACCGTCACGTCCGCGGCGCCGTAGAGAAAGCGCGCCAAGCCCCCGTGATCCACCAGACGCAACCCGAGGCGACGGGCGCCGGCGGCATTGGGATGGGCATCGAGGGACTGCAGCCACGCACCCGAGCCGTTCTTCATCCGGCGTTGCTCACCGGTCCACACCGGCACGACGATGTCGGCTCGGCGGGCGCCGCCCAGCAGCGTCTTGACCAGGAAGAGCTCTTCGTTCGAGAGGTTGGCCGAGGCGACGACGCGGAGGCTCGACGCGGTATCGAGCACCTCCCCGAGACTCGCCAGAGCGTCGGCCCAGTCGACCGGCTGCAGTTGCCCGTCGATCTGACGTTGCGGCCGCAGCACCTCGTGTCGGTTGAGCGACTCGGCGAGGAAGCGACCGTAGTCGCAGATCCACGTCGCGTTGACGGCCGCGTTCTCCCGTGGGCTGAGGCGATACACGACTTTCTCGTGGTGGTCGATCCAGACGTTGCAGCCGATCGAGCAGCCCGGGCAGACCGACGGCACCGAGCGCAGCTTCCAGGTGCGCTTGCGGAAGCGGAACTCCTTGACGGTCAAGGCGCCGACCGGGCAGACATCCGCGGTGCAGCCAGACATCGGGTCGTCGAACGGCGTGCCGTCGTAGGTGTCGACGTATACCCCGTTGCCGCGCGCTTTGTAGGTGAGCTGCGCGGTCTCGGAGATCTCCTGGGTGAAGCGGATGCAACGCGAGCAGTGGATGCAGCGGTTCTGATTCTGGACGATGTGGGGGCCCAGCATCCGCCGCTCGAGGCCCGCAAACGTTCGCCGCGTCTCCAGCATGTGGCTGGTGTCGAGCCCGTGGTCGAAGGAGTGGTCCTGGAGCAGGCACTCGCCGGCCTGGTCGCACACCGGGCAGTCCAGTGGGTGGTTGGCGAGCAAGAACTCCATGACGGCCTTGCGGGCCTCGCGCACCCGGTCCGAGGTCTCGGAGCGCACCACCATCCCGTCGGCAACAGGGGTGGCACAGGCGACCGCGAGGCGGGGCTGCTTGTCGATCTCGATCAGGCAAATCCGGCACTGCCCGACGACCGAGAGGTACGGGTGGTAGCAGAAGTAAGGGATCGCCACGCCGGCCTGCCGGGCCGCCTCGATCAGGTTGGTGCCCTCGGCAACCTCGATGACTCGCCCGTCGATCGTGAGCTTCGGCATGACCTCCTCGTCTACTGCCCGAACCCGGGTAATGGGCCGCTCCACGGCAGCACCGGTTTCTTCTTCTGGGGGAGGCGGCTAGCGGCCGCGATCCGGCGCTCGAACTCGCCGGAGAGCTTCTTGACCATACTGGAGAGAGGCATGGAAAAAGCATCCCCGAGTGGGCAAATCGTCATTCCGTTCGAGGCGTAGGTGCAGATGCGCAGGATCTGATCGAGGTCGCCTTCACGCCCGTGGCCAGCGAGGATCCGCTCCAGGATATCCATTGCCCAGTCCGCCCCTTCGCGGCACGGCGTGCACTGTCCACACGATTCGTGGGCGTAGAAGCGGGCGAGGTTGGCGGCGGCCTCGACGATGTCGACGCTGTCATCGAGAACGATCACGCCACCGGAGCCCAGCATGGAACCGGCTTCCGCGCAGGCATCGAAGTCCGCGCGCACGTCGACCTGGTCGGCAGTCATGATCGGGGCTGAGGAGCCGCCGGGGAAAAACGCTTTGAGCGTGTGGCCGTCGCGTATTCCACCGCAGTGGTCGAAGATGATCTCGCGGAACGACACGCCGAGCGGTAGCTCGACCACCCCGGGTCGCTGCACGTGGCCGGAAACGCAAAACAGCTTGGGCCCGGTATTTCGCGGACGGCCGATCGAGGCGAACCACTTGGCGCCCCGGTTGATGATGTGAGGCAGGCACGCGAGCGTTTCGACGTTGTTGACGATGGTGGGCTTGCCGAACAGCCCGGCGATCGCGGGGAACGGTGGCTTGAGACGCGGGAAGCCGCGCTTGCCCTCGATCGATTCGATGAGCGCCGTCTCCTCGCCGCAAATGTAGGCACCGGCGCCGCGGTGAACGACGATCTCGAGGTTGTAGCCCGAGCCCAGGATGCCTTTGCCCAAGTAGCCCTTTTTCTTTGCGTCGGCGATCGCCTTGCCGAGGATCGTCGCCCAGCGCCCGAACTCGCCGCGGATGTACACGTACGCCGTGGCGGCTTTGATCGCGTAGGCAGCGATAGCGATGCCCTCCACCACGAGGTGGGGATCGTGCTCGATGAGCTCACGGTCCTTGAAGGTGCCGGGCTCGGACTCGTCGGCGTTGCACACGAGGTAGCGCGGCCCAGGGTGGTCTTTGGGGATGAAGCTCCACTTGCGCCCGGTCGGGAACCCGGCGCCGCCACGGCCTCGCAGCTCCGAGAGCGTGACCTCGTTCATGACGGCTTCGGGAGTCATCTGCAGCACCTTCTCCCAGGCGTTGTAGCCGCCGGCCGCGAGGTAGGTCGTCAGCGACTGCGAGTCGGGAGTGCCGCGGGCGCGCAGGAGGATCGAGTCCATCGTCACGCCTTCCTGGTGAGCGTCTCGAGCACGGCGTCGATCTTTTCCGGTGTCATGCTCTCGTAGTAGTCGTCGTTGATCTGGACGACCGGAGCGCTGCCGCAGGCCCCCAGACACTCCACCGCGTGCAGCTCGAACAAGCCGTCGGGCGTGCGCTCGCCAAAACCGACTCCGAGCTTCGTGGTGAGGTGCTCGGCCAGCTCCTTCCCACCGCACATGGCGCAGGACAAGGTCCTGCAGACCTGGAGCACGTAGCTGGCAGGCGGCCGGGTGCGGAACATGGTGTAAAACGTCACCACGCCTTCGACGTGAGCTGGGTTCTCGCCGAGGCGCTGGGCCACTGCGCGCATCACTCCCGGCGAGATCCAGCCGTAGCGATCCTGGCACAACCACAGCACGGGAAGCAGCGCTGCGCGCGGCGTCGGGTACTGCTTGAGGGTGTCCGCGATCCTTTTCTCGAGCTTGCTGTCGAAAGTAACCTCGCAGAGGTTCTCGGCCGGTTCCGATACGATCGGGCGCGTCGTCATACTCGCTCCCGGCGCGCCCAGTCGAACGCCCCTTGGCGCCACAGGTAGACGAAGCCGATCGCCAGCACGGCCAGAAAGGTGAGGCCGACCGCCAGCACGGTCGTCGGGTCGGACTTCGCCGCCTCGCGGGCCGCGACCGCCCAGGGGAACAGGAACGCGACCTCGACGTCGAAGATGATGAACACCATCGCGACGATGAAGAACTTCACGGACACGCGTTTGCGGCCGCTATCGAGCAGCAGCATGCCGCTCTCGTACGTCTCGGTCTGGCGTTGGTAGGCGATGCGGCCTCGGCCGAGTAGCATCGACAGCCCGATCATGCCGCCCGCAACGGCGGCGGCGAACCCAATCGCCATGAAAACCGGGATGTACTGACCGAGCATGCCCCACTCCCCCCTCGTGCCCGAAATCACATGATACTAGTCACGCTCCCGGGGGACCGTCAAGGACATGCCGCAAAGCGACCGGCCAGAGGGCATTCCCAGCCGTCTGGCCGGGCCACGGGTGGATTGCTGCTGGGGGAAGCGTTGGGCCGCTCTCTTTCGTGGCATACTCCGGACCCGATGCGTTCGTGGGTTTGGGCCAGCCGCTGGGGTCTCGCGCCGGCGTTGATGGTAGCAGCCGTCGGGTGCGCGACCGTCCGCCGGTACGCGTACTACCCGCCGTTGACCTCGGAGGAGGCGGACATCCAGGCCGCGCTCACGATCGCCGCCGGGAACGAGGCCGTCGACGGCAACCGCGTCGATCTGCTGGAAAACGGCGAGCAGATCTTTCCGCTGATGCTCGCCGCCATCCGCGGCGCTCGATCGAGCATCCATCTCGAACCGTACATCTTCACCGACAGCGAGATCGGACGGGAGTTCATGGGCACCCTCGCCGAACGGGCGCGGGCTGGCGTCGAGGTTCGGCTGCTGCTCGACTCCTGGGGTACGCCGGGTTTCGGAGAGGCGAACGAGCGGCTGCTCCGCGCGGCTGGGGCAAAAGTGGTCTACTTCCGGCCAACGAGCCTCCGCAACCTGCGCAAGATCCACCTGCGGACACACCGCAAGATCCTGGTCGTGGACGGAAAGACCGGGTTCACGGGCGGCATCTGCATCGACGACGAGTGGACGGGCGACGGGACCGACCCCGAGCACTGGCGCGACACGATGGTGCGGGTCGAAGGGCCGGTGGTGCGTCAGATGCAGGCGGCGTTCGCCCGCGCCTGGCTGCAAGCGACGCGGGAGGTGCTCACCGAGCAGGCGCTCTTTCCGGAGCTCCCGGTCGCCAACGGGAAACGTTGCCAGCTCATGGAGTCGACACCTGGCTTCGACGGCAACCCGGCGCGCATCTCTTTTCTCGTCGCGGTCAACGCCGCCAGAGAGTCGATCGATATCACCACCGCCTACTTCGCGCCCGACCACGTCGCGCTTGGGGCGCTCGAACGCGCCGCTCGGCGAGGGGTGCGTGTCAGGCTGCTGCTGCCCGGGAAGCACACTGACGCCCCGCCGACGCGGCACGCCGGACGCAGCGACTACGGCAAGCTGCTCCGGGCGGGGATCGAGATTTTCGAGTACCAGCCGGCGAAGCTCCACGCCAAGACGGTGGTCGTGGACGGGAAGTGGGCCAGTGTGGGCTCCACCAACCTCACGCCCCGCTCGCTGTTCTTCAACCTGGAGGCGAATCTCAACGTGTTCGATTCCGGGTTCGCGGGCAAGATGCGTGCGATGTTCGAGCGCGACCTCGCTCGTTCGCAACGAATCACCCTGGAGGCGTGGAAGGCCCGCCCCTTGGGCGACAAGCTCGCCGAGCTTTTCTGGGGCCTGTTCCGCGCCCAGTACTGAGCGTTTTCGACTTCCGAGCTTCGACTCTCGACCGGGTGGGCGGGGGCACTGTGCTAGACTCCGCTCCCATCGGCGTGTCCTGTGCCGGTGAGGTGTCGTCGGTGGACCTGCAAGATCTGATCCTCTCGTTGTCCAGGTTCTGGAGCGAGTACGGGTGCGTCATCCAGCAGCCCTGCGACCTCGAGATCGGGGCTGGCACCATGCACCCCGAGACGTTCCTCCGCGTGCTCGGGCCCGAGCCCTACAACGTGGCGTTCGTGCAGCCGTCGCGCCGACCTGCAGATGCCCGCTTCGGCGAGAACCCGTTCCGTCTCGGCAAGCACCTGCAGATGCAGGTGATCCTCAAGCCGTCCCCGCACGAGGTCCAAGAGCTCTACCTCAAGTCTCTGACCGCCCTGGGGATAGAACCTTCTTTCCACGACGTCCGGTTCGAGGAGGATAACTGGGAGTCACCGACGCTGGGTGCCTGGGGGGTTGGTTGGCAGGTCCTGCTCGACGGCATGGAGATCACCCAGTTCACCTACTTCCAGCAAGCCGGCGGGCTCGACCTGCAGCCGATCGCCGCCGAGCTCACCTACGGGCTTGAACGCATCGCCATGTTCCTCCAGCGGAAGGACTCGATCTACGACCTGACCTGGGGCGGTGGGATCGCGTACGGCAAGGTGCGTCATCAGGACGAGGTGGAGTTGTCACGCTTCGCCTTCCACGTCGCCGACGTGGAGATGCTCAGGCGGCACTTCGAGGACTGGGAGCGCGAGTCGGTCCGTTGTTTGGAGCAGGAGGAACCGCTGGTCGTGCCCGGGCTCGAGGCGGCGCTCAAGATGTCACATTTGTTCAACCTCATGGACGCCCGCGGTGCGGTCGCGGTGACCGAGCGAGTGGCGCTCATCGGCCGGGTGCGCAAGCTCGCGGTGCGGTGCGCCAAGGCGTTCGTGGCGCAGCGGGAGCGGCTAGGTTTCCCGCTTCTGGCAAGGCGGGGAGGGGAGGCATGAGCCACCAGTTCCTGCTCGCCTTGCTGTGCGAGGAGATCCCGGCCAACGCGCTGCCGGGGGCGCGGCGCCAGCTCGAGCAAGGGTTCGCGAAGGGCTTGGAGGAGGCGGGCTTCGCGGGGTGTACGGTGCGGGCGTTCTCGACCGTCCGCCGGCTCGTCGTGCACGTCACCGGCCTCGCGGCCGGGCAGCCCGACCGCATCGAAGAAGTCACGGGCCCACCAGCGCGCGCCGCCTTCACGCCCGACGGCTCCCCGACCGCAGTGGCGCTCGGTTTCGCCCGCGGCCAAGGCGTCAGCGTGGACCAGCTCAGGGTCGTCAAAGGCTCCAGAGGCGATGTGGTTGCGGTCACACGGCGGGTGAAGGGCAGAACCGCTCCCGAGATCCTGGCCGAGGTCACAACCGAGGTTGTCGGCTCGCTGCACTTTCCCAAGACGATGCGCTGGGGCGCCGGTGAGCACACGTTCGTGCGCCCGCTCCACAACATCGTGGCGGTGTTCGGCGCCGAGACCATGGACGAGGTGGTACCGCTCGATCTGTTCGGGCTTGGCTCGCGCGGCTCCACGGCGGGACACCGGGTGGTGGCTCCCGGTCGGATCGAGATGCGGGGGATCACCGGCTTCGAGGACTACGCAGCCCGGCTCGAGGCGGCGGGGGTCGTGGTCGACCCCGACGCACGCCGGGCGAAGATGCTGGCTCGCGCCGAGATGCTGGCGGCCGAGGTGGGCTGCACGGTGCGCCCCGACCCGGTGCTGCTCGACGAGCTGGTCGAGCTCGTGGAACACCCGGGCTTGGTACGAGGAAAGTTCTCGTCGCGCTTCCTGGAGTTGCCCGAGGAGGTCCTGGTGACCACGCTCAGGCACCACCAGAAGAGCCTGGTCCTGGAAAAGAACGGCCGCGTTGCCGGTTACTTCCTGGCCGTGGCCGACCGGCCCGACGATCCCGAGGGACACATCGCTCGCGGGTACTCGTGGGTGGCCGGAGCGCGGCTTGCTGATGCCGCCTTCTTCTACGCGCAGGACCAGCGTGACTCGCTGGAAAGCCGGGTGCCGGCGCTCGCCGGGGTGATGTTCCACCGCACCAGCGGCTCGTATCTCGACAAGACCAACAAGGTGCGTCAGCTCGCCGTCGAGCTTGCCCGTCAGGCGCAGCTCGAGATCAGCCTCGAGCATCTCGAGAGGGCGGCTTGGCTCGCGAAGGCGGACCTGGTCACCGCCATGGTCGGTGAGTTCGCGGAGCTGCAGGGTGTGATGGGAGGGATCTACGCGCTGGGAGACAACGAGCCGGAGGAGGTCTGGATGGCGGTAGCGGACCAGTACCGCCCAGCCGGCCTCGAAGGGCCAATCCCACGCACCCTCACCGGCGCGATGCTCGGCGTGGCGGACCGTCTCGACACGTTGGCGGCGCTGCTCGCGAGCGAGAAGCCATCGGGTAGCAAAGATCCGTTCGCGCTGCGCCGAGCTGCCCTCGCGGTGGTCAAGATCTGCGCTGAGTTCCCGCTCCCGCTCGACGTGCTCGACGCCTGCCACCGAGCAGTCGTCGGCCGCCCGGGTGGGGATGAGGCGGAGCTGCAGGCGTTCCTGCAGGATCGGGTTCGCCACTACCTCACGAACGTGGTCGGTGTGCGCGCCGATGTGGCCGATGCGGTGCTGACGGCGCACTGGGGCGTGATCGCGGCTGACGTGGCCCGGGCGCGGGCACTCGAGACGGTACGCCGGGACGAGGTATTCGGCTCGCTCGCGATCGTTTTCAAGCGGGTGCGGAACATCCTCACCAAGGGCACGCACGGGGTGCTGGACGAGCGCGTGCTGGCGGTGCCGGCGGAGCGCGAGCTGCTGGCGGCGGTCGCGGCGGCGGAGATCCGCGTCGCGGAGAGCCTCGACGAGGACGACCACGAGGCCGCCTTGCACGCCCTGGCGCCGTTGGCGACGCCGCTCGATAGGTTCTTCACCGAGGTCATGGTGCTGTGTGACGACTCCATACTGAAGGATGCGCGGCTCGCTTTGTTGGCCCGCATCGAGCGTCTGTTCTTGCGGCTGGCCGATGTGTCGCGTCTGGCCACCGAGGCCCGTTGAGGGCCGCAAACCCAAGGGAGGAATCCGTGAGTGGAGAGAAGATGGTGTATCTGTTCGGTGGAGGCTCGGCCGAGGGCAACGGCAGCATGAAGGTGCTCCTCGGTGGCAAGGGCGCGAACCTGGCCGAGATGGCGGGGATCGGGCTGCCGGTGCCCCCGGGTCTCACGATCACGACCGAGGTCTGCATCGACTACCAGAAGGCCAGGATGTACCCGCCGGCACTCGCCGCCCAGGTGGAAGCCGGCCTCGCCCACATCGAGAGCGTCACCGGCAAGCAGTTCGGTGATCCCCGAAACCCGCTCCTGGTGTCGGTTCGTTCGGGCGCCCGCGCCTCTATGCCCGGCATGATGGACACCATCCTCAACTTGGGGCTCAACGATTCGACCGTGCAGGGGTTGGTTGCCCTCACCGGCAACCCTCGCTTCGCCTGGGATTGCTACCGCCGCTTCGTGGCCATGTACGGCGACGTGGTGCTCGGCTGCAAGCCCGAGGGCAAGGACGAGATCGACCCGTTCGAGGAGATCCTCGAAGAGACGAAGCAGGCGAAGGGCGTTCACGTCGACACCGATCTGACCGCCGAAGCCCTGCAAGAGCTCGTCGACAAGTTCAAGGCCGCGGTGTTGGCGCGCACCGGCAAGACCTTCCCCGAAAGCCCGATGGAGCAGCTCTGGGGCGCGATCTCGGCCGTTTTCGGCTCGTGGGACAACGCCCGTGCCGTGACCTACCGCCGTCTCAACAACATCCCCGACGACTGGGGCACCGCCGTCAACGTCCAGGCGATGGTGTACGGCAACATGGGTGAGGACTCTGGCACCGGTGTGGCGTTCACCCGCGACCCGGCCTCGGGTGAGAACTATTTCTACGGCGAGTTCCTGGTCAACGCCCAGGGCGAGGACGTGGTCGCCGGCGTGCGCACGCCGCGCCCGGTGCGCGAGTTGGCCGAGGTGTTCCCCGAGGTCAACACCCAGCTCCTGGCCGTCCGGCAGACCCTCGAGAAGCACTTCAAGGACATGCAGGACTTCGAGTTCACGGTGGAGAAGGGCAAGCTGTACATGCTTCAGACCCGGAACGGCAAGCGCACCGGCCTGGCGGCCATCCGCATCGCCGTGGACATGGTCGAGGAAGGGCTCATCGACTCCAGCGAGGCGCTGCGGCGGGTCGAGCCCGACCAGCTCAACCAGCTCCTGCGGCCGATCTTCAACGCCGCCTCCAAGCGCTCGGCACTGTCCGCCGGCAAGCTCCTGGCCAAGGGGCTGCCGGCCGGGCCCGGCGCCGCCACCGGCAAGGCGGCGTTCAACGCCATCGACGCCGAGGAGTGGGCGGCGAAGGGCGAGCAGGTCATGCTGGTGCGCATCGAAACCAGCCCTGAGGACATCCGCGGCATGAACGCCGCCCAAGGCATCCTCACCGCCCGCGGCGGCATGACCTCGCACGCGGCGCTCGTCGCCCGCCAGATGGGCAAGGTCTGCGTCGTCGGCTGCGAGGCGCTCGACATCGACTACAAGGCCCGCACCATCACCGTCGGCGGCACCGTGGTGAAGGAAGGCGAGTGGCTGTCGATCGACGGCTTCACCGGCGAGGTGATCGTCGGCAAGCTCGAGACCCGGCCGTCCGAGGTGCTGCAGGTGCTGATCGAGAAGTCGATCGAGCCTGGCGCCTCGCCGGCCTACAAGTACTACTCCAGGCTCATGGAGTGGGCGGACACGGTCCGTACCATGAAGGTGCGGGCCAACGCCGACCAGCCGGACCAAGCGGCCAACGCCGTGGCGTTCGGTGCCGAAGGCATCGGCCTGTGCCGCACCGAGCACATGTTCTTCGGCGGTGAGCGCATCACCGCCGTGCGCGAGATGATCCTCGGCGACACCGAGGCCGAGCGGCAGCGGGCGCTCGCCAAGCTGTTGCCGATGCAGCGCGACGACTTTGCCGGGATCTTCCGGGCGATGGGCCATCGGCCGGTGACGGTGCGCACC